>Ga0210044_10010745_pt1 | contig 10828 bp, 6 predicted proteins | sample CryGey13umfilter_2_FD_183959 | JGI IMG/M metagenome (GOLD analysis project Ga0210044, IMG submission 183959) | Groundwater microbial communities from aquifer in Utah, USA - Crystal Geyser 4/9/14 3 um filter (SPAdes) (version 2) | ecosystem: Environmental > Aquatic > Deep subsurface > Groundwater...
TTCCAACGGCCTTTACACTTACAACTTCGGGCAGTTCCAGCAACCGCCATTGGAGGAGGGGTTTTCCGCCCTGTTCCAGTACATCTTCGACGGGCCATGCACCATCGTTGGTTCGATTCCGTCCACCTTTACCACCACCCTCGACTTCGCACCGGGGATACCCGAACCCGAAAACCCGCTGACCTTTTCGCTCGATGCCACCTCCATCCGGGCGCTCACCCCCAATTTGTTGATTAACGCTCCGCTGTTCGACATCATCAGCTTCGACAACCAGTTGAAGTTGGATTTTACGCTGGCCAACTTCCCGACTATTGTTGCTTCGCAAACGAGCGGCCCGGCGCTAAATACCTGGCTGTACGTCACCTCGGCGAGTGGCTTGGTCAGCGGGTTTCAGCTCATCAACTTAGAAACGGGGCAGCCCGTGCCCAGCGTGAACGGCGTCTTTCAGCCCGGCAATTTCCCCATCGACACGGTCGCTTTCAGGCTGACGGCCACCAATAATTCCTGTGTTCTGGAAAACCTGAAAATTCATTTTGGCTGGAATTGTACGCCTTTCGAGAGCCAGATACTCACGCCGTGCAACGAACAGGTGAAGCCCCTAACGCTGTTTTCGCCTCCCGGCGAAATAGACTTTTTTGTCAACAACCCCGCAGGGTGCAGCGACCTGTGCGACACCCTTCCGTATTATTCCATCGAAATTTTCAATGCCCAATTAGGAGCGGTGTACGACCTGACATTGACGGTATTGCTGCCGCCCGGCGTCACCGTTTTGCCGGGCAGCGGCGAGGTGGAATTCCCCACTGGCAGCGGCAATTTTATCCCCATCGGCGACCCCGAAATATTGAGTAATGGAACAGCATTATGGAACCTCTCCGCGCTCGTGGACACCCTCGGCGGTGGTCTGCCGGGGGTCAATTCGGCGCCTGACAACTCCCTCACCCTGCGATTTTTGAGCACCACTTCCTGCGAATTCGTGGCCAACGCCTTCGCCTATTTTGTCATCGCCGCCAAACAAAACTGTGGCACGCACACGAACAGCGTTGCCAAACCCGGCGACCCCCTTTGCATCACCGGGGTGGACCAGCCTTATTCCACCAGTATCCAAGTGGATGCTACGCCCGGCTTCGGCTGCAACGACGAGGTGACTTTCGACGTGGCTTTCACTGCCTCGCAGACCCTGCCGCCCGGCTCGTGCGTCATTGCGACTTTGCCCCAGGGCATCACCTACCAGCCGGGGTCGTGCAACAGCGTTTGCCAGTCGAACTTCAACTGCACCCCGGCGCTGCTGACGGGCAGCCTCGTCTGGCAATTGCCGGCAGGTATCCCCGCCGGGCAGGTTATTTGTTTTAGCTTCAACACCACCGGTTGGAGTGCTTTAGACTGCGAGGCAGGGCTGATACTCTTTCGCACCGCTGCCGAAACGCAGGCTCTTTGCGTCAGCACCGGCGACACGTGCAGCATCAAGGTGAATACCGGCTCGCTCGTGCTGCCGTTTTCGCCCGCCCGCCCCAACCTGGACTTGAGCAATTTCATGGTGAGTGCCACCCAAAATGGCGCGAACGACGAGCTGACTTATTCCATTGATATCACCAATACAGGCGCCCCCACACTGCCCGATGTACTTGTTGATTTTTACATAGATACTGATGGAAATGGCTCCGGCGATGTGCTCGTTTTTCAGGCCGGATACGACGAGAGCATTGGCACCAACGAAACGATTACCTTACTTGGCCTTTTCCCCATTCCGGCGGGGAATTTATGCCACCTCGCCGCTTACATTGACCCCGAAACTCAGTGCGCCTGCTCGGGCGACAGCGCCTTTGTAAATGTGCCCATCGCGTACGAGACGGGGTTGGAATACCTCACCTGCTCTGGTGCAGACATCGTCATCGGAGTGCCTGTGATGCCCGGCTTCGACTATCAGTGGGTACCGGACGATTGCCTTTTAGACCCGAATGCAGCGATGACCATTTTCAATTGTGAAATCGGTGGCGCGGCGCCGGAGGTTTACGAATTTGTTTTGACGCAGAGCAACAACGGCGGCTGCATCATCGAGAACCACCTCAACGTGACGCTGCAACCCCTGCCGGGGATTGTTTTCGCCGAAACGCCCATTTGCCTCGGAGAATCCGCCAACCTCGCCGCCTCGCCAGGTGTGAGTCACTTTTGGCAAGGCCCCGGCATCGGCAACCCCAACCTGCAAATTCAAATCGTCAGCCCCGCCGTCACGAGCACCTACACCGTGACGGTGGAGGATGAAACGGGCTGCATCGGCTCGGACACCGTGACCGTGGAAGTGAACCCGCTGCCCGTGGCCAATGCCGGCGCGGACGCTACATTTTGCGCCGGTGAGCCGGCACAACTCGGCGCCTTCTTCAACCCCGCCTACGACTACCTTTGGTCGCCGGGACCACCTGCCCTCAGCAGTGCCACCGTCCACAACCCCGTGGTGTTGAACGCTCAAAGCGCCACCTATTCGCTCACCGTAACCGATGAAAACGGTTGCTCCGCAATGGACGGAGTCAGCGTTTCATTCAGCGACACCATCGAACTGACCGTTTCACCGGACATCACCATCTGCCTCGGCTCTTCCACCGTTTTGCAGGCTGCCGGTGCTACGAACTACGAATGGCAGCCCTCCAGCGACTGCCAGGACCCGGCGTGTTCGGCCATCCTCGTCAGCCCCGTAATCACGACGACCTACGCCGTCACCGGCACCGATACGGCCGGGTGTTCGGCACAAGCTTTTGTCACCGTCACGGTCACGGATGAAGCCATCCTCATCAATGACCCGCCAGTGGATATTTGCCCCGGCGAAACAGCCATCATTTTCGGCGAAGCCGTGAACGAGCCAGGCATTTATTGCGATACCATTCTGAATACACAGAGCTGCGACAGCATACATTGCGTGGAGGTTTTGTTAAAACCGGAAATCGACACGACCTTCTCTACCGGCACCATCTGCCAGGGAGGGAGTGTTGTATTCGAAGGTGAAATATTGAGCGAGCCGGGATTGCACTGCGTCACATTGCCGGGGCCTAATGGTTGCGACAGCACCCTCTGCCTGACCCTCTCCGTGCTTGACACGCCACAGGTGGAACTCATCGTACCCGATACGGTCATTGTGGGCAATGTCATCGAGTTGTCCATCAACCCCACTTCTTTCGACTCCATCCTTTGGTTCGGCGGCAACATCACTGGCCTTTGCACCAACTCCCCCACTTGCACCGACAGCCTCAGCGAGACGGGCAGCTTTGACTACTCCGTCACCGTGACGGGGGGCAACGGTTGCTCCGCCACCGCCACCCAAGCTGTTTTTGTAACCGTACAATGCGATGTGGAAAAGGCGGACATCCCCAATGCATTTTCGCCCAATGGCGACGGCCTGAACGACATGTTCACCATCGTTTCGCCCGGCGAGGAAATCGTCAATTCCATGAAAATCTGGAACCGTTTCGGTCAGTTGGTTTATGAGGGCAGCGGCCCCTGGGATGGCCGCCAGAATGGCAAGCCCGCCGAAAGCGACGTGTATATCTACCTCATAAAAGTCGGGTGCCCCATCATCGTGACATCGGAGGAGAAGGTGCTGAAAGGGGATGTGACTTTGTTGAGGTGAAAGGTTTCTTTTGAGGTGAAAGGTGGGGCCAGGCCCGTTAGCCAATGACCCACTTCCAATCGCCAATTCTCTCTACCTTCGCGGTGCAAATCACAACGGCCCTATGGATAAAAAACTGGAACTTCTCCAACAAAAAACAGCAGCGGCGAAACTCGGCGGCGGCGAAAAGCGCATCGAAGCCGAACACCGCAAAGGCAAACTCACCGCCCGCGAACGTCTGCACTTCCTGCTCGACGAAGGCTCTTTCGAAGAAATCGGCATGTTGGTCACGCACCGCTGCGATGATTTCGGGATGCAAAAACAAATCGTGCCGGGCGACGGTGTCGTCACCGGCTACGGCACCATCGGCGGGCGGTTAGTCTATGTTTTTGCGCAGGACTTCACCGTCTTCGGCGGCTCGTTGTCGGAGACGCATGCTGAGAAGATTTGCAAAGTCATGGACCTGGCGATGAAAAACGGCGCACCCGTCATCGGGCTGAACGACTCAGGCGGGGCGCGGATTCAGGAGGGCGTCAGTTCATTGGGCGGCTATGCCGATATTTTTTTTAGAAACGTCAGAGCCAGCGGGGTCATTCCACAAATTTCAGCCATCATGGGGCCGTGTGCAGGCGGGGCAGTTTACTCACCGGCCATGACCGACTTTACCCTCATGATAGGGCACACGAGCTACATGTTCGTCACCGGCCCCAACGTGGTGAAAACCGTGACCAACGAGGAAATTACCGCCGAAGAACTGGGCGGAGCGCATACCCACGCCACCAAATCAGGCGTCACGCACCTTACTGCCGCCAACGACGTGGACGGCATTGAAAAAATAAAAAGGCTGCTCTCTTACATCCCGCAGAATTGCGAGGAAAAGACCCCCTCCCTGCCGTACGAATTAGGCGGCGAACTGCGGGAGCAACTCACCGGCATCATCCCCGAAAATGCCAACCAGCCTTACGACATGAGGGAGGTCATCGGCGGCATCGTGGACGAGGGCAGTTTTTTTGAAATCCATGCAGAATGGGCGGAAAATATCGTCGTCGGATTCGCCCGGCTGGCGGGCAGCAGCATCGGCATCGTGGGCAACCAGCCCATCAGCCTCGCCGGGGTGCTTGACGTGAACTCTGCCCGCAAGGGCGCCCGCTTCGTGCGTTTCTGCGACTGCTTCAACATCCCGCTGTTGGTGCTGGTGGACGTGCCCGGCTTCCTTCCCGGCACCGACCAGGAGTGGAACGGCATCATCGTCAATGGCGCTAAATTGCTCTATGCCTTCAGCGAGGCCACTGTGCCGCGCGTCACCGTCATCACCCGCAAAGCATACGGCGGTGCTTACGACGTGATGAACTCCAAGCACATCGGCGCCGACATGAATTTCGCCTGGCCTTCGGCCGAAATCGCCGTGATGGGAGCCAGGGGCGCTTCGGAGATTATTTTCAAAAAGGAAATCGAAGCCGCCGAAGACCCCGCCGCCCTACTCGCCAAAAAGGAGCGGGAATACAAAGAGACTTTCGCCAACCCCTACCGGGCAGCACAGCGCGGCTTCATTGACGAGGTGATTGACCCTAAGGATACCCGCCGGAAGCTCATCAAAGCCTTTGCGATGCTGGAAAATAAGGTGGAGAAGTTGCCGAAGAAGAAGCACGGAAATGTGCCGCTGTAGGATAAATACCCAAATCGTTAGTAAAAAATTGCGCTCTAAAACAATTCGTTTATCTTTATCAATAAAATCAACTTTATGAGTAGATTTAACCCGATAATTGAAGTTCAAAATGATGACTTAATAATACCAGAGGTTCGGGAATGGTCAATTCAAAAGTACAGACTTCTTGGAGCTTACTGCGATATATTTACCACAAGCATGAAAGGGAAGTGGAAAAACTTGGTTTACATTGACCTTTTTGCAGGTGCTGGATTTTCTAAAATAAAAGAAACCGATAAAATTTTAAAATCCTCAGCCCTTATTGCCAGTTCAATTTCTTTCAAATTCACCAAGTATATTTTCTGCGAGGAGAACGTTAAACTATTTCAAGCTCTCAATCAAAGAGCGAAGTTGCATCACCCTGACCTGAATATTGACTACATTGAAGGAGACACAAACAAACGCATTCATCAAGTACGGGCACAAATCCCAAAATTTTCTAAAGGTAATACCGTGCTGTCTTTTTGTTTTGTTGACCCATTTTCACTTAATCTTGATTTTTCAACGATCAAGGTACTTGGCGGGGATTTGAATGTGGATTTTCTAATTCTTTTGGCACTTGGGATGGATGCAAACAGAAATTTAGGTTCATATCTTGATGAAAATAATGACCGAATTGCCAAATTTATTGACGATGAACATTGGAGACAAAATTTTGAAAGTAATTATAAGGGTAAAGATTTCATAAGGTTTTTGAGCGACAGATACGATGAGAATATGGTCGAATTAGGTTATGTCTCTCCCGCTCTCAAACACCAGATTCGTTCAAACGTAAAAAACCTCCCTTTATATCACTTGGCATTTTACTCTAAGCATCCTTTGGGTAACGAATTTTGGAAAAAAGTCAAGCAATATGGGAACTTTCAAACTGAACTTTTTTAACCATGGCACAATCCACCATAGAATGGACCGAAATGACCTGGAACCCCACCACGGGCTGCGACAAGGTCTCCCAAGGCTGCAAATACTGCTATGCCGAGGTTTTGTCTAAACGCCTGCAAGCGATGGGACTGGAGAAATATGCCAATGGCTTTGAACTCACCTTGCATCCTCAAACCCTCGAAATACCGTACACCTGGAAAAAGCCTCAGGTTGTTTTCGTCAACTCCATGAGCGACCTGTTTCACGAAAAAGTGCCACTTTCCTACATCCAGCAGGTTTTCAAAGTCATGAACGAAAACCCGATGCACACTTTTCAAGTTCTCACCAAAAGGGCGGAACGCCTGCATTCACTGCATAGAGAACTTAATTGGACAAGCAACATTTGGATGGGCGTTTCTGTGGAAAATGAAAAGGTATTGGAGCGGATTGATTTCTTGCGGGCCACCGGTGCTCAAACCAAATTTTTATCCTGCGAACCACTCATCGCCCCACTTCCCAACCTCGACCTGAACGGCATTGACTGGGCCATCGTTGGCGGCGAAAGCGGCAGGAAGCCGAGACCTATGAAAAAAGAATGGGTGGAGGAAATCCAGCTCAAATGTGAGGCTCGTGGAGTAGCTTTCTTTTTCAAGCAATGGGGCGGCAGAAGCAAAAAGAAAAGCGGAAGGCTCTTGCACGGAAGGACTTACGACGAAATGCCCATGAGGAAACGGCCTGCTGGTGCACTGGAACTGTTCGATTTTGATTAGGCACTTAGATTTTGGCCAATTGAGCTGGCCTGAAATTGCTGGACAGAACTTGAGTTGAATTCAACTCCAAATCAAAAGCGATATTAGTTCTGCCTCGCCAGGTTGGGAACGATGAACGAATTTTGCAAAGCCAAAGCGGGGAAGCGGGAAGTTATTCGTTTCAAAATGAGAAAGCCTTGGTGGCCGCGTACGAGGTACAGGCTTTAAGACGAGCGCCAGCCGGGCTATTTGAAAAGGGGAATTAGGCAGTAAAAAAGGCTTATTCCACCAACTTTCCTTCTTTTACTTTTTTCTTCAAAAGCTCCGACGTGCCCCCATTTTCGAGGGCTTCTTGCCAGTATTCAAGCGCTTGGGCAGTGTTGCCGGTTTGAAAGAGCACATCGCCGTAATGTTCGAGTACCACGGGATTGTTTTGGCCGCCGTTTTGAAGAGCCTTTTCGAGCCAGTCTTTCGACGTTTTGTAATCCTTCATTTTGTACAAAACAAAAGCGAGAGCGTCTTCGGCACCGGCGGTGCCGGGGGCGGCTTTCACGAGGCGGGTTGCGAGGTCTTTGGCTTTGTCTAAATGCTCGTTTCTGGCGGCGAGAAAGTGGCTATAATTCATTAAAACCAAAGGGTCGTTGGCGTTGATTTCCAGAGCGTCTTCGAAGGCCTCGTCCGACCGGGAGTATTTCTCAAGGTAAAACCAGGCCTTGCCGGTTTCATTTAAGATATCGTATCGCTGGCGGGGATTTTTCGAAGACATCATCAGCGCCTGCTGAAAGGAGGCTATGGCATCCTCGTATTTACCCGTTGCATTGTAGCCCAAGCCATTGAAATAGTAAGCAGCGGCCTGGTTGGGGAAAATTTCGAGGGCTTTTTCGGAAAAGGCGATGAGTTGGGCATAGTCCTTTTGCCCGGCATAAATGTTCAATGCCTGCTCCCACACTGGCCACACGTTGCTGTCCAGGTCGAGGCACTTCTTGTATTTCTCCAATGCTGTGCCAGGTTCCCCGGAATAGTACAGCACATCGCCGAGCACGGACCACGTTTTGGCGTCGCCGGGGTGTACCTGTTCGAGGATGGAAGTGAGGCCGAGCAATGTGGCGCCGAGGCTCTTGCCACCATGTTCGGCGAGCATAGTAACGTATGGCAGGATTTCCTTGATTTTCACGTCAATCTCCACATTCGGATTTTCAAAAATGGGTTTTAGGGAATTGAGGAACTGGATGTCTCCGCCGCCTTTGGTCTCTTCGGCGAGGGCGATTTTCGCCCGGGCGTCGCCTGGGTCGAGGCGCAGGATTTCATTGTACACTTCTTTGGCCTTGTCTTTTTCTTCTATCTGCTGGTAAAAAGTTGCAAGCAGGTGCCGGTAGGCGGTTTTTTGCGGGAAGGCTTCGATGAGAGTCTCCAGCTCTTTGCCTGCTTTTTTATAGTCGCCTATGCCGAGGTAGAGTGTGTGTTTGCGGCGGGTGGTTTCCTCGTTGATGCCGATTTTCTTTTCGAGATTGTCATAGACTTTTATGGCCTGTTGAGGCTCTCCCGCCCGCACAAGATAATAGGCCCATTGGAAATAATTCTCCTCATTGAACGGGGTGGATTTCACCATTTGCTCGTATAATGCGGCGGCTTCTTTGTCCTTGTTGTTTTTTTGGTAAAGTTCGGCGAGGTAGATTTTGTACCAATCGTTTGCCGGGTTCCACTCGACGGCATTCTTTGCGGAAGCCAGGGCCTTATCCGTTTCTTTCAGGGCCTCGTAAACGCGGGCCAGCTCGTATGCAGCGGCGTCGTTCCTGGGGTCTTTTTCCAGCACTTCCTGAAATTTAGCCACAGCCTTGTCCCAATTGCCGAGCAGCTTTTCCCGGTTGCCATCGATGAGGGTGGCTTCCAGATTAACCGCAGCTTCGGTGGTACTGCCCGCCTGGGCTATTGCTTCAAAACCTGAAAAGAGTAGGAGTATGAGGGGGAAATATTTCAACATGCTTCATTCAATGATGAATGACGAGCGAGGAATGAGGAAGGAAGAAGTTTTTGAGCATCCCTCATTCATCGTTTATCATTCCTTAAAAGTTGTGTAATCGCCGATGCTGATGTCCGGCACTCGGCCTTCGTAATTCACATGGCTTCCTACCATCGAATCGGAGAACATGGCATTTCTGACGCAGGTATCGTTTTGAATAACGCTGTTTTTGATGATAGAGTTTTCGATGACCGACTTGTGCCCAACCGAGGTGTAAGGGCCGATGACGGAATTGACAATCCGGGCATCTTCACCTATGAAACAAGGTTCGATGACGATGGCATTTTCGATATGCGCCGACCCAGCATGCAGCACTTCCTTTGAGCGCTTGATTTCCAGCATGCGGCGGTTGGTTTCGATGATGTTTTCCTTGTTCCCACAATCAAGCCACTCTTCGATGCCTGCGGCCCGGAAGCGGCTTCCGGCGTTTTTCATATTTTCGAGGACGGAAGTTATCTGAAACTCACCTTTGTCTTTGATGTTGCCGGCGATGATACGTCTGATTTCATCGCGAAGCAGCTCTCCCTCCCGAACGTAATACAAGCCCACAATGGCGAGGTCAGAGACAAAGACCGGCGATTTTTCCACGAAATCGGTGATGATGTTTTCGCGGGAGGTTTTCACCACTCCAAAGGAGGAGGGGTCTTCCACTTTTTTTACCCAAATGACGCCGTCTTCGTTCAGGTCGAATTGGAAGTCAGCCTTAAACAAGGTGTCAGAAAAGGCGATGAACACATTGCCGGTGAGGCTTTCGCTGGCACAACCGATGGCATGGGCCACGCCGAGGGGTTGAGTCTGGTAATAGATTTTGCCTTCTGCCCCAAATCGCCCGGCTATCTCTACCAGTTCTTTTTCCACCTCTTTGCCGAAGTCGCCGATGATGAAGGCTATTTCCTCCACCTGCCCCTGATAGCCTGCGGTGAGGTCTTCCACGATGCGCTGCACCATGGGCTTTCCAGCAATGGGAATGAGCGGTTTCGGTACAGTTAGCGTATGCGGCCGGAGCCTGGTGCCGCGCCCTGCCATTGGGATGATGATTTTCATTTATCTTGTAGTTCGAATCCGCTAACCGGCGGATGGTTTTCTGTGATTTATAAGAGAAAGTCAAATTTCATACCTCTCACCTCATATTTCTCAAACCCCGGTACTACCGAATCCTCCTGCCCCCCGTTCAGTTTCCGGCAACTCCTCCACTTCCTGCCAATGGATTTGCACGTACCGGGCGATGACCATCTGAGCGATGCGCTCGCCGGGTTCTATGGTCTGTGTTTCTTTGGAGAGGTTGACCATGATGACTTTTATTTCGCCGCGATAGTCGCTGTCGATGGTGCCTGGCGTGTTGATAAGTGTCAGGCCCCTTTTTAAAGCCAGCCCGCTGCGCGGGCGTATTTGGGCTTCGTGCCCTGCGGGCAATTCGATGAAAAGCCCCGTCGGGATTAGAGTGCGTTCCAGTGAGCCGAGAGCAACGGGCGCATCAAGGTTGGCCCGGAGGTCCATACCGGCACTGCCGTTGGTTTCATACTGCGGCGTAGGGTGCGGAGATTTATTGATGATTTTTACCTGCATGAAAAAAAGTATTGACATTTGCCGGCCACGGCAAAAAAGAAAGCAGCACTCAATGCTCATTAGACACAGGGCCCAGGCGACGGGCGCAAAGGTAGAGTTGCGAACTTAAAATCGGGAACCCGGAAGATGACTATTCCGGCTGCCGCCAAAAAAAGCAGGGAAACTACTAAGAGCTTGTTGGGGATTTGGGTTTCGAGGGAAAAAGCGTCAATTTTTTGATGAGACAAGGCGGAAAAATGGGAGCATAGCCATTCCTAAGTGACCATTTTTTCAACGCAGTATCATCAAAAAAGGGGCGGTTTTTCACCGGAAGCTAAATCCCCAACAAGCTC
>Ga0210044_10010747_pt1 | contig 10824 bp, 17 predicted proteins | sample CryGey13umfilter_2_FD_183959 | JGI IMG/M metagenome (GOLD analysis project Ga0210044, IMG submission 183959) | Groundwater microbial communities from aquifer in Utah, USA - Crystal Geyser 4/9/14 3 um filter (SPAdes) (version 2) | ecosystem: Environmental > Aquatic > Deep subsurface >...
CAACGTGGATGCAGAGATGGCGGCGGTCGGGGCTTTGAAGAAGTAACGGGATGTCGGGTTCTGATCCGATGAACGAAACGGAGGCCATGGCGTGGCTCAAGCGTCAGCTTGGCTGCGGCAAGGTCAATGTCGAGTTGTCGAACGATCATGTGCTCGACGCCCTTTACAACTCCAGGAGATGGTGGGTGTCACGCAAGGGCGTGAAGCGCGTGGTCGCGGCCAACATCTATTCTGGCACAACGGAATATCTGATGCCGCCCGACACGGACGAAGTCATCGAGGTGTGGTTCCCTTCAAGCCAAATCGATGTCATTGCATCTGTGGATCCGTATGCGTTTGCGGATATCGATCAACTACCGATCGCGTACCAGGCGCTTAGCGGTGTGCCTGGCAGCCAGTTTTACGGGAGTTACCACCAGATCATCCAGCACGCTGAGACGGCGCGCAGGCTGCTGGGATCTGAACATGACTGGTGGTACGTCAAGGACGAAAACTTGCTACGGATCTCGCCGACGAATCAGCGCAGTGGTTCCATCGTCGTCCGATATGCGTCGTCCACGATGGAAATGATGGATCCGGTAGCACCGGCCACTACGCCAAAGAACGACTTTCGGAACCTCGCGTTCCGCGATCGGGATGTCATCCTCCGCTATGCCAAGGCCGAGGCAAAGGAAATACTTGGTCGAATCCGTGGCAAGTACAACGAGTGGCCATCGGCTGGTGGGGCGAAGTCCATGGACGGAGACGTGTTGCTGTCGGAATCGCAGCAGGAGAAGGAGCGCCTTGAGGACGAGCTGATCGGCCTGAGCGAAGTGGTCCCGTTCCTCACTGGCTGATCATGTTCATCCCCATTGCATTGCTGTTCGACCTGTTCGATGAGGACGCGAAGAGCGTACCGGCAGTCGTGTCTCACGGCGTTTTGGCTGTGATGAAGAAGGGCAAGAGCGCCAAGGCTGCGTGGAATATCGTGCGTGGCAACCTGTCTCGGCATGGATACTTGAAGGATCCTCAACGGGCGAATGCTCCGTTCAAGTCCGTGAAGCAGACGATCAAGGGGTCGCAGCGCTCCATGAAGCACGCCATGGAGAAGGACGCGCCACGCAAGTTCAAGGAGTTCCAGAGGGCGGCTGCGAAGATGGACCCCAAGACATTACGTTGACACTAAACCGTTTTGTGGTACTATGCGAAGGTGCAACAGTTGCAAGGATAAAATGTATGGCAAGGCCCACGGAATACGGAACGAGAATGAACGGGAAGCTGTTGATTAGGCTTCCCGTCGACCAGAAGGAAGCTCTGGAGCGGCATGTGCGTGCCATGGGCGGCAACCCGACGGCTCGCCCTGGTGTGTCGAAGTTCATCCGGTCGCTGATCGAGAACGCTTTGAGGTCAACGAAGTAGAGCGGTCGTGGTAGAATCGCCGGCATGGCTACCTACCATTCAAAAACTGGGAAGTTCTGTGCTTCACACGAGGCTCACAAGGTGAGCAAGGGTGGCAAGCGCTTTCGCGTCACTAGGGTGCTCGAGCCAGACGAAGACATGGCCGAGTCGAAGTTCAGGCGCCCGTCGTTCGTGGAGATTCCTGCCGGGATGATTCCAGTCAGCAGCTTGTTCGGTGGGTGAGAACGGCAGGATATTCCCCGACGAAGCCGGGTGTACGGACGAGCGAGAGCTTTGGGACTCCATCGCGTCCGAGTCGTCGAATCTCTCGGGCACGAAGTTCGAGTTCTTCTCTCTGCGGAGAGCGAAGAATCGCCATCCTCTGTATCGCGAGCCATCTGCCGGGGGTGGGGAGTGGTCATTCCATGGCCCGTACGAGATGATGGGCAGCATCGAATTCGCGCAGAACGACAACACGTCCACGGATTCCAGCGAGACAGGGCAGCACAAGACATCCGATGCCGTGCTTTGGATCTCTCGGTCGGAGATGGAGCTGAAGGGCGCGCCGGATCCCAAGTTGGGAGACGTGGTGGGGTTCTGGAACCTCGACGGGAGCCAGTTTTCCGAGACTCATCGCAAGGCGCAGTGGGATGTGGTCAAGGCGAGTAAGGACGGGAACATGTTCAGCAGCGAGGTCTTTGTGTTGTGGCGGCTGGAGTTGCGTCGCAAGACGAAGTTTCTCTCGTTCCGGAAGGTGGACAATGACTCTATCTGAAGAGTTGCGAGATGCTGCTGGGGCTGAGAAGGGCGTAGCCCTCTATCCGGGGCAGTATGTCATCGTCCGCACGAAGGGCGGCGAGCGTGTGGCTACGGGCACCATCGTGTATGTGGACGAAGCCATGCACACGGTTCGGGTGTCGTCCATCGGCTGGCAGGCTGACCAGAATCTCGACGTGGATGTCGAGAAGTACGATCTCTGGGTTGTAGCGCCAGAAGATGTTCCGATGCAGAAGTCGTTGGTGAATGGGCCAGGAAGGATAGGCGCGTGACGGTTGGCAACGCGGGAGTGAGCAAGCTCAGGGGAGGCGGGTACTCACATGTGTGCTCCATGTGTGAGCACATGCACAAGGCGCTGGCAGAGGGTCGAGGCTTGTGCGGTCAGGAAAATTGCGCGGGTCCGATAGGTGGCGGGTCGTTCCCCAAGTACGTCGGTCCCATGTCTCGTGATGCCATCGCGCGGTCGTGCTTTGCGTGCGGGAAGGAAGCCAACAAGATCTTGCTGACGCCGGACGGATTCGTGGGCTCGTGCAACGAGCACCTGCGCTGGGTGTCGCTGTCGCAAGCCAAGTCAGAGCCGATCGAGACGCTGACGCCAGCAAGCGAAGCCGATGGCGTTTCGGTTTGAAGAGTACGGTGATGTGGATCGGGCATTCGACCTGATGGATTCATGGCGAGATCGCATGGAAGCCCTCATCGCGGCGCTGCCACGGTCCATCGCTGATGAGATCTTGGGCGGAATACAGTCCGCCGCAAAGCCAATCGAGGACTACCCGAAGTTCATGCGCGTGAAGGCGGTAAGCGTGGACGGGTGGACGACGTTCGGCATTTTGCCGCCGAAGTGGGCCATGGGATACAGGCTGAAGGGTTCGGACGTGAAGGTGGCCGTCATCTACGTGAAGGCCGTGGTGAGGGGCGGCAAGCCGGTCAGCGAACTAGCGTCGGTGCTTGAGATGCGCGGCCCGTGGACCATGAAGACGCTGCCATACGAGCCTACCGTCCAGGAGGCCAAGACGGTCGTGCGCATGGTGTCTCGTGGAGAGGTGAAGGCCATCGAGCACAAGCGCATGGAAGAAATGGACGACACGCACAGCATGCTGTTGTTGGCCGGTGCGCATGGTCTAAGGCGGCCCGGCAAGATTCTGATGGATCGCGATGTAGATCGCGACATGGCATTTGAAGTGCTGCGCCATGAGTTTGGCGTGGTACAAGGGAGTCATCCCCATTGGAAACCAACCCTGTCCAGGGTGTATCACGGTGGGATGCGACAGAAATTCATTGCAATGTCGTCTTGGATTTCGGATCCCAAAAACATGGCGTATATTGGTGCGGCTTCGGGCGGCGAGGTTGTATCATCGTCGGTAGCTAAGCGGGTCGCGCGGTTCCAAGACCTCGTTTCGAGAGTGTAACGGAGAAAACATGGACATCGAGAAGATCAACGGCGTGCTCGCACGTGCCCTCTCTCACATGGATGAGCAGGAGAACCTGCGCATGTCGGAGATTTTGTTCGAGGATCAGGACGACGGCGTCCTGGAGCTTCCGGACAACTCCCCGGACGGAGATCCTGACACGGGCGGCGACCACGGCGTGTTCAACCACGACTCGTGGGTGGACGTCTACATGGCGTTCATCGAGGAGATGGTTCGTCGGTGCGTCAGCGAGTACGACATCTCGGAAGACGACGCGATGGAATACATCGTTGACTTCGCGGACGAGTTGTACGCCGACGGGCAACTGCCGGAAATGCCCGACCCAGAAACTGCCGACGAAGCCGAGATCCTCGGCTGGGTGTCTGCGGCCAAGAACGTGGGCTTCGGCTCCCGGTTCATGGACTTCGTGAATTCCAAGGCCAGCAGCGACTGAGTGCAGTGCTCAACGCTTCCGGCAGAACAGGGCAAGTTACGATCGACGACTTCGACGTGGGAATCGCGAAGCTGGTTGGTGGCGAGCTTGTCAATGTAGAACTCGACGGCGAGATGACCCAGGAATACGCGGCCAGGGTCAATGGCGTCACAGGCCCGACGCTGTACAATGGAATGGTCCCGGTGTTCTTCGACTCGCCGGAAGACGCCTATCAGCAGAATCTCGTGCCGATATTCCACATCGTGCGATCGTCCATGGCACCTCAGCAGCAGCGGTGGTTTCCCGCAGGACACGAGTACAGCGTACCGGCTGCCGGTAGTCAGATGGTGACCGCGTCCGATGGGTCTGTGGGCCCATCGTTGATCGAGATGAAGCCATGGGCCTTCCCGTACGACATCACCTACGAGATCCATCTGCGGTGCCGTTTGAGGCGCCAAGCCAATCTGATGCTCCACCATGCGCATCAGAGGATTTGGGCGTACGGCCAGGTATTCGTGGAAGATTCTCTGGGGGAGGATCGCGGATACTATGCGTTCTTGGAGGGCGTCGATGCGCTGGACGAGATCGCGGACGTGGGCGATAGGAGCATCGGGTTCACGATGAGCTTGCGCGTGGAGGCGGAGTTGGACTTCATCGATCCGACGGTCGAGAAGACCACGCCAATCCTCACCGTCAGCACCAGGAGCATGTGATGAAGTGGCTATACACGGGAACGCTGACCACCACGGTGCGGTTCGAGGACGGCCGCTCGGTGGTCGTGGCTCCGCACACGGAGTTCGACGCTTCGATAGGTGCGGTGAAGCACCTTGTTCAATCGGGCGTTTGCGTTCTCACGAGAGCACAGGGGCGCGGGCGCGAGCCTGAGCCTGAGCGTGTGGAACCAGGAGAGTTCAAGGCGGCGGTCCCAGTCCCAGTGGTCGAAGAGCAGCCCGTTGTGGAGCCTGAGATCGAGCCCGAGCCGGAACCAGCGGCTGAGCCCGATCCGGAGCCAAAGCTCGCCGTCTCGGTCGAAGATCAAGAACCAGAGGACATGCAAGATCGCCCGTTCGTTTCCGAACCCGACGTGGATTCGGGGAGCGGTGTGGTAGCGTCCGAGCAGGACGTGGGCGTGTCGAGTCACACCAAGCGTCGTCGACGCAAGTTTCAAAGCAAGTGAGATTGAACCATGGCTGAGTTTCTGCATCCCGGCGTCACGATCGAGAATCGCCCCACCGGATTGTCTCCGATCCGTGGAGTGGCCACGTCCAATCTCGGAATCGCGGGATTCACCGAGCGCGGTCCAAGCAATGTGGCCACGCTGGTCACGTCGTTCGACCAGTTCAAGGAGACGTTTGGCGATTTCACTGCCAAGTCCCAGGTTCCGCTGCACGTCTACGCGCATTTCGCCAATGGCGGCGGGCGTGCATACGTCTCGCGTGCCACGCCTTCGGATTCGGTGGCGGCTCAGGCCGACATTCTGAACCGAGAAGAGGCGAGTGTCATCGGGTACGGAGATGGGAGCAACCTGTCTCCGTTCACGACTCCGCTCTCGTTCCCGGTTGTTCCTGGCTCGGTGGAGATCCAGTACGTCGAGGACGGAACGCCGGTTGCGGCGTTCCCGGTGACTCCGAGCACTGCTCCGGATGGCGTCGCGCTCGACTTCTCGTTCAAGCTGCCTGGACCATTGGTCGAGAGTGCGACCGTGATCACTACGACGGTTGGCGCGTTGCCGGTGACATACAACGACTCGCTGGTTGGCGGTGTTCTGCGCGATGCCGGTAGCAATGTGCGTGGGTACGTGGATCTCAAGACCGGTTTCGTGACACTCTCGACCGAGACGACCAAGGTTCCGGACGCGGGGTCGAGCATCACGGCCGATTTCATTCCAGTCACTTCGCCCATCACGGTGCTGGACGATGGGGCAGGGAACCTGACCGGTGCCACGGTGACCGTAGGGACCATCGACTACGCCACGGGCGCCATCACCTGGACGCTGACCGTGGCTCCTGCCGCCAAGGAGATTTTCGCCAACTACAGCCACACTCAGTGGGAAGCTCCAGCCGTGTCTGAGGGCTTGTGGGGCAACGGCATGGTGTTTGGGGTGCGTGGTTCGTCGAACTACTTCGACCGCGCCACGGCATCGTACTCCCGGTACGACGTCTTGGTCTACACGACCGACTCGGGAAGCCTCACGGTCAAGGAGGTGTTCGAGGGCGTGTCGTTCACGGACACCACGGACGCGAGATACGTGTCCAAGGTGGTCGACGCTTTCGGCACGGGATCGGATCTTCTGTCGCTGACGGAGCCAGCATACAGCAACGCCGCATTGGGCAGCCTCAACGGCGTGACGTACGTGGCGGGTGTGGCCGCTGGGGATGGCACGCAACTCGACTTTGGCTCCACCAGCGGAGCGTTCGGAACGCCGACCATCCCAGTCGCGTTCAGGTCGGATCCGCTGCCTGTCCCGATTCAACCGGGATCTGTGTCGATCGTGTACACGGACATGGCAGGCGCCACGCAGACCATCACGGACGACGGTGATGGAAATCTGATCGGTGGCAACGTCGATCCGCTGGCACCTTCTGGGTTCAACGCGGTCAGCTACACGACTGGTGCTTTCGCCTTCCGGCTGACGCTGCCGATTCCGGCCGCCGAATCGAGCCACCTCGCGGTGCCGACTGGTCTGATTCCCGGATCCATCGCCAGTGCCACGATGTACTTCACGCCGACTGACTTGGAGACGCAGGACGCATTCACGGGCGGATCCGACGGGACCTCGCTGACGCGAAGCGAATTGACGTCTCCTGCGCTGCTGGCGGATCGCCTGGGAGTCTATGCGCTCCTGAAGACTGGCCAGCTCATGAATGTCGTGGTGCCTGACGCTGCCGGTGACAAGAGCATGACGCTCGACCTCCTGACCGAGGCAGAGCGAAACAACAAGTGGTTCATCATCGTGGCGACTCCGCAGGGTCTCACGCCGCAGCAGGCCGCGAGCTACAAGGTCAACACCTTGGCCTCTGGCTCCAGCTTTGGCGCGATGTACTACCCGTGGATCCGGATCGACGACCCGCTCACGAGCCTGTCCGGGCTGATGCCTCCTGGTGGTCACATCGTGGGTGTCTACGCGCGCACGGACTCCAACAAGAGCGTCGGCAAAGCTCCTGCTGGTGTGACGGATGGTCACTTGAACTTTGCGACCGGCCTGGAGAACGCGATGGACTTCCCGGACATCGACATTCTGCACGCCAACCAGATCAACGCACTCATGGACAGGCCCGAGACGGGCGGGGTCGTGGTTTGGGGCGCGCGGACGATGGAACGTCCGGAGGGCGACTTCAAGTACGTCCATGCACGTCGCCTCTTCGAGTTCCTGGATCTCTCGATCTTCAACTCGACGCATGGGTTTGTGTTCGAGAGCGTGGGTCCGGCGCTGTGGTCGCGCATGCGCTTGAGCGCCGAGGGGTTCCTCAAGCAGCTCTTCGACAACGGTGTGTTCAAGGGCACGACCCCATCGCAGGCGTACCGAGTGATCTGCGATTCGTCCAACAACAGCCAGTCGGTCCAGGACGCGGGCGCTGCTATCTGCGACATCTACGTGGCGCTCAACAAGCCAGGCGAATTCATTCACTTCCGCATCCAGCAGAAGCTCGAAACGACGGCCTGAAGGGGCCAAGGATAGGAAATAGATCATCATGGACGCTACAATCACGAATCTGACGGCCGCGCCGCTCTTCATCCCTGGACCCAACGTCGAGCTTCCGGCTTCCGGCACGGTGCAGTGGCTCGACACCACGATCGAGACGTTGGAAGGGAGCACGTTCGTCACGGACGCTATCTTGGCAGGCACCATCTCGGTGTCAGTGTCTTCTGACGCGCGAGATGCGGCTGCCGCGCCGTGGAGAGCGTTGTTGGTCAGTGGTCTTCCCGTCTATGCCCACGCCAGCCTTCCGGCGGGATTCGAGGGACAAGTGGTCTTCGTTTCCAACGGCCGGAAGTCTGGCGAGTTGGCCGGTGCTGGCACTGGCGTTCCGGCGTACTTCTCCAACGCGGCGTGGCGCACGTACCCGGCTGACGCGGCGGTAACGATCTGATGATCTACACCGTGGAGCAACGTGTTCTCGCAGGGTCACAGTTCGATGGCGCCAACGGTGGCGCTGTCGGATCTGTGACTACCGTTGCGGGCGCTGCTCTCACGGCTGGAGAGTCGTTCTGGCTGAACGATGGCCTGACCAGTGTGCTGTACACGTTCGTTCTGTCGGCAGACGGCTTCGCCAAGACCAATACGTCGCGCCCGGTCGTGTTTGCCGCGCCCGACGCGGCTGACGCCGTGCGTGATCACATCGTGCGTGCTGTGAATTCGACGCCGAGCTTCGATCTTCGTGCGTTCGGATCTGCTGCTGCAACTGTTGCACTAGTGAACAGGATCCCTGGTCACCATGGCAACGTGACTCCAATGGCGGACACGGTTGCTCCTGCTGGATTCGTTGTGTCGTCGATGTCTGGTGGCGTGCCGATGCCGGACTTCGAGGACCGAGACGGGATTCGGATCTACCATGGGTCCACGTTCGGCGGTCTGCTGGACATTCCGTGTGTTCTCCCGGTCCACAGTGATGGGGTGCGTCACATGGCCGTGCAGTCGTGGGAGGCAGAGAGAATCCTTCTCAATGTGACCGGCGCCATATCGTACACCCTATCGTTGGAGCAAGCCGATGGTACAAGCGTGGTGTTGTCTACTGGCGCTGGAGCGGTGGTGCTGCTCACCAACGTGGCCAAGATCGTTTCAGACGAGCGTCTCAAGTTGGTGACTGTTGGAGGCGTCAACGAGATGTTCGCGCGTGTGAGCGGAAGACCATTGGTGATGACGTGAAGCTCTCGGAAGAGTTGAGCAAGGCGATCTCCAGGCTGACCCCGGTCGAGGGCTTCATGATCCGCGTCCTGGATCTGAAGAACGCTCGGTATCCTGGCTCCGAAGCGCAGGGTATCCTTCCGATCGTGGTCACTGGCCACGTCAACATGAGCGAAGGTGACTGGACTGACTGGGTTCGAGGCGTGAGCATTCCGGTGTATGGATCGGGGTACACGGAGCGCATGCTGTCAGTCGGTATCGACATCCGCGAGATGACGGCGGCGAGGGCTATGGGCCGTGCCATGCGAGAGACCATGGTCGGGCAACGAGTCGAGTTCGACCGCATGACCGAGGGTCTGCGCGCCTTGATTAGCGCCGTCGAGAAGTGGCCGTCATTGGCCCACGCAGTCGCGCTCGGTATGATCGAGGAGGACATGACACTGGGAGAGTGGGTCCGGCGCGTGAGCGAACTTCCGTTACCATCCGAGTTGGGTATGGGGCCAGGCACCCTTGGTGATATGATCGCCAAGACGGCGACATTGACGCCAAATTTCTAGGAGTACGATCATGGCAAGAGCATCAGCGAGCGATCCGCTCCACAGTTTCCGGTTCCATTGCAAGGCACTGGACAACATCGGTTTCGGGACGGATCTGCTCCAGCCAGCGGGCACGGGCCCTGGTTTCTCCGTTGGTGACTCGGCTGAGGCAGGGTTCCAGGCCGTGACGTCTCCGGAATACACGCTGGAGCACGTCGAGTACCGTGAAGGCACGAAGACGTACACCGAGAAGTACCCTGGGTTCCCCACGGTCAACGATGTGACGATGTCACGCGGCGTCGCGCGCAAGGACACGTCGTTCTACGACTGGACGGTGTCGGCTATCGAGGGCGCGGACTACCGCACTGACATCGCCATCTACCACTTCCGGCGTGGTGCTCGCCATGTGCCATTCGCTCCGGCGACCGACGTGAGCGATGCGAACGCGAAGCGCTACATCCTGCGCAACGGCTCTCCGGGCCGTGTGAAGGTGGCGGCGGATTTCGATGCGAGCACGGGTGACGTGAGCCTCGCGGAGATCGACGTGATCTACGAGCGCTTCGATGTCGAGAAGGACACCGGAGACACGACCACGAGCTTGAAGTCACCTGCCGACGTCAACCTGGCCACCTGACCACCAACAGCCTACAATGGCTGACCGTGAGGTCGCGTGGCAAGACATAGGCTGATCGATGTGATGCAGTCGTATCCCTTCTGGATATTCGACGCATCGGGCACCTCCAACGGAAGCGCGTTCACGGTTTTCGACCCGCTGCTTGGGTTCGCCTCCGTGACGGCTCCTGAAATATCGGTCGACGTTCAGGAGATCCGTCCTGGGAACTGGCCATACGCTCACAACGTGGTGAAGACCGCATCGACTGGTGCGATCTCCATGTCAAGGGGCGCTCGATTCAACGACTCCGACTTCTACAACTGGGTATCACGCGCGGTTCGCGGGATCGCGCCGATCCGAAGGAATCTGGTGCTTGTTCACTTCCTTGGCTTCAGGCCGATCCGAGAAGTCCAGAAGCTCGCAGGGCTCCGAGGTTCACATGTCGGTCCTGAGATGGGTCAGACGTCTCTCGTGGAGAGGGTTCCAGGGCGAGCCTGGTTCTTGGCAGACTGCATTCCGACCCGGTACAAGGCCGGCAGCGATTTCGACGCCACGTCACCCGCGACATCACTGACCGAGCTTGAGGTCAAGCCGGAATATGTGATGGAAATGACCATCGGAACACTGGTGTCGTCTGTTTCTGGTGGTGCTGGCGCGTCTGTGGCAATTGGCGGATTGTTTTGATACGGTTCGATCATGGCTGAAGTACACCTGAACCCGCTCTCTTCCTTGGCCGGTGTCGAGGTCGATGACGCTACGGGAGCCGCTGGAACCTCGACCGTGGCTGCGCGTGAGGATCACGTCCACGCCCACGGCATCCGAGGTGGTGGCGC
>Ga0210044_10010753_pt1 | contig 10821 bp, 9 predicted proteins | sample CryGey13umfilter_2_FD_183959 | JGI IMG/M metagenome (GOLD analysis project Ga0210044, IMG submission 183959) | Groundwater microbial communities from aquifer in Utah, USA - Crystal Geyser 4/9/14 3 um filter (SPAdes) (version 2) | ecosystem: Environmental > Aquatic > Deep subsurface > Groundwater...
TTGGCGGAAACTGGACGCCTGATAAAAAAGAAACATATTCCGAACAGGATACTTATGGTTCCAGTACATCTTTATATGAAAAATACATAAACGATAATTGGGTAAATGACAGTAAATATACTTCTGTATATGATAGTAAAAGAAATCAAACTTCTTCTATAGATGAGATATGGCAGGCAGGTGCATGGCATACAGATTGGGAAAGTAAATACATATATACTTATGATTTAAATAATAGCATAACTTCTAAAATTGCACAATATTGGGATAGTCAAACTCAATTGTTAAAAAACAACTATAAATATATTTACAGCAATTATCAACAAATAATTGGTATTAAGGAAATAGCCGCCGACTCAAAAATTAACGTTTTTCCCAATCCTGTTACTGAAATACTAAACGTATATAATAATACTTACCCATATTCTGTAACAATCTACAATATCGCAGGGCAGAAATTGTTGGACAAAACAATTATCAGTACCAATTATTATATTGATATGTCGGCATACCAAAAGGGAATGTATATCATTCGGGTAATTTCCAAAAATTCTGCTGAAAACAAAATAATTATAAAAGAATAAAAATAAATCAAAGAGTTTCGGGTTTATAGTTTCGGGTTTTTGGTTTATGGTTCGAGGTCATACTTTGTCATTCATAGTCATTCAATTGTTCAATTGTTCTATGTTCATTGTTCTTTACGAAATACGAATTGTACGAATTTACGAATAAAATATTGTTCATTGTTTAAAAAAGTTTATAGTTTATAGTTTATAGTTTCGGGTTTTTGGTTTCGGGTTTATAATTTGGAACTTGGATTTTGATATTTGGAATTTAAAAAATGTGACAATTTACGGCGTTTGCTTATAATTTACAAATAATCATCAAAATACTTAGTTATTTTTTTTAATAAATGAATTCTATCCATTCCTCTAACATTATGCTCATGTTCGGGATATAAAAAGTAATCAACTAAAATTCCATTCTCGATACATTTTTGAATAAACGATAAACTATGCTGAAGCACAACAGTATTATCAATGTATCCATGAATTATTAACAAATTGCCTTTTAAATTTTTGGCTTTATTTAATAAACTCGTATTCTCATATCCATCAGGATTTTCTTGTGATGTGTCCATATAACGTTCGCCATACATTACTTCGTAATATTTCCAATCAATAACAGGACCGCCAGCAACGCCGGTTTTAAAAACATCAGGAAAAGTTGTCATTAAATTAATAGTCATAAATCCGCCATAACTCCAGCCATGTACACCAATTCTTTTTTCGTCAACGTAACCAAGATTCTTTAAATATTTTACAGTTTCCATTTGGTCTAACGCTTCGTTTGTGCCAACATTACGGTGAATTACACTTTCAAATTCAAAACCTCTGTTTGCCGAACCCCGATTATCAACTGTTATAACAACATATCCTTTTTGAGCCATAAAAAAATCCCATAAAGGAGCACCGCCTAACCATGAATTTTCGACCATTTGAGCATGCGGACCACCATAAACATATAATATTGCAGGATATTTTTTAGAGGCGTCAAAATTTAAAGGTTTTATAATTCGACCGTACAAATCAGTTTTTCCGTCGGCAGCTTTAATTTTAAACATTTGCATTTCGGGCATTGAAATATCTTTTAAAGGATTTGATGCATTAAGAATTTCTCTTACTTTTTTTCCATTAGCATCAATTAAATTATAAACATTTGGAAGTTCGGTTGAGCTATACTGGTCGATTAAATATTTACCTGAACTACAAAACATTGCAGTATGATAACCTTGAGCGGAAGTTAAACAAATTACTTTTCCGTTTTCTAAATTAACACTATACACATTACGTTCTAACGGACTTTTTTCGGTAGAAATATAAAAAGCAACTTTTTCGTTTTCATCGAATCCTAAAAAATCGGTAACAACCCATTCGCCTTTTGTAATTTGTTTTATTAATTTACCACTTATATCATATAAATAAAGGTGGTTATATCCATCGCGTTGGCTTTGCCAAATAAATTGATTGGGAGATTTTTTTAAAAACACAGCAGGAGTTAATGGTTCAACATATTTATCGTTTTTTTCTTCGAATAAAGTTTTTATAAACTCACCTGTAATTGCATCGTACTGATTAAATTTCATGTAATTTTGCTGCGGATTTAACACTGCAATAAAAATATATTTGTCGTCGTTGCCCCACGAAATATTTGTAAGATATTGAACATTTGGTTCGCCTGTTTTTAAGTAAATTGTTTTGCCACTTTCGACAGAATAAACTCCAACTGTAACAATATGACTTTGCATGCCAGCCATAGGATAGCGAATGTTTTTTAATTCGGCGATACGTGGCTCAATATTAACCAAAGGATATTGAGTAACCATAGTTTCGTCCATTCTGTAAAATGCAAGTTTTTTACCTGATGAGCTCCAAAATGTACCTTTAACTATACCAAACTCTTCACGATGAACAGATTTTCCGAAAATAATACCGGTGTTTTTTTCGTCAGAAATAGCTGTTTCTTTAGATTGCATATCGGAAACATACAAATTATTTAATTTGGTATATGCCAATAACTTGGATTTGTTGCAAAAATCAATGTTTTCGGTTAAACTATCTATTGTAACATATTGTTCAATTTTTTTAGAATTAACATTAAATAAAATAATATTTTCAGTTGTTTCAATTTTTAAAAGATTTTTATTAACCCACAAAAAACTTGAATACGGGCTTGGACTATTTAAATTATGAACTTTAAAAGCTTTCAATATTTCGGAACTATTTAAAATTTCTGTTTTAGAACTATCTTTTAGGTTTCCTTCATATAAATTTCCATTTTTATTAAACGTAAATGTTTCGGAATTTGAACGCCATTGTAATTGTTGTAAGTATTGAGGGTAAAATTTTCGATATTGCTCAATTGCAGCTTCATCAATTGTTAAAATTCTTTGTTGAGAATAAACTGTTACAAAACTAATAATCAACCAAATAAGCAAAACAGATTTTTTTTTCATAAAACAAAATTTTGAATTAATAAGTAAATATTATATTTTTACACCAAAGGCAAAAAAGTGTTATTAATAATTTCAAAGATATACTTTTTATATAAAAATATTTTAGTAGCAATATCAATGTTTAATATTTTGATATTTCCTAACTCCTTATCAATTAATAATCAGATAAAAGCAAATGAAAATTTAACAACTACAAATATAATTAAAGGTGAGAAAATTAATATAACAATTCGCATAATACCTGAAATAGAGCAAGTTATGCGTGGTTATGGTTTGGTTGATATTAGCGATTTAGATTCAAACATAATTGTTAATTTACAATATACAACCACTAACAATTTTTTAGGAATAAATATTTATGATAATTTAACACATGCATATTTACAAAAAGAGGTAGCCGAAAAACTGATAAACGCATCAAATGATTTAATAAAAATAATGCCAAATTACCGCATTGTAATTCTTGATGCTGCCCGCCCACTATCAATTCAGAAAAAAATGTGGGATAAGGCACAAATTCCTCAGGAAATGAAAGAAAAATATTTAGCAAATCCTATATATGGCTCATTACATAATTATGGTGCTGCTGTTGATGTAACACTTGCCGACACATTAGGAAACTTTTTAGATATGGGAACTAATTTTGACTCATTTGAAAATATAGCATACCCTTTATTTGAACAGGACTTCATTAAATCAGGTAAATTAAATCCAACACAAGTAAACAACCGGCTAATTTTAAGGTCGGTGATGAAACTTGCTGGCTTCTCAAGTATATCAACAGAGTGGTGGCATTTTAACTCCTGTTCAAGAGAATTTGCTAAAAAAAATTATCCTCTTATCGTGTCTCACATTTTAGCCGAAAATCCTCAACTTAATGTAAACGAAAAAATTAAAAACTCACCAAAATTAAAAGAACCGAAAGTAAACAATATAAACTTCAGAGTACAAATTATGACTTCGGCTACAAAACTTAACAGAGCAAATAAAATTTTTAAAGGAAATGATGTTGACGAATATTTTCATAATGGGCTTTATAAATTTACAGTTGGAAAATTTAATACTCTTGAAGATGCATTTCGCCAACTTAAGCAAGCTCAAAATATGGGATTTAACGATGCTTTTATAGTGGCATTTAATAAAAATCAAAGAATTGGAATAAAAGATGCTTCGGAACTAATTGAATAATACTAATAATGAGACAGTTACATTTTATTTTAAAAATATTTTAATTATTTTACAATAAACTTTTTGTTATTTCAACTTTTTTTTCTTACTTGCATATTCTAATTAATTATATGTATCATCATGTTAAGCAATAAATTACGTTCTAAAATTAAATTAGTTTCAGCAATTTTACTAATGTCAGTTGCCATTAATGGATGTAATTCTGATGGTAATAATGAAGATAAAATTGAGCAAAACATTGAATCTAACATAGATTCAATGCAAGGAACATTGATAAAATTCGATAATACTTTATTTAGTATTCCTTCGCCTTACGAAATTGCCTTTTTAGTTAAAAACTCAAATCTTGATTTTGACAAAAGTTTACTTAACCCTTATAACAAATCGCACAACTACACTAACAATTTTCAAAAAGCTTTAAATTTAGGTGTTTACGGAGCAAATCTTGGTTATTTGAATGTCTTTGAACAGAACTCCGAAGGAATTCAATATTTTTCTGTAATAAAAATATTATCACAGGAATTAGGTATCGAAAATGCTTTTGATAAACAAACAATTACCCGAATTGAAAATAATTTAGGCAATAAAGATTCCTTAATGTTTATTATTTCAAATTCGTACCGTAAAGCCGACCAATATTTAAAAGATAATAACAGAAATGATATTGGAGTTTTAATATTAGCAGGTGGTTGGCTCGAAAGCACTTATATGCTTACTCAACTTTCTCAATCAAGTAAAAATAAAGAAATAGATACAAGAATTGGAGAACAAAAACACCCATTAGATAATTTAATTAAAATTTTATCACCATATTACAATCAATCAAAAGAATATGCCGAATTAATTGACGTACTTATTGATTTAGCTTACGATTTCGATGGAATTGATATTAACTATACTTATTCAGCACCTACTGTTGACGTAAAAAACAAACTAACAGTAATTAATAGTAAATCGGAATTGATAATGACCGACCAGCAACTTAAAACAATATCAGACAAAATTAGTGCTATCAGAAAAAAAATTGTTGATTAAAATTATTTATAATGAAAAAAATAACAACCTTAGCTATTGCAGCAATTTTAGCATTGGCATTAAATACAAATAAAACCATTGCTCAGGTAGATGTAACTACTGCTTTATGTACAAAACATATAATATCGCCATACGTATCTGACGGACAACAATATAAAGCTCTATTAAATAGTGACGAAATTGCTGAATTTCATTCAACTTTTTATGGTGGAACAACATACAGAATAACTGGTGCAACAGGTCAAACTGAAGGAAATTTAATATTTTCGTTATACGATAAAGAACGTAACCTGCTTTTCACAAATCGCGATTATCAAAATTCAATTTATTGGGATTTTAAATTTACCTCTACTATTGATTGTATAATTGAAGCGGAACTTGATGCTACAAGTAAAGCTAAATCTGGCTTTGTAATTATGCTTATAGGTTTTAAACAATAATATTTTGAGGTTTATAGTTTATGGTTTATGGTTTGAGGTTGTTAAAAACTAAAAACAAGAAACCAAAAACCAGAAACTCTAAACTAAAAAAAGAGGCATTATTTGCATAATAATGCCTCTTTTAGTAAAAAGAAAATGAGCGAAAGAATACTAAAAGCTTTAATGCAATTATTTGCAATTATTGCCCGACCTGAAAGTAATGCAGAAGAAAGAAGGTCGGTTGTTGGCTCATTTCTATTGCAACAACTTAATAGTGAACTTGTAAACGAATATTTAAAAGTATTTAATAATTACTACGAACAATATCAGGCAAAGCAATCAGATTCAACATTACGTAAAAAACGAATTGCAGGTAGCTCTGTAAAAGTTTTAAAAATTTGCACAGAAATTAATGAGGAACTTACACAAAAACAGAAAGTTATTGTGCTTGTTCGATTACTCGAATTTATTAAATCAGATTCGGTCGAAATTTCGGAACAGGAATTAGAATTTGTTGAAACTGTTGCCGACACTTTCCATATTGTTTCAGAAGAATATGTCAGGATAAAAGCTTTTGTTTTATATACTTTCGACGAAATACCCAATTCAACGCGCATGCTTTTGGTTGACAGTAATGATAATTTTAGCCATCCTAAAGTAAAACATTTATACCGCCCTAATCTTCAGGGACAATTACGTGTTTTTCATGTACGAATGGCAAACATGTTTTTATTGAAGTATTTGGGCGAAAGGGAGTTGTATTTAAACGGACAACTTATTCATCTTCATAAAGTTTACGTTTTAAGTAATGGAAGTTCAATACGTTCAGCAAAAATAGCACCTATATATTATTCCGATATTCTTAGCGTTTTTAACGAAGATAAAATTAGGGCAAAAATTGTTTTTGAAGCTAAAGAAGTTGAGTTTGCATTTAAAGGCGGTGAAATTGGATTACATAAAATGAGTTTTAAGGAAGAATCGGGGCATTTAGTTGGAATAATGGGTGCAAGCGGTGCTGGAAAAACAACTTTACTTAATGTTTTAAATGGTTCTTACGAACCAACTAATGGCGAAATAACAATAAATGACATAAACATTTATTCGGAAAATAAAGAAATTGAAGGGCTTATCGGCTATGTTTCGCAAGATGACCTTTTAATTGAAGACCTTACTGTATTTCAAAATCTTTATTATAATGCTAAATTATGCTTTGATAATCTTAACCATTTTCAGATTTTGAGAATTGTTATGAAGACACTGCAAAATTTAGGTCTGTATAAAATAAAAGACATGAAAGTTGGTACTCCGCTTAATAAAAAAATTAGTGGGGGTCAGCGTAAACGCTTAAATATTGCACTTGAACTAATTAGAGAACCATCAATACTTTTCCTCGACGAACCAACTTCGGGTTTATCTTCAAGAGATTCTGAAAATATACTCGATTTACTTAAAGAATTAGCATTAAAAGGGAAATTAGTATTTGTTGTTATACATCAACCATCGTCAGATATTTTTAAAATGTTTGATAAGCTATTAATTCTTGATACAGGTGGATACCTTATATATAATGGAGACCCTGTTGACTCAATAATATACTTTAAATCTCGCACACATCAAGCAAACTGGAGCGAAAGCGAATGTCTTACCTGCGGTAATGTTAACCCCGAACAAATTTTCAATATTGTTGAAGCAAACGTACTTGATGAGTATGGTAATCAAACTCATACACGAAAAATATCACCAATTGAATGGCTTCAACGCTATGATAAACATCATGTTACGACTAATGAAAACAACGACAAATCAAATTATAAAATACCTGAAATATTTTTTAAAGTTCCCGGAAAAATAAAACAATTTAAAGTTTTTGTTATCCGCGATGTTCTTTCAAAAATTTCAAACTCACAGTATTTATTAATAAACTTATTAGAAGCACCGCTTTTATCTTTTATATTATCATTTATAATAAGGTATTACAATGTTGATATTACAAACGATTCGGGATATACATTTAGCGAAAATTCTAATGTGCCAATATTCATGTTTATGTCAGTTATTATCTCAATTTTTGTTGGATTAACAGTGAGTGCCGAAGAAATTTTCAGAGACAGAAAAATTAGAAAACGTGAAAAATATTTGAATTTAAGCTGGGGCAGTTATTTATTTTCTAAAGTTTTTATTTTAACAATAATTTCGGCAATTCAAGCTGCATTATTTGTTGCAATCGGAAATTCAATATTAGAAATTCACGGTATGTATTGGCAATATTGGTTAGTGCTTTTTAGCGCCTGGGTATTTTCTAACTTACTTGGTCTAAATATCTCAGATGCTTTTAATTCAGCAGTAACAATATACATATTAATACCTTTCCTTGTAATTCCACAACTTATTTTGAGTGGTATAATAGTGAAGTTCGATAAACTTAATCCCGATGTTAGCAGCCCAAGTCATATTCCAATATACGGGCAGATTATTACAGCCCGGTGGGCTTATGAAGCACTTGCAGTTTATCAGTTCCGCGAAAATAAATATGAAAAACAATTTTATCCTTACGAAAAAATTACGTGTTCGGCAAATTTCAAAAAAGACTTTTGGCTGCGTTCGCTTCGTAATAAAGTTGCCGATGTTAAACGTGTATTAGGCATTAAAGAAAAACAAAAAGATGTAATTGATGATGCATTGTTATTATTACGCAATGAGTTATCGGTTGAAAAAACATTAAATAAAAAAGTTGCATTTCCAGTAAAAATTAACGATTTAGTTTACAATAAAATAAACGACAAAACTTTAGATAAGCTAAGCCTGTATTTTGATGAATTAAATAAATATTATATTCAAAAATTTAATAAAGCCAGCGAAGCTAAAGATAGGATTTACAATAAGTTTCAAAAAAATGGAAAAGACAAACTAAAGTTTATTCAGCTTAAAAAAGATTATTATAACGAAAGTTTGAAAGAATTTGTAAAGAATGAAAACGAAATGAATAAAATAGTAGAATATAATCACCATTTATATCAAAAAGCTGACCCTATATTTTACGACCCGCAAGGTGGTGTGCTGGATTCGCATTTTTATGCACCTCGTAAGAAAATTTTTGGGACTTATTTCGACACATTCTGGGTTAACATTATTGTTATATGGTTAATGTCAATTTTGTTATTTATAACTTTATATTATAACTTACTGAGAAAAACTCTTGAAATAGGCGATTGGGTTTCGGAAATAATGAAAAAAAGGAAAAAAATAAAAGCAAGTTTATAGTTTATGGTTTCAGGTTTATGGTTTCAGGTTTATGGTTTCAGGTTTATGGTTTCAGGTTTATGGTTTCAGGTTTATGGTTTCAGGTTTATGGTTTAACCACAAACTATAAATATAAAACTAAAAAAAATATGAATCCAGAATGGAAAGTGAGTTTTGAGGTTGAAAATTTGTAGTGGTTCTTTAATGAGATGACAGGTAAAAGCCCGCCATGACATAGTAACTAGTATTTTATTCTACTATTTCAATCATTTTAAAAGGAACTTTAATAATTGATTGATAATCTTCACCAGCTTCAAGCATATCTTCATCATCTTCTTCGTAATACCAATTAATTACAATATTACTACCTGCTTTTGAAATATTTTCAAGTCTTTTAAAAATATCAAGAATACACTTTGATGAACTTGTATTAAAATATTCTAATTGAATATTTACGGTTGTATTTGCTAGTGGAGCAGTTGCATAAGCTTCCAACCATTCAACCAAAGATCTGTAAAATTCAATCGAATTTTCGGGGATTGATCTTCCTTTAATTTCTATTTTACCAGCAACAGCATCAAAATTTATGCTGGGAGTTTTAGGTGTTCCTTCAATTACTATTGTATCCATATTTTTTTTTTTAGTGGTTAAAGATACGCTAAATTATTTTAATTTTCAAAATGTAAAAGTAAATATTTTTATTAATATTTAAAAAATTATACTCTAATTTTGTTCCAGTTTTACGTGAAACATCAATTAACCCAAGACCTCCGCCCTCTTTTTCGAGAAATTCATCGTTGTTTAAAATTAATTTATAAAGTGCTTTTAATTCATCTTTTGATAAAGAATTTATTTGATTAATTCTATCGGTTAATATCTGAATCCTATCTTTTAATATATAATTACCAGTAATTATGTTTATAGAATTTTCAAAATAATTCATTGCAAATATACCAAACTTTATATTTTTATCTGAAATTTTTAATGCATGATGAAAAATATTCTGAATACTTTCAACAAAAACATGAATTGTAATTTTCTTTAATTCTTTCAAATTTATATTCGTATCAAAATAAATTTCTAATCTTTCTATTAATGAAGTAATTATGTCGGAAGTAATTTCTCCTCTATAAGATAACAAATTATTTCCATCAATTAAAGTATTATACCAATTCTCAACTTCAATATTATTTATCGTTTCTGTCACTTAAAAAAAATAATTTCAAATCTAACGATTTTAATATAATAAACATCGTTTCAAATTAAAATTTTATAAATATTCGAATTTTCGTCCCGAAATTTGAGCAATGTCAATTTTTATTACGTTAATGTTATTTATTGAAGGAGCAGAAAAATTAAAACTTAAATCTGAATAATTTTTCATTAAAGTTTTAAGTCCTTCAACTTTAAGGTCATAATCTGTTATAAATTGTGCTTTACCAAAAATTAAAACACTTTTATAACGCATTCGCCAACTACAAGCCATTTCTTTATCGCGGGCAAACAATTCGTGAAAAGCATCAAACTCTATACAAACATTATTGTTTTTTTCTAAAATATTTATTTTTCGTCCTTCTTTTGCACAATGTAAAAAAATTGCTCTGCCATCGAATCCAAAACAAAATGCTAAAACATAAGGTTGAGCGTTATCAACAAAACCTATGTGGCAAACTTTACAATTATTTATTACTTCGAATAATTCTTTTTCGAGTTTTATATCTTTAATTGCCTTATCTCGCTTATACATAATGTTATATATGTTAATGAAAAAAATTATTATTTATAATGTTATATATTAACTCATGTTACGCAAAAACTTAGTCCCTTTAGGGACAAAATATTTATAGAATATAATATGTCATAAACATCTAAGTCCCGTAGGGACGATATATTATTCAATATCTTTAAGAATATATCTCTCAT
>Ga0210044_10010754_pt1 | contig 10821 bp, 8 predicted proteins | sample CryGey13umfilter_2_FD_183959 | JGI IMG/M metagenome (GOLD analysis project Ga0210044, IMG submission 183959) | Groundwater microbial communities from aquifer in Utah, USA - Crystal Geyser 4/9/14 3 um filter (SPAdes) (version 2) | ecosystem: Environmental > Aquatic > Deep subsurface > Groundwater...
TATTTGGATTCTGCTTTCCTTTGCCGTTCTTTTGTACACAGAATCTCTGATTTTTGCCATAGATCCCGCCGCATTTCAGGATCTTCTTTTTGAGGTGGTGTCCGCCATGGGCACTGTGGGACTTTCTGCCGGTGTTACGCCCCATCTTTCCTTCATCGGACGGATCGTCATTATTCTGGATATGTTTATCGGTCGTGTCGGGCCGCTGGCAGTGGTTACAGCCCTGCTATACGCCGGTTCAGCCAAGGCGATTATCGGGTATCCCGAAGAACGGATTATGATAGGATAAGCTTAGGAGTTGTCATGAAATCAATTTGCATTATCGGGCTGGGACAATTCGGGTCGCATCTTGCAGAATATCTGTCCAGAAACGGGGTTCAGGTTGTCGCTGTGGATCTCTTGCAGGAACAGGTAAATGCCATCAGCGACAAGGTTACGCAGGCGTTCGTGGGCGATGTCCGGGATCGGGATGTACTGGAAACAGTAATTCCCAAGAATGTGGATGCCGCGGTGGTGAGCATCGGCGAGAGTATTGAGCCCAGCATACTCTGCGTTCTGCACTTGTCCCAGATGGGCATCCGGAAGATTATTGTAAAGGCGGTCAATGATGACCACGCGGAGATTTTACGGGCCATCGGCGCACATGAGATTGTGTTTCCCGAACGGGATATGGCAGAGAGGACCGGCCGCAACCTGATTAACAAGAATATGGCCGACATTCTGTCCCTGTCCGCGGATTACAGTATCAAGGATATTGAGCCGCTGCCCGAATTTATCGGCAAGAACATGATTGAGCTGGATTTGCGCAAGAAATACCACATTTACGTGATCGCGCTGAAGGACAGGAACAACCAGGATGAGATCACAATTCTGCCGTACATCGATACAGTGATTGAATCCCATCACATTATGACGGTGGTGGGGAAAGATGAACATATTAACGCCCTTGTGGAAAGGAGCACCAAGTGATGAAAAGACCGGTTTTGATCCTTTTGGCCCTGTGTTTTCTTATTGCGGCGCCTGGGATGGCCCGTGAGCATCGCTACACATTTGAATTTGAACCGGTCACAACACCCCTGTCGTTTAAGATCGGGAAGCGGGTGATTATTTCGTCCAAGGGTGTTACGGTTTCACTGGAGCAGGTTCACAAACCGGATTTCGCCAATAAATTTGAGATTTTCCAGGCAGAACCGGACATCTATTTTTTCTATTTTCGTATCACCGTTCGTAATCGTTCCGGGCAACCACTTGAGGTGAATCCCATTTTCTTTTCCGCACTTAATGATCGGCGGGAGTTTCGCAAACCCTTGAATTATGATGAACTCTACCGGATGCTGGGGAAGATGTATCAGGAATCCGAATTCAAAGGCATTCTTCAGGAAGATCTGCTTGATTTCTGCTCTCCCCTCAAGAATGGGGTGGAGAAGGATGCGATCCTTGTTTTTCGCAATTTCAAGGAGAAGGCCAAAGAATGCGTCATCAAACTGGACGCCATGTCTGTTGGTGGGAAACCCCTTGCCTTCAAATTTCCCTACAAGTTGAAAAGAACGGAGATTCGATGATGAGACGGCTGCTGCTCCTGATTGTCTGCCTCGCTTTTCCTGTTGTGAATGGATTTGCGGATAACCTGAATATCACGGCGGACGAGGTCCATTCTGACACAAAGAAGGAAATTCTCTCGCTGGTGGGATCTGCCACTGTTCAGTCGCAGAAGGTCACGATTCACGCGGACTTAATTACTATTTACAAGAAAGATAAACGAGTTGTGGCTGAGGGAAATGTCCATGGAGAAATGGCAGACGGCAAGTTCACCGGTGAAAAGATGGAATATTTCACGGAAAAAGGCACAGCCAACATTACCAATGGCAGCGTTGTGCTCAGTCAGGATTTTGTGTTCCGGGCAAGGGAGATTCATTATCTCGGTGATGACCGTTACCACCTGGTGGATGGCTCCATGACCACCTGCCCGGATTGCTGTGAAAAGTGGTCTTTCGATGCCAGCCAGATCAAGGTGAGAAAAGAAGGCTACGCTTTTTTTGACAACCTGACTTTCAGGGTCGGAAAACATCACTACATGTACCTGCCGAAGTTCATCTATCCCGCAAAAATGAAACGTACTTTCGGACTTCTCCCCCCGGAAATCGGCAATTCTTCAAAGCATGGCTTTAGCTATCAACAGAGCCTGTTTATACCGATCGGTGATTCTATGGATGCCACTTACACGCTGGACTATTATTCCAAAGCGGGTACCGGCAATGGCTTTGAATACCGGCTGGCGAGAAAACCCGACGAATTCGGCGAGTTTTATGTGTACACGATCAATGACAAGTTGATAGGGGAAAGGCGCAGCTTTTTTGATGGCAACTACCACTACTTCCTGCCTTCGGGAGACAAGATTCGTCTCCAGAGTTTCGAAGGGGATGATTTCAACCTGATCCGTGATTTCACTTTCCGTGATTATGACCTCGCGATGAGAAGCTTTTTTACTGATTTTTCATATGAAATAAATCGCCCCCATTTCCAGTTTACTGTAACGGCAACAAGACAGAACATCCTGTTTGCAGACGGAAAGAAAGCCTTTAATGATCTGCCTGAAATTCGCTTTTCCAGCCGAGCCATGACCCTTGCGGGTCACCGCATTCGATTGGATGCCGGTGCGGGAGATGTTCAGAATCCCAACCTGGATGATTCGAGTTTTCTGAGCAGTTTTGTAAAAGCGGAAGCCACCCGGAATTTTGCCCTTGGAAGTTTCACTGTGGTGGATCGATTCCAGGCCGCATTCCACGGTTACGGCAACAATTCTGCACTCAACGACTATTCTTCCTTCCTGGGGGAAGTGAGGCTGTTCTCCCCTGCCCTTGAGCGCCAGTATGGTTCGACAATTCACCGGGTTCAGCTGTTTGCGGGGTTGGGCTACCACAATGCAAGCGAAGCATTTCCGGAGTTCATCAACGATAGCGAAGACTATATCCTTCCCGACGGCATGTACGGCAGCCTGGGCGTGGAATCAACTTTGAGTTCGGGAAACACAACTGCAATCGGCGGGCTGTATGTTACCCGCAACCTGTCCCACAACAACTATCATAACCCCAATGACACGACTCAGACATCCGAAACCAGCCCCCTCGTGGGCTACCTCAGAATGCCGTTTTCCAGTGGTGTGAGTTTCAGTCTGGACGCCCGCTACGACCCGGCGCTGAATACGGTGGACCGGATGATGTTTACCGCCAACCTTGGGGAGCATTTATCCGCGTCATATCTGAGGGCCTTTACTTTTGGGGAAAACGATGTCCGTGATTCGTTGATTGCGTCTATCCATGGGCGTCTCAGCGAGAACTGGACCGCCAGTTTCAGTGCGGATTATGACTTCAAACTGAACGATTACCGCTACAAAATGATCCAGATCCGCTACTACCGGGACTGTATCGGTATGAATATCACCTACCGGAACAACTCTTACAGTACCGTTACGACCAATGAATTCATCATCTCACTGGTTCTGCGGAATATCGGCGAGATGTTCAAGTACAGATTGGGACTTTAGAAGGCCTGCGGTGCGGTAGCCGAATGTTAAGTGTTAGATGTTAAATGAAAGATGAGAAAAATCAGGGAGTTGACTATTTTCCTTTCTTTTTCCCCTGCAAGTCACGATTCACAAATCACGGCACCTTTGGTGCCCGGATACAAATTGTTACAAACTTCTTGAACAAAATAGAGTTTTGAAACGTAGAATTCATTGGTATTGACATTATTTTTGTGGAGGGATCATGAAGAAGTTGATTGTGGTGGGAATTCTACTGGTTGCGATGCCGATTCTCGGGCAAAACCAGCAAAAACTGACACTGGACGGAGCAATTAAACAAGCATTGAAGAATAACCTGGATATTCAAATTTCCAAGATCTCGTATGAACAGAGCCAGGCAGACATTAATGGGGCGAAAGGAATTTTTGATTTGAATTTCAGCATGAATGCGGAGCATAGCGACACCAGTCGGGCCCCCAGAAACGAGCTGCAGGCAGCTTCGGAAAAGCAGGATTTGTTGACATTTTCCGCCCAGCAGCTTATCAGCACCGGTGCAATACTTTCATTGAATTTTACCAACTACAAGTATGAGACAAGCGCCGATTATCAGTTTTCAACCCTGAACCCGGTTTACGGTGCAAACACCCGGCTCAAGATTGAGCAGCCGATTTTTAACGGATTTGGTAAGAAGAATGTTGAATACCAGATTAATCTGAACAAGCAATACAGTGAACGGTCCCTGGAGCAACTGAAGGATACAGTCACCGACCTTCTTAAAGATACGGAATCCGGTTACCTTGACCTGCTCTACAGCGTTCAGAATCTGAAAGTCGCGCAGGAGTCTCTGGAACTGGCAAAAGAACAGTCTCAAATAACAAAAAAGAAGGTCGAAGTCGGCACACTGGCCCCGGTGGACCAGCTCCAGTCCGACGCCAACCTTGCCGACGCCGAGCAGAAGCTTGTTTCTGCTGAGAATCTCCTGCTCGCGGCCCAGGACCAGATGAAGAAGATCCTGAACCTTAAACAAGAGGAATGGAATGTAACTTTTGTTCCTGAAGAAGATCCCGCATTCCACGTCCAGAATTTTGATCGAAAGAAGTGTGTCGATACTGCCTTGAAGAACAACCCGCAGATTAAGATTGCACAGCTTAATATGAAGGCTTCCCAATTGAGTATGGATTTTCAGAATGATAAAATGAAACCTACGGTCAGCGTGTATGGCACCTTGTCCTATGATGGAAACAATACTCAGGTTCTCAGAGATCCTGCCACGGGAGAACCCATTTTTGACCAGTTCGGAAGAATGCAGATCTATCCTGGTTCGTATCACGACGCGTTCAGCGATATGAACAGCCTGGATCACCAGTCATGGTCAGTTGGCGTCAACGTGAGCTTTCCCCTCCAGAACAGGGCAGCAAAAGCATCTTATATGCGCGCAAAACTGGACAAGACAGGAAATGACTTTCAGTTACAGAATGCGATTATTCAGGTGACCAACAGCGTCCGGGATGCCCTACGAAATCTCAAAGCCAGCCTCAGAAGTATTGACGCCGCAAAAAAGACCCGGGAATTGAGAGAAAAGAACCTGGAAATTGAAAAAAAGAAGTTTATAAACGGCATGTCCACCAACTTCCTGGTTTCTCAACGAGAAGACGAGTTGTCACAGGCGAGAATTTCCGAACTGAATGCCAAGGTTTCCTATCAGAAGTCAGTGGTTCTGTTGAAGAAATCGATGGGTACACTTCTGGATGAACGCAACATCAAGTTTGAGGAACCAGCTGTGGATTGAGATTGTCTCCAACCAAACGCTGAAATACAGCGTTTGACCTCCTGTTTGCCTGCTTCATACACGGGCAAACACCGGCACGAAGGGACGGCGACCCCTACTGTCCCTTCGCGCCGGAATAATATTCAAGACAAGACGAGATAAGTTTAAGTTTAAGTCGGAGTTTAAGTCAAAGCAGGGAAAGAGAACAAATAGCCAAATCCCTGTCTTTACTCAAAACTTAAACTCAACCTTTTCTGGCCCTCCGGCCCGTGGGCGTGGGCGGCAGAACGGCACATACTGGTCAGTTGTCGAGCTACTCTCAGTCTTTTCTGTACTCAAACTCAAACTCAAGCTTAAACTTGGCTCTCTCCCACATCACATTTGACAACCCGGGTTCCGCGTATCGCGTATTCGGGAGAGCCTTTCAGCTTCAAGCACTTGAAGGGCGTGTTCCGTGAACGGGATTTGAATTTTTCCGGGTCAATGACAATCTCACGGTCTGTCGAGAATATCGTAATGTCGGCCTTTTTCCCTACCCGAAGCCGGTCATCTTTCATGCCAATGATTTTTGCGGGATTTGTGGACATGCATTCTACAATGCGCTTCAACGGGACGTTATGCTGGTGATACAGACTGTCCAGCACAGCTGGGATCGCTGTTTCAAAGCCGATAATCCCGAAGGCGCAGATATCAATCTCACACTTCTTGTGTTCGTGGGGATGGGGCGCATGGTCGGTTGCAATGCAGTCAATGGTTCCATCCTTCACACCTTCGATCATTGCCAGGCGATCCGCCTCAATGCGGATTGGGGGCTTCATGATGAAGTTTGTGTCAAAGGTTTCCAGTGCTGTGTCGTTGAAGAAAAGGTGGTGGGGCGTCACTTCGGTTGTGACGTGCTCTCCACGGTCTTTCGCCCGACGGACCATGTCCAGGCTGTATGCACTGGAAAGGTGAGAAATATGGAGCCAGGCCTTGACATACCGGTTCAAAATAATGTCACGGGACACGATGATATCTTCAGCCACCGTAGGCATTCCCTTCAAACCCAGCTTGGTGGACATAAAATCTTCATTCATCACCGCACCCCTGGTCAGAGTCAGTTCTTCCGCATGTTCCATCAACGGTATCCCAAATAACAGGGAGTATTCCAGCGCTTTCCTCAACAGCTCAGAAGTGGCAACCGGATTTCCGTCATCACTGATCGCGACAATTCCTTCCTGGACCATTTCCCCGATGGCTGCTAACTCGTGACCAGCACGGCTTTTGCTCACAGCGCCGACTGGACAGACTTTTGCATACCCGGCCCGCTGGGCCTTTTCACGAACGAGTGCCACGATTGCGGCGTTATCCATGCAGGGGTTGGTGTTCGGCATAGCGGTCACGGTTGTGAAACCACCGTTCATTGCGGATTTGCAACCACTTTCCATTGTTTCCGCCCGCTCATTTCCCGGTTCGCGAAGGTGGGCGTGTGCATCCACAAAACCCGGCGCAACGATCATGCCGGTGGCATCGATTACTTTGTCCACGGTGCTCTCATCCAGGTTCACATCTATCTGTTCCACTCTTCCGTCGACAATCAGAATGTCCAGCACCTTGTCCAGGCCGGAATCCGGGTTGATGACGTGCCCGTTCTTAATGAGTAAGTTCATTTATTTTCCCTCCTGCCAGCAGATACAACACCGCCATCCGAATTGAAATGCCGTTGCTGACCTGTTCCAGAATCACGGACCGGGGCCCGTCTGCCACTTCGGAGTTGATTTCCACTCCCCGGTTAATGGGGCCCGGATGCATTACAATACCGTTCTTTTTCAATCGCTTCACCCTCTCACGACTTAAGCCGTATAACATGTTGAATTCTTCCAGTGAGGGGAAAAAGCTCTCTTTCTGGCGTTCCTTCTGAATGCGGAGCATCATGACCACATCCGCATCTTCAATTGCCTTGTCAAAGTCGGTTTCCACCCGGACGTTCATGCCCTCAATTTCCCTCGGAATCAAAGTGGCCGGACCGGAAAGCACAACATCGTTTCCCATTTTTGTCAGCAGAAAAATGTTGGACCGGGTAACCCTGGAATGGGCAATGTCTCCGGCGATTACAATTTTCAGGCCGGTGAGAGTTCCCAGTTTTTCACGGATGGTGAAGGCGTCAAGGAGCGCCTGGGTGGGATGTTCGTGGGGGCCGTCTCCGGCGTTCGCCACTGACGCATCAATGTTGTCGGCAAGGAACTTCGCGGAACCGGGGGACGAATGCCGCATCACCACGATGTGCGGTTCCATGGATTCCAGTGTTTTGATGGTGTCGTAAAAAGACTCTCCCTTTGTCAGAGAACTGGCAGAGGCCGAAAAATTCAGAATATCGGCTCCAAGCCGCTTTTCCGCGATTTCAAAGGATGAGCGGGTGCGGGTGGAGTTTTCCATGAAGAGGTTCAGAATCAGTTTCCCCCGGAGAGCGGGAAATTTTTTGTTATTGCCTGCGCAGAGTTCCTTGAATATCTTCGCGCCATCCAGAATCTGCTCGATTTCAACCTTGTCCAGGGGTTCAATTCCAAGCAGGTTTTTGTGTTTGTATTGCATCTTATTCACCGTTCTTTTTCAAAAGCAGGACCTCGTCCCGCCCGTCTTCTTCCATAACATGGACCTGCACCATCTCATCGGAAGAGGTTGGAATATTCTTGCCCACCACATCCGCCCGGATCGGCAGCTCCCGGTGTCCCCTGTCCACCAGCACCGCAAGGCGAATATAAGTCGGACGCCCGAAGTCCAGAATTCCCTCGATTCCCGCGCGAACCGTCCGGCCGGTGTAGAGGACATCATCCACCAGTACGACTTTTTTGTTGGTCACGGGGAAGGGAATCTCGGTTTCCTTCAGGTAAGCGTTGGCAACATTGGTAATCAGGTCATCCCGGTACAGAGTAATGTCCAGGAGACCTACCGGAACCTTTGTGCCCTCCACTTCCAGAATTGCTTCTGCAATGCGTTTGGCAATGTGATCACCCCTGGTTCGGATTCCCACAAGGAGCAGGTCCTTGCAGCCTTCCGTCATCTCCAGGATTTCATGGGTCATCCGCTTAACGGTGCGCCCCATGGTTTCTGAATCCATCAACGTCTTCTCATTTGGCATAGAAACCCCCATTGAAAAAAAAGACCGGGAAATCCGATCCTATGGTTAATTGAGTTTTGGTTTTGATTGAGCTGGTAGTGAGCATCCTTCACCTCTTTCCGGCATCACAGTACCGAATTAAAGAGCTGTACATATTGTGGAGCATACACGACTGTTTCGCAAGTACTTTCTCTCCGAATCATGTAAAGAAGGGAGAGAAAAGTTTAAGTTTGAGTTTAAGTTTAAGTAAAAACAGGAATTGCCCCTCCTTCTCATTCCGGACTCAAACTTAAGCTCAAACTTGTTCCCACTTGGCTGGCTGGAAATGAGATACTGGCTTGCCATGAAAAGGATAACGACAGAAACACTTACAGGCAGAAAAATCGCAAAGTTCTGGACACCACTGGCCGCCACCTGGCTGATGATGGCTACGGAAGGTCCGTTCATCGCAGCGATCATCGCCCGTCTTCCGGAACCAAAGTTCAACCTAGCGGCTTACGGCGTGGCGTTTTCCTATGCGCTGATTGTGGAATCTCCCATTATTATGATTATGACTGCTTCCACCGCATTGGTGAAAGACCGGCATTCTTTTCAGAAGCTGTTTCGCTACACCCTATTTCTCAATATCTTTATTACAGTGTTGATGCTTATTGGATTAGCACCGGAAATTTTCAACTTTGTCACCGAAGTTCTCATCGGTCTGCCAACTCACATCGCGAAACTAACCCGAACGGCGGCCCTTTTGTTGATACCCTGGCCTGCTGCGATCGGGTTCCGGAGATTCTACCAGGGAATTTTGATTACCCACAATAAGACCCGCCGCATTGCTTTCGCAACGATTTTCCGTCTCGTATCCATGGCCGTCACGGCAACTCTCCTGTTTGAAGAACACCGGCTCAGTGGTGCGGCAGTTGGAGCTATTTCTCTGTCTACGGGAGTGGTTCTGGAATCTTTTGTCATCTACTTCATGGCCGCCCCCTACATCCGTGGACTGCGTGAAAAATCCCCTGTTTCCAATCAACCTCAGCTTAATTACCGCTTCATTTCCGTTTTTTATTACCCATTGGCAATCACATCCATACTCGCACTTGGCGTACAACCTCTGGTGACTTTTTTCATGGGACACAGCCGTTTTCCTGTGGAGTCCCTGGCCGTACTTCCCGTGGTCACATCCCTTGTTTTTGTTTTTCGAAGCATGGGGTTGTCATTCCAGGAGGTTGTCATCGCCCTGATGGGAGAAAATCGCGAGGGTTATGTTCCTCTGAAACGCTTCACGACCATTCTTGCCCTCACCACCAGCTTTTTACTTGGGATTATTGCTTTCACACCGGCTTCCCAGGTATGGTTTCAGCAGATATCGGGATTGTCTAAACAATTAGCGGATTTTGCGATTTTGCCCACCCGGATTCTTGTCCTGATGCCGGCATTGTCTGTATTGATTTCATGGCAGCGGGCAAATCTGGTTCATGTCCGCCAGACCGGACCGATTACATGGGCCACAGTCATTGAAATCAGCGGTATCGTGCTGACTCTCTTCATTTCCATCCGCTACCTGAATATGGTCGGCGTCGTTGCAGCGGCCGCGGCCTTTCTCATTGGGAGGCTCGGTGCCAACAGCTGGCTTGCCCTCTCCCGCAACAAAGCCGCTGATCTCCGTTGACAGAATTCTGCACCGCAAAAATATCCCGAATTTCCCTTGAAAATTTGAATTTCGGATAATACAATCGTCAGATGTCGAATCAAAGATTGTGCATCTTCATTCAATTCCATTCTTTTATTTTTGAAGAAAGAATTACGAATCTATGACACTATTTTTGCATTTTTTTCATATTTAGACTCAAAAGAGGGGGGTTCCAGTGAAAAGATTTTTTCAGTTTGCATTATTGTTCCTGCTAATCGGAGGAATGGTAGCAGCGACACCTGTGTTCGCACAGGGTTCACTCTTTTTCTCCGAATATGTGGAGGGTAGTTCCTACAACAAAGCAGTGGAAATCTACAACAATACCGGCTCGACTGTTGACCTCGCGACATCCAATGTCACTGTGGAGATATATTTTAACGGCGCCTTATACGCCGGACAAACCATCTCCCTGACGGGAAGCGTGGCAGATGGCGAAGTATTTGTGCTGTCTCATACCAGTGCGGCGGCCACCATTCTCGCCGTAGCAGACCAGACCAGCAGCTCCGTTAGTTTTAACGGAGATGATGCCGTTGTACTGAAGGTAAATGGCACGCTTGTGGACTGTATCGGCCAGATCGGGTCTGATCCTGGTACCCAGTGGGGGAGCGGGGACGCTTCCACAGCGGACAATACACTCCGTCGCAAAAGCACCATTTGTATAGGTGACACCAATCCCAATGATGCCTTCGACCCGGCTGTGGAATGGGATGGTTATGCTATCAATACTTTTGACGGATTGGGAAGCCACACAG
>Ga0210044_10010756_pt1 | contig 10819 bp, 5 predicted proteins | sample CryGey13umfilter_2_FD_183959 | JGI IMG/M metagenome (GOLD analysis project Ga0210044, IMG submission 183959) | Groundwater microbial communities from aquifer in Utah, USA - Crystal Geyser 4/9/14 3 um filter (SPAdes) (version 2) | ecosystem: Environmental > Aquatic > Deep subsurface > Groundwater...
TCGGGCTCATAGTACGGATAGACGCTCGCGCTCCCAGTCGACCCGTTCATGGGCCAGCGCGCCAACAAGGCGTAGTCGAAAGCCACCGTCTCTCCAGGTCCAACTTGATACAGGTAGAAGATGAGCTGTCGCGGTGTGACCTCGTAGCGTTGCAGCACGCTCCCGTCGGCGGTCGCGGCGTCGAGCAGGTCGGGGACCAACTCGAAGCCGGGCGGCAGTCCCACTGACGCCAGCACCATGCTGACGCTGGCGTCACTCGTGTTCGAGATGGCCACACGCACACCGACAGTGTCGTTGACCGCGAGCTGACCGGTGACATAGGCCACATCGATCTGCAGCGGTCCTTGAGAGGCAGGAATGTCCTCGCCTGGCACGTACCAACTCGCCGCGGCCTCATAGGTCATGCGGCCTGGGGTTCCCACCAACTCGATGGTGACTTGATTGTCGCCAGGGCTGAGGTATGCGGTCAGGTCCACCAAGCGCACGACATCAGAGTTGCTTGGCGTGACCTGAAGTTCGAAGGCCTGACCGCCGTTGGCCGAGACCGTAACGGTGCCGTTCGCGTCGCCGCTGGTCGAGGTCGAGGACTCAATCAGCAACCGCAGCGCCAGGACAGTTCCCTGGGTGGTGCTCCAGGTCCCGAACTGGTCTTTCTGTCGGGACAACCAGCTGAGGATGCCGTCGATCTCTGCGTTGTGTCCGCCATCGGCGAGGAGCACTAACCCGATGAGGGCGGTGGTCTCGAGGCTCGCGGACCCACCGCTGGAGTAGAACTCGGTCTTGACGCCCTGCTCCCAGTAGAATCCCCCCTCCCCATCCGCGACGGCCCCAGCGAGCACGCCGGAGAGCAGCGCGCTGACCGCGGTCGAGTCCTGGCGGCCTGACTGGATCAGCGCCATGGCAACCAGGGCTTGGGTGTACGGGTCGCCCGCTTCGGAGTGGTGCGTCAAGAGGTAGTTGGCACCTGCGGCCATGGCTTGGGGTTGTTGCTCGGCTCGAGCCAGCGCCCACACGACATAGGCGGTGGTGCGCAGGAGAGAGTCCGCGTAGTTGTCGATGGCCCCCTCGGCGACGCCGCCGGTGGTCGGAATGAAGGCGCCGTCAGAGTCCTGCTGCTGCACGAGCCACGCGGCCGTGCGTGCGATGAGGTCCGGGTCCACGGGATAGACCTGAGCCATGTCCACGAACTCCATCAGCCCGTAGCAGGTCAGCACCGAGTGCGCAGGGGATTGGCCGAACCACTCGAAGCCACCGCCCTCGACCTCGAAGGTCAAGAGCCGCTGGTAGCCCTGGGCGATGTAGTCGCGAGCTTTGAGCTCCACCTCGGGCGTGAGTTGTCCGATGGCGGCCATGTACTGCAGCACCATGACATTGGGATACGTCGAGGATGAGGTCTGTTCGAAACAACCGCTGGGCATGCTCAGGATGGAGTCCAGGCCATCGATGGCTTGCGCCATCACACCCGGAACGAGTTTGACCCAGAGCTTTTCGGAGTCTGGAATGGCGTTGGTTGGAATGTTCAAATTGAGTGAAGTGGAGGTGGAGAGCCGATCGCTCTCGACCGCGACCCGCTCGACCCCGTCCGGCCGGACGTCGACCTGGCGCTGAACCGAATCGGAGGCGGCACTCCCCACTGCATCAACGGTGAACGAAAAGTGTCCGATGCGCTCGACGCGGATCGGGAAATACACCGCCGTCACCGCGTTGGCGGGAACCGTGAGTTGGCGCGACAAGCCGTCGAGCGCGGTAAACCAGCTCTCGTCTCTGGCCGTCAGCGTGAGTTGCTGCTCGGTCGAAAGGTAGTTGTAGATCCCGATGGGGACATGAACCACATCGCCTTGGGTGAGATAGGCGGGAAAGTCGATGTCGACAAAAAAGTCTTGGTAGACCACGATGCCGTCACTGGTGGACCCCAGCTGTCCGGAGGACGAGTTCGCTAGCGCGGTCAAACGCCATGAGGTAATGCTGTCGGGCATGACCACATCAAAGATGGCCTTCCCTGAAGCGTCCGTGAGCAGCTGTGGCAGGGCCAAAAGAGTCTCGGGGAACCAGGAACGCAACGGCACGATCCCAGCAGGCGTGTCGGTGGGAGGCTCCGATCCGTCAGAGAGTGCGTCGGCAAAAGAACCGGAGTCCATAGTACTGGTGGCGTCTGCGTAGTTGTAATCGTCGTGGGTGCAGCAGTAGGCCGTCCGATCGGCGTAGACGTCGTCTTCGTCGTCAAAGCGCTCGTTCTGCCCAGCGCTGCGCATCGTCAGGCTGAGGCTACAGCCTTGCTGACCGCCGTCGACCCAATAGCGATTGCCCCAAGGATCGAAGAAGAGCGGGTCGTCAAAGCGCGCAGTCACTGCGCTGATGCGCCCACAGTAGGTCGTGGCGTTGGGGATCGCGGTGTAGACGATGTCGCGTGCAGCGCGTTCTGAGGCGTCGATGTTGTGCGCCTTCAAGGCCTCGAAGGTCTCTACCGACACGCCATACACTGCGTCCTCGCCGTTGGACGCGAAGAACGCCTCGGCGCGCTGCTGCTGGGCAGCAGCAGCGACCTCTTCTGCGGGCTCCCGGGCGTAGAGCTCGCTGGGCGAGAAACCGTGGATCTCGTAGGTGGGCGTCATGATGTCCTGTTCGAGCTTGAAGTAGGTCTGCTCGACGCCCGGCTGAAACTCCTGCAGCGCAAAGACCGCCTCGTCCACGAGGGTGACTCCCAGCGCAGCGCGAGTTCCCACACCATCGCCATCCGAGACAGTGAGCGTCACGTTTGCCGTCTCTCTCGGGCGGTAGGTGGGCTTGTCGGTCTCCACTGCGACGCTGAGCTCGGTGCTGTCTCGCACGAAGAGCACTCGGTTCGCCCGCACGATCCTGCCCTCAGGGGTAAGATAGTAGGCCACGAGCTCGAGTGGTCCATTCAGCGAGGCGTCTAGCTCCAGCGTGCTCTGACCCTGACCATCGGTGAGCTCGAGGGTGGTCATGAGACGAGGTTGACCGCTCTGAATCACGTCGAGGTAGACCCGATCCGGGAGCAGAGCCGGGACGGGCAAAGCGGGGCGCCCCATCACGCGTACGTCGATGGCGACGCTCTCCCCGACGTCGAAGATGGCCTTGGCGACGCTCACGATGAGCAGCTCGTCGTTCTGGTCGGTCGTCAACGCGAGGGTACGCGAGACCACGACGCTGCCATCGTCCACAGTCACCACGAAGGAACCCTCGCTCGCGACGAACGTGAAGCTGGCGATGCCGGTTGGCCCTACGCTGACGTCCGTCGTCGTCGGCCCCTGCCTGACGGTCGCTACCCCGGCCACGGGCTCGCCGAGCGGGCTGCTGAGCAGGAGGAAGTAGCGCTGCTCGACACCGGTCAGCACACGCCCGGCCTCCGGAATTACGTCAATCAGGATGGGGTCGGGCACCACAGGCAATGAGCGATTGAGCGTCTGCGCGTGGTGGGCCTTGTCGGTGACCGTGAGCTCCAACATGACTGAAGACTTCCCCTGTTCGAGCTCAGAACCCACAAAGTAATCTGGGAGGTCCAAGGAGAAGCTCCACGCCCCGGTGTCATCCAGCACCCCATCGAGTGTGGCGAAATCCCTTGACTCCACATCGAACTGCTTCGCCACGACGTGCACGGTGCCGCCGTCAACGGGCTTGCCGTAGAAGTAGTCCGCCTGCACCGTGCCGCTGAGGGTTTGCCCCGGTTGGTACGAGGTCTGGTCGGGGGAGAAGGCGACGCGGAACCGCGGCAGCGCGTAGTGGTCCACGGTGAAGGTTTTCTTGCCGGTGATGTCCCCTAGAACTGAGTCGTGCAGCGTGGCTTGCACGGTGTAGTGGCCGAGGCCGACCAGCGACGCGAGGGTGAACTCCCCCACCGCGACACCAAAGTCAGAGGTGTCTGCGACGCTCTTGTAAACGAGGTTTCCCTTCGGGTCTCGGACCTCGAGCAGCAGCTCCTCTCCGGCCAACGGGGTCTGTTTGGGAACTGCGAGCGCCAAGGCGCGAATGTGAATCGTCTGCCCTGGTTGGTAGAAGGGTTTGTCCGTCGTGAGCATGATCTTGGCGTGTCGACTGACCCTGACATTGGCGAGAGCCGATTGCTCTCCATGGCTTTGAGTCGCGATGCGCACGTCGAGGACTCCGAGTCCAACCCTACCGGCGGGGGAGGCGATCTGGAGCTGAGTCGTCCCACTCTCGTCGGTCAGCCCTTCAGCCGTCGCGACTTCGACGTCGTCCACCCTGAAAGAAGCAGAGACTTGTGCGTTTGCAACGGCCTCCCCGCTCTCCGGATCGGTGGCTAGAACGCGGTACAGCGTCCCCTCGCCTTCGAGTAGCTCGGCGGCCCCTAGGACCCGTGTCTGGAGCTTGGGGGCGAGGCGGAAGAGGGAGCGGACTCCGACGATGGAGTGTTTGCCCCAGGCAATGTCGTAGCGCAGGAGCATTTCGGAGAGCCGGTCATCCCCCACCATACAGCTCTCCGTGAGAGGGATGGCGAGGACCTGTTCGCCTCCATCGAGGTGGTCAGACCAGGAGTCGACCGGCCCGACGGGCGTGTGGTCGAGCCACAGCGGATCGATAGTCAGCTTGGCGTCGAGTCCACTGGCGTGCCCCTCGAGCTTGACCGGAAGTCGGAGCGTGCATTGTCCATCAACCACAGCGAGTGACATGGCGGACTCGTGCACGGTGACGCCGCCGACGGTGGGGTCAGCGATGGTGGGCTCGTTGCCGTGCAAATCGTCGAAAACATCCTCCTGAGCGCGCTTCTCGGTGTCTGGACCACAGCTCGTTGCGAAGAGGAGCACAGCCAGCGCAAGTAGAAGATTCGACGCCGAGCGAGTCATGATGACCTCCTGGTCAGACGGAAAGGGGTCCAGGCACCGTCCAACCTGCGCCAGAGAGGGTGGAGAGAGGTTTCGACCCGAAGAGTCGAGAGCGCAATGCGAGCAATCCTCGACGCGCTTCGCTTAAGGGCTGACGGTCAACTGGACCTACACAGACGGACTTCTGGTGCTCAGCAACGCATGTGCCACGAGCGCGGTCTTCATCGGTCATAAGCGCAAGCTGAGAGTTCGCGCGGCGATGGCCCCCCTCATGGCAAAGTTGGTGAGCGCGGGAGCGCCAAAGAATATGACATCCATGTCAGGCACCGCGTGTCCGAGCAAGTGGGACTTTGCCGCTATGAAAATCGCCGGGTTCGAGCGGTATGTTGTCGATATTGCTTCGATCTTATCGCAGAGGCGCGGAGGGCGGCCGAGGCGCAGAGGGTTTGAGATAAGGAGCCGTCTCGTTGTGAGCTCACGGTGGCAACAGTGAGTCGGGGTCTTGGTTTTCTCATCTCTTGGATGACGTGCAGCGTCTGAGGTCGCCGCTATGAAAATCGGCTGGTTCTGGCGATCCACGGCGAAATCCGGTTCGCACCACGGAGAAGCAGCCCGGCCGCTGTCCCCGCCTTGAGCGCGGCACAGCCGCGCGGATTAGACAGAGCTTGCGTAGGCCCCCTCATGGAGCTTGTATGGGCCTGCTAGCCCAGCTCTCCCGCCACATTCCACATCAGATACCGCCTTCGGTCCTCCGCATCCGGGTAGACCGCCAGCGCGTGCATCAGCTTCGTCACCGCGGCTTCCGGCAGCATGAGCCCGCCATTGATGGCCCCGGCGGTGTGCAGCGCGCGGCTGTTGACGTAGCGCGCCAAATCGACGTTTCCCAACGCCTGGCTGATGACCAGCACGTCGACGCCTCGGTCGACGGCCTCACGGACCACGGGTCCGAAGGCCTTCTCTCGGTTTGGCGCGGTCCCGAGCCCGAACGTCAACAGCACGAGCCCTTTGATCGCTGGGCTCTGCATCATGCAGCGCATGACGTCCGGGTCCATGCCTGGGGTCACGAAGACCACGACCACACCGGCCTCGAAACGGCCGTCGGCGAAGAAGAGCGTGTTAGGGCGCCGGATAGAGGACGACAGCGCCACGTCGACCCCGAGGGTGGCCAGCGGCTCGCAGCCAGGGCTCTCGAAAGCGCGATAGAGGCGGTTGCTGCTCTTGGTGGCGCGGCAACCGCGCAGGAGCAGCCCGTCCAAGCAGATGCCCACCTCGGGGATGTCGCGGGTGGCCAGCTCGACGGCGTCGATGAGGTTGCGCTTGGCGTCCGAGCGGCGCTCGGCCAAGGGACGCTGGGCGCCAGAGAAGATCACCGGGCGATCCAGCCCGTTGAGGGCAAAGGCCAGGGCGCTGGCCGAGTAGGCCATGGTGTCCGTGCCGTGCACGATCACGAAGCCGTCGAAGCGCTCGCGCTCGACGCCGATGATGCGCACGATCTCCTTCCACTCCCGCGGCCCGACGTCCGACGAATCGAGGTTGCACGCGACGCAGGCCTCGACCTCGGCGAAGGTCTCCAGCTCCGGCAGGCTCTCGTGAAGATCGGTGGAGAACTCGGTGGGCTCCAGCGGCTCGCCGCGCATCCCGAGCGTGCCGCCCGTGTGGATGATCATGACCCTCGACATCAGCACCTCCGCTCAAGACCCTTCTTTCGGATTTCGCTCGCTTCCCGGCACAGAGGTGGCTCGAGGCGAGCCGCCTCGCGTCCCTGCGGCCTCGATCAAACCCTCGGCGACGGCCAGGTCTCGGAGGCGCACCTTGACGCGTTCAAAGCGCTTGCGCAAGGCCGCGGCTGCCTTCTTGGGCTCCTCGTCGGCGGCCAGGACCTCGGCGATGTCGGCCCAGCCCAGCTGCCGATCGACCCGCAAGATCAAGAGCTCGCGCTCCTCGGGGGTGAGCTGCGCGCGCAGCGCGTCGACGCCCCGCTTCACCTCGGTCTTCAGGTAGGTGAGTGTGTTCTCGCGCACCTCTTCGGCGAGCTTAGAGACCTCGCCCGTCTCCAAGCGCCGCTCGCGCCGGCGCGTCGGCTCGCGCAGCAGCCGGGCCGAGGCATGGCGCGCCAAGGTATAGGCCCACGTGCGGAAGGAGCAGCGCCAGGCGAAACCGGCGAGCCCCTTCCAGAGGTCCTCGGCGAACTGCGAAAAAGCTTCGCTGGCGACCTCGTCGTCGCGCAGAACTCCGACAAGAAACCCCAAGATCTCTGGCCCGTAGCCACTGAGCGCAGCGGTGGCCGCGCCCTCTAGGTCGCCCCGCTCGTGGGCTTGGCGGATGGTGGTCTCGAGCTGCGCGCGCGCCTCAGCGGCGGTCATGGTTTCGCTGCCTCACTGCGCGTCGGAAGGCGCGCGCTGCGCTTCTTTCTGGATCTCCGGCAGGAAGCTGCGCTTGACCAGCCGCTTCGTGTCGAACTGCGCGCGTCCGTGCACCGTCACGAGCTCGATCCCGATTCCTGCCGTGTCTCCGCGAATGAGCATCTCTTCGGCGCTGATGAACTGCTGCGGCGTCGTGTCTGGTTGCTCCTGGCCGAACACGGTGCCAGCGAGGCAGAGCAGCGTGACGAGAACGAGGGCGGCGGGGACCAACTTCATGTCTTCCTCCAAGGTCTTGACCAAGCAATAACCAGGAATTGTAGCGAATCACACCTGGATTTCTACAGCGAATTTCGTCCGGCTAGTCTCCCAGGTCCTCGACCTCGGACATGAGCTGGTCGACAAAGTCCGCTCGTGACCGGACCAAATTGGCCAGCTCGCCGCGCTCGCGGAGCTTGGTGTTCAGAGTGTTGGCGTCGTGGATGTCGCCCTGCACAATGTCGTCGTCGAAGATGATCTCTTTCGTCTTGGGCCCGTCTTGCGCCAGAGCGGGCGAGACGATGAGCAGGGAGAGAGCGGCGGCGAGGGCGATGCGGAGTGCGGTTTTCATCAGAGTCTCCTGGTGTTGGGAGAGGCCCACTCGCCTCTCGAAGGGGTAGAGGAGACTCGCTGAAGATGTGACGCTCAGAGGAGTCTTTTTCTGTTTTTTCTTGCGTGTCGTGCTTCGGCTACGGGCAGAAGGACGCACAGACCCATGAGGCTCGTGGCACAGCTTCACCTCCAAGCGGCGGGCGGCCGGCGGCCGCCCTGGATTGGCGATCGTCCCGAGAACCCACAATAAACGTCCCGCGAACCCTCGCGTACGGGCGGCTGGCGGGCGCCCTGGATTGGCGATCGTCCCGAGAACCCACAATAAACGTCCCGCGAACCCTCGCGTACGGGCGGCTGGCGGACGCCGGTGTGGTCAGTGACGCTGATGGTTGCTGACTGTGGGCGAAACGTCGTCGTAGAAGCGGCGTCTCGCCGCTTTTCGTCGCGCAGTCGATGGTAGCCCGACTGATGCGACGAGACATAGACCCCTCCAACTTGATAACAGTTCGACCTTCGAGAGGCTCCAGCGGCCGTCCTTCGATTTGGATTCTCCTGCCGCTGTTTTCTCGCGACCGATATGGGCTTTTGTTCACACGTCAGCCTCGACATCCCTACTAATTTTTGTCTTGGAGTCCAACCATGGCCTTTGATCCCAACGAGCTCATGCTCGACGAGCTGGAGGTCAGCGTTCGCACCTCGAATCTGCTTCGCGGCCTCAGGATTCGAACGCTCGGCGAGCTGCTCGAGTTGCCCTCCATCACCGCGACGAGAGCCGTCATCGGAGAGCTGAGGGAGGTCTTCGCCGAGCTGGGCGTCACCTACCCTGGTGAGCTCCGAGTGAAGGACAAGACGCGCTGCTGAGCTCGTCCCGGCTCGACTCCCGCTACTGCCCCAACCGCCGCCGCAGCTCCTCGAGCTGTCCTCGGCCCGTCTCGCCCAACGCCTCCGGCGCAAAGCCCGACAGGAACTCGACGCTCTGGCGCAACTCGGCCGCAGCAACTCCGTCGCCGACGCGCTGGGCGTACGCCAGGCTCAGGTCGGCGCGGTCGATGGCCAGGAGCACGTCGCCGCCTGGCTCGAGACCGTCCAGTAAGGTCAGCGCCCGCTGCAAGTCCGCCTTCGCATCGGCTCCGCCCTCGAGCTCCGCCAACGCTCGCAGCGTCAGCGCCAGATCGCGGGTCCACAGGGCGTTCGAGACGTCGCGCCCGCGCAGCGCTTCGAGGAGCTGCTTCGACTCGGCAAACCCTCGCAACGCCTCGTCCGGAGCCCCTGCGGCGACCTCCAACTTCGCGAGCTTCTCGATGCTGACAGAGAGGTCGCGTTGCCACTCGGTGTTCGCTGGGTCCGCGGCGGCCAGCTCTCTCGCGATCCGCGTGCTCTCCTCGAAGACGAGCCGGGCGCGCTGGAAATCCACTCCGCTGCCCGAATCCTTCGCCCACATGTCGCCCAGTCGATCAAGACTCAGGGACAGATCGCGCCGCCACTGCACCCGCGAATCGACCGCGACCACCGCCCGCATCGTCTCGACCGACTCCTCGAAAAACTCGGCAGCACCTGCACAGTCGTTGGACGCCCGCAGCGCGTCGCCGACTTTGTTCAGCGCCATGGCCAGATCCCGCTGCCGGCTCAGGTCGTCGCTCCCGGCCGCGGCCTGCCGGAACGACTCGACGCTGGCCCGATAGGCCTCCAGCGCGCGCGGCACTTGCCCCAAACCCATCTCGACGTCGCCCAGTTTGATGGCGCAGATGGCCCGCTCCCGACTGGTGCCGTCGCTGCGGCTCCCCAGCCCCTCGGCCCGCTGCATGAAGCCCATGGCCTGCTGATAAGCGCTCGCCGCCTCCTTGCCGTCGCCCTGGCTGCGCCAGATGTCGCCCAAAACGCGACTCGCCGACGCGGCGTCCCGCAGCCACTCGGTGTTGCTCTCGTCCAACGCGGCCAGGTTCGTGCGGCGCTCCAACGCCTCCTGCATGGCCGACTTGGCGAGGCCTAGGTCGCCGCGCTGCTTGTACATCTCGCCCAGACGAAACGCCGTGTTCCCCAACCCGCGCTGCCATGCGCTGTTCTTCGGGTCGCGCTCGACCAGCTCTCGCCGCAAGACCAGCGCCGCTTCGAACGCCTGCAGTGCGGGCTCCCCCTCGCCGCGCGCCCGATAATTGTCACCCAACTCCATGAGCCCCAGCGCCCGCGCCCGCTTCCACTCGACGCCTGCGCCCACGTCCACGCGCTCGCCCAACAGCTCGAGCGCCCGCTGGCTCGAGGTCAGCGCGTCGTCCAGCAGCCCCAGTTGCCGCGCGTCGCCGCTCTCTTTCAGCCAGGCGATGACGAGCTGCAGGCGCCACGACTCGTTGCTCCCATCGAAGGCGACGAGCTCCTCGTAGAGCTTGCGCGCGGCGAGCGTCGAGCGGTGCGCCTCTTCCAACCGCCCCATGGCGGAGGTGGCGGCGCCGACCTGCAGGTGGGCCTGCGCCAGGGTCAGCTTCCAGCGCGCGTTGGCCGGCGCGTGCTCGACCAGCGCGCCCAAGCCCTCGAGCGCCGAGTCGTAGGAGCCGCGCGCCAACGTCGAGTCGCCGCGCGCAAAATAGACGTCACCGATGCGCAGCAGCGCCCGCGCTTTCGCGAACGCCTCGAGGTCGAGGCCCAACGAATCTTCGGTGTCCTCAACGGTCGAACCCTGTCCACCATGGGACAGCGCCAACGCCTCGCTGTAGACCTCGAGAGCGGGCCCCAATTCGCCGCGCTCCTGGTAGACATCTCCCAACGAGACGAGCACTTCGCTCAGCGCCCGTCTGGCTTTGGGTTGTTGCGCGCATCCTGCGCGCAACCCTCCGGGTTTGCACGACTCTCCGCCATCCCTGGCTGCGAGTTCTTGGGAGCCGCGCTGCGAAGCCCGGCGGACGTCCACGCTCGACAGCAAGGCTGCCTCCGCAGCCGCCAAGTCTCCTTCGGCGAGGTGCACCGACGCCATCGCCTCCTGGCCGGCGGCCCATTCGTCTCGCGCTTCCTCGCTCTGTGCGCCGCCCGCTTCATCGGCGGCCGCGAGCGAGGCCTCGTAGAGGCGCCTGGCCT
>Ga0210044_10010759_pt1 | contig 10815 bp, 8 predicted proteins | sample CryGey13umfilter_2_FD_183959 | JGI IMG/M metagenome (GOLD analysis project Ga0210044, IMG submission 183959) | Groundwater microbial communities from aquifer in Utah, USA - Crystal Geyser 4/9/14 3 um filter (SPAdes) (version 2) | ecosystem: Environmental > Aquatic > Deep subsurface > Groundwater...
GTTCCGTCGTCAGGTAGCGCCACAGCGTCTTCGCCGTACGCGGGGAGATCGGCAGCGCCCGTTCCTTGTTGCCTTTGCCCAACACCAGGATGCGCTTGTTGGTCAGGTCGGCGTCCTTGATCGCCAGCCCGCACAGCTCCGAGGCGCGCAGGCCGGTGTCGAGCAGTAGTAGGATGATGGCCCGATCCCGATCGGCGGTCGGCCGTTCGTTAGTGGTGATCTGTCGGCTCTTCCAGGTCTTGCTGCGCTCGCACGCGGCCAGCAGCGCGTCGATCTCCTCTTTGGTGAGCGGCTCGATCACCGGCGCCTTGGGGTCGGGCGGATCAATCGTCCGCACGATGTTGGCCGGCACGAAGCCTTCCTCCACGCCCCAGGTCCACAGCCCGGATAGATCGGTGTGCACGTTGAGAATGGTCTTCGGCGCGAGTTTGATCTGCCCGCGCGGGGCCGCGCCATCCGGCTCGCTGAGGTACTCGTCGCGCAGCCAGGCGAAGAAGTCAATCAGTTGATCGCGCGTGATGGAATCGAACGCTGGGTTCTTCGTCTCTGTTGCACTGGGCTCAGGATGGCTGGCGAAGTAGGCTTGGAGTTTGGCGAAGGTCGTGCGATAATTGCGGAGGGTGTTGGGGCTCATGCCGGCGGCGTTCTTGAAACGCACCAGCCCGTCGCACGCCTGGCTGAGTGTGATGCTCTTTTTCATCCTTGTGGTCTCCTCTCTGGGCAGCAATACCGATAACCAGCGGGTTGAATACCGATAACCGGCGGCTGCGTTTTTCTGATCCAGAGAGCGACATAAAGACCGAGGAACCGTGAGGGCTGCGCTTGTGAGGATTTCCTAACCGGAGACCTCACGGGTAACTATTTTGACTACCCTTGAGGCCTACAGTGGGCGGGGAGGGACTCGAACCCACGACCTCACGGATGTGAACCAGGTGTTCGAATCTGCCCCCGCCAGATCACACGGTCAAGTTGTTTCACCAGACCGTGAGTACTCCGCCATTACCATCCGTGCGCACTATCGCAGCGTAGCGTCTCCGTGTGGGCGAGCGATAATGTGCCGGTAGCTGGTGATAATCCTCGATAAACCCTCCTTGTAAGGTGTGCGTCCGTGAGTACTGCCGCAGTCGTCACCCATCGCATGCCGTTCGCAATGCCCGTAAGATATACGGGCACGCCCGCATATCTTACGGGCGCGCCCGTATATTCGATGCAAGCTCGTAATGTGTCGCTTTGCCTGCGCCTTGCTGTGTCAACTGGCCTTCTTCGACCATCCTCAAGAGTAGCCGCTTGGCTTGATCAAGGCTTAAGCGGCACAATTCTGCAGCTTCACTGCGCGCGATGCGACCCTGCGTTCGCACGTATTGCAGGACCATCTGCTCCTGTTGGATGGGGTCAAAGCCCGCTTGCCGGACGTAGTCGGCGCCCTGGCCGAGCCGCTGATACACCTGTGAGCTCAACGTGTACGTCCGCCCACGCGTGGCGCCGCGGCCTTCGATCAGGCCAGCTTCGACCAGCCGCTCCAACACCGCGCGGGCGACCGACTCGTTCTTCTGGATCGCCACGGCCATGGCCTGCACGTCAAGCCGGCGCTCCTTGCGCAGCCGCGCCAGCACGATCAGGGAGTCGAGAGGCATGCGGATACCGGTGCGTTCTTCCTCTGCGATGACCATCTGCAGGAAGGGAATGTCGGCCTGGGCGCTGCTCAACTGGACAACCACGGTGGTGGGATCGCTGCGGGTGTAGTCGGGAGCTGGACGTCCATAGCGCAGCAACCCCTCGTAGATCAGATCCACCCCGCGTCCCGTGCGCTCGGTCAGGCCGATCCGTTTGATCGCATCGGCCAGGAGCGGGTTGCGCGGCTTCGGTTCGACCACCAGCAGATTGTCCAACGTGACGCCCTCGACAAAGCCACCAGGGTTGCTGATGACCAACCCGTCGGTTTCCCAGCGCACGTGGACTGCCCCCAAGCGCGTGTAGTCGCGATGGGTGAGGGCATTGATCAGCGCTTCGCGAAACGCGCGCTTGTCGAACGTCGGAATCGGCACCCGGAATAGCCCGACCTGGATTTCGTCTTCCTGCACGCGGGCCTCGAATTGCTCCATGACCCGCTCGAAGGTCTTCAGCAGTGGCACGCGGTAGAAGTCGTTGACCCGCACCTGAGTGCCTTCGAGCACCTGGAAGGCCACTTCGTGCGTCGGCAGGTGCTCGCGCAGGGCCGCCTCCCGGCCGAGGATGAGGAGTCCAGCCACCGTCGGCACGCGACGTTTGCCCTCGGTGCGGACGAAGCCCAACGCGCCATCCATTTCTTCATCGCTCAAAGTCAGCAGCAGGCGGTCGCCGCCGTAGCGTTCCACCAGTTGGCGCAGGCGCTCACGCTCCAGGGGATCGAAATCAGCCTCGGTAGCTTGGACAACGGGCAGCGCCGCGTAGTCGAGCACACCCAGGTCTGACTGACGGCTGGCAAACTCGTGCGGGTGGAAGGGCACGCACTGCGGTGTGCCGTCGGCCTGCAACCGTCGGCGCTGTAACAGCCCTTCGGCAGTGGCGACCAGACGCATGGACTTGGGGACTTCGATTCGGGCGACGGTCTTCCCCGCTTCCTGCAAGGCGGTCACGCGCACGCTGACGGGCGGGCTGGTGCGGTTGGCGATCAGCGCAGCCAGGGTGGCGAGGTTCTGGTGTTCGGGGTGGAGGCCCGTGATGGCGCCATCCTTCTCGACGCCCAGGTAGAGCTCGCCGCCTTCAGTATTCGCCAGGCAAACCACGGCCGCGATCAGATTTCGATCGGGCAGCCGGTTGCGGTCGCTCTTGAACTCGACGGGGATGGATTCGCGGCCAGGAATGGTCCGGTTCATGTTGGGCTCGCTTGGCAGTTATACTTTTCTCGTGCGTCGCCATTATACCACGTATATCTTGCCGTGCGTCAACCAGGCGGTTGCGGAACCGGCTTGATGCTCTACCAAGGTAGACGGTGCTCGCCGACGTTGCATATGTCAAGGCTTATCTGGCCCACGCCGGCCCACGTCGCCGCGGCCGCCAGAACGTCCCCGGCATGAAGAAGTGGAAGCCTGGCTCCTGCTCTGCAGATTCCCGTACCTGGCCGAACTCACGTGTGAAAAGCGCATAGTGCACATCGGCGACCAGCACGTGATGGCGCGCGACCTCTTCCCAGATTGGGGTGACGATGCGCGGCAGCGCCTGGCGAATCTGGTCGGCTACCCCCTCCCGGCAGCGTCCGATGGCCAGGTAGTCCTCGTTGGGCAGCACCCGTTGGCGCCAGAAGCGGAAGAACGGATCGCGCAGGATAATAGGCGCCCCAGCGGTCGGCGTTACGGATGCGCTCGACAGCCTTTCGGTATTCCGGGATGCCCAGCTTGACCAGGGTCGCCAGGCGGTGATCGGTCGTCCTGACAGGCAGCCCGGCCAGGCGTACGATGTCGACCCGGCGAGGGGCGCCGCTGGCGATGGCGCGCAGGATTGCCAGGCTATCTTCGATGTCGCCGCCCAGCTCCTCCTGGAGCTGAAGCCGGACTTCAGCGAACAGGCAGCCCTATGAGGCCAGGATGTGGCGCTTGATGTTGGTCAGCAGGCCGACTTGGGGATCAACCGAGACCAGGTAGTAGGGCATCCCGCCCAGGACGGCGAACGTCTCAACCAACTGCTCGGCCGTGTAGCGTGGGAAGAAGGCCGACAGGTCGGCCAGGGTGAGGGGCTTCAGCGGGGATTACCATCCAGAATGGCAGTTTCTGAAATTGCTGTATGCTCACAACACTCAGGTCGGCAAGATTCGGGTGACGAGCCTGGAAGCGGGCGACCGGGAGGGCCGGAGATCACTGTGCCGGAGGGGGATGGTTGTTCACTGTGACGCCGGCAGGTCACGAAAACGCGCAGAGAGGCCGGTACCTATGGGAAGTGAGGGCGTTTGGCGAGGGTCAGGAAAGCCACGTGCCGGCCGTAGCGGCCCAGCAACTGGAAGGGGCGAACCAGGTAATAGCCAGCTCAATGTCATTAAGATAAGGGAACTAGCCCAGACCTGACAGGTTGTCGGGGTCACTTTTCAGCATACATCCACATCTGATGAGACCGAATCCGGCTTGCAACGCTACTTCGGGAAACCTGTCAGGTCTTAACTTAATGACATTGATAGCCAGCTAACCTGCGTGATTCAGATGGCAGGTCGTACAACTGGGCCATCCGTTCGCGGGAAGGAAACATAGCCTGCCACAGCACCCGCAACTTCTCACCGGCCGTCTGGGCCAGAGCGTAGGTCATCAGATAATCGGTCGTCCATTCGTGCGGCTCCAGGCGGGCCATCGCCAGGACGCGCTGTCGGACAGCCGTCACGAGCGCCTCGTCGAATCCTGTCGGCCGCAAGTCCGCTAACGCCTGCCTCACTTCCGGCATGCTCAACAGTTCATCGGCCACGCGCAAGATCAGGTACAGGTATCGTTGGCCGTCCCACCGACGAGCGCGCTCCGCAAGCCGGCCCCAGTCGAGCTGCTGCGCATAATGGCGCGTCGTTTCGGCGACGTCCACCAGGTGATGCAGGCGGGTCAAGAAGCGGCTCAACAGGGAAGCGTGCAGCGTCAGGTGGAGCAGCAGGTCCTCGGGCGCGAGCAGCCATACGGGACGCCCGGCCAGTTGCCCGGCCACAGCCCGCGTCCAGATGCCCTCAACATCAGCGGGGAGATGGACTTCCGGCGGCGCCAGGTCCCAGTGGACCTCCACCTGGACATCTCGGCCGGGCAGCCGGTAGGGAACCAGATGGTGACTGTTGGCGGGACGGTACCAGGCGCGGGGGTGGTAGGTTTCGTCTGGGAGATAACCAAGCGCCTGCAACGCAGACTCGGCCTGCCGGACGTGCTCTGCTCTGACCAGCAGGTCAATATCGCCGCTGGGTCGCAGGGCCGGATCGGGATAGATGCTCTCCCGCAGCGCCAGGCCTTTGAGGGGCATCACCGGCACGTCGGCAGCGTGCAGCGCACCCAGCAGGCGAGTCGCCTCGAACCGTTGGCGCATGACCTGGAGCTGGACGACCTGATGCATCTGCGCCAGCCGCTCCAGCACGGCGGCAGGGACGATGGCCGCAGCGCCCAGCGTTCGCAGGTGATGATAGAGCAGCACCGTGACGCCCTGCCGGATCGCTCCGCTCAACGCCGTATCCCACGCGAGCGGCTCGCACGTCAACTGCGCCAACGCCTCTCGTTCGCCGGCCGATAGATCAATGCGGGCGCACAGCAAAAGGAGCCTGTCTTCGGCCGGCAGATCGGCAAAGACGAAGCGGCTACTCATGGGCGCAAACTCCTTGTCCTGAGAATACTCGGTGCCGGTCTCATGCCAAGACGCCAAGACGACTGGATGGACTCACCTTATTCCTTGCGCTCTTTGCGCCTTTGCGTGCGCTTTTCAGTGGCCGTGCCGCCGCCCACAGCATGTATGCTTCGCTGGAGGTGCGCAAGCAACCTGACCACCCGGCGCAGCCCCTGGCGGGAGCGCCACGGGTGACAGGCCGCTATCAGGCGGCCGAGCCAGCGAGCCGGGCGGGATGTCAGATCGAGCCGCCCGGTCGGCGCCTGAACCGCGATCACCCGGCCGATGATCGCCTCACTCGGGATCAGCGCATCGGCCGCCGGTAGATGATCGCTGCCCAGGAGCCACGAGTCTCCTGCCCGACGCAATAGGCGATGCACCACCACGCGCTCCCCGGCTCGATAGACCAATATGTCGCCGACCCTGATCCCTTCGCTGCACCCCTCGCTGAACTCGGGAGGGGCCTCAGGGCAGGCTCCTTGCTTGCCATGAGCGACTTCCACGACGTCGCCCGGCTGCAGAAGGGGCCACATGCTGGCGCCCTGCACCGGCCACCGGCTGTGGCGGCCGGTTTCGGCCCAGACGTCCAAGGCGATCTCAAGCACAGCCTCCGAGACGGGAAGTTTGGCCTGCGGAGCAGTCATGGTCCTACGCCCCTGACGATCACGGGCAGGTAGCCGCTGCGGACAGCCGTCAGCCGCAGGCGCAGCGCCGGGTCGCCGAACAGAGTGAAACTTTCGATCATCTCCGACTTGACGCCCTGTTGGAATGCGTTGCGCTTGGCCGCCAGGATGACGTCGCCCAAGGCCGGCGCGGGCGCGCTGAACAGGGCGCGGGAGAACTTCTCGAACAGGATGACCTGATGCGAGAGCCAGCCGAGCGCCGTGGGGCTCCAGACGGCGATGGCGCCGCCGTCGGCCTTGCGCACCAACGCCTCGGCCATCGTTTCGTCGGTATAGGGGTGGACGAAGAAGCCGTTGAGGCAGTCGGCCGTGATGACCACGGGGAGGCGCTCGCGGTTGGTCAGCGCCTTGACCGTCGTCACGTCGAACAGCCGCCCGCCGCTCCATACGCCCCAGCGGTCGAAGTTGCCGTGGCCGACGTAGCTGACCAGGAACGCGCCCCGGTTGATGCCCTGGACGAGGTCGGCGGTCGGGTTGCCCGGCGGATAGCGGCCGGCCAGGATGGATTGCACGCGGTAGCCGCCGGGCATCTGCGCAGCCCACAGCTCGGCCGCAGCCTGGTGTTCCGGCGCGTTGTCGGCCACGAAGAGCAGCCGGCCCTGCCAGACGTCAACGGGCGCGGCTTCGTAGGCCATGATCTTCGCGACCATGATGCGCACGTCGTCCGGGCTGCGGGCGGGCAGCCGGCCCAGGGCCAGGTCGGGCACGGGCGCGTGGCCGGTGGCCTGGCCGAACCAGGTGTCGTTGGCCGTCTCGCCCACGTCGTCCGCGTCGAAGATGAAGGTGGGCACGAAGTTGGGCCGGCCCGTGCGGAAGCGATCCAGGTAGTCCAGGTTGGCGTCGCCGATTAACAGGACGTAGCGCGGCGCGGGCGGCGCCCAGTTGACGTAAGCGTAAGCCAGAAAGTCGCGAATCGCCTGGGGGGTGGCCAGGCCATCGCCGAACTCGTCGTAGACATCTGTCACGCGCACGACCGCCACGCGCAGGCCCTGGGCCTGGCGGTGGGCCGCAAGCGGCAACGTGTCGGTGTAGAAACCGTCGTAGGCCAGGATGATCTCGTCGGCGCCGTGGGCCGGGCTGCGCCAATCGGAAGGCGTGTCCGCGACCAGGCCAGCCGGCGATCGGCGGCCAGCCGCGGTTTGGGCCAGGTAACGCGTCGCGGCGGCCGGCCGATCCTCGAAGATCGCGGTGAAAGCCCCGGCCTCCGGCGCAGTCTGAATGTTCAGCAGCCGGACGGGCCGCCCCAGATCGGTGAGATCGAACGCCTCCACGTCCGGGCTGATGAAACCGGCCACCTGAAACCGGTAGGCGTCCGTTCCAGGCGCGGCGAAGGCCAACCGATCGCCCTGCGCCACGTATCGGGCGGCATAGTCCACCTCCAGCCAGTTGACGTATACCTCGTTGGCCCGTGCGCCGGTATCGGCCAGGGTTTGGAGCGTCACCGTGTTGGTCCCCGCGGCCAGCAGGGCCGGCGGCACGGCTGCGGCTTGCACGAACACAATCCTGCCGTCCCAGTGCATGTCGGATAGCACGGCCCCGTTCAGCGCGACCCGCGTGTGGTGGTCGTCGCCTGCGCCGTAGTCGTCGGTCTTGCCGGCCAGGGACACCCGCAGAGCAACGTTGCCCGCCGGGTCGAAGGGCGGCATCTCGAAGGTCAGGGTCGCGGTGGCCGACGCGGTGAGCGGCCAGGTCCAATACCAATGGTCTTGGGTCTCTCGACCGGGTGGATTTTGCCAGTAGCCCCACGGCGCAACGTCCTGTTCGACGTGCAGGGTGGCCGGCCAGTTCGCCGCGACCGGATCGCCATGGCTCGGCGTGACGTCCCGCTCGGCCATGCGCAATCCAGGCGCGCCGCCGGCCGTCAGCCAGTAGACGTTGCGCCGCGTGTACGGGCCGGTCATGGCCTGGCCGTAGAAGATGACCGCGTCGCCCGCATCGAGCGCGCCGTCGTCGCCGCCTGGTATCCGCAGCGCTGCCTCCGCGCCCTGGGCGGTCAGCCGGAACGTGCGCGGGTCGAGCTGCGCCAGGTCCCAGCCGGCGCCGGCCAGGTCAGCGGCCGTGAGCTGTACGATGCCATCCTGGTCTACGAAGACCTTGAGAGGTTGTAGGGCCAATTGGCAATTGGCCCTACCCGCAGCGGCCCCCCACCAGGCAAGCGCCAGGAGCAGGGTGGACAACAGATGGGCGACTTGACGATTACGACCTGACATGCTCTCTCGGCTCTCCTGTCGCACTCGTCGTCACCATGATCAACTCGACCAGCGCATCCAGCCGGCCCACGCGCAGCCGATAACAGGCCATGCGGCCGGCCAGACCGACGAGTGCCAGGTAGAGCCGGGCCGCGCTGCCGCCGAAGACAGAGCCGAGCAACGCCGAACGCGGCCCGCCCTTGAGATGGCCGAGCAGAGCTTGTGCGGCCTCCGTGGGCGTGAGCCGGGTCAGCTCGGGGTGGACGCTGAAAGCGGGCGGCGCGGCCGGGCCGGTCGTCGCCTCGAACAGCAAAACTTCGCGCCGCCGGCAGACGTCCTGGATGGCCGGTTCGCTTGCGGACCAGGCCCCGCGCGCCAGGTCAACCTGCAGGACGGGATAGGGTTGGCTCTGCGCCACGCGCACCGCCTGTACCCCTGGAACGGTCCGCAAATCGGCCAGCAGCGCTTCGTCAGCGCGGTCGAACACCAGGTACCTAAACGTCGCGGCCGGCTTGCCGGCGGCGGCGTCTGTCAGGAGGAACAAAAAACGCGCCGGGCAGCCTGAGCTGGTCGGATCGCTCAGGCTGCCCGGCGCGATCTCCGTCACGTCGAGCAGGCGCTTTTCACCCGGTCGCCCACCCTCGACGCGCACGCCCAGGCGCCGCGGAAAAGGATGGAGCTGGCCATCGCCGCGGCCCACGACCGCCACGTCATCCGAGAGGAAGCCGTAGCCACGCTGCAACAAGGTGACGGTCAGCGTCGTCTTCCCCAGCCCGGCCCCGCCGGCCAGGATGACCCCGCTGCGGTCCGGCGCAGCCACGGCCGCCGCGTGAAACAAGAAGTGACTGCGCACCCTGGCCGTGGCTGCGTTCAGGATGGCGTTGTAGGCGTAGGCGCTGAGCGCCTCAGCATCCGCGGCGCGCCAGGCTTCACCTTCGATCTCGGCTGTGGGCCGGCCCGCCAGCGTCACCCGGTAGACCGGCGCATCGGCTTCGTCGGCAGCTCTGAACCGCTCGTACGCGGCATCGAATTGCGCCAAGAAGGCGGCCGAGTCGGTCTCCACCACAAAGGGCGCATCGAAGAAACGATACGCGGCGCGCGGCATCGCGCCGCTCCTAGCGGCCCACCAGTGGCAGATAGCGCCAGCCCTGGGCCATGCCGACGGTGACGGCCGTCGGGCCATGGAAGGCGCTCAGGCCGTAAACGTCTATCTCCTCCAGCTTGTAGTAGTAGGTTGCGCGGTCGGCCACCGTCGCGTCGGTGAACGTGTAGCTGGCGCTCCAGGTCGGGCCGCCGACTGCGGGGATCAGCGCGGCGTTGACCATTGCGTAGGGGCCATCGGCCGCGTCGCCCCGCCACAGGTTGAAGCCGGCGGTGTCCAGCTCGCTGGCGGTTTCCCAGGTCAGCAGCACGCCGCGCGCCAGCGGCGCGGCGGTGAAGGAGGCCAGGCTGATCAAGTTGGACGACGTGGGGGTGTTGCTCGTCAACGCAAAACGTGAGAACACGGATACCCCGTATCTTCTCAATAATCTGGGGCGAACGTGCCTGGCACTTCCGAAAAGTGCCAGGCACGTGATGGCGATGCCCCTATCTATTGAGAGGATACGATACCCCGTTCACCTGGACACTGTTGAAGGTGGCTTGGGAATAGCCATATGTGCCGGATGCCGTGTACCACAATCCGCCATCCTGGTATAGTTTTTCAGAAAAAGGTTTTTAACTCCTACGCGGTGACTTCGCCGAGGGTCTCGCAGTACTTGCCCAGCAGCCCTTTGATCGAAGTGGGCAGGTCAGCAAAATACTGGAGTTTCTCGTCAACCTTCTTGGTCAAGTCCGCAAACGTCGGAAAATAGCGCAGATGGGTGGCCTGTTTTTTCACGTTGCGCCACAGATACTCGATCGGGTTGAAGTCCGGCGAATAGCGCGGCAGTTGATACATCGTGATGCGGTCAGTGTGGGCCGCGAAGAACTCCTTCATCGCTCGGCTGGTGTGGTACTTGGCGCCAGCCTGGATGATGAACAGGTGTTTGCGCGTGCGAGACAACACCTCGCGGATGAAGGCCTGGTAGCTCTCGGAAGTGAACTTGCCCGTGTGGGCCGCGTAGAAAAACGCGCCCGAGAAGTAGTCGATGAAGCCGAACACTTTGTAGGCTCTGCGCTGACCGCTCGTCTTGACCAAGGGCTGGTGTCCGCGTCTCGACCAAGTGTAGCTCAACGACCCCCATTGCGCAAAGCTGCACTCGTCGCCAAACAACACCAACGCGTCGCGCGCTTTCGCCTGACGCAACAACTCCGGCCACGTCTTATCCATCCATTCCTGTTGCTCTGGCGCCACATCCGCCAAGTGGTCGGAGACGAACCGGGCTTTCTGATACGAATAGCCCATGTTCTTCAACCACTCCGCAATGCGCATTTCGTCGCCCCCTTCGTGTCACAGATTTGCGGTTGGCTCGCCGAAGCGGATCTGCACATGCAGACAGCCAGGCCTGTGACGAGCCCTACGAAGGGGCATTATACCAGAAAGTCCAAATCTTTCTCTGAAGGCCTATAGCTTTGCCACAAACGCCGCGTGCTCCGGCGACGCCAGCCCCTCCTGCAACGTCGCCAGAACAGTCGCAAGATCATTGGCCCAG
>Ga0210044_10010761_pt1 | contig 10813 bp, 10 predicted proteins | sample CryGey13umfilter_2_FD_183959 | JGI IMG/M metagenome (GOLD analysis project Ga0210044, IMG submission 183959) | Groundwater microbial communities from aquifer in Utah, USA - Crystal Geyser 4/9/14 3 um filter (SPAdes) (version 2) | ecosystem: Environmental > Aquatic > Deep subsurface >...
CCCAGGCGGCTCACGAGCCCACCCCGGCGAGGGGCGACAACGCCGCGAACAGGTAGAGGACGGGGCCGGAGGCGAGGACTCCGTCGGCCCGGTCGAGGATCCCCCCGTGACCGGGCAGGATCGTCCCGCTGTCCTTCACGCCCGCCGCGCGCTTGACCAGCGACTCGAACAGGTCCCCCCCTTGTCCGAAGATCCCCACCGCCGCCCCGGCGGCGGCGGCATATCCCGCCGACACTCCCGGGAGGAAACCGGACGCGTAGAGGACGGAGCAGAAGACGCTCCCGACCAGGCCCCCGACCGCGCCTTCGACCGTCTTGTTCGGCGAGATGGTCGGGGCGAACTTCGTCCGGCCGATCGCCCTTCCCGTGAAGTAGGCCATCGTGTCCCCCGCCGCCACGGCGAGGATCCCCAGGAGCACCCAGTGCTCCCCGCGGGGAAGGAGCAGCGTCCGAGGATACGTCGACAGAAGTCCCCCGACGTAGACCGCGCCGAGGCAGAGCGTCGCCACCCTGCGCGTTTTTTCCGCGGGTTCGCCCGTCCCCGGAAGGACATGGAAGATCGACAGGAGGACGCAAACGAGAAGCGCCGGTACGCCGAAGGACCCCGGCAGCAGCGACGCCGAAAAATATACGAGAACGGCGAGCGCTACCCCGCCCGCGCGATCCCGGGTACCGTGGAGGAACATCCGGAATCCTTCGTCCGCGCAAAGCGCCGCGATGACGGCGAATAGCGCCAGGAACGGCCAGCCTGCGGGGCGCCCCACGGAGAACAGGATGGAGGCGACCAGGAGCGGGATGAGGACGGCGGCGGTGGCGATCCGTTTCCGGAGCATCGCTACTCCCCCGGGAGCTTCGCGGCCTGCTCGCCGGTCAGCCCGAAGCGCCGGTGGCGGCGGGAGTATTCCTCGAGCGCCTGGAGGAACTCCGCCTTGCCGAAATCGGGCCACAGCACGTCCGTGAAGGCGAACTCGGCGTAGGCGGATTGCCAGAGCAGGAAGTTGCTGATGCGGAGCTCCCCACTGGTCCGGATGACGAGGTCGGGATCGGGGATCCCGGCGGTGTCGAGGCGGGAGGAGAACATCTCCTCCGTAATCTCCTCCGGAGCGATCTTCCCCCGCGTCGCCTCGGCGGCAAGGCGACGCGCCGCGCGGACGATCTCGTTGCGCCCCGCGTACGAAAGCCCCAGGGTCAGCGTCATCTCCGTGTTCCCCGCCGTGGCGGCCACCGTGCGCTTCAGGACCTGCCGGACGGCGAACGGAAGGGAGGAGGTCTCCCCGATGACGCGCAGCCGGATCCGGTGCCGGAGGAGCAGGGAAAGTTCGCTGACGAGGAACTCCTGCAGGAGGGTCATGAGCGCGAGGACCTCTGGCTCGGGGCGGCCCCAGTTCTCGAGCGAGAAGGCGTACAGCGTGAGGCAGGAGATGCGTAACTCCCGGGCGCACTCCACGACGGCGCGCACGGCCCGTACTCCCATCCGGTGCCCCTCGACGCGCGGAAGCCCCCGCAGGTTGGCCCATCGGCCGTTGCCGTCCATGATGATGGCCACGTGCCGCGGCAGGGAGGGAAGGCCGCCTCCTCCGGAGGTCATCAGACCTCCAGGATCTCCTGTTCCTTCGACTTGAGGATGTCGTCGATCTTTTTCACGTGGGCGTCCGTCTCCTTCTGGATCCGCTCCTGCCCGCGCTTGACGACGTCCTCGGAGATCTCCTTCCTCTTCTCCCGGCCCTTCAGCTTTTCGATCGCCTCGCGGCGGACGTTGCGGACCGCCACGCGGGCATCCTCGGCCATCTTCCGGACCACCTTGGCCAGCTCCCTGCGCCGTTCCTCCGTCAGAGGCGGGATCGGGATTCGGACCGTCTTCCCGTCGCTCGACGGGTTCAGCCCGAGGCCGCTTGCCTGGATCGCCTTTTCGATCGGCCCGATCAACTTCGTATCCCAGGGGGTGACGGTGATCAGGCGGCTCTCCGGAACGGAGAGGGTTCCCACCTGCTGGAGCGGAGTGAGCGTGCCGTAGTAGTCCACCTTGACCCCGTCCAGCAGCGAGAAGGAGGCGCGCCCCGTGCGCACCTTCCCCAACTCCTTCCGGAACGCTTCGATGCTCCGCTCCATGCGTGCGGAGGTGTCCTTCACCAGGGCTTCCATCACTTCCCTCCGTGGACCACGGTGCCGATCTTCTCGCCCCGCACCACCTTCAGAATATTCCCCTTCTTCGTCAAATTGAACACGACGATGGGGAGGTCGTTGTCCATGCACAGGGAGATGGCCGTGGCGTCCATGACCTTGAGGTTCTTCCGGAGAACGTCGAGGTAGGTCAGGCGGGAGTATTTCTTCGCCTTCGGGTCGAGCATCGGGTCGCGATCGTACACACCGTCGACCTTGGTGGCCTTGAGGATGGCGTCGGCGTTGATCTCCATCGCCCGCAGCGCCGCCGCGGTGTCCGTCGTGAAATACGGGTTCCCGGTCCCCGCCGCGAAGATGACCACCCGCCCCTTTTCAAGGTGGCGCAGGGCGCGTCGGCGGATGTACGGCTCGGCGATCGCCCGCATCTCGATCGCGCTCAGCACGCGGGTCGTGACGCCGGTCCGCTCGAGGACATCCTGCAGGGCGAGGCTGTTGATGACCGTCGCCAGCATCCCCATGTAGTCCGCGGAGGCGCGGTCGATGCCGAAGTCCCGGCTGGTGCCGATCCCGCGGAAGATGTTCCCTCCGCCGACGACGAGGGCCACCTGGACGCCGAGCCCGACGACTTCCCTGATCTCGGCCGACAGGCCGGCGAGGATCGCGTCGTCGATCCCGTACGCCTGCTTCCCCATCAGGGCTTCCCCCGACAGCTTCAGCAGGATCCGACGGTACGACGGTTTCGTCACGCAACCTCCGCAGGGCGGCGGGTCGGGTCGATCACCCCCGCCCGAGCTGCTTCGCCACCTCGGCGGCCAGGTCGTCCGACCGCTTCTCCATCCCCTCGCCCACCTGGAACCGGGCGAAGGCGCTCACCGCGACCGGTGCGCCGGCGGCCTTCCCCGCGTCCGCGAGGAGCTGCGAGACCTTCCGGTCCGGGTCCTTGATGAACGCCTGCTCCAGAAGGCAGAAATCACCGAAATATTTCTGTAACTTCCCGTCGGCGATCTTGTCGAGGATCTTGTCGGGTTTCCCCGAAGCCTTGGCCTGCTCCCGGTAGATCGACCTCTCGTGCTCGATCACCGCCGCCGGCACCTCGTTCCTGGCAACGTACGACGGATGGGCGGCCGCCACCTGCATTGCGAGGTCCTTGGCCAGCGCGGCGACCGCTGCGTTCGACCGATCCGCGCCCGACACCGCCACGAGGACCCCGATCTTCGCCCCGGCGTGGATGTACGGAACAACCATGCCGGGCGTCCCCGCCGGCGTATCGAGACGCGCGAACCGGCGGAAGGAGATCTTCTCGCCGATCTTCGCGACCGCCTCCACCAGTTTTTCACCGAGGTTCCCGCCGTCGAGCGGCAAGGTCAGGGCTTCGTCGACGTCCCGCGGCGCCTTGAAGTTGACCAGCGCGGCGACCGCCTTTGCCAGCCCGACAAAGTCGTCGGTCCTGGCCACGAAGTCGGTCTCGCAGTTCACCTCGACCAGCGCCCCGGAGTTCCCCTCCACGTGGGCGCATACGACCCCCTCGGAGGCGATCCGCGAAGACTTCTTCGCGGCCGACGCAAGACCCTTCTTGCGGAGGTGGTCGATCGCCGCCTCCATGTCGCCGTCCGACGCCGTAAGCGCCGCCTTGCAATCCATCAGGCCCGCGCCGGTCTTCTCGCGGAGCTCCTTGACCATACCGGATGTGATCTGCATTTCTCTGGATCTCCCTGATCGTTCGGGCCGCTCGGAACCCGGAATTATTCGGCCGTCGTGGGGGCCGGGGCCGCCGCGGGAGCCGGGGGCGCGATGGAGACTTCCTCTTCCCCCTCGGTGGAGATAAGCGACATCGTGACCTCGGGCGCCTCCACCTCCTTGTCGACGCGGGAGGCGTTCTTCTCCGCATAGGCCGCCTTCCCCTCGAGGATCGCGTCGGCCATCTTGGAGAGGAACAGCTTGATCGCGCGGATGGCGTCGTCGTTCCCCGGGATCACGACGTCGATCAGGTCGGGGTCGCAGTTCGTGTCCACGATGGCGACGATGGGGATCCCCAGCCGCCGGCCCTCGAGGACCGCGATCGTCTCCCGCGACGGGTCGACGACGAACATCGCGTCGGGCACACGCTTGAGATCCCGGATGCCGCCGAGGGTCTTCTCTAACTTGGCCCGTTCCTTCTCGAGCTGAAGAACTTCTTTTTTCGGGAGCCGCTCGGCGGTGCCGTCGGCCCCGATCTCCGAAAGCTTCTGCAGCCGGTCAAGGCTCTTCCGGATCGTGGCGAAGTTGGTGAGCATCCCGCCCAGCCAGCGCTGGTTGACGTACGGCGTACCGGCCCGATGGGCCTCCTCGTCCACCGCCTCCGCCGCCTGTTTCTTCGTGCCGACGAAGAGGATCGTCTTCCCCTCCGCCGCCATGTTCCGCACCGTCTCGTAGGCGGCCCGGAACATCTTCACCGTCTGCTGAAGATCGATGATGTAGATCCCGTTGCGCGCGGTGAAGATGTATCGCTTCATCTTCGGGTTCCAACGCTTCGTCTGGTGCCCGAAGTGAACCCCCGCCTCCAGCAGCTGCTTCATCGAGATTATCGCGTTCTGTCCGTTCGCCATCCCTTTCTTTCCTCCTTCTGTTTAGGGGTTCTTCCGCCGGGCGCTCCGCCCCTCCCCATTTACCCCGTCGAACCGGGGCACCCCGGGGAGAGTCCCGCCCGTGGGTGATAAACTGAAGCCAAGCCTTAAATACATATCACGATCTATAACCCGAGTTCAACCTCACATACGCGGTGCTCAGGTCCGAGAAGTAGACGTAGTCGCACCCCTTCCCTATCCCCAGATCGACGTCGATGGCGTACGCCTCCGCCCGGATCTTCGGCGTGGCGCGGCGCTCCGCGGCCGGGTCGGGGCGCATCCCCCGGCGCAGCAGGGTTTCCCCCGCGAACCGGATAGAGACCTTCATCGGGTCCACCGCGATCCCCGCCCGCCCGAGTACCGCGATCACCCGCCCCCAGTTCAGGTCGGCGCCGTGGACCGCGGTTTTGACCAGCGGAGAGGAAGCGGCCGCGCGGGCCGCTTTCGTGGCTTCCGCCGAAGTGCGCGCGCCGGTGACCGTTAACCGGACCACCCGGGTCGCCCCCTCCCCGTCGCGCACGATCATCAGGGCGAGATCCAGCAGCAGCGACAGGAGCGCCGCCCGGAACGCGGCGAGGTCCTTCCCCTCCAGCGGGGGCAGGCCGCACGCGCCGTTGGCGAATAGGGCCGCGGTGTCGTTGGTGCTCGTGTCGCCGTCCACGACGATCCGGTTGAACGTCGCGTCGGCCGCCTCCCGCAGCAGGCGGCGGGCGTCGGGGGGCGTGAGGGCCGCGTCGGTGAACGCAAAGGCGAGCATCGTTCCCATGTTCGGGGCGATCATCCCGGCGCCCTTCGCGATCCCGCCGATCGTGATCGTGCGCCCCCCCGCGCGGATCGTGCGGATCCCCCGCTTCGGGAAAGCGTCCGTCGTGCGGATCGCCTCCCCCGCCCCGGCGATCCCCTTCGCGGAAAGACGGGCGGCGAGGCCCGGCAGCGCCGCCACAATCTTTTCCACGGCCAGCGGCACGCCGATGACGCCGGTGGATCCGATCAGCAGCGAATCGACCGGCAGGCCGAGGGACTTGCAAGCCACCCGGGACGTCTCGCGGACCGCCCGGATACCGACGGCCCCGGTGCAGGCGTTGGCGTTGCCGCTGTTCACCACGATCCCGCGCAGCCGGGAGCGGGTGCGCAGCGCCTTTCCCCATACGACGGGGGCTGCCGCCACCTTGTTCCGCGTGAAGACCACGGCGGATACGCAAGGACGGTCGCTGACCACCAGCGCGAGGTCCGGCTTTCCGGACTTCTTGATCCCGCACGACGTCCCCGCCGCCCGGAACCCCGGTACAATGATTCCCTTAGGTAGTTTCATACGAACAACTCCCCCACGGTACGCGGGACACTCTTGGTTCAACCTCGGGACGCAGGGTTAAAGTGTCCTGCCCCAGCCATCGCACTACGCGCTCGCGCCGCAGCACTTCTTGTACTTCTTCCCCGACCCGCAGGGGCACGGGTCGTTCCGGCCGATCTTGACGCCTTGGCGCCTCTGCGTGGACTTGCCGGCGCTCTTGATGTCCCCGCGAGAGAGGGTGACCCGGGCCGGGCGCGGGGCGGGCGCCCGTTCCTTCATTTCCGCCCCCTCCTCTTCGCGCTGCACCCTGACGTGGAACAGGCGCTTGAGGGACTCCTCCTTGATCCGCGAGATCAGGTCGGCGAAGAGATCGTACCCTTCCCTCTGGTACTCCTTGAGCGGGTCCTTCTGGGCGTACCCGCGCAGGCCGATCCCCTCCTTGAGGTGGTCCATCGACAGGAGGTGATCCTTCCACAACGCGTCGACCGTGGAGAGGAGGAACATCCGCTCGAGGTACCGGATCGCGTCGGCGCCGTACTCGGCTTCCTTCCTCGCGTAGAACGCCTCCGCCCCCGTCCGTACCCGGTCCGCGAGGTCGGACGGCGTAACCTTGGGTCTCTCCGCCTCCGGGATTTCCGGCCGGAATCCGAACTGCGCGGTGACGGCGGTGGAAAGCCCCTCGAAATCCCACTCCTCCGGGTGCGTTTTCTCGTCCGAGAACCGCCCGGCGAGATCCTCCGCGACCTCCCCGGCGAAGTCGAGCACCATCTCCCGGAGGTCCTCGCTTCCCAGAACATCCCGACGCATGTCGTAGATCACCTTGCGCTGCAGGTTCATCACGTCGTCGTATTCGAGGAGTTGCTTCCGGATGTCGAAGTTGTGCGCCTCGACCTTCTTCTGGGCGTTTTCGACCGCGCGGTTGATCAGCGGGTGCTCGATCGGCTCCCCCTCCTCCATCCCCAGCTTCTCCATGATCGGCGCAATCCGGTCGGAGCCGAAGATCCGGAGCAGGTCGTCCTCGAGCGAAAGGTAGAAGCGCGAGGAACCCGGGTCGCCCTGACGTCCCGCACGGCCGCGCAGCTGGTTGTCCACCCGCCGAGACTCGTGGCGCTCCGTCCCGATGATGTGGAGCCCCCCCTTCCCGACGACCCCTTCCCCCAGCTTGATGTCGACGCCGCGGCCGGCCATGTTGGTGGCGATCGTCACCCTTCCGGCATGCCCCGCCTCGGCGATGATCGCCGCCTCCTGTTCGTGGTGCTTGGCGTTCAGAACGTTGTGGGGGACGCCGTTGCGCGTCAGCAGCCCGGAGAGCCTCTCGGATTTCTCGATCGAGACGGTGCCCACCAGGACCGGCCGCCCCTGCGCGTGCAGCTCCTTGACCTCCTCGAGGACCGCCTGGAACTTCTCCCTCTCCGTCCGGTAGATCTGGTCGGAGAGGTCCTGGCGGACCATCGGCTGGTTCGTCGGCACGATGGTAACGGCGAGATTGTAGATCTGCTGGAACTCGGCCGCCTCGGTGTCGGCGGTCCCGGTCATGCCGGCCAGCTTGTCGAACATGCGGAAGTAGTTCTGGAAGGTGATGGTCGCCAGCGTCTGGTTCTCGTTCTCGATCTTGACCCCTTCCTTGGCCTCCACCGCCTGGTGGAGACCGTCGGACCAGCGCCGCCCCGGCATGAGCCGCCCGGTGAACTCATCGACGATGACGACCTCGCCGTCCTTCACCATGTAGTCCACGTCCCGGTGGAAAAGGATGTGGGCCTTGAGCGCCTGGTTCACGTGGTGGAGGATCTCGATGTTGTCCTGGTCGTAGAGATTGTCGACCGACAGGAGGCGTTCGAGCTTGGGGATCCCCGCGTCCTCGGTGAGGAGGACCTGGCGGGCCTTCTCGTCGACCGTGTAATCGGCGTCCTTCTTGAGGAACGGGATGACGGTGTTCACCCGCGTATAGAAGGAGGTGGATTCCTCCGCGGGCCCGGAGATGATGAGCGGCGTCCGGGCCTCGTCGATCAGGATCGAGTCGACCTCGTCCACGATCGCGTAATGGAGGTCCCGCTGAACCATGTCCTCGATGCGGAATTTCATGTTGTCCCGCAGGTAGTCGAAGCCGTACTCGTTGTTCGTCCCGTAGGTGATGTCGCACCGGTAGGCCGCCTGGCGTTCCGTGTCGTCCATCCCGTGGACGATGACGCCCACGGACATCCCGAGGGCGCGGTAGAGCTTTCCCATCCAGTCGGCGTCGCGCCGTGCGAGGTAGTCGTTCACCGTCACGAGGTGGACGCCCCGCCCGGTCAGGGCGTTCAGGACGAACGGGAGGGTGGCCACGAGCGTCTTCCCCTCGCCGGTCCGCATCTCTGCGATCCGGCCCTCGTGGAGAATGACGCCGCCCATCAGCTGGACGTCGAAGTGGCGCATCTGGAGGAAGCGTTTCCCGGCCTCCCGCACGACGGCGAACGTCTCGGGGAGGAGGTCGTCGAGCGGTTCGCCGTTCTCGGCCCGCTGTCGGAATTCGGCGATCTTCGCGGCGAGCCGGTCGTCCGAAAGAGGGCTCACCGAGGACTCGAGCGCGTTCACCCTGTCGACGATCGGGCGGATCCGGTCGATGATCCGCTCGTTCTGCGTACCGAACATCTTTTTCAGGAAATTTCCGAACATGATGGGGAGCCCCGCCGACGACCCGTCAGTTGAGGAAGCGCGCGGGGTTCACCGGGAGGCCGTTCACGCGGACCTCGTAGTGCAGGTGGGGCCCTGTGGAACGCCCCGTGGAACCGACTTTCCCCACTTCCTCGCCCCGGTTGACGAACGCCCCCTCTTCGACGCCGCACGACGAGAGATGGGCATAGACGGAACGGTACCCCGCACCGTGGTCGACCTCGATCATGTTCCCGTACATCGCCTCGTAGCCGCTCTTCACCACGATGCCCGCGGCCGACGCCACGACCGGCATCCCGGTCCGGGCGACGATGTCCAGGCCGTGGTGGAAGACGGGGGTTTCCGTGAACGGGGAGTTGCGCACCCCGAACACGGAGGAGAGGGTCCCGTGGACAGGCCACACGCCCGGGACGCTTTCGAGGAGGAGCCTGCGGCTGTCGAGGGTTTCGCCGAGGATGTCGAGGTCGTTCACGTCGACCAGGAGGTCTTTCTTCATCCGGTCGAACTTGAGGTCGAGCAGCTTGTCGATGCGATTCGTGGCCGACGTCTCGGGGGTCTCGGCTCCGCCGACCCCGCGCAACGATTTTCTCCGGAGAGAGTCGTTCGCCTTCACCAGCGACCGGATCCGGTGGTCCATGGCCCGAAGGCGCTCGACCTCGGCCGATAGCCCCTCGAACTTGGCGTCGAGATGGTACAGCGCCAGGTTCTGTTCGGACACCCGTTCGCGCAAGGCCCGTAACTCGTGCAATTTCGATATGTTGTCGCGGATACCGTAGATCCCCTGGGTCAGAAGGACGAACAGGACTCCGATAACGGAGGCGGCGACCATCGCGGCGGTACGCCCGACCCGGACCTCCCGGGACCGGCCGGCATACCCCATGCGGAATGTGAACAGATGACCCCCGGACAACGCAGCCAACCTCCATTGCGGAAAGGAAAAGAGATGGCAGGGTAACACACGAGGATCGTCACTGTCAACGGGATCAAAACCAAAAGAAAATCGGCCGGATACACGATCATTCGCCCACAGCCTTTTTCTTGGTCCCGCGGTCCGGCTCCCGGTTCCTGGAGACGACCGGATCGACGATCTCGCCGCAGTTCAGACACCTCCACGAGTAGAACAGGGTGAGCATATCCTGGAAGCGCTCGAACACCATCGCGCCGTCGCAGCGGGGGCACCGCACTCTCTTGTCGTTGTCGACCATTTCTCCTCCCCTCCCCTTTTCTTTACGATGCCCCGTGAACGGGTCGGTTTCAATCCCGGGTTGCGGATTCTTTCCCTCTTATTATAATATGAAGGCTACCCGCCGGGAGATCTCCTCCGGCAAGGAGAATCTGAAGAAAATGGTGAAGAAACGGCTGGGGGAACTTCTCCTCGAGACCGGGCTGCTGGACGAGGGGGGGCTCACCCAGGCCCTCTCACAGCAGCGCTCGAAGCGGGGAAAGCTCGGGGAAGTGATCGTCGGCCTCGGGCTGGCCACGGAAGAGGAGATCTCCCAGGCCCTCTCCCTGCAGCTCGGCATTCCAACGATCGACCTGAAGAACACCCCCGTAGAACCCCAGGCGATCGATCTCATCCAGGAAAAGGTCGCCCGGAAGCACCTCATCATCCCCGTAGTGATCGACCACCGCGACCTGCACATCGCGATGGCCGACCCGTTGAGCTTCGAGGCGTTCGAGGACGTCCGGTTCGCCTCCGGCTACACCATCAAGCCGTTCATCGCCCCCCGGTCCGACATCCTCTGGGCCATCGATCAGCACTACCACCTCGGGTCGTCCCTCAGCACCATCGTCCAGGACATCGTGGACGAACGCCAGGTCGAGGTGGTGCACGACTCCCAGGATCCGGAGGGGAAGGACCTGGACGACCTGCGGAAGAAGTCCGAGGCCGCCCCCGTCATCCGGATGGTGAACCTGATCGTCGCCGAGGCGGTCGACCAGGGCGCCTCCGACATCCACGTGGAGCCGACGAAGACGGCCCTCCAGATCCGTCACCGGGTCGACGGGCTCCTGCGCAAGACGATGGACCTTCCGAAATGGGTCCAGGGGGCGGTCGTGTCGCGGATCAAGATCATGGCGAGCATGGACATCGCCGAGAAGCGGCTTCCGCAGGACGGCCGGATCGGGGTCCGCGTGGGGGGACGCAGCCT
>Ga0210044_10010770_pt1 | contig 10808 bp, 12 predicted proteins | sample CryGey13umfilter_2_FD_183959 | JGI IMG/M metagenome (GOLD analysis project Ga0210044, IMG submission 183959) | Groundwater microbial communities from aquifer in Utah, USA - Crystal Geyser 4/9/14 3 um filter (SPAdes) (version 2) | ecosystem: Environmental > Aquatic > Deep subsurface >...
ATCAAACTTTCGGCTTGAGTGCTCATTGCAGAAGTTTCCCAGTGTAAATCATGTTGGCTAAAAACTCAGGATCAGCTGAAATAATATCATCCGGAATCACTTGCCCGTTTGTCAGATAAATAACAGGCACATTGTTTTTTATTAGTAAATTAAGCATATTTCCAAAAACTACGGCTTCATCAACTTTAGAAAAAATTAATGCACCGTAATCAAGCATTTTAAAATTATCCGCAATTTCATATAGTGTTTTCGTTGAACTTGTTGCACTGAGCACCAAATAAATATCATCAATCTTTATTTTTGAAAAAAACTCTTTTGACTTTTTCAATTCGTCAAGATTTTTTTGACTTCTTCCTGCAGTGTCAATAAAAACAATGTCTTTATCTTTCAATTGTTTCATCAATTTTGGCATATCTTCCGGCTGATAAGCAACAAGCATATCAATATTACTTATATCCGAAAATATCCTTAATTGATCAATCGCTCCAAGTCTGTAAGTATCAATTGAAATAATTCCGACATTAAGATTGTGCAGTATTTTTGATATCGCAGCAAGCTTGGCAATGCAGGTCGTTTTTCCTACACCCGTAGGACCAACAACAGCAACCGTTTTTTGCTTTCCCTTTTTTGTAATTTCGAAATGAGTTGTTGGTATCATTGAAGCAATACCGGAAACAATATAGCTTCCAAGATTTTTATCATTTACAAGATTTTGGGATTTCTTAATCTGCGACACAATCGATTTTATAATCGGCTTGGAAATTTCTTTATTTAACAAATCATCTACAACATTATTCAGGTTTTCTTTACTTAATATTTGTTTCTCACCGATATTATCATTCACAATATCCATTTTAGGCACAAATTCCAGATTGCTGCCGGATATTTTTTGGGATTCGTTAAAAAACTCTCTCTCAAATTTAGAAATATCATCGTTCTCAAAATTTAATACCGAATCACCAGCATTCGTGCTCGATTCTTCAATGCCGGCTGTTATTTCAAATTCCTTTATTTTTCCTAAGTTAGAATCTTTTGTGATAACACGCGTTCCGAGAATAATCGCATCGCCGCCAAATTCATTTTTCATAAGTTCCGTAGTTTCCTTCAAAGTGGCTGCGGTAAATTTTCTAATTTTCATTTGAAACCTCAACTTTGTCAATAAACTCAAGTTCAACATTTGCAGGCAATTCAGAGAATGAAAGCACTGCAAGATCCGGGAAAGAAGAATTTATCAGTCTGTAAAAATATGGTCTGATGGTTGCAGAAGTAACAATAATCGGAGTAAACCCAAGCGAATTAAATTTTGCCATAACTTTAGTCAAAATATCATTCAACTTTCGTAAAGTGGATGGATATAGTCCCAAATTCTGTGTCATCTCTTTCTGATTTTGAAGCGACTCGGTGATTATCGATTCCAATTTATCACCAATTACTGCTGCATGAATAATCCCATTCCCGTCTTTGTAGAGATTCGAAATTGTTTCACCAATTGAATGACGGCAATATTCTGTAAGCACGTCAACGTTCTTTGTAACTTTTGCATAATCTGTCAGGGCTTCAAGAATCTGTACAAGATCTTTAATAGGAATGAATTCTTTTAACAGCGATTGTAAAACTTTTTGAATTGTACCAAGCGAAAGCATTTCAGGATTAATTTCTTCAATTACTGCCGGATAACTTTGCTTTAAGTTTTCCAACAACTGTTTAACTGATTGACGGGTAAGAATTTTATCAAAGTTTTTCTTTAATGTTTCCTGCAAGTGAGTGGAAAGCACAGACAAAGCATCAACAACGGTATAATTAAGCAATTCGGCTTTCTCTTTTTCTTGATCAGTAATCCAAAATCCATCAAGGTTGAAAGCGGGATCTGTTGTTGGAATTCCGCTCAATTTTTCCGTTACATTACCGGGATTCATAGCAAGAAATCTGTCCGTAAATATTTGATAATTCGCTACAATGTTTCCTTTGATTTTGAAAATATACTCATTTGGGTCAAGTTGCAAATTATCACGAACTCTGACAGGAGGAATCAAAACACCATACTCCAAAGCTATGTATTTTCTCGTGGAAGAAATTTTATTGAATAAATCGCCACCTTTATTTTCATCAACAAGCCCAATTAAACCGTAACCAATTTCCACTTCAATTGGATCTACCTGCAGATATTTTTCATAAGTTTCTTCAGGAACAGTGGCTTCAATCTGTTGCTGCTGCTCTGTTTCAACTACCGGTTCATTTATTTTTTTATTCCTGAAATAAGAACTTGCAGCAAGCACAGAACCCAAGATCATAAATGGAATTGTCGGCATTCCGGGTAGAAGTCCAAATAAAATTACCACTCCTGATACAGTTCCAAGCACACGCGGATTCTGAAGCAATTGAGTTTTCATTTGAAGATCAAGCGCGGTTCCTGCGGCACTTCGGGTAACCACCAAGCCTGCAGCAAGTGATATCAACAAAGCAGGTATTTGAGAAACCAAACCATCACCAATTGTTAAAATTGTATATGTTTGAATAGCATCCGTAAAACTCAATCCTCTTTCAGCAACTCCGATTATAAATCCGCCCACAATATTTATAGAATTAATAAGCAAACCCGCAATGGCATCTCCTTTCACGAATTTACTTGCACCATCCATTGCTCCGTAAAATTCAGCCTCGCGTGAAACCAAATCTCTTCTTGATCTTGCATCGGCTTCATTTATCAGCCCCGAGTTTAAGTCGGCATCAATTGCCATTTGTTTTCCGGGCATTGCATCCAATGTAAATCTTGCGGCAACCTCAGAAATTCTTCCGGAACCTTTTATAATTACAACAAATTGAATGATGACCAAAATCAAGAAAATGATAAATCCAACAACATAATTTCCGGCAACTACAAACTGTCCGAAGGATTCAATTACTTTTCCTGCATATCCATCAATCAATATTAATCGGGTTGAACTGATATTCAATGAAAGCCTGAAAAGTGTAACAACAAGAAGTAACCCAGGAAAAACCGTAATATCTAACGGAGACTTTATATACAATGAAACAATCAAAACAAGAATAGAAATCGTAATGTTTAACGCAAGAAAAAAATCGAGCATAACCGCAGGAAGCGGAATTAACATTAATCCCAGCATCATAATCAAACCAACGGCTAAGAAAATATCGCTATTTTTTCCAAACTTCATCATCAAACAATACTCTTCTTTTTCGTCTTTTTGAGATTGAAAATATATGCCAGTATTTTAGCTACTGCCTGGAATAATTTTTCTGGAATAAATTCCCCGACATCAACAAGTTTATATAAAGCACGGGCTAATTGTCTGTCTTCATAAAGAGGCACATTATGTTCTGTGGCAATTTTTTTAATTCTTTGAGCAACTTCATCAACGCCTTTAGCCAAAACTTTTGGAGCAGAATCTTTCCCAACTTCATATTTCAGTGCAATTGCATAGTGAGTCGGATTGGTGATCACAACGTCTGCTTTCGGTACATCCTGCATCATTCTTCTTCTTGCCATTTGATATTGTATGCTTCTGATTTTTCCTTTGACTAACGGATCCCCATCTGTTTGTCTGCTTTCTTCTTTCACTTCTTGCTTTGTCATCATCATTTCTTTTGTAAACTTTTTCTTCTGAAAAATGAAATCAGCTACAGCCAACATTGCAAATACAATTGCAACCTTTATTACTAAAGTTAAGCCGTAATCAACCATTTTGGAAGTAATTTCATTTACTGTAAAATCAGATAATCCCAATGATTGCGAAATCAAATCATCTAAAACATAATATGTGAATCCACCGACAATTATCAGTTTCGACAAAGATTTTAGCAATTCAACAAAAGAATGAGAAGAAAAAAACAATCTTTTAATACCGGAAATGGGATTAAACTTATTCATTTTGGGTGCTAAAGCTTTTGGTGAAATTCGCAATCCTATTTGTCCAATATTTGCAGAAAGCGAAATCACCAAAATTCCCAGAAGCACCGGCATAATTGTCGCAAGCAGAAATATTGCTGATTTTATAAAATACATTTGAATAATATTTACATTCAATTGAAGCGTACCAAGTGAATTGAATATATTTGTCGTTAATTCTGCAATGTTTGAACCGATATAATCTTTGAAAATGATTATCGTAAATAACCCAGATGTAAAAACCGCAAATGATACTATCTCGTTACTTTTGGCAACTTGTCCTTCCTGACGTCCTTCATCAAGTTTCCTTTGGGTCGGTTGTTCGGTTTTTTCCTGTCCCTGCTCAGCCATACATCATCTCATTAATCGAATTAATTCAAAAAGCTGGTTTTCAAAATCATATAAATATGCCCTGATTAAATAAACATAAAGCGGGGTCAAACTTGCAAGCATCAAAAAACCAAGTCCAAGTTTAATAGGATATGTAACAAAAAAAACCTGCATTTGCGGAATTATTCGTGAAAGTATTCCTTCACCAACACTAATTAAAAAGTATGATACCAAAACGGGGGAAGAGATTTTTACAGCAATAATAAAAACAGATGCTGTTATTAAAACAAAAGTATCATAAACATTTTTGGTTAATGTGTACGATCCGAGCGGGATTATTGTGAACGAATAAACCAACGCTCTGATTAAATGATGATGTCCGTCAATTACAAAGAAAACAAGGATTGCAAGGAAGTAAATTATTTCTTCAATAACATTGCTTCCCATTCCATCAACCGGATTAAAAACCTGTGACATACTTAGCCCGACATCAAAACCGATGATTGAACCAGCAAATGAAACCGCATAAAAAATCATATTAATTGAAAAACCAATAATCAAGCCGCTGATAACTTCTTTTATTACATTTACAACAAGCCAAATCAAATTTATTTCTATTGAAATTTTTGTCTGCGATACTGATGAAAAAATTATATATGAAATGACGAACGCCAGAAATACTTTTCCTGCCGTTGGTATTGCCTGATGATTGAAAATTGGTGCCGCCGAAAAGGCTGAGATTATTCTGACAAATATCAGCAGTACAATTATAAAATCGCTGATTAAAATTTCACTCATCGTATAACCGTATTAATCATTCCGATAATTTTATTTGTAATGCCGATTAATTTTTCGAGAATCCACGGTATTAAAAATATGATTGCTGCACCTGTAAATATTATCTTCGGTACAAATGTTAAAGTCATTTCCTGAATCGAAGTTGCTGCCTGAAAAATTGAAATGATAATTCCTATCACCAGCGATACTCCAAGTATTGGCAGCAAAATGATAAAGGTTGTATAAAAAACTTCTGTTAGTAATTCAATTATCAATTCTTCGGTCATTGAAAACTCCTTACCAGTGAACCAACTATCAAATTCCAGCCGTCAACGAGAATAAAAAGAAGTATTTTGAATGGAAGTGAAATCATCATCGGGGGAATCATCATCATTCCCATTGAAAGCAATATTGATGAAACAATCATATCAACCATTATAAACGGTATGAACAAAAAGAAACCGATAATAAACCCGGCACGAAGCTCGCTTAATGCAAAAGCCGGAACTAAAATGTATGTGGGTAAATCCGTTCGGTTTTCCGGACGCTGCAAATTTGCCAAACCAATAAATAATTCGAGATCAGCCTCTCTGACATGATCAAACATAAAAGCGCGAATCGGTTCAATTCCTTTATCATAAGCCTGATCAAGATTAATTGAATTACTCATAAGAGGTTTTATTGCTTCATCATTTACTTTATTCCACGTTGGTGCCATTACAAAAAAAGTGATGAAAAGAGCAAGTCCTGCCAACAATTGGCTTGGCGGCATTTGTTGCGTTCCCAAAGCATTCTTCAAAAAATGGAAAACAATTATTATCCTCAAATATGCAGTTGTCATTATTAAGATTGATGGTGCTAATGAAAGCACAGTCATCAATAATAGAATTTGAAGCGTTGTTGAAACATCTTCACCTTTTTCCGCTTTGCCCACTTCAATTCCGATTTTTGGTAGTGGAATTGTTGTATTTGCCTGCGCAAAGGAAATATTGGTTACAAATATATTCAGGAGTAGAGCAGCAAGCAGAAATTTTCTTTTCATTTCATGCCCAAATTCTTTTTGATGATATCTTTTAAATTACCAGGCAAATCTTTTGACTGATTGCTGCTGCTTTCGAGCAACTCATCAGGACAATCAATTTCCTTCAACAATGAAAATGAATTATCACTTACACCGACAATCAAGAGTCTATCCTCAACTTTAATAAGCGAGATGTATTTTTTCGGCATTATTTGCTGGGTTGAGATTACTTTAATTCCTCCGATTTGAAACTTTTGTGGCGAAAAACGAAGTCCGTATTTTTTCACTAAATAAAGAACAGAATAGAGCAAAATTATTACAAGAAGAAGTGGCAACAGCATTGATATTACGCTTCCAAATGTCATTATTCAAGTCCTTTAAGAATTTGCTCACTGCTTACCAAACCTGTAATTCTGATTCCGAAATGTTTGTCAATTACCACAACTTCACCTTCGGCAATTTTTTTATTATTCACAAAGATATCAACAGGTTCACTTGCCAATTTATCAAGCTCAATTACATATCCGCGTTCAAGTTCAAGTATGTCTTTAATTTTCATCTTTGTTCTGCCGAGCTCGATATATAAATTCAAATAAAGATCCTGCAGAAATTCTAATTTGCCTATTGCAAACCCACCTTTCTGATTTGCCTCCTCAAATTCATTAAAATCAGCGGTCGATGCAGTTTTTATTGATTTGTCGCTGAGACCATCGGGATTTGAAAATGTTGTATCACTCATTTAATTACCTTTATTTAAAATGTCAGAATAATTTTCTTGTAACTTTTACAGCTTTTTTATTATTTACTACACCCACTCTTCCCCAAAATATTTCACGGTTATCAATTTTAACTACCACTTCATCACTTGTCTTGGTTTCCAATTTCAGCATATCACCTTTATCGAGTGCCAATAGTTCTTTAAGTAAAATCTTTGTTTTTCCGAATTCAATTTTTACCGGCACTTCAGCATCATAAACTTTATTTGCAATAATTTCCTGCGATGTAGTTCCTTTATATTTTGAAGGACGGATTGATGAAAATTTCTGTGATGATATTTTTGCCAAAATCGGATCAAAAGCATAAGTGGCGAAGCATATATTCATCATATATGACATTTCACCAAAACCAATTTCAAATGAAATAAGCAGAACAGATTCGCTCGGGCTTGTAATCTGAGCAAAGTCAATATCCGGTTCGAATCTGTCAAGTTTAAATTCAAAATTATCAATTGCCTGCCATGCTTTTTCCAAATCTTCCATTGCTCTTTCAACAACAACACCAAGAATTTTTTGCTCGATTGGAGTAATAATATTTGTCTGTTTTGTTCCCAATCCATTTCCGCCAAGCAGTCTTTCGACCAATGAAAATGCCAATTCCGGACTGAATTCAATTACACCTTTTATATCCATATCCTGAATTTCAAAAGCAAACAAACACGCGGGATTTGATACCGAAAGCACGTACTCAGAATAATAGATCTGATCGACACTTGTAACATTTACATTAACGATTGACTGAAGTTTTGAGACAAAAAATGATGCAAGCCCTTCAGCAAATGCTTCATGTATATTTCTTAAAATACGAAGCTGATTTTTTGATATTCTGTTTGGAAGTCGGAAATCATAAGGAATTACTTCCTTTTCATGCGAAGTACTTGCATTTTCATCAACACCGCTTTTTACATTATTGAGCAGTTGATCTATTTCGGATTGTGAAAGTAATTCTGCCATATTAGTTCAAAATATATTTGCTGAAATAAACTCTGTTAACTTTTAAAGCTGGCAAAAATTTTTCAACCTTTTGAGAAATCTCAATTCGCAGCGAATCTTTGAATTCATTATTGCTCAACTGCATTGCATCTTTATTTGAAAGAATACTGATCACTAAATCTTTAACCAAAACATCTTTTGCTTTCAGTTCAGTAACATTTTCTTCCGAACCGAGGTCAAATGCAATTGAAGCAAGTAAAAGCTGTTCACCGTTTGACCCCTGCGGATTTACAATAATATCATCAACAGAATAAAGAAATTTTCCATATTCAATTTTCTTATTCGAGTTCTTTTTTTTGTCTTTCGAAACCTCACCGCTTTCACTTTTGCCGCTTTCTGAACTGTGAGTCGTACCGACTTTATTCATGATAATGTTTGCCGTTACAAAGTAAACGATAATCAACTGCACGACAAAGATTGGTAATCCGATTATGAAAAATTTCAGATTAGATGATTTTGTTGTTATTTCTTTTTCGTCTGCCATTTTAATTCTCATTTATTTTTTGAGAACAAAATGCAAGTCAAGTGCCACAATAAAAGAATAAAAACTTGATTTTTTTGCCCTTTTCGGAGATTTTTGTGGTTAATATTATGCAGATGGTTGATTTTATTTGATTTAGTCCGGCAGCCAATTGGATTAGTAAATTAACGAGAAAGTAGATTATCAATGACAACAATCCTTATTTCTGTCAGAAGAAAGGATTGGTAAACATCAAAAAATCTCCGGCGTTTTCACAGAATCACATGTTAAACCTCGGAGGTTTTATACTATTTCATCTGAACTTGTCCGTCGTAGCCAACTTGCATTTCATTTCGGTTGGTAAACTTCAGCGTAGGAGGATTTATCCTCCGAAGCTAACCTGTATTTCATTTTAGCGCAGGAGGAGCATCTTCTTTGTTTCAGAAAATGACCCTTCTTTCAATGTGTAAAAATAAACTCCCAAACTTACATTATTCATTATACATTGTACATTATACATTCTCGCAGGTTTTCGTTCGTTTACAAGTATTGCCACTTCTCGTCCGAGAATATCATAAACTTTTAGTGTAACATTTTGTAGCACAGAATACTATTCTGTGCTACGGAAAATTGTAAATATTACTAAAGTGGTTGGATTCAATTAATAAAAATAAATACTATTTAAATTATACGGGTATTAATAAAATAACGGACAGGGCATGCCCTGTCCCTACAATTAATTTGTTATACTCTTATGTTTTGAATTATTTCATCAGCAACATTTTCTTTGTTTCTGTAAATGGACCTGCTTTCAATGTGTAGAAATAAACTCCCGAACTTGTATTGTTCATTATACATTGTACATTATACACTCCCGCAGGTTTGTTTTCATCTACTAAAGTTGCTACTTCGTTTCCCAAAATATCGTAAACTTTCAGAGTTACGTTTTGTAGCACAGAATAGTATTCTGTGCTACTGGGAACTGTAAAACTTATTGTTGTGCTTGGGTTGAAGGGATTCGGGTAATTCTGAGACAGAAAAAATTTATCGGGGAATTCAAAACCGATTTCTTCAACGCCAGTAAACATTCCACCGTTATTTTTTGTCGAGTAGAATTTACTGTTATCACAAAGAATGAAGCCTACAAAGTCATTTAAAAATTCGATATTCCTCGCGCCTAAAACAGAATCAGCTAACTTTATAATTGACCAAGTATCACCTGTATCACTACTAAAATAAAGATTGTCATAATCACTAAACCAAATATTATTTGGGCTATTTGGCAAAAACTCAATATCACAAACTGAGGTTTTCGGAACAATTTCTATTCTCTTCCAATTCACGCCTCCATCAGTTGTACGATATAAATTGATTTTTGATAAATTTTCCGAACCTATAATAAAACCTAATTTATCATTATAAAATGACACCAAAGAAAAATCATTAAAGAAAACTGGCAATTGAATTTCTTCCCAATTATACCCACCATCTGAAGTTTTATATAATTTATTTGATTTATCACCGGCAATAAATCCGGTTAACAGCGAAGGAAATGAAATTTGATAAAATACATCTTTTGCATTTTCACCAATCATATATGAATTATTAATAATGTTCCAGTTGTTTCCACCATTCGAAGTTTTAAGAATAGTCATTGGTGAATTTGGTGAAATAGCATCAGCAACGGCAATGCCATTATCAACATTAAAAAATTTTATAAAATCAAAAAAATATGGATTACTACTATCATAAAATTGCAAAACCCATGTTTTACCTGAGTCACTAGAGTGAAATATTTTACCATCGTCTGTGGTAAACCAAATATGTCCCAAATCAGCAGAAGTAATACAAGTTCCATCAAATTCATTTCCGGTATTATATTTATTCCATGTATTACCTAAATCAAAAGAAATGCTGATTTTTCTTGGAAAGATAGATGTAGGAATAAAAAGAGATAAAATTCCATCTGAAGAAATGTCCAAAGCATAAGCTACATTCCAAGTTTGTCCACCAATAGATTTTGTTGTCCACTGGGCTTGATTATCTGAAAAGAACAAGAAAAGTATTAGTAGTCTTAATAACATTTTCATTTATTTTCCTCACACAAAATTTTTTGCCCAAAATATTTTTTGCCATTATAATAACAGAAAATGTTTTTGCGGACTTGACAATTGGTCAGGCATCCTGAGGATTCCAAATCAATACACTCTTTACAGGTTGGATAATATTTTATACTGCAATCCAAACCCGCATTTATTGATGAAGGACTTATGCAATTTGCTTCGGCACACAAACCATTATTACAGCACCTCCTTAGTGATGCAGAAAAAATATCCTTACGATAACTCAGTTCGTAAAAACCAAATAAAATCACAATCAGAGAAAACAGTATTGTTATTTTTAACATATGTTTCATGTTAACCCTCCTTTTTAGAGATTAAATTAATTATTTCACTTATAGAATTTTCATTAAGTATTCCTTTCCATACTCCTATAACATATCCTTTTTTATCAATTAAAATGGTCTGAGGTGTTAAATATATT
>Ga0210044_10010773_pt1 | contig 10807 bp, 9 predicted proteins | sample CryGey13umfilter_2_FD_183959 | JGI IMG/M metagenome (GOLD analysis project Ga0210044, IMG submission 183959) | Groundwater microbial communities from aquifer in Utah, USA - Crystal Geyser 4/9/14 3 um filter (SPAdes) (version 2) | ecosystem: Environmental > Aquatic > Deep subsurface > Groundwater...
GCGGTGGTGTACGCCGGAGCCGTCCTTGTTACGGACATCCTTTATGCCGTTGTCGATCCGAGAGTTCGAGTTGCGTAGCGCCTACCGATTAATAGTCAAATCGAAACAGATTTATCCGGTAAACGTAAGATAGGAAAGAACGCATCGAGAACGCGCCCCCGAACAATTTCGACGAGACCGAAAACATCCATCAGCCGGGTAGCCCGCTCAAGGTGGCGTATCACCACCTGCGCCGGCGAAAATTGGCGATGTTCTGCTTTTGGATGTTGGTGGCGTATTTTGCGGTTGCTCTTGCAACCTACGTTCGGGCTCCGGGTGAGCACCAATTCATCGGCGAATGGTTCGAACAGAAGGCCATGCAGCAGCATCTCGACCCGATGGGCGATCCGCTGAACCATCAGCCCCCGCACTGGTCCATGCTGGAGATGAAACCCGATGGCAAACTGCTCACTTCGCAATTAATTGAGAAATGGAATCCACCCTCGCGAATTGACATGATCCTGGGCACGGATATCCAGGGACGAAGCGTGTTCTGGCGCACCTTATACGGGGCGCGGCTGTCACTCACTATCGCGCTCTGCGCAACACTTCTCGCGATCATCATCGGGACCACCCTCGGAGCGCTCGCCGGCTACCTCGGCGGATGGGTTGACGTCGGCATCACCTGGCTCTTCACCACCGTCGCCTCCATTCCGCGCATCCTTCTCATTCTCGCCCTCGCGTATTCGCTCAAAGGACAAACTGTTCACCTCCTCGGAGTTAAGTTCTCCCTCTCCGGCGTTCCCATGCTCATTCTTGCCATGGGTCTCACAACCTGGGTCGGACTTTGTCGGATCATTCGCGGGGAAATCCTTAAGCAGAAGTCAATGGATTACGAAAGCGCCGCCCGCGCACTCGGTATGGGGCGAACGCGCATTCTCATTTGGCATCTTCTCCCCAACGCGGTGTATCTCGTCATTATTCAGGCATCCCTTATCTTTCCGCTCTTCATTCATCTGGAAGTCATTCTGAGTTACCTCGGACTCGGCGTCGATCAGGGCGTCAGTTGGGGGCAGATGATCAACGCATCATTACAGGAAATGATCCGCACACCTCCGGTCTGGTGGCAACTCGCCGGGGCAACCGTCGCCATCTTCGGCATATCTCTTGCACTCAACCTATTCGGCGATGCGCTTCGTGATTCCCTCGATCCGAAATTGCAAGGCCTAACCTGAATCCGACTGACCCCCGGCCCTTTTTTTTATTCTGCGTAATACCCGCGTTTTTACAGCCGAGCCGATTCCCCGTTTGCGATCGAATCGACTTCGTATCCATCAACAAATAATTGCATTTGACATCGGGCAAATATCGTTTACGTTTTGATTCTGCGGCATGCATCCGAATTTGAAATCTCGAGCCGTCCCCGGCGTCGAGGCGCTGACGTTTTTTTGGTGAGGGTTTGAGAATCGGACCTTAATCTGCCGAAGAATGATTGAATTCGCATGAAACCGCCGATGTTGCGGGTGCGAAGGAATATCCTACGAATGTCGCCGGTCGCCTGCCGAGTAAGGGCATGAGAACAGGCGATCGGCCCGATAACCGAAAAGGACGTTGAGTCATGTCATCCACTGTTTCCCCCAATGCTCAAACGCAGGATGTTGCGCGCGGCGTGTTGCTCGAAACCAGCAACGTCGACGGCGAGACTCGCATCGTGCTCGCCATTCCGAATTCGGATTATCGACTCCATCTCATGCTGAATTCGACCGGCCGTGATCTGAAGGTCGGACGATCACTCCACGGCCGCATCGACGTTCATGCGCATCGAATCGACGTAAGCGGTGCGGGCGGGCAATTCATTGATCCCGTGATGGGGCGACCGCGCACGATTCAGGGACGCATACGCGCCATCGAATCGGATGCGAAGGTGCTTGTCATCCAGGCCAAGGTTCCGATTCGCGCCCACCTGCGCAGCCCGCAGCACACGCAGGATTTCGAGCCGGGCCAACTCGTGCGATTCAATGTGGATCGCGGGGCAACGTTTTCAATAGCAGATTGACGGTTCGTGTGAGGGCTGATTTTCACAGTCTCGGTAACACATTCTACAATCGCGCACTTGTCGGCACAACCTGATTCAATTCCAAAGAACAGAAATTGCTGATTGAGATATTTCTCGGTTTCAGCGGACGGCGGTACGTCGGGCGAAGGTGTATCATCATTTGTGCCCCGTCAATGACGTGCCGGAGATTATTTCAATGACGATCAATGAACCGACAACAACAACAACATCATCATCATCAACCACAGCATCGACACCCAGCGCCGAATCGACCGCAACCGAAGAACGCCGAACGATTTTCAGCCCCGACACGAAGCGCGGCGACGGCGATCCGCAAGCACGGACCCCTCCGGGGCAGACGCTGAGCAGAAAATGGCCGGTGCTTCACTACGGATCGGTGCCGACCATTGATGTTGCGGATTGGAAACTGCGTGTGTGGGGATTGTGTGAGAATCCATACGAATTGACATGGGATGAATTCAACAAACTGAAAAAAATCGACGTTCATTGCGACATCCACTGTGTGACCCACTGGTCGCGCCTTGACAATGTGTTTACCGGCGTACCCACCCGCCTCCTCGTCGAAATGGCGAGCCCCAAACCCGAAGCGAAGTTCATCATGCAGCACGGCTTCAGCTCGCCTGGGAACGATTGGACCACCAATATCTCGATCGAAGAATTTACCGAGGACGATTGTGTCCTCGCGACCCATCATGACGGGAACGTGTTATCACCCGAACACGGCTATCCGGTCCACGCGATCGTTCCGAAGCTCTACTTCTGGAAAGGCGCCAAATGGATGACGGGAATTGAGTTCCGCGCGCACGACGCACCCGGATTTTGGGAAGTGAACGGCTACCACATGCACGGGGATCCGTGGAAGGAAGAACGCTTTGGCTGGTGAATCGACACCCGAAGCACGATCGTGAATTCTCTTTTGAATGGCTCGCCTACTTCGAATCATCCTCCTACTGGTTTTCGCCGCAGGGTTCTTCGCCCTGATGATTCTCAAGGCGTCAAATCCGAATTCGACCTCGACCGGGTATGTTGCCGCGGGGGTGATTGCGCTCGCCGTCTGGGTCTTACTTTTTCGGCAGCTGAGCCAGTGGGTGAGAAAGGAACGCGAGGAACTCGTCACTGCGGGCACCGAACACGGCCTTCAATTCGTCTCCGCCAAACCCGACAAGAAATCAATTCTCCCACTTCCTGAGCAGACCCCCCATTTGAACCGGAAAGACGCCAGGCCGAAACTGATGTTCGTCGGATTCGTCGATTCCCCACGACGGCCGATCAAGGTGTTCGAGCACACCTACAACGTCATGGCCGGGCAGATAATCATCCCGATCACCCACCGCGTGGCCGTGATGCCGGTTCCCGCAAATTGGCCGACCACACGCATCTTCGGGCGGAGGGCCAGCGATATGAAAATGGGGATTTGGAAACGGCTGAAACCACTCAAGCTCGATTCCGATGAATTCAATCAGAGGTTTCGTACGCAATCAACGGACCCCGGCTTCGCGTTGCTCTTCGTCAATCCGGAGATTCAGGAGGCCATCCTCTCCGCGCCGGACAAGGTCGCCGGCGTCTGCCACGTCGAATCGGGACAACTCTGGTATTACGAAAAAGGATCGATGACGCCCGAAAGTCTGCGTCGAATGATCAGGCTTTTCATGGATTTCGTCAGTCACATTACACCGGACCTGTGGGATTCCGCATCAGCCAACGGTTCAATCGAGATTAGCCAGACGTTCACGAGCACCACCGCGCGCAACAACGAGTAACGTATCACCTTTGCGGACAACCGTGTCGGGCGGCGGGTTGAAGTGGCGTCCTGCATCTTCCCCTTCACGTACTAATGAGAACACGATCACATCTGCGCGTCGCGTCAGATTCAAATCACGAATCGTCTTGTTACACATCCACGGGTGTTCCGTCGCGGAAAGTTCGAGAAGTTCAAATTCATCGCCCCCCAGCGCCCTTGAAATAAATGAACCAATCTCCGGGCGCACGGCCAGATCCGCCAGTTGATACGCCGCAATCTGATTCGGCACCGTAACATGCTCCGCCCCGGCGCGCTTGAGTTTGCTCACGGTGGTCGGCTGAATCGCACGAGCGACGATTTGAAGGTTGGGGGACATTCCCTTGGCCGTCAATACAACAAAAACATTATCAGCATCGTTTTCGACCGCCGTGACCAGCACCCGCGCCCGCTCAACTCCAGCGAGTTCGAGTGCTTCTTCGTGCGTGCAATCATCCACGACCACCAGGCATCCGTCCGCCCTGGCCTCTTCCGCCTGCCTCGGATCACGCTCAATAACGACAAACGGAATATCGAAACGGCGCAGGCGGTTCGCGACCATGCGGCCCGTGTTCCCGAATCCGCACAGAATGACATGCCCCGAAAGCGATTCGATTCTTCGTTGCATCTTGCGACCCTCATAAACATGGAGAATTTCGCCGCTCGTCAGAATGGCCGTCAGATTGCCGAATCCGTAAAACACGGCTCCCAAGCCGAACACCATCACAATCATCGCCCATGCACGTTCCATCGCGGTCAGTTGATCCAAGTTGCCGACGGTTGAAACGATATTCAGCGTTTCCCAAAGCGCTTTTGACCAATCCCCGTCGGGTAATTCAAGGATTCGAAATCCGATCGTACTCCCCACGACCGCCAAGATGAGGAGCGCCAGCGAAGTCTGGAAGCGTCGTCTCAGATTGGCGGGCAAACGGGGCATCGCTGTCGAATTAGTCGAGCGTGATTTCGGCACGCCTATAGTATTCGCCGAATCTGGAGAATGGGACCCGATATACCGGGTTCTTGGTGATCCAACACCCAAGATATGGCGTTATCGCACATTCCATCCCCAGTTTTTGGGTAAAGGATGCCTGATTGGCCGATCAAATCATCAAGTTGACGGTTGGATTACCAGAATGCCTGAATTCAGCAATTTTGAGGGTTCGATTCCTGTTCCCTAATCCACCGTGGCGGGATAGGATAATCGAGGCGAGGCACTGGCTTCGCTGCTCTATGGAATGAGGAAGTGACTGCATGATTATTGATGTTTCAACACGGATTTGGAGCGATGGTTCCGAAATCGGGCTGCATCCTGGAATGGTCCCCGCCCGAATGAAGGAACGCTGGCCAGCTATTGACGCCTCTGCCGACGCCCACGATGCAGCAACGTCATGCGTTGATCTCGCATTCATCGTCGGATTTCAGAGCGAATTCCTGAAAGCCCATCTTCCCGCCGAAGCCGTCGCCTCGTTTGTCGGCCAGGCGCCGCACCGGCGGATCGGATTTGCCGGGATCGACCCCATGCATCGGGAGGCGATACTCGATATCGATCGTGCGGTCACCCTCGGGCTCTCTGGTATATCAATTTCTCCCGCCGCCCAGAATTTCCACCCGACCAACTCACGCGCAATGCGGGTATACGAATACTGCGAACGACTGGGGCTGCCCGTACTGATCGAACAGGGAATTCAACTCTCACTCCCTGCCGTCCCCTTGGAATATGCGAGGCCGGCCTCGCTCGACGAAGTGGCCAGAACGTTCCCCAATCTCAAAATGGTCTTGGGAAGTTTCGGCTACCCCTGGATCGATGAAACGCTCCTCCTGATCGGGAAACATGCCAACCTTTTCACGAATACCGCAGGCGTCATTGAGCGCCCGTGGACCCTCTATAACGCGTTGACCAGAGCGTTTGAGGCCGGTGTTCTCGACAAGGTGCTCCTTGCTTCCGGGTTCCCCTTCGAATCGCCGGAACAATCCATCAAAAGAATCTACTCGGTCAATACTTACAGTGTCGGCACGGAACTTCCTTCAATTCCTCGGTCGCAATTACGAGCGATCGTCGAACATGATGCGCTGGATTGCCTCGGACTTCAGCGCCCGGAAGGCGCCTCAATCAGCCGAGGAATCGGACGGGATTTTGATTCCGATTTGTCACTGGCAGATGCTTCGGAAGTCAACCAGGGCGATTCGGAGGCAACCGATGACGAATGGCTCGTTGACGAGTCCTTCAAGTCATCATCGTTTGACCATCCCCGTCGCCCCGCTCAATAGAGAACGACACCCACCAGTATGGTCCGACCTCCCCGCCAACCCGCTTCGCTTTCGCTCAAAGGGACGGCCCTACTTGTTTTGCTGTTGGTGGCCGCTCCGTCGTTCATCCTCTCGTGCAGCCAGTTTCGCGGTGATCTGGCGATCAATTCATTGGGGGAGGCCCGATTCTCACTCAAACCGGATTTCCGAACCGTCCAATACAAGAAGCGAAATGCGAACGGCGTCACCATTATCCTTTCTGATCTCGACGCTGAGGATATCAGGAACGGACGGTTTTCCAGCGGTAGCGTGCTGATTATCGACATGTTTTTACGGCCCAAAGCCGGTGCCACGCCGATCGAAGGGACCGCGACCAACGCCACATTCAGACACGTCATCTTCGTCAACGATGACCTTGTCGGAATATACGGCGGTGGAGGATTCGTTTACCCCACCTCGAAGCCCTCAGCCGATTCGTTTTCCGGCGAAATATTCAACTCAACACTGCAAATAATCCAGAAATCCGACGATTTCGTTGATCGGCTCGGCTCACTTGAGATTACCGGCAGTGTGATGGCTACGCGCAAGGAAGAGGAAGTTACGGAAATGGCCTACCAGATCAACACGGAGGTGAGCCGAAGACTCGGCCAAGTCTATTTCGTCCTGTACGATTAAGATTGCCGCGGCCGATCCACCGCAATTCCGCTATGATGCGGGCCACTTCGGAGCATTCGTTTGCGGATTTACGAATCGAATGGACCGAGGCGATACGAATGAGTCGGACACTGAGCCGAAGGACTTCGATTGATCCGACAACCCAATCGACCGTCCTGAACGTTCAGGAAAATTGAACCGTCCAACAGGAATGTATCGGGTGAGATGGATGAATAAGGACGCTCTCATAACGTCGCTATCCCTCTTTTGCATGGTTCTCCTCTACGGGCCGTGCGCGTTGGCGTTTCAGGATCAACCTCCGTCGGCCGCCAATGAACCCCAGACGGCGAGTCCCTACGAGGGGTTACCCGTCCGCGAGATTCGCATTGAAGGGCTCAGCCGGGTCAATGAGCAACTTGTCCTAAATCAATTGCGAACGGCCGTGGGGCAGCCGTACAGACAGTCAATCATTGATGATTTCGACATCACGAATCTGACTCGGTTAAATCAGTTTCGCCGCATTCAAGTCCAGGCCGAACTGACGGAAGACGGCGGAGTGAACATTATTTACCGCCTCAACGAATGGGCTCTCATAGCTGACGTACAAGTCACCGGCAACCGCGAGGTGTCCGATCAGGAAATCCAAAAGGCGGTGCGCCTCCGCGGAAACGATCCGATCGACTCTTACCAGATCAACATCGCCCGTGAAGATATCCGGGAACTTTATCGCAAGAAAGGCTACTACCTTGCGCAGGTTGAAATAGACAATTCCGTACTGACTGAATCCAACATTGTACTTTTCAACGTGCGTGAGGGGCCGCGCGTGCGAATCCGAGGCATCGAATTCAGAGGCAACCACGCATTCAAATCGAAAGTACTTCATTCCCAACTGAAAACCAAGACATGGATACTGCTCTTTCGATCGGGCGAACTTGATCAGGACGCCATCGAAGCGGATATACAGAGCATCATCGATTATTATCGAGATCGCGGATTTCTCGACGTTCGAGTGGATCGGCAGATTGACCTCTCCAATGACCGCAAGGAAGCGAAGATCATTTTTCGGATCGAGGAAGGCCCGATCTACACGATGCGAGAAGTGCGCATCGAGGGAGCGACCCGCCTCGTGACCGAACAGGCCGTCGCGCTCATGCAGATCAAGTCCGGCGACGTCTACTCACAGGATCGAATACAAAAGAGCATCAAAGCCGTTGAAGAGTATTTCGGACGTCTCGGGTATTACGGCACAACCGTGGCCGCCGATCAGCAGCGCCATCCCGGCGAATCCGCGGTCGATCTCATCCTTCGTATTCAGGAGCAGCCGCTGACGTACACCGGCGAAATTCGTGTCGTTGGAAATTCGATTACGAAGCGGAAGGTGATCATGAGGGAGGTCGAGGTGCGACCCGATCGTCCACTCAACCAGGTCGCCATCGAAAACTCCATCCGTCGGCTTCGTGCGTCAAACCTTTTCAACTTGAGCGACAACCCGATCGCGGTTTTGGGCCGTGATCAGGACGACCCGCTTTATCGGGATGTGATCGTCCAGGTCGAAGAGAAGGACACCGCCAAGTTCGCCTTCGGGGCGGCCGTCAGTTCCGACCTCGGGCTGTTCGGCTCCGTGGATTTCGAACAACGGAATTTCGACATTACGGACACGCCGGAAAGTTTCTCGGAGTTGATGGCTGGCCGCGCATTTCGCGGAGCGGGCCAAACGTTCCGCGTCTCCGTTCAACCGGGCAATGAATTCAGTAACTATTCGGTCAGTCTTTCCGAGCCCTATATCTTCGGAACCAATAATTCTCTTTCGTCCTCAGTCGCCTGGACCACTCGAGCGCTCGAAAGTTGGGATGAAACACGATTCGGCGGAAGATTGAACGTCGCGCGCCGCCTGGGTCAGTTCTGGGTTCTCAATGCCTCGACACGTTGGCAGTCGATCGGGCTCCAAAACATCGACGCCAACGCCCCGACCGACGTCTTTGCCGTCAAGGACGAAAACATCATTTCAGGTCTTGGCGGTGGGTTGACCCGAATGACTTACGACAATCGACTCCACCCCAGCCGCGGCAGCAAAATGCAACTCCAATTCGAGCAGGTCGGAGTGTTCGGCGGAGATTTCGATTTCTCCCGAATTGAGGCGGAGCATTCGGTCTATTTCACGCTTGACGAGGATTTCCTCGGGAGAAAAAGCATCCTTTCGATGAGTACCCGAATGGGCTATCTCTTCGGCGGAGACACGCCGACCTACGAACGCTTCTACCTCGGCGGGCGTTCATTCCGAGGATTCGATTACCGCACCATATCACCAAAAGGTATTCAGAATAACAATGGCAAACCCAGTCAGGATCCGGTCGGCGGCGATTGGCAATTCTTCTGGGGAATCGAATATGAACAGCCCATTTACGGTAAGAATATTTCAGGCGTCCTGTTTCTCGACACGGGTACGGTTCTTGATGATCCCGGCTTCGACGATTATCGAGTTGCCGCCGGCTTCGGATTTCGAATGCTGATTCCGCAATTCGGCCAGGCACCGATGGCGTTTGATTTCGGCTTTCCGATCAATAAGGGCCCGGGAGACGACACCAGATTCTTCAGTTTCAGCGTAGATGTACCCTTCTGAAATTATAGAAATTAAAGCCCGTTTGGCTGGGTTCCGAATCCTGTCCCGATAAATTACCCTCCGGTATTTGCATGGTTTCACTGTTTTTTGCGTATTGCGGCGTTTTTCAACACGATCGCCCCGTTTATTCGCATCTATGTACGATGTGTGCCTCCCACTGGATGGCGCATATCATGGGAGCGAGTTCTCGGCATTGAATGTTTGATGCCGCGACGCAATCCAATGTGCGGAGGTTGGGCAACCGGCCCCATCCATCATGTATAAATGGAGTCCAACCGAACCATGGCCTTTTTCTTGCCAACTGATTTCGATAAGGAACGCCTAATGAATATCAACTTTCGACGAAACCCCCTTGGGATTCTCCTCATTCTTGCCCTGTGCGCGACCAGTTTCGCTGCACTTCGCGCCCGGTCCGGCGAGAGACCCAAAGCGCCAGCCACGGCCATTGCGGTCATCGACTGGCTCAATATGACCGATAAACTAGACGCCTGGACTACCGTTCGCGTTGAATTGAAGGACAAGGAAGACGCCTACAAGAAGGCCTCGGACGAGAAGCGGGCACAGATTACCGCCAAGGGAGACGAACTCAAGATTCTACCCAAGGAGGGCCCCGCCTTTGACCAGGCCAATCAGGAGATACAAAGCCAGATCGCTCAATTCAAAACCTGGAGCAAACTCGAGGAGGAACGTCTGGTCAAGATGGAACTTCGAGAGCAACTGACCCTCTATCAGAAAATCAATGATGCGGTTAAGGCGATCGCTGAGCGAGACGGCTGGGACATCGTTCTTTGGAATGATTCAGGATCGAAAGATATCGACTTTGCTCATCTTGAGGAAAGCGCTCAGTTGATCAGCACCCGTCATATCTTCTACGCCGCCGATGCGGTAGACATAACGGAAACCGTGATTCAATACATGAACAACAACGACGCCGCCGTCAGCGCGGAAGATGGCAACTGATCGTCGCTCACTTGCAATCCACGAAATGAGGCGGATTGCAAAGCCGAATTGCATTCCGGACTTATCGAGGCCGATTCAACTCGCGCCGGCTTTTTATATGATGGGCTTGACCCGCAGGAGATGGATTCGTGGCCGAATGCGAGACCGAATTTACCGTTCGCCAAATCACCGATCGTCTGCATGCCGATCTGATCGGCGACGATCGTATTCGCATCACGGGGCTCAACACGCTTGAGGATGCCGAGGCCGGCGACCTCACGTTCATCGGGAGCGATTGTCACGCCCGGGTTTGGGCTTCCTCCAAGGCGAGCGCCTCACTCGTGAATCGTGGAATCGAGGTTCCGGGCCACGATCCGGAAACCCGTGCCCTGCTCGTGGTCGAAAACGCCGACCTTGCCATGGCCGACATGCTCGGCCTGTTTTTCCGTCCGCCGAGTGTTCCGGAGCCGGGGATATCAACAAATGCGATAGTTGATCCGACCGCTGAGATCGA
>Ga0210044_10010776_pt1 | contig 10802 bp, 20 predicted proteins | sample CryGey13umfilter_2_FD_183959 | JGI IMG/M metagenome (GOLD analysis project Ga0210044, IMG submission 183959) | Groundwater microbial communities from aquifer in Utah, USA - Crystal Geyser 4/9/14 3 um filter (SPAdes) (version 2) | ecosystem: Environmental > Aquatic > Deep subsurface >...
AATTAAATAAAGAATGTTTAGAATGTCCGTATTGTTAGAAAATTCAGCCGTGAATGATAGTAAGGTTTCTGCGTGAACTGTGTGATTCTGTGCATTTCCACCAGAATCAATGTAAAATCTAATGCCTTGCCAGTCTGCTAGGCTTGTAACCGTTGTCACAAGGTGAAGAAAAGCCACACCGTTCATCGTAGATGACATTAGCGTAGTAATTCCGTCTGCTTTTCTCACGGAAAAAGTGGCAGTTCCAACACCTGTATTTCTAGTTATTTTTATACGAATTGCAATTTTTTGCCCCACGGTTAAATTTGGAATATTGACTAATCCTGCACCGAATCCATTTCCCGTCACTTCTACGCTTGAGGGTGTACCGGTGTTGACAACGGTGATATCAGCACTTGGCAAAACGCCATCCCATTTTGATTTGCTTCCTGTTTTTGGAGTTAGAACTAATGAAGGCATTTACTTGAGACCTCCTAGAATTAACGCTAATGCTAAAGCATCTTCGTTGCTTGCAGTTGATTGATTACCTGTAAAAGTTCCCATGTTCTTATCTCTCCATATTTAGTTGCACTCTATAAGTTGCGTGGTTTGGTGAAGTTTTAGTAATTACTCTAACTCTGATGTATCTGTGTTTAATAGAATTTTGGAAAATATTATAGTTCAATGCAGAAATATCTAAGGGGTATGATTGTGCAGACACCCAATTAACGCCATCTTCTGACACTTGAACATCAGCCGTTAAAACATTTGTAGCATGAGTATTTTCTATAATTATTTCACTAGATGAATATCCAACAAAAAGAAAATCAACCACGGTGACATAAGCATCGGTTGTACTTCCAGTTTTAGCATCAGGGTTGTGGAAACCTAACAAGGCATCAATTTGTAATGGGAATATTTCAGCATCAGAGGCAATAATACCAAATGAAAAATCATCTAGTGGAGTTCTATCGTTTGGAAACGTAATCTCTATTATTTCAGTAGCAATTCCAGAAATGACATAAGTCAGTTGGTGTGATTTTGGTAAGACGTTTTGCCCTATCTTGATCAATGCGTCAACCGTTGAAACAGTTATGAAAAATGACTTTGCGAAGTTTTTGCCAAGAACGGATAATGATGTACTCATTGATTCAGACACGCCAGAAGGACTAGTAACTAATCCATTTGCCAAGTCTATGGTATATTTGCCCGCTTCTGCATTTTTCTTCCTAGAACCGTCAGCGGGATAAGTCATTAGTTGTGATGAAATAAATTGTAATGACATTAGTTACTAAACTCCCTGAATTGGTTTTTAATCTTGTTAAGATGTGAGTTGTTAGGATTCTTGTAGTCTTGCCAGAGCAAATAAGCAATACCTAGAGCGAGTATTATTCCTATCATTTTTTCATCAGCACCAATACGATTATCAACGCACCAATTATAAATAAAAGTTCTTTGGGAATGCCAAAAACTTCATTAGCTTTGTTTGCTGAATCTGTGATTCCGCCAGTTGCCAAATTTGCACCGACCGCAATACCGCCACCGAGTAGCGCAGTTCCGCCCGCAATTCGAATCAGTTTGAATCCAGTGTCTTTTGATGAGATAATTTGTTTTGCAGTTTTTAGCAAAATTGAGGGAACAGTAACCATGCTATTTCTTTTTCCCCGCTAGAACGATTATTGAGAATATCGCCAAGATTCCAAGTCCTAATTTAATTGGGTCTTTTGTTATACTGTCAATAAAAGATTCATCCCCCTCAGTTGATTGCGATAATGCGCCAGATTCTCCACCCGCGCCAGAAAACAAAAATTCTTTCTGTATTGTCTTGCTTGATTCGTCAGGCAATCCAGTATCTTGAGATTCCAGATTTTGATTAGTTGTGGTGTCTTTTGGTAATGGGTTGAAGATTTCAGTGAAGAAATTATTTATTGTGTCTCCTAAAGTTGCTTGTGGATTTGCCAGCGGAGTACCTTCGTATTTTTGCAGTATTGCATCGATGAAACTATCTTCTGTTTTAAATGAGCCAGTACCTACATCAATATCTTTGAATTGTCCATCCTTTGGCACGGTTGAGATTTGACCCGTTAAATTAAAAGTTGGTATTCCGAATTTGTCAGATAATCTTTGCTGTGCTTCTAAAGTGGTTTTAGATAATACCTTTGGAACGGATATTGTTTTTTGACTAGGTAATTGTATCTCTTTAGTGTTAAAGACACTTGCGGGTTTTTTAGTAGGAGTTTTTGAAGTTTGAATTAATTTTTTTGCTTGTGCTTCTGATATTTTTCTAGATACTGCGACATTGAGAGCCTTTGATGATTTGAATGAGCCAAGACCGACATTAATATTTGATAATTTGCCCGATGTTGGAACGGTTGAGATTCCGCCTTTTACATTGAATGTAGGGATTCCGAATTTATCAGAAAGTTTTTGCTGTGCTTTTTGTAATGTAGTAGCCATTATCGAAGCACCAAAAACATTACAATAAATGCTATGACGGCAATAATGATCAGTGATTGGTATTTTGGATTATCAAGATAAGTTTCTTTGATTTCGTTGATTTGATTAGTTAGATTAGATGTGAATGATGGCACTTTGATATCTTTTTGATTTTTAACGATAGTGAAATTTCCTTCTGTCAGTTTTTCATTTAATTCTATTGTTGCCTTTTCTTGTTCTGTCTTTGGCAAGAAAAAAGGACTTGCTAGTCCTACAATGGTTGAAGCTCCTATAATTGCAGGAACTAGCAAGGGGAAGGGCAATTAGATAATACTCTCCTGTATGTATCTAATTTTTGGTTGAGCGACTAATTTGTCAAAAGTTATTTTCAAATCACCTTGTTTCATTCCTAGAGTGTTGAAGCCGAGAACGTTGCCCGCTTCGTCAGTTGGAGCGCGAGCGAAATCCAAGATAGTGCATCCTGTAACATTCCACGAACCGTCAAGTATCGGGAGCGTATAGTCAATCTTATCTTGCGCTTTGCTTGCTTGCCACAAAAGTTTTTTCATGAAAGTTAAGACGGCAGTTTCTAGAGTGTATGTGTTTATTTGCACATCAGAGCGCGCGCCAGCATTTGTTTTAACTATCATAATTATTCGTCTTATGATGTTGCCAACAACGATATCTCTGTCTCTTTCTTCGTCGCCAGTTGCATTTGATAAAGTCAATTCCTTAACTGTCTGTTTTAGAATTGGCACTTTAAGGAATGCCTCTCTTTCTTCTTTTGTTTCTGGAATAAACTCAAAGAGTGTTATTTTGCCTGTCAATGTTAGTGTAGTTATGTTACTACCATAACCCGTTGCCATCGCGACATAGGAAAAAATTAAACTTGCTGAAGACAATGCGTATAGCGGAATGCTAACGCTTGCATCATCAGGATTATTTTTTGCTAGTCTGAAATCGATTACTAAATCGAATGCGACAGCGCCATCTTCGACGGGCACAACTCTCCGACCCGCTATGGAATAGTCAAAGAAGTTTTTGATGTAGATATCAGAACCAGAAAGTTTGAAGACGGTTTCAATGCCTTCATCACCCGTAAGGTCTAATCTCACTTCTGATAGAACCGCTTGTCCGCCATCTTCTACTAGTGTACTAGTAGCAGAAACATCTAGAGTTCCGTCATAGTTTACAAAAATTCTTTGTAACGCAAAATCCAATGGTAAGTCAATACTATCTTCTTTTACGATTCCCGCATAGGTTGTTTGATTTGAACCGCCTACTAGAGTTCTAATGTTAGGTCGCAATTTTAACGCCTCACAAATTGGTTAATGATTGGTGACAATCCAAGAATGAATAGTGAACCAGCCACACCAATAATTATCGCTCTAAAGGTTGGACTTTTGACTTTAGAAGCCATGAAGAAAATAACAATTCCAACAAGTATTAGAGCTAATGTTCTATGCTTGTTCAAAAATGGTATTCTCTGAATTAACGAATCTACAAAGGGCTGAATCATTGGTACTAAGAAAACACTAGTTGCTATTGCTATAACTTCTGGTGATTTTAGCATTGACCCAACAGTTTTCGATACGGTTGAAATTCCTAAAGCCATAGATAATTAATGATCAAGTGTCTATATCTCAAAGTAGCTATACTACTTTCTTCGTAAGACAAGCCTAAGTCTTCCGTTTTTATCTCTGATTGATTCGAGTTTCATATTTTTTTCATGCTTTTTTGTGATGTGCATGTTTACGGCTTCTATTGAATCGAATTTTTTGGATTTAAAGAAACATTCTTCGTGAGGGCATGAAAAACCAAATTCATACAGACAACTAGAACTCAAACTTTGAACCCCCCGATTATTGCGCTATCTCTCTTTCTTTTGTCTCTGTATAGATACGAAAAATCGTTTAGTTGTGGCAATTCTTTGAAAGTCAAGTTGCGCTTTAAATTCTCGTCATACAGATTAGAATCTATTGGTTTTCGTAAATCAGGAGTAAGTAAAAATTCTGATTTGTCTCCGATGTATTCAGAGAGCCAATCTATGTCACTTCTTAGATTTTGTCTCAATGAAAAGATGTGTGTGATATTTTTTAGTAGATAGTTTGGAATTGCAGTAGTTGAAGTCGAGATAGACGTTGATGTAACGCCATCGTTTCGCTTTGTCATTACTAAATCATAATGAGGTCTGAAAACACTTTGTTTTGAGAGCCATAGATGGATTTCGTCAATCATGGCATGAATGTTAAACTCATGCAGTAAAAAATTACAAAATCCGCCAAACATTTCCTGAGACATTGTTCTAGGCTGATATACTGTTTGATAATCTCTGTTAAATTCTTTCAAGTCAGTAATTATTTTCCCGCAATTAGAAAAACGTCTTTTCACATCTAAGATGATAAGTGGCACGCCTTCATACTTTGGCACGATTTCATTTTCTACTAGTGTGGATTTGCCCGACCCCGTTGCGCCAATTACGACATTATAGTGATCAAAAACATCCAAGTCAATTATGGAATTTTCATCCATACTACAATATTTTTCATTGATTTTTTCTATCATACCTTAAATTTTGTTTCAGAATATCCAGAGCGCATCAGTTCTAAATCTTCAGGTGTCGTATAGATTACTTCTGGTTTTTCATCAGTAATCATCGTGCAATAGTGAACCGATTCGACAATGTACATTAAAATTTCTTCTGTTCGTGCTTCGTGTTTTTTTGCCATCAGTCTAAACATCTTGAAGAACATCGGGGTCAGTTCATGCGCATTAATTTTATGTCCTTCAATTTCCACAATTTCATTTTCAGCGGGGTTTATTGCCATCGCTAGAATATCAGCACATTCTTTTATTCTTGCGTGGTCAATCATCAGGAAATAACTCCCTTTGTTTTGCCTCAAGCATTTTTATTTTTTCAGACATTGATAAATCAGTTCTTGCTAGCATTTCGTTATTTAATAATCCCATTTGCGTTGATTGTTCGAGTGTCATGATAACCCATTCAATACCGCATCTTTTACATAATTTAACTAAAGGCGTTGCCCAAAACCTAACCAATTCTTCACAACATTCTGGACACTTCAATTTTTATCATCCTCTTCTAATTCCTTTTTTGTCATGTCTTGCGATAAATCAAAATTACCTTCATTGATTTTTGTTGGGATTAATTCAAGTACATCAACCCACATTTCACCCCTAGATTTTGCCTGCGCTTTGCCGTTTTCATACATCAGCATATTTAGAAATTCTAAGATTTGTTTCCAGAATGTTTCAAAGATATTATTCGGAGTGTATTTTAATCCCGCTCTAAATGCCTTCAATCCAAGTATGAATTTTTTTGGAGTTCCGTTATCTTGCCATCTTTTTTCAACTAGTTTCAATACTCCCAACACATACGACTTTGATAAAATTAATTCATCAGCATCAAAATATTTTTTATTCATCTTCTGCCTCTCCTAGTTTTTCAATATCCGCTATTTTTCCTTTGTTAAAGAATTTTCTTTTTGTAGGAATAACTTCATTTGATTCTTCTTGTGATTCCTCTTTGGATTCGAGTTTTTGTTTTTCTGTCTCACTTGTTTTTTCATTTGCCTTATCGCGTTTTTTTTCAACATCGTCTTTTTTAGATTTCTTAGACTGATCAACACGCCTGATGATTACTTGACCGACTGAAAGTAATGCCATTCCATACAATAGAATATCTCCGCCCATATGCTTTTGCAGAATTGGCGCTAGTCTTTTTCCCACCCTTAAGACCTCTTCTTGAGACAGTGGTTGGACACTTGGGTTTCTTGCGTGCCACAAGTCAACGAAAATTTCTAGTATCGCGCCCGCCTCTTCTGGGTCTATTGGTTGAATCTCTCCGCGCTTTAGTCTGCATTTATCACATAGACACATTGGCGGGTGTAAGACGTGATTAATGTTAGTTTGATTAGTTTGAGTTTGTTGATTACCGCTTTGTTGAGTTTGTGGTTGTTGTTGTGTACTTTGATTGTTTTCTATTTGTTGAGTTTGTGGAGTTGTTGGTTTTACACTAATCCTTCCTTCTTGTTTTCCTTTAGTTACTCTGTATTTTTCAGTAGTGTTTGTATTTTTTGAAGCATTTAGGTTAATTGTCTTTGAGACTTTGGATAACATCGTTGAAAACATTGTACGATGTAAATTATAATTAAATCCATTTTTGGCATTTTGTTCACAAAATAATTTAAAATCTCCGTTTCTCTCAGAAGATGATTTAGAAGAAAAATAAGTTGGGTCTCTCTGATGAATCTCATTGATATAGTTTCTAATGAGTTCAGAGATATTTTTTTTTTCCATGTCTCAGTTTTGATGTAGTCCTTGATGATAGATTCTAATGCTAAACTGTGCATGGCAATCATCATAACCGCATGATTCTTTTACGCCTTCTTTGACTTGGATTAATTTTAATCCGCACATAGGGCAAAAGATAGGGTATGGTAGAGTGTCAGGACTTACATTAGATGTAGTGTCTTCAACCATTGATTATTAGATTTGAGTTTTTGAATTTAAAGTAATCGTTTTATCTTTTTTGGTAATTAGCATCAACTTCATAGATTTTTCCATCGACATTAATTTTCTGTATGTCGTGAGGTACTTTGCATTTTTCCCTAAATCTTGCTTCGCAGATTGCAGACTTTGTTTTAGAATGTGTTCTTTGACCATTTGATTTCAGCATTTTTTCATTACAAATAGGACATATGCCTTTTTGCATTTTTTGATAATCTTCAGGAGTGATCAAACTTTTATTCCGCAAGAAGGGCAAAAATTAAATTTTTGTTGACATTGGTATCCGTGTTTTGATTCCATACAAAAGAAAAAACTAGTTTTAGTGTTAAGAATATCCAGTGTGAATGTAGGATGTGATTCATGAATAAAATCTAAATCACCGATAAAATTTCCACGTATGAAAGATTTCATTTTTCTAAGGATTTTTGTTTTTGAATCAATCATAACTTCTGTCAATCCTGTATTCAGCATCAAACAAGCATCCGATTATTTTACATCGCATTATGTTGGGTGAAACTTTGGAGAATTTCAGAGAATCAAGACCGTAAAATACAACGTCAATTAACGAATCATTGTTGCAATAGTTTAGTAATCTCTCTTCCATGTGAGATTTGCAGTAAAAATCAGAATGTGTTTTATTTTGTGCAATATCATTAAAGGTTTTTGTCGGTACAAAATCTTTCAAGTCATTAAGATTTTTTGAATCTTTGGTTAGGACTTTCGTTTTGTCAGGCTGAAAATCTTCTCGTTGCACTAGATTATTATTTTTTAACAATTATAAAAAGTCCTCTATTTGCGAATGTTTACTTTCATCACAATTAATTGATTTTCTTTTAGAGAAATTGTATCTAGTCTTGTAAGTCATTTCAATTTTCTCCTACAAAAAAAACATAGATAACTATCAGTGAAGAATAGTTTATTGATCATTTTACAAAAATGTCTAGAGTTTTTCAAGCCCAAAAAATTCCATACATAGCTCAATGCTCTATTTCTCCTAGAACCTTTAGCAATTCGTTTCGCTCGTTGTCATATAATATTCTATCATGCGTGTGTTTGACATGAGCCTCATATTCATCTACTTGTTGAAAATCATACGCTCTAAGTTCTATGATGTGTCCACAAGTGAAGCATCTTAGTGTTTTATCAGGTTGAATAATTTCTTTTGTTGCGGTAACATTGTATAGAGATTTTTTATTATTCATAATGTCGATAACTGTATTTGGCGGAATTTTTAGCGAATGAATCATTTGTATTCTTGCTTGAATTTCTTTTGTAATGATTCGCGCTTTGTAATCTCTGAATTTTAATTCTGCTAACTCTCTGGTTTGTTTTGCCTCTTCTATTGGAATTAATTTGCCGTTGTAAAAATCAGATAAAATATTTTCTATTGTCTCGGAAGGTGAGTTTGATTTTTTCAGATTCTCAATAATTTTTTTATTTCTAGTTCTCAATCCGAACATTTCGCTAGTTTTCACACTAGTTTTTGCATCTTCTTTAGTCAATTCATCCCCCCTAAATTAACAATGTTTGGCATATAACGATTTTCATAATTTACAGTGTGTTCTAATCTGAAATTCTCTAAACAATGATTCAAAGTTTTCTTTTTTCGTCTATGTTTAACGTGTTTCGCTTGATGTTTTGATGATTCTTGCATTGAAGTGAAGAATTTCAGGCACAATTTACATTTGTAGCCGTTACTCCAAATCGTTTCAAATCCGTCAAGGTCTAATTGCGCCATTTTTTATTTTTCTCCAACTTTGTTAATTCAAATAATGCGATTTCTTTTTGATCAATAATTTTTTCTATCACTTCACTAAAAATAAATTTGAATAAATCTAAATCTTCTGATTCAAATCCTAAGTTCATTTCTCTTAGTTGCATAATTAAAATCAAATCTAAATTTTTTCTCACTACTTCTAACGCTAAAATTTCATGGCGTATTTTTAATTTTTTTTGTTTCACTGTTGCTAATTTCATTTTTACCACATTGTAATTAGTACGTGAGTTTGAAACGCAGGCTGATCATTTCCAACAAATTTTATTCTAAATGGAATGAAAATAAATCTATCTTGGTATCGAACCAAATATTTGTGAAAAAAAGGTTTGTCGGTTTTGTCTAGTGGAAATAAAAAATATACAATTTTTCCCTTCATTACTTCTTGATTTGCTTTTTCTGCGAATTTCTCAATTTCAGAGTATGGCGGATTCAATACATTTCTTTTGCCCCATCTTATTTTCAATCCATCACGTTTTGCGTTTAGCGGGCATGGGTCAAAACATTTATTCCAATTAATACCGCAATTTTCTTTTAAAAAATCTTTTACTCTTTGAGGCGTTGCATGATTGTCATGCTTCGATTTGTTAGAGTACCATCTACCGCGATTTTTCATTTTGTCAATCGTTCCTTCGTTTTGCCATTCTTAAACAAATTACGTTTTTAATCATGCCCTCAAGTTTGACTAGTTCATGATCATCTAGAGACCTAAAAATTTTATCAAGTGTTTTTACCTCTTCTTTAGTAAAAGTCAACTTTCCCAATTCCTCACAGTTCTAGAATTTTCATTTGTGTTTTCACATACCGCGCATATTTGATTTTTGATTCTATACTCGTGGTGAGTAAAAAAGAAAGTCTTGCATTTGTTACAAAATGCCTTTTTTAATTCTGAATGAAAACCGTCTAACGACATATTTCTATCCCATCCAATATCGTGTTAACGCCATCTAGCATCATACATAGTGATTCAATCATTTCTTCATCTAGACAATCATTTTCTAGAGTGTCTTTTATTGCAGAGGTCACAGATAAAGTCAAATCAATAATCCATGTAATCACTAGTCTTTCTGTTAGTGGTAAACAGTTTAGATTTACTTTTCTCATAATTCATCCAGTCCTTTTCTTGCTGACTTTGCTAATTTGAGCATTATTGCAGGTGGCATTTCGCCATAACTTTTCTTGAGTTCATCGATAACATTCCATCCGCCAATCATAGCGACAAATCCATAATTATAATTTGTTTTTCTAAGCCAGTAATGCGCGCCAATGTGACGTAGTGAGTGGAACGCGTGTTCATAAAAATAATGTTGTGTCTTGTCAAGATGTTTGTAGATTTCTTTTAGTTGCTCAGATAATCGATTGTAGGCTTTGTACTTCACATCTTCTTTATCATTCCATAACTTGGAATAGCCTTTTGATTTTGCCATCTCAATAGATTTTTGAGTGTTGCTTCTTTGGATAAATTTATCCCATTTGCCTTCTTTGATGTGTGACGTTTTGGTTTCAATTACGGTCATGAAGAAAGTTTTTTCGTTGTCAGCATCAATGTCCACAGAATAATCTAAAGTCATGCCAAATAGCGCTTCTTTTCTTGCACATGATTCAATCCCAACCATAAACATTCTGTAAATATCAGAATCTAACCCCCACTTTTCAATGATGTAATACTCTGCTTGTTTGATTTCATCATCGGTTAATTGAATATCTGCATAGTTGCCATGTCCGATAATCCTACCAGATAGTACGCCATTGTAGCCTCTAGGAATTGTTAGAGGGTTTCTAGTGTTGTATTGCATCAAGTGACGTATAGCCATTCGGATTTGATAGAATGCGCCTTTGGCTGAGGATTTAACGCGTTTTGACTGTCTTTTGATAGTTCCCTCAATTAATCCATCAAAGTAAGATTGCGCATATGCTTCTGATGTCCTAAAATCAATGGTTAATTGAATTGGTTGAATTTTCAATTCGTTGCAGACTTTTTGTATGCCTTGAATGTGTGCATTCATAGCACTTACACCGTTACCGCCATGACCCATTGAGCGCGAGGCGCTAATCCAAGATTGAATTATTGGGTCTTTGGTAA
>Ga0210044_10010777_pt1 | contig 10801 bp, 3 predicted proteins | sample CryGey13umfilter_2_FD_183959 | JGI IMG/M metagenome (GOLD analysis project Ga0210044, IMG submission 183959) | Groundwater microbial communities from aquifer in Utah, USA - Crystal Geyser 4/9/14 3 um filter (SPAdes) (version 2) | ecosystem: Environmental > Aquatic > Deep subsurface > Groundwater...
TGCTGATCGGGAAGGAAGAGGATTTTGATCTCCTCACCATTGGAAATCGGCTCATCTCCCCCGTTGAGCGCCCATTCGAATACGGCGTCGGCGTTCGACGAAGTGCAGACTGCCCCGCCGTGTTTCCCGACGAACGCCTTAATGGCGGCAGACGAATTCATGTAAGTGATGGGAATGACGCGAATCGAGTGAGAATCGTCTGATTCAAGTGCTTCGTGGATCTCCTCCCACGCCTGGCAGGTCTGGTCATAGTCCGCCATGTCTGCCATCGAACAGCCGGCGGAGAGATCGGGAAGGATGACTTTTACGTCGTCAGGTGTCAGGATGTCCGCCGATTCCGCCATGAAATGTACGCCACAGAAAATGATATATTTCCCGCCTGATTCGCGAACTTTTTCGGCGGCAAGTTGGGACAATTTGAAGGAATCGCCGGTGAAATCGGCGTGTTTGATCACATCATCCTGCTGGTAGTGATGGCCAAGTATGACCAGATTGGAGCCAAGTTCCTGGCGTCGCGTGGTGATTTGGGCATCAACTTCGTCCTCGGAGAGGCGCGAATACTGATCAGGAAGTTCGGGTTGCCAGAGCATGATCGGTGAATCTCCGGTGGTGGTTGGAGTTGATTCTCACGGCAATCCATAGTCGCTCGGTCTACCACGCAGGTCGATCTCGAATTACGAGGCAATTCCGGCGGGCTACGGCAACCCTTCTCCACCCTTCAATAGTATTCAAGTCAGCGAACCTGTCATAAGAAGGAATGTGAATTTGCGCGTTGATCAAGGGTGTGCCCCGACAGAAAATAGCTGGCCACAAGGCAAAATGGCGAGGAGTCCGCTGCTCGGCCGATATCATCGTAGGATTGGTTTCGACGAACGATTGCGATAAGATTGCACGCCTCCGGACTGGTCGAGGAGCGACGGCTCGGCTGGCGAATCGATAACTTCGGGTGGCCACTTTCCATCTCATGCGGGATGGTGCAACGGGTTTCGCTGGTTGTCGGCGAGTTCGCCAAGGATTCCAAAGTTCTCTGAGGGGATATGAAGGGTCTCAGGCCGCCGTCGAGGGTTGATCCTCGATAACGAGCGAAAAATGGACATGGAGGTCCCGATCTACTATGCGTCTCGCCAAACTCACCATGCACGGGTTCAAATCATTCGCGGACCGGACCGAATTCCGGTTCAATGACCCCATCATCGGGATTGTCGGGCCGAACGGATGCGGCAAGTCGAATGTCGTCGATGCGATCAAATGGGTACTGGGCGAACGATCGGCCAAAAGTCTGCGCGGCGAACAGATGATGGATGTGATTTTCGGGGGTACGACGAGCCGCAAGCCGGCCCAAGTTGCGGAAGTGCTGCTGACGTTCGAGAATCCGCTCACAAACGGCGAGACAGGCGAGCGGCAAATTCCGCTGGATACGGATCTGGTGGAAATCGGGCGACGACTGCATCGTGACGGCACGAGCGAATATTTCATCAACAGTAAGAAAGCCAGGCTGAAAGACATTCGAGATATTTTTCTCGATACGGGTGTCGGTACGAACGCCTATTCGATCATTGAGCAGGGCAAGGTCGAATCGATGCTCACGTCCAATCCGCAGGAGCGTCGGTTGATTTTCGAAGAGGCGGCGGGTGTCGCCAAGTTCAAGGTTCGACGCATCGAAGCGCAGCGGAAATTGGAACGGACGGAAATCAATCTGGTGCGATGTCGGGAGCAATTGGACAGTGCGGAACGCCGGCTGCGAACGATTCACCGCCAGGCGGCGAAGGCGAGAGAATTCAAGATTCTCGATGATGAACTGACGACGTTGCGCCGGGCGCATGCGTTTGACGCATTTCACGAATTGCGCGAACGCATTGACGGACTGACCTCCGAATTGACGCGGTTGTCTGATGAACGCGTGATTCTGAGCGAGGAACTGGTCATCCGTGAGGACGCCAAGCAGGATGCGGAGTTGAATCGCCATCGGTTGCAGAATGAACTTCGTGACAAGGAGCAGGAGCGGCTCCAGAAGACGGCCCGCCGCGATCAGGCCTTGCAACGGGCAGAGATGGCGAAGCGAGCGAAAGTTCAATCGGAATCGGAAATCGCAGCGGACTGCGACCGGCTGGCGAAGATTGATGAAAACCTCTCCGAAGTCGTTGAATCACTGCAATCGCTGAGTGAAAGCATGGCGACTCTTGAGGAGGAAACGCGAGAAGCGGAGCGGGTTGTTGAAACGACGATCAACGAACGCAATCAATGTGATGCGAGATTCAACGCAACGCGAAAGGCGCTCGCCGACCAGCGCAATGCGGTCTCGGGAATCGAACGAGAACAGTCGTCGCTTGAATCGCATATTGATGCGCTCAACCATCGAATCGGCGGTGTGGGCGAACAGATTGAAGATTTGCGCCGGCGTCGAACGGAAATCGAGTCCCAGCTTGATGAACTTCAGGAGAATTGTAAATCCGCTACGGCAAAGATCGAAGAAGACAATCGGAATATCCGCGCCTTGGAATGCGAATCCGAACGCCTTGAAACGCAGGCGGAATCATTGAGCGGCCGACAACGAACGCTCAATGATGAATTGAATCGCATCGTCCAGGATCGGGAGCGCCTCGACGCCCGCCGGCAGACGCTACAAGAGATGCAGGATGCGGGCGAAGGGTTGGCGGAGGCGGTGCGTACGGTTCTCACCAAGCGTGATGCGGGCGAGGGTTTCGAGTTCGTACGGGGGATTCTTGCTGACTCAATCGAAACAGATTCACAACACGCAGCAGCGATTGAAGCGGCGATCGGTTCCATGCTGCAATCGGTCATTGTCGAAAAAACGTCCGACGTTATCAAATCAAATCAATCGGCGTTGGAGCAATTGGGCGGGCGTGTTACTTTTCTGCCGCTTGATATGACGGACGAAAATACGACGGTGCCCGAGTCGCAATCCGCGTCTGACATCTCAATCGACGGCAACGGACTGGTTCGACCGACACTCCCTTGTATTGCGGATTTTGTGCAGTGCAGTAACTCGATTCGCCCGCTGATCAATCGCCTGTTGGGGCGAACGTATCTCGTTGAGGATCTTCAAACTGCGTATCGGATTTGCGGCGTATTTGCAGCCAGATCACGATTCGTCACGCTTCACGGGGATGTTCTGCAGTCGGACGGTCGGGTGACCGCCGGACCGGACGGTGCGGAGGGAACGGGAGCGGGGCTCCTTATTCGTCGCATTGAGTTGATGAATCTGGAAGCGAGCGTTTCGAATCTCGATGAGATAATCGAAGCGAAGCGAACTGATCTTTCGGAGATTGACGAACGGGCGGCGGAACTGGAACGTAAGCAAGCCGACCTGCAACAGCAAATCTTCAACGAACGCCGGGAGCGGGATCGCGTTTCGCACACGTTGGACCGACTCAACGATGAGATTCGTCGATTGGAGCGGGACCATCCCGTCCTTCTGGAAGAAGAAAAGGCGCTTGAGGCACGCATTTCCGAACTGGAAGCGGAACGGCGGGAAAAATCCGATCGAGCAGCATCGGTGCGACGGCTGCTCAATGAAGAGCGGGAGTCATTGGCTGAATTCGAAGAGGCGATGAAGCGCGACGAATCATCGCTTGAACAAATTAAGGAAAAACTTACGAATCTCCGTGTTGCTGCGGGGCAGTCAGCAGAACGGTTGACGGCTTCACAGCGGGAATATCGGCGAATCGAATCGACACGAAGCGATCTCGCGCAACATAATGAACAATTGAGTTCTGCGATTCAGCAGCGGCGACAGAGGACGATCGAGCATGACCGGCTCATTGATGAAGCACTATTTGAAAGTGAGGAGTGCGAGCGGTTTCTTCAAGATTCTGCGGAACAGATCGAACTGCGTCGGCGTGATCTGGAAACCGCTTCGACAATCGTCGTTTCGGCTGCACAGGGCGTCACCGCAGCGCGGGAGCGCATGTCAATTGTTGAGCGCCATCTTCATGCGATTGAGTTGGGCAAACGTGAGGCGGACGTCAAGCGTGAGGAACTTGAGCAACGAACGCTTGAAGATTTGTCGCTCGATCTTGCCGATGAATATCAGGATTATCTGCATTCGCGTAACGGCAGTGAAAACGAGGAATTCAACCGGTCTGAAGTCACCACGCGCATTGGAGAACTGCGAGAAGCGATTCGCAAACTGGGGAATGTAAACCTTGATTCGATCGCGGAAGAAGAAGTCCTGGAGCATCGACACGAAGATTTGCGGGCGCAGGTGCTGGACTTGGACGAAGCACGTCAGCAACTCGAAGCGTTGATCGAAGAACTCAATGATGCCAGCCGGGATCGTTTCCGCGAGACATTTTGCGCGATTCGGGATCAATTCGCCGGTAATGACGGGATGTTTCGCCGACTCTTCGGAGGTGGTCGTGCGGACATTGTCCTTGAGCCGATCGAGGAAACGGGTGAAATCGACTGGCTGGAAAGCGGCGTAGACATCATCGCCAAACCACCGGGCAAGGAGACCCGCTCGATATCACTTTTGTCCGGCGGCGAAAAGACGATGACTTCGGTCGCGCTGTTGATGGCTATTTTTGAAAGCAAACCCAGCCCGTTTTGTCTGCTTGACGAAGTGGATGCGGCTTTGGATGATGCGAATGTTCAGCGATTCGCCAATGTGCTGCGTACATTTCTTGATCGTTCGCATTTCATCGTTATCACCCACAACAAACAGACGATGCAAACGGCGGATCGTTTATACGGAATTACGATGCAGGAGCGAGGCGTTTCCACCCGTGTTTCTGTGCGGTTCGACGAGGTCGGACAGGACGGCCGAATCTCGGACGAGGCGGTGCAACGGATGGAGCGGACCGAACGTCAAAATGGCAAAACGGCGCCGCTTGAAGTGCAGGTGAAGACGGGCGTTATGATTGAGCCCGAGGATGAAGCGGAACAGGAAATTGTTCCTGCGCAAAAAACGAATGGCTTGAGCGCCTCCCTCACGGAGATGCGTCGCGAGAGTGAGAGGGTTGAAATAGTTGAATCGGCAGAATGAGATCGGCGAATCGACGGCCTTTCTCGCCCCAAGAATATCACGAAAAATGGTCAACCTCCTCAGCCGATTGCGAGGAGGATTTTTTGATGGCGAGTGGTCGGGATTTTCGCAAACAGGGTTTACTTGATAAAAAGCATTTCGCGATAACTCGGGAGCGGCCAAAGATTGTCCGCGACGAGTTTTTCGATTCTGTCGCAGGCGCATCTCAGGCGATCTCTGACCGGAATGATGACATCGCGAATGTACGGCCCGGCTTTTTGCTCGTCGGTGGGCAATTTGAGCAGGGAATCCTCTAATTCATGAAGGTGCATTCGCATTTCATCAGCCGCTCTTGCAACGCCGTTGAGTACGAGTTGCTCTCCTTCCGCATCGCATCCCGCTTCGATGGTGGCCTTGACCGCTTGCGCGATTTCAGTCTGGTACCGAAATACGGCGGGCTGAATGACGGTCCGAACCATCTCGATCAAGGTTTCAATCTCGATGCGAGTTTTGGTGATATATCGTTCGACTTGAATGTGGTAGCGGGAAGATAACTCCCGCTTCGAAAGGATTCCCTGACTCGAAAAGACGGAGACACTTGTCTTGGTTTGCAGTTCGGCGAGTGCGTCAACGGTGGTGGCGAAATTCGGAAGGCCACGTTTGGTCGCCTCCGTCTTCCATTCTTCGGCATAATTGTCGCCGTCGAAAATAACTCGACCGTGCTCTTTGTAGATTCTCTTGACGATTCGAGTTACCTCGCCGCGAAGTCTGGCCGCCGTCGGCGCTTTTCCGACTTCCTTCTCCAGTTGATCGGCGATTTTCGCCAGTGATTCGGCGACAATCGCATTGAGAATCGTGACCGGCCATGAGATGCTTGCGGACGAACCGACCGCGCGAAACTCGAACTTGTTTCCAGTAAACGCAAAGGGCGAGGTGCGATTTCGGTCGCCGTAGTGCCGTGGAAGGTCCGGAATGGTGTTGACCCCGAGTTTGAGAGTCGTCTTTCGGTTCTTTGATCCTTTTCCGTTCGCTACGCTCGCGAGCGCATCGGAGAGCAAATCGCCGAGGAAGATCGAGATGATCGCGGGCGGCGCTTCGTTCGCCCCGAGCCGATGATCGTTCCCGGTCGAAGCGATGGAAGCCCTGAGAAGCCCGGCGTGGCGATCCACCGCGGCGATCACGGCGCACAGGAACGTCATGAATTGCACGTTCTCATATGGATCGTCACCCGGCTCGAGCAGGTTCATTCCGTCATTCGTGGCCAACGACCAGTTGGTATGCTTCCCCGAGCCATTGATTCCCTCAAACGGCTTTTCGTGAAGGAGGCAGTGGAGACCGAACTCGCGTGCGGTGGATCCAAGAACCTGCATGATCAACATCTGGTGATCGGCGGCAACATTTGCATTCTCGAAATGCGGCGCTATTTCGTATTGTCCCGGCGCAACTTCATTGTGGCGGGTATGCACCGGGATTCCGAGTTTGTAGAGTTTGCGTTCGGCCTCGAACATGAAAGCAAGAACACGATCGGGAATCGAGCCGAAGTAATGATCATCAAGTTGCTGCCCTTTGGGGGAAGCGGAACCGACGAGTGTACGACCACAGCTGAGCAGATCGGGCCTCGCAAAGAAGTAATGGGAATCGATGAGGAAATATTCCTGCTCGCTTCCGACGGTCGCGTTCACCCGATTCGTGCCATTTGCATTTTCGGGGTGAAAAAAAGAAAGAACTCGCCGTGCCTGCCGATCGAGGGCATCCATGGAGCGGAGTAAAGGCGTTTTCATATCCAACACCTCGCCGGTCCATGATGCGAAGGCGGTGGGAATGCACAGGACTTTGCCGTTCGGATTCTCCAGGACGAATGCGGGGCTGGTTGCGTCCCAAACCGTGTACCCCCGCGCTTCGAATGTGGCACGCAATCCGCCGGAGGGGAAACTCGACGCATCGGGCTCACCTTGCGCCAGATCGCTCCCGGAAAACCGGGTTACTGCGGTGCCGGTTCCGGTGGGTGCGACGAACGAGTCGTGTTTCTCAGCCGTGTCGCCCGTGAGCGGTTGGAACCAGTGCGTGTAATGGGTGGCACCTTTTTCAATTGCCCATTCCTTCATCGCCAACGCGACAGCATCGGCGATTTCCGGATCAAGCGGTTCCTTGCCTTCAATCGTGCAACGCAATCGCTCGTAAACCGCTTTCGGTAAGCGATGCTGCATTTCGTTGTCACCGAAGACGTTCGAGCCGTACATCTCGCGCAGCGAAGGTACGGCCCTGCCGTCAATGGGAATCTCTTCCTTCCATCGAATGACCGCTAAAACGGCTTCTCGTCGAGCAGATCCAGTGCTCATGGCGCCTCCAGCAAATATCAGAGTCGTTGAATCGGGCAAAAATTGACGGGGTGCCGTACCTTTTCGCTCGGAATGGTAAGGGACGAAATGGCAAAGAGGCGGTCTGAATTCGCGATCATCGCCTGTCCACCCTCATGAGTACGATATCGCCTGACACCATCGCCGCTTCGAGCGGAATGTCAAGAACATTTCCTCCGGATGCGTCAACATCCGTCCAAAAAATTCTCAAAGAAGTGAGATTTTTTGCATCGCCATCGGGTTGCTCGTCGGTAAACTCTTCTCCGGATAAGCCGATCGGAATGGAAAACAGGTCCGACTCGATTCGTCACGACGTTCGCCGGCCACTCGAATCCGAGGTGCGTTGGGAGCCCCGTAACCCCCGGGAGTCGACCCGCGGATGGTCGACTGTGACATTGATTGGCGTGGAGGTATCTTTTGATGCAATGGATCAAGCGCGTCCTGTTTCTCTATCTATCGATCATTGCGACGATGGTTATCGCGTCAGTCATCGCCTTGGTTTCCGCCCCTTCGATCGATCGTCGACCGGACACCTACTACCGCGCGTATTGGAATATTCCCGAGACTTTTGACCCGACCAAATGTTATGAATCTCGCGGTGGTGAGTTCATCGACATGTGCCTTGAGGGATTGTACGAATACGACGGTTTCAAGAATCCGACGAAAATCGTCCCGGCGCTCGCGAAAACGATGCCCGTCATCAGCGAGGGCCGGCTGACGTACACCATCCGAATTCGCCCAAACGTGAGGTACCCGGATGTCGAGCCGTGGAAGGGTCGCCCTCGATACGTTCGAGCCGAGGATTTCGTTTTTGCACTCAAGCGCATGGCCGATTACCACACCGCGAGTCGACATTTCGATCATTACATGCGCGGCCGCATCGTCGGGGTCGATGACTTTTTTGAATATTCGAAGACAGTGGAAGGCCCGGAGGTTGATTACGATCGGCCGATCAAAGGCATTCGAGCGCTCGATGATCTGACGCTTCAGATCAAGATGAACAGGCCCTTCCCGCAATTCATTTACAAACTGATGATGTCCGCAGGATCGCCGATGCCTCGCGAGTGGTACATGTATGTCACGGACAACAACACCAAGCCGGATGAACTGCAATGGCGTATTCTGGGAACGGGTCCATATCAACTGGCGGACTACAAGCGGGAACGATATTGCTTTTTCGAAGCCAATCCGATGTATCGCGGGCGCCCGGACGTTGACGGCAATCCGAACGGCTTGGGTGGGCCGAATCCGTCGCTTCGACCGGAAAGCGTCATGCCGCATGAGGTGAAGCGAGTCGAATATTATTTCAATCGTGAACAACTCCCCCGATGGTTCAAGTTCACGCTCGGCTATTACGACCGATCGCGCGTGCCTCGTGATGCGTACGGTTCGGCGATCGGTATTAACGGAAGTGTGAGCGACGAATTGCGGGAACGTGGAGTAATTCAATCGCTTAATCCTCAGCCGACCACGCGATACATCGGTTTCGCCATGGATATCCCGTGGATTCGCGAGAACCGCGATCTCCGCCGCGCCATGTCCTTGGCAATCAATCGCGAGCGGTATGTCAGTGTCTTCGCCAATGGCGACGGCCAACCATCCAACGGACTCATCCCCCATGCGATGAACGGGTATCGCTCCGATCACGCTTCGCCGTGGGAACAGCATGATCCTGCTGAGGCAATGAAACTCATTGAAAGCGCGAAACGATTTCATCGTGAGAACTTCGGCGGCGAATTGCCGACGATTACTTTCACGATGGGTAACACCTCCGCATTGGCTCGACAGTCATCCGAGGATTTTCGACTGGCGTGGCAGAAAATCGGATTGGACGTCCGGACGGAACATGTCGAATGGGGGCGCTTCCTCGAGAATCTGCGCAAGCGACAATATCAATGTTGGTGGCTCGGCTGGGTGGCCGACTATCCCGATGAAGAGACGTTTCTCTCTCTTTTCTATTCACCCAACCGTTCGCCCGGACCGAACGGAACGAGCTACAGCAATTCTGAGTATGATGCGTTGTATCAGGAAGCGGTCACCATGCAACCGGGACCGAAGCGGCGATCACTTTACGACCGGATGATCGCCATCATCGAGCGCGATGTGCCGGTTTCCAGCGTGTATTACGATGTGGTGCGTGACCTCGGATACGACTGGCAGGGGCGGCTTGACGAGAGCGGCAACTACATTCCCGAAGTGCAGGGGCACGTCTGGTTGAAGGCCAAGCCCGCCTATTATCGCCTTGATGCGGCTCTTCGGAAGGCCCGGCTCGATCACGGACTGACGGGTCCGTTTGATCAACTGATTCGTGAAGGTCGTTATAAGGTCCATCTTCCCCCGCCCTCCGAGAATTCGCCGTGATCAGTTACATCCTTCGACGAACGCTGGCGATGATCCCCGTATTGATCGGGATCATCGCGATCACGCTGACACTTTTTTATGTCGTGTCGTCGGACCCGGTCCTCCAGCACGCTGGTCGAAATCCGTCGGAGGAAACGCTGCAGGCATTACGTGATAAATTTGAACTGAATGCTCCGCTCTTTTACAGCGGCGACTATCTTACGGGAGAAGATATTCTCAAAGCGAGACGCACCGACCGCGTGCGCGAACTTCTCAAGGTCGTTCAGAAGCAGATTGATGATCATGATATTGAGAATGAAGAGTCATCGCAGGCCGTTGTTGACCTCTGGCGCGATCGTGATCTCGTTGCGAACGATATGACAACCATTAACGAACAATTAGCGCGCGTTGGTGTGCCTGACATGGATCGGGTAGACTTTTCGGATATCCGACTCAGTGAATCCGATGTACGCAAAGTCGCCAAACGGCATTGGTATGATGCGCAATTCTTTCGAGTGCTCCGGTTTGATTTTGCGAATTCCATGGTGTATCAGGATCAGAATATCTGGAGTCTGTTTCGTACGAAACTCCCCGTTACGCTCAAGATCACGCTTCCGATGCTCTTCGTCGGGCTGGCGTTTGAATTAACGCTCGCGCTTCTGGCAGCACGACACCGGGGACGATGCACGGATACCATCATCACCATCCTGGCCGTCTTCGCGATGAGCATCCCGTTTCTAAGTTACATCGTTTTCGGGCAATGGTTTGCGGCTGAATCACGGTGGTTTCCCGTCAGCGGGTATGACACGGGCTTGAAGGGCGTGCATTTTCTCGTTTTTCCCGTGGCGATCGGGATTCTCGCCGGGCTCGGTTCGGGGATTCGTTTCAATCGCGCGGTCCTCCTCGAGGAAATGGACCGGGATTACGTTCGCACCGCTCGCGCTAAAGGCGTATCGGAAACCGATATTCTCTTCATCCATGTCCTGCGAAACGGCGGGATTCCGATTCTGACTCGCTTGTCAATCGTGATTCCGTTCCTGATAACGGGGAGCCTTCTCATCGAACGAAACTTCGAACTGCCCGGGCTCGGCGACCTCATGCTCAGTTCGATTACCGCCCG
>Ga0210044_10010782_pt1 | contig 10797 bp, 7 predicted proteins | sample CryGey13umfilter_2_FD_183959 | JGI IMG/M metagenome (GOLD analysis project Ga0210044, IMG submission 183959) | Groundwater microbial communities from aquifer in Utah, USA - Crystal Geyser 4/9/14 3 um filter (SPAdes) (version 2) | ecosystem: Environmental > Aquatic > Deep subsurface > Groundwater...
AAAGAACAAACTATATGACAAACATTGCACCGATCACAGAGATCATCGAAGAGATGCGCGCCGGGCGCATGGTCGTGCTGGTGGACGAGGAAGACCGCGAGAATGAGGGTGACCTCGTGTTCGCGGCCGAGTTTGCCACGCCGGAGATGGTTAATTTCATGACCCGGTATGGCCGCGGCCTGGTTTGCCTGACGCTGACCCAGGCGCATTGCAAACAACTGGACCTGCCGTTGATGGTGCGCGAGAACGGCTTGCCGCTGGCGACCAACTTCACCCTCAGCATCGAAGCGGCGAGCGGGGTCACCACCGGCATTTCGGCGGCCGACCGCGCGCGCACCATTCAGGCGGCGGCGAACAAGGATGCCAAACCCGGCGACATCGTGCAGCCGGGCCACATCTTTCCGCTGATGGCGCAGAACGGCGGGGTGCTGGTACGCGCCGGCCATACCGAAGCGGGCTGCGACCTGGCGCAACTGGCCGGGCTGACTCCGGCGGCTGTCATCTGCGAGATATTGAAGGAAGACGGCGAGATGGCGCGTCTGCCCGACTTGATCCCGTTTGCCCAACAGCATGGCCTGAAGATCGGCACCATCGCCGACCTGATCGAATACCGTTCCCACAACGAGACCCTGGTTGAGCGCATCGGCCGGCGCACGCTGCAAACCGCTTACGGTGAATTCGAGTTGTTCGTTTATACCGACAAGAGCACGCAGCGCACCCATCTGGCGCTGGTGCATGGTGAGGTGCGACCGGAATTCGAAACGCTGGTGCGCGTGCACGAACCGCTGTCGGTGCTGGATTTCATGGAGCAGGTCAGCTTCGACAAGAGCACCAGCGTGCACGAGGCGATGCAGAAGATCAGTGCGGCATCCAGCGGGGTGCTGGTGCTGATGCATCAGGACGAGACGGCCGAGACCCTGCGCGCACGCGCCTTGGATAATCAAGCCGAACATCACGTGAATAAATGGGATCCCAAGAGTTACGGCATCGGCGCGCAGATCCTGCGCGATGTCGGCGTGGGCAAGATGTGCCTGATCGCCACCCCGCGCAAGATGCCGAGCATGACCGGCTTCGGGCTGGAGATCACCGGATATTGTTCGGCCAAATATGAAAGTTCTGTCAAGGATAAAAAATGAGAGAGATTGCAAAGAATCTGAACGGCAGCGGCATGCATATCGGTATCGTGCAAAGCCGTTTCAATCCGACTGTGTGCGAGGGATTGCTCGCGGCCTGCCGCGCTCAACTGCTGCAGAGCGGGGTGGCGGATGACGATATCGTGCTGGCCACCGTGCCCGGCGCGCTGGAGATTCCGCTGGTGCTGTGGGAAATGGCGGAAACCCACGATTACGATGCACTGATCGCGCTGGGTGCGGTGATTCGGGGCGACACCTACCACTTCGAGATCGTCTCCAATGAATCCGCGCGCGGCGTGGGCGAGGTGCAGTTGGCGACCGGCATCCCTATCGCCAATGCGATCCTGACCACCGACACCGACGCACAGGCCGAGTCGCGCATGAGCGTGAAAGGCGCCGAAGCGGCGCTGGTCGCCATCGAGATGGTCAATCTGGCGCGTGAACTGGCATGACCGCGACGAAGAAACCTGCGGCCAGCCCGCGCCACCGTGCGCGCGAATTGGCCTTGCAGGGTATTTACGAATGGCGCCTGTCGGGCAGCAGTGCGACCCAGATCGGGCGCAGCACGGGTGACGACAAAAGCCTGGGGCGCTACGACAGCGAGCTGTACCAGCAATTGCTGCGCGGCACGATCGCGCAGCACGAGACGCTGGGCGAGCTGATCGCGCCGCATCTGGATCGCGCGCTGGACGAATTGAGTCCGGTCGAGTTCTCGGTGCTGTTGCTCGGCGCCTACGAGCTGACGTATCAGCCGGAAGTGCCGTTTCGCGTGGTGATCAACGAGGCAGTGGAACTGGCCAAGACCTTCGGCGGCAGCGACGGGCACAAGTTCGTCAACGGCGTGCTGGACAAACTGGCGGCGCAGGTGCGCGCGGTTGAGGTGGGTGCGAAATAATAACCACAAAGACTTGCCCGCAGATTACGCAGATTTCACAGATTGAAAACCAGCGGCAAACCGGATTCTGAAGATTTTAATCTGTGAAATCTGCGTAATCTGCGGGCAAAGGTTTTAAAAAAATCATGTCCGAATTCGATCTCATCCAGCGTTATTTTACCCGCCCCGCGCCCGGCGCGGTGTTGGGCGTGGGCGACGATGCGGCGCTGGTCGAGGTCGGTGCGGGCAAGGAGCTGGCGATCTCCAGCGACATGCTGGTGTGCGGCACGCACTTCCTGGTGGATGCCGATCCGTTCCTGCTCGGACACAAGACGCTGGCGGTGAATCTGTCCGACATGGCGGCGATGGGCGCGCTGCCGCGCTGGGCCACGCTGTCGCTCGCACTGCCGATAGCGGATGAGGACTGGTTGCAGCGTTTCAGTGCCGGTTTCTTCGCCCTCGCCGACGCGCACGGGGTGGAACTGGTGGGCGGCGACACCACGCGCGGTCCGCTCAATCTGTGCGTCACCATCCTGGGCGAAGTTCCGCGCGGCCAAGCCTTGCGGCGCGATGGCGCAGAAGCGGGTGACGACATCTGGGTCTCGGGCGTGTTGGGCAGGGCGGCGCTGGGTTTGGCTCATCTCAAAGGCGAGTGTGTGCTCGATGGGGCGGCGCGCGATAGCTGTGTGGCTGCGTTGCAGCAGCCACAACCGCGCGTCGTCTTGGGCAAGGCCTTGCGCGGCATTGCCCACAGTGCGATCGACATTTCCGATGGTTTGCTGGCGGATCTCGGGCACATCCTTGAACGTTCTGCACTTGGCGCGGAATTAAATCTGAAATCAATTCCCATCGTGCAGCAAGGTGTGGCGCAGCCGGCGGCACAACAGTGCGCACTGACCGGCGGTGACGATTACGAACTGTGCTTCACCGCGCCCGCTGCGGCGCGCGACACCTTGGCGGCAGTGGCCGCACAAATTGCTTTGCCGCTCACGCGCATCGGCCAGATTCGTGCCGGGCAAGGCTGGGTGCTGCGCGATGCGGCGGGTAAAGAAATAAAAATCGAAAAGGCAGGCTATGACCACTTCGCATGACGAGTTGATAGTACAACCCAATTGGCGCTTTCTGTTCAGCCATCCCGCGCATCTGTTGGCGTTCGGTTTTGGCAGCGGGCTGGCGCGCAAAGCGCCCGGCACCTTCGGCACGCTGGTCGCCTTTCCGTTCTACTGGTACCTGGCCCCGCGCCTGTCGGATATGGCATTCATTCTGGTGCTGATCCTGGCGTTCGCCATCGGCATAAGGGTGTGCGACATCACCGGCAAAGCGCTGGGGGTGGCAGATTACGGCGGCATCGTATGGGACGAAGTGGTTGCCTTCCTGCTCGTGTTGTTTTTCACCCCGGATGAACCGGCGTGGCAACTGCTGGCGTTTTTGCTGTTCCGTTTCTTTGATATTCTGAAACCGCAGCCGATCCGCTATTTCGACAAGAACTGGCATGGCGGTCTCGGCGTGATGTTCGACGATCTGCTGGCAGCGGGTTATACCCTGCTCTGTCTGGCCATCATCATAACGTTGCTGCCATGAAGTGGTGGTTGGGCGTGTTCTGCTGCCTGGCGCTGAACGTTCAGGCAGAAACCTTCAAGGCCAGTGTGATCGCGGTGTTCGACGGCGACACCCTGCTGGTGCTGCGCGGCGCGCAGAAAATCAAAGTGAGATTGCTCGCCATCGACGCGCCGGAGAAAGAGCAACCCTACGGCAAACGATCGCGCCGTGCCCTGTGCCAATTGGTGTGCAAGCGCGAAGTGCAGATCGAGACGCAGGCGGTCGATCAATACCAGCGCCTGCTTGGCATCCTGTACGCGGACGGTCTCAACGTGAATCAGGAGCAGGTGCGGCGCGGCATGGCGTGGGAATACTCGCACTATCACAGCGACCGCACGTTTCTTGAGTTGCAACGAGAAGCAAGGTTGGCACGGCGCGGCTTGTGGCAGGACGATGCGCCGCAGGCCCCCTGGCAGTGGCGGAAGTCCCATCCCTGGCAATCAAAGTCTGTGTCGGGCACGCCATGAAGTTATCCCCGCTGGCCGAACGCAGGCTGGCCCGCATCGTGGCGGCGCAGCCCATCGAATATCCCGCCGACCTGCCGGTGGTTGCGCGGCGCGATGAACTGGCACAGGCCATCGAAAAATATCAGGTGGTCATTGTCTGCGGCGAGACCGGCTCCGGCAAGACCACGCAACTGCCGAAGATCTGTCTGAGCCTCGGACGCGGCGTGCGCGGCGTGATCGGGCATACGCAGCCGCGCCGGGTGGCCGCGCGTTCGGTGGCGGCGCGCATCGCGCATGAACTGAAATCCGAGTTGGGCGGACTGGTCGGCTACAAGGTGCGCTTCAACGACAAGGTATCGCCCGACAGCGCCATCAAGCTGATGACCGACGGCATTCTGCTGGCCGAGATTCACCACGACCCGCTGCTGAAACACTACGACACGATCATCATCGACGAGGCGCATGAGCGCTCGCTCAACATCGATTTCCTGCTGGGTTATCTGAAACGGTTGTTGTCGCGCCGTCCCGACCTGAAGCTCATCATCACCTCAGCCACGCTGGACGCGGAACGATTCTCCAAACATTTTTTGGGCGCACCCGTGCTGCAAGTCTCCGGCCGCACCTGGCCGGTCGAAGTGCGCTACCGCCCGCCGCAACAGAACGAAGAAGGCGATACGCAGGATATCCCGCAGGCGATCTGCAGCGCGCTGGACGAGCTGGCCATCGGCGGACTGAAAGGCGACGTGCTGGTGTTCCTGCCCGGCGAGCGCGAGATCCGCGACACGGCCGAGGCACTGCGCAAGCATCAGCACAAGGGTATCGAGATATTGCCCTTGTTCTCGCGCCTGTCCATTGCCGAGCAGGATCGCGTGTTCAAGCCCGCGTCCGGCATGCGCCGTGTGGTGCTGGCGACCAACGTGGCCGAGACCTCGCTCACCGTGCCCAACATCGGCTATGTGATCGACAGCGGGCTGGCGCGCATCAACCGCTACAGCGTGCGGCAGAAGGTGGAGCAGTTGCACGTCGAGAACATCGCACAGGCCGCCGCCAATCAGCGCGCGGGACGCTGCGGGCGCGTGATGAACGGGGTGTGCATCCGCCTGTACGATGAGGCCGATTTCGCGCAGCGTCCCCCCTATACCGATGCCGAGATATTCCGGGTGTCGCTGGCGACCGTCATCCTGCGCATGAGTGCGCTGGGCTTGGGCGAGGTTGAAGCTTTTCCATTCATCGAGCCACCGGGTTCGCGCGCGATCACCGACGGTTACCAATTGCTGCAAGAGTTGAATGCCATTGATGATGTGCGCCAATTGACGCCGCTTGGCCACGAACTGGCCAGGCTACCGCTCGATCCCAAGATCGCACGCCTGTTGCTGGCCGGGCGGCAATATCACTGCCTGAACGAGATCCTCGTCATTGCCAGCGCGCTGGCGCTGCAAGACCCGCGCGACCGGCCGAGCGAACGGCGCGAGGCGGCGGATGCGGCACACCAGCGCTTCAACGACGAGCGTTCCGATTTTCTTGCGTATCTGAAACTGTGGACGTGGTTCGAGGAGACGGTGAAACACAAGAAGAGCAACAGGCTGTGGGCGACTGAGTGCCGCGAGAAATTCCTGTCGCCGATCCGGCTGCGCGAGTGGCACGAACTGCACCAGCAGTTGCATGCGCAGGTGAGCGAAATGGGGATGCGCTGCAACGAACAGCCCGCCAGCTTTGAGCAGATCCACAAAGCCCTGCTCACCGGCCTGCTCGGTAACATCGGCACACGCGCGGTTACCGAGCCGCATTATCTCGGCCCGCGCGAGATCAAGTTCTTCATCGCATCGAACTCGGTGCTGGCGAAGAAGGGCGCGAAGTGGGTGGTGGCGGCGGAGATCGTCGAGACGACCCGGCTCTATGCGCGCTGCGTCGCACGGGTTGAACCGGAGTGGCTGGAAGAGGTTGGCGCGCATCTGATCAAGCGCAGCTACTACGATCCGCACTGGGAAAAGAAAACGGCACAGGTGGCGGCGTGGGAACGCAGCACCTTGTACGGTCTGCTCATCAACCCGAAGAAGCGCGTGCACTACGGCCCGATGGACCCGGCAGAGTCGCGCGCGGTGTTCATCCGTAGCGCGCTGGTGCAGGGAGAGTTCAACACCCAGGCGCCGTTCTTCGCGCACAACCAGAAACTGATCGCCGACATCGAGGCGCTGGAGCACAAGGCGCGCCGTCCGGATGTGCTGGTGGACGACGAGCTGATCTTCGCGTTCTACGACCAGCGCATTCCGGCAGGCATGCACAACGGCGCGGCATTCGAGCACTGGCGCAAGGAGGTCGAGCGCGAAACGCCCAAGCTGCTCTATCTGAAAAAAGACGACCTGATGCGGCACGAAGCGGCCGGCATCACCACCGAGCAGTTTCCGCCGCAGCTGCTGATGAACAATGTGAGCTACGCGTTGGCCTACAACTTTGCACCGGGCAAGAGCGACGACGGCGTGACGCTGACCGTGCCGCAGGCCTTGCTCAATCAGGTGTCGGCACCGCGTTGTGAATATCTGGTGCCGGGCATCCTGGCGGAGAAGGTGACGCAGTTGCTGAAATCGCTGCCGCAGAAATTGCGCCGCCACTGCGTGCCGCTGCCGGAATTTGCGGCGGCGTTCTGCGCGGCGGTGCCGCCGTCGGATACGCCGCTGCTGCAGGCGCTGGTGCGTTATATCCGCGAACAGAAACAGATCGACGTGCCGCTGGACGCCTTCCGTCTTGAACAACTCCCCGCACATTTGCTGCTGAATTTCCGCGTGGTGGACGAGCACGGGCGCCAACTCGGCATGTCGCGCAACTTCACACAATTGCGCAGTGAGTGGGCGCCGCAGTTGGCTGTTGTCTCGGCGCCTGCCGCACAGCGTGTAGCCACCCAATCTCGTGGTGAGCGTTATACCGAATGGGGTTTCGGCGATTTCAGTGAAACCACGCAGGTGCCGCGCGCGGGGCAGCAGGTCACCGTGTTCAATGCGCTGGTGGACGAAGGTGATGCGGTCAGTTTGCAGGCCTTCGATACGCGTGACGAGGCGCTCGCCGTGCATCGAGTCGGTTTGCGTCGCTTGTTCATGCTGGCACTTAGGGAGCAGGTGAAATATCTGGAGAAGAACCTGCCGGACTTGCAGACGATGGCGATGCAGTTTCTTCCTTTTGGATCGCAACAGGATTTGCAGCGGCAGATCATTGCCGTCACCTTCGACCGCTGCTGCCTGAACGAGCCGTGGCCGCAGACTGAAAAAGAGTTTGCCGTGCGTTGCAAGGAAGCAAAAGCGCGCCTTAATCTGGTGGGGCAGGAAATCGCGCGCCTGGCCGCCGCGATCCTCACCGAGTATCACGCCTTGCAAAAAACTTTGCCCCAGTTCAAAGCACATCGCCAGGCACAGCAGGACATCCGCAACCAGTGTGCGTGGCTGTTGGGAAAAGAATGGGTGGCGCGCACGCCGTATGAAAGATTGCAGCACCTGCCGCGCTATCTGAAAGCGATCATCGTGCGCCTGGAAAAACTGCGCGGCAACCCGGCGCGCGATGCGCAGCTCATGGCGCAGATGCAGCCCTTGCTGCAACAATGGGAGCGCAGGCTGTCCGCGTTGCAGGGCGAGCGCGATGAGCGGCTGGAAGACTTTGGCTGGATGTTGCAGGAGTTGCGCGTGTCACTGTTTGCGCAGGAGTTGAAGACGCCGGTGATTGTCTCCGTCAAACGATTGGAGAAGATGCTGGTGGAGATGAGCCGGTAGAATGTGTGGGTCGGACTTCAGTCCGACAGATTTCGATTTGGAAAATAAAAATGTCAGCGAAAAAAGTAGATGTGTTGCTGGTCGGCGCGGGAGTGATGAGCGCGACGCTGGGCAAGTTGCTGGCGCAGCTCGATCCGTCGCTGAAGATAATGATGGTCGAGCGGCAGTCCAGAGTGGCCAACGAAAGCTCGCACGGGCTGAACAACGCCGGCACCGGACATGCCGGTTATTGCGAGCTGAATTACACACCCGAACTGGCGGACGGCAGTATCAAGATCGACCGTGCGCTGGAGATCAATGCCGCGTTCGAAATGTCGTTGCAATTCTGGTCGTATCTGGTGGAGCAGAGCCTGTTGCCTGCGCCGGAGAAGTTCATCAATCCGGTCTATCACCAGAGCTTCGTGCGGGGCGCGGCGAACGTCGCCTTCCTGCGCAAACGTTATCAGGCGCTGCATAAACATCATCTGTTCGAAGAGATGGAATACAGCGAGGATCATGCCGTCCTGCGCGAATGGATGCCATTGGTGATGCACCACCGCGACGCGAAGGAAAAGGTCGCCGCGACACAGGTGAAACACGGCACCGATATCGACTTTGGTTTTCTGACGCGCAAGCTGGTGCGCGCCTTGCTCAAGCTGGATCACTTCGAATTGAAATTGAGCCACACCATCGCCAGCATGAAGCAGTACGACGACGGGCGCTGGCATGTGCGGTTGAAGGATAATCACAGTGACAAGACCAAGACCATCGATGCGGGGTTCGTGTTTCTCGGCGCGGGCGGCGGCGCGCTGCCCTTGCTGCAAAAATCCGGTATCCCGGAAGCGAAGGGTTATGGCGGCTTCCCCATCAGCGGCCAATGGCTGATCTGCCACGACCCCAAGATCGTGCGCCAGCACACGACCAAAGTGTATGGACGCGCCGCCGTGGGCGCGCCGCCGATGTCGGTGCCGCACCTGGATGCGCGCATCATCGGCGGCGAATCGGTCTTGCTGTTCGGCCCGTTCGCCAGCATCACCACCAAATTTCTCAAGGAAGGGTCGGTGCTCGATCTGTTCTCGTCGCTGAAAGCCGCCAACCTGAAACCGATGTTGTCGGTGGCGCGCGACAACATGGGTCTCACGCGTTACCTGGTGGGTGAAGCATTCAAATCGCACAAAGAACGGGTTGCCTCCCTGCGCGAGTTCTATGCGGAAGCAACCGAGCATCAGTGGCAATTGGCGGCGGCGGGCCAGCGTGTGCAGATCATCAAAGGTTGCGACAGGAAAGGCGGCAAGCTGGAATTCGGTACCGAGATCGTTACTTCCAAAGATGGCACGCTGTCGACGTTGTTGGGCGCTTCGCCGGGTGCCTCGACTTCGGTACAGGCGATGATTGAAGTGATCGGGCGTTGTTTCAAACCGCGGATGGGATCTGCAGAGTGGAAACGCAAGCTGAAGAAGATGATCCCGTCCTATGGCGAAGCGCTGGATGAAAACGTACCATTGCTGCATGAAGTGCGCCGCCGCACCTTGTGCACGCTGAAGCTGAATCACGAGCCGCACAGGGCGTGACGGCCACCACTTCGTCACGATTCGAAGACTATAATCTGCGGGCATTACGCACTTAACAACAGACGAGATCACCATGGACAGGCAAATACGCGAAGCCGCACTGCAATACCACCGCCAATCCCCGGCGGGCAAGATCACGGTCAATGCCAGCAAGCCGCTGCATACCGCGCGCGATCTGGCACTGGCGTATTCGCCCGGGGTGGCGGCAGCCTGTGAGCTGATCGTGGCAGATCCATCCGAGGTGCGCAACATGACGGCGCGCGGCAATCTGGTGGCGGTCATCAGCAACGGCACGGCAGTGCTGGGCCTGGGCAACATCGGGCCGCTGGCGGCGAAGCCGGTGATGGAAGGCAAGGCGGTGTTGTTCAAGAAGTTTGCCGGCATCGATGTGTTCGATATCGAGATCGCCGAGAACGACCCGGTCAAACTGGTGGAGATCATCGCCGCGCTGGAACCGACCTTTGGCGGCATCAACCTGGAAGACATCAAGGCCCCGGAATGTTTTTATGTCGAGCGCAAGCTGCGCGAACGCATGCATATCCCGGTCTTTCACGATGATCAGCACGGCACCTCCATCATCGTGGGGGCCGCACTGCTGAACGGAATGAAGGTTGTCGGCAAAAAGATCGGGGAGATCAAGCTGGTCGCGAGCGGTGCCGGCGCGGCCGCCCTGGCCTGCCTGGATATGCTGGTTGCGTTGGGCGTGCGCATGGAGAACATCATCGTCACCGACATCAAGGGCGTGGTCTATACCGGCCGGGTCGAGGAGATGGATGACAACAAGGCGCGTTATGCGAAGGATATTCCGGCGCGCACTTTGGGTGAGGTGATCGCGAATGCGGATGTGTTCCTCGGCCTGTCGGCGGGCAATGTGCTGAAGCCGGAGATGGTGAAGCAGATGGCGCTGCAGCCGCTGATCTTTGCGCTGGCGAATCCGGTGCCGGAGATTTTGCCGCAACTGGCGCTGGAAGCGAGGCCGGATGCGATTCTGGCGACCGGTCGTTCCGACTTTCCCAACCAGGTGAACAACGTGCTGTGCTTTCCCTACATCTTCCGCGGCGCGCTGGATGTGGGCGCGACCGCCATCAACGAGGCGATGAAGAAAGCGGCGGTGTATGCCATCGCCGGACTGGCCGAGGCGGAGCAGTCGGAAGAAGTGGCGGCGGTGTACAGCGAAGAGAGTCTGACCTTCGGGCCGCAGTATCTGATCCCGAAACCGTTCGATCCGCGCCTGATCTCCAAAGTCGCGCCGGCCGTGGCGCAGGCGGCGATGGACAGCGGTGTGGCGACGCGACCCATCACCGACATGCACGCCTATATCGAGCACCTGTCCGGTTTCGTCTATCACTCCAATCTGCTGATGAAGCCCGTGTTCGAGATGGCGAAGAAGACGCCGCGTCGGCTGGCCTATGCCGAGGGCGAAGACGAGCGCGTGTTGCA
>Ga0210044_10010784_pt1 | contig 10796 bp, 11 predicted proteins | sample CryGey13umfilter_2_FD_183959 | JGI IMG/M metagenome (GOLD analysis project Ga0210044, IMG submission 183959) | Groundwater microbial communities from aquifer in Utah, USA - Crystal Geyser 4/9/14 3 um filter (SPAdes) (version 2) | ecosystem: Environmental > Aquatic > Deep subsurface >...
GTTGAGCAGTGATGTAGAATTTGTCGGTATTTTTGACAGTGAACTGGGTAATTCTATAGTAGATTTGCGTTCGCTTGCCATTATGGGTTTTGTTGATGCCATAAAAAAATTGCGCTACTTTTTTAAGCTCAACACGCAAATGGCAGAACTGGCAAAAGATGTAGACAAAGTCTTGCTTATTGACTCTTCGGGTTTTAACCTTCCGCTGGCAAAAAAAATTAAAAAGAAATACCCAAACAAAGAGATAATCTACTATATTTTGCCTCAGGCATGGGCATGGAAAAAAAAGCGTATTCCTGTTTTAGAGCGTACTATCGACCATCTGGCTTCTATACTTCCTTTTGAGAAAGATTACTACTCCAAAAATGCTCCCATAACGTATGTCGGTCATCCATTACTCGACATTATTTCTAAGTTTAAAGAAGAGCTAAACCCAGAAATTAAGCGTGTTGCCTTTATGCCGGGAAGTCGTAAAGGGGAGATAAGAAAACTCATGCCAATCTTTAAAGAAGTAGCAAAAAAACTTGATATTAAAGCAACAATTATCATCCCTAAACACTTCACTAAAGAAGATATAAATGAACTTTACGGTAATCTATCAGGTTTTAAAATTGCTCATAATCCCTATGAAACTCTTTACGAGGCAGATTTTGCGTTTATTTGCAGTGGTACCGCAACGCTTGAGGCAGCCTTAATCGGCGTTCCTTTCGTTTTGACTTATATTGCAAAACCTTTAGATTATTTTATTGCAAGTCGTCTTGTAAAATTAAGTCACATAGGGCTTAGTAACATTATGTTTACGCAGTTCAATAAAAGAGATTTACACCCTGAGTTTATTCAAGAGGAAGTTACAGTTGATAATCTTATAAAAGCGTATGAAAATTATGACAGAAGCACATTTTTAAGTGATTCAAAATCATTGAGAGCATACTTAAAGCACGGCAGTTCAAAAACAGTAGCAAAAATAATAGAAAATAAATCTAATCAATAGGAAAAAAAATGAAAATTAATTTTATAGACTTACAGGCACAATACCGTGCATACAAAGAGGAGATAGATAGTGAAGTTTTAGAGGTCTTTAGTTCAGCGCAGTTTATCGGCGGAGAGAAGTTAAATCAACTTGAGGACTCTTTAGCAAAATATACCGGCGCTAAACATGCTATAGGCTGTAGTAGCGGAACTGATGCCCTTTTACTTGCTCTCATGGCTTTAGACATTCGTGCAGGTGATGAAGTTATAACTACTCCTTTTACTTTTATAGCTACTGCTGAAGTTATAGCTTTTTTAGGTGCCAAGTCTGTTTTTGTTGATATTGACAGCCAAACATACAACATAGATCCTGCAAAAATCGAAGATGCTATAACAGAGAGAACAAAAGTTATTATACCAGTTTCACTTTATGGACAGTGTGCAGATATGGATGCCATAAACACAATTGCTAAAAAGTACAAACTTACCGTAATTGAAGATGCTTGCCAAAGTTTTGGTGCAGAGTATAATGGTAAAAAATCATGTAACCTCTCAACCATTGGATGTACCAGTTTTTTCCCATCAAAACCACTGGGTGCTTATGGCGACGGGGGAGCAATTTTTACAAGTGATGATGAACTTGCCACCAAAATGAGGATGCTTCTTAACCATGGTCAAAATGAAAGATACAAACATAAATACATAGGCATAAACGGCCGTTTAGATGCTGTTCAGGCAGCGATTTTAAATGTTAAACTAAAACATTTCGATGAAGAAGTAGTTGCAAGAGAAGAGATAGGAAGCAGATATTCCGATTTGCTTGAAGATGCCGCCGTAATCACACCTAAAATAATTGAGGGCAACACTAGTGTTTATGCTCAGTATTCTATTAGAGTACAAGAGAGAGAAGCTATGGTTGCAAAATTGAGTGCGCAAGGTATTCCAACCGCTGTTCACTACCCTGTTCCGCTTCACCTGCAAGAAGCTTTTAAAGGTTTAGGCTACAGAGTGGGAGATTTTCCAATCAGCGAAGAGGTTGCTGAGCAAATAATGTCACTTCCTATGAGCCCCTATTTAACTGAAGCACAACAAGACTTTATAGTCCAAGCAATAAAAGGCGAATAATGCAAAATATAGCGATTATCGGGTTAGGGGTAATGGGTAAAAACCACTACAATACTTTAAAGAATATGAAAAATGTAAACATAGTTGCTCTTTGTGATGTTGTAAAAAACGGTGATTTCAAAGAGCCTTTTTTCACATCTCTTGAGATTATGCTTGATGAAGTAAAACCAGATGCCGTAATTATTGTAACACCTACATTTTTGCATAAAGCAACTGCCCTAGAGTGTGCCAAACGAAACATACATATGTTTATAGAAAAACCTGCCGCTTCAAATGTTGAAGACGCAAAAGAGATATTGGCTGCAACAGAGGCTAAAAAACTTAAAAGCTGTGTTGGGCATATTGAGCGTTTCAACCCTGTTGTTAAAGCGCTAATTAATGAGATAAACAATCATGAAATTTTGTCTATTTCCATTACCCGTAGTGGTGCTTTCCCTGAGCGTATAGCCGATGTTGGAGTTTTAACAGATCTCTCCGTTCATGACAGTGATTTGATTCGATTTATTACAAAAAAAGAGATAGTTAGAAGTGCTGTATTTAAATCGCAGAAAATTCACAAGACGCACGAAGACAATGCTATTTTAGCTTTTGAATTAAAGGGTGAAATAGTCGGTGACATTACTACAAACTGGCTGACACCCTATAGAAAAAGAAGTATAACAGTAGCTTGCAGAGTAGACAAAAATAGTGAAGTAAAATACTTTGAAGCTAATTTACTCTCTCAGAGTTTAACAGAGCGTATAAATATAAATGCCAATACTTACACGACTAGGAACTGTTTTGTTTCAAGAAGCAACGCTCTTGCAGATGAACTTGAAGCATTTATATCATACTTAAACACTGCAAACAGAGGCTCACTTGCTTCAATAGAAGACAGTATCATCACTTTAGAAATAGCGAGCAAATAATGGTTCATAGCTCAGTAGTAATTGAAGATGGTGCAAATATAGCTGAGAACGTTATAATCGGTCCGTTTTGCTATATTGGCAAAGATGTAACATTGGCATCAGGATGTACTCTTGAATCTAATGTTATTTTAAAAGGTAAATTAGTCGTTGAAAAAGATGTAAAAATTTTTAGTTTTACTTCTATAGGTTATAAATATTCCGATGTCAGCATCGGAGAAAAAACGCACGTACGAGAGTTTGTGCAAATCGGTACTCAAGACGATGAGAATCAAGAACCTAAAAAAATCGTTATTGGTGCGAATAGTTTTTTAATGGCGTATGTTCAAATACTTGGAGGTGTCGAGCTTGGCGATTTTTGTATACTTACTAATGCTGTTAGATTGTACGAAAACGTTAAATGTGAAGAGAGAGTTATAATCGGCGGTTTAAGTACTATAGACGCCAATATAACAATCGGAACAGGAGTTATGGTAGGCGGAGCCTCTTTTGTTGATCAGGATATGCCACCCTTTACTTTAGTTGAGGGTAATCGTGCAAATATAAAAGGCTTAAATGTAATCGGGCTAAGAAGAAGGCTTGAAAATAAAGATGACATAGAAGAGATAAAAGCTATTTTCAAAAAGATTTTAGGCAATTGTGTGAACAAATAGTTAGCCAAGGAGATAGCTGCAACTCACGAAAACGAATATGTAAAAAGATTTGCAGCCTTTGTTGCTAGTAGCAATATGGAGTAAATAAGAAGCACGTTGAGAGTCGTGCTTATATCGTATTTAAATGCGCTAAAAATTCAGCCGGTTCAACAAAACCTACTATAGTTTTAGCTTTCATAACTTCGCCACCCTCATCAAAGAAAATCAGTACCGGAGGACCGAATACACCATACTTCTTACTTAAAGCTTTTTCATCTTCACCGTTAGCTGTAACGTCTGCTTGAATTAAAACAAACTCACCTAGTTTAGCTTTTACATCAGCGTTCGCAAAAGTTACTGCTTCCATTTCTTTGCAGGCGGTACACCAATCAGCATAAAAATCGAGCATTATTTTTTTGCCCTTGTTTTTAAGCAAAAGTGTATCTAACTCTTTTATAGAGGTTACTTTTGCAAATTCCACATGCCGAGTTTCTTTTTGAATTGATAAAGAAACAGCTTGCGGTTTTAAAAATTCTAAGGGTGTGCTCATACTTTGTGAGCCACCCAAAACACCTATGAAAAGTACAACAGAATAAATAAACACAATCACAGCGACACTTTTTATAAAAATCTGAACATCCTCTTTAAAGGCACCAAAGTAAAGAGCAGAGCCGATTCCAAGCATTGCCCAAAGAAGCATAATCACGTGGTAATCGACCACACGCTCTAGCATCCAAATAGCAACACCAAGCATCATTACACCAAATACAGCTGTAACCATCGTCATCCACATGCCAGGCTTTGGCATAAATTTACCCGCACTTACACCAACTGCAATAAGCGGAATACCCATACCGATACTCAAAGCAAAAAGAGCCATGCCTCCAAGCACTGCATCTCCCGTTTGACCTATATATACAAGTGCTCCTGCAAGGGGAGCTGCGACACAAGGACCGACTATAAGTGCAGATAAAAATCCCATGATTGCTACACCTATAACTCCTGTATTTTTAGAAGGACCGCTTACTTTTTCGATTATAAAGCTTGGAACTTTTAGTTCATAAAAACCGAACATACTCATAGCAAGAGCCACAAAAACTCCCGCAAATGAGTAGATAACCCACGGAGTCTGCAGAGCTGCTTGTAAGTTAGCACCAAACAGACCGGCTAAAACACCGGCGATTGTGTAAGCAACCGCCATAGCAAGTACATACACTACAGAGAGTAAAAAGGCTCGCTTAGTAGTTATGCCCTCACCCTGAGATATAATAAGTCCTGAAATAATGGGTATCATCGGAAAAACACAAGGTGTGAGAGCTAGCAAAAATCCAAAACCAAGAAATGTCAGAATAATAATACCTACACTGCCAGAGACAATTGTGTCAGCTATAGAATCTGTCTCTGAAATTTCTGTAACAACTATTTCTTGCGTTCGTTTTACTTTTGATATAATACTTAATTTGGATGTGTCTATATCAAAACTGTAAACTTTACTTAAAGGCTCATAACAAAGTCCTTGTTCTGAACACCCTTGATAAGAGAGTTCAAAATCAATGCTTTTAACACCGGTTACGCCCTCTTTTTTTTGCAAAGAGAGAACAAATTGCGGGGATTCCAAATAAACCATCTCGTCATGATGTTCAACCGACTTAGGAAAGACGATATTTTTAACAGTAATTTCATCACTATCTTTCACCATAAGTGTGAGTTTATCCGCATAAAGATATATACCCTCTGCTATCTCTACACTTGCCTCAATCTCCATGTTTTCACCCAGTGTGGCATGTGGAATAAAAGCTTCATCGGGCATCAAAAATTTTGGCGCCGCAAAAATAGTTGAGACTAAAAGTAAAAAAAATAAAATTTTTTTCATTCATACATCCTCGTAAAAATATTATTCTGATTATAGCTACTCTTCAATAATAGCTCTCTTATTTGTAATTAAAATGTGAGGATTTAATGAAGTTATGGTTTAACAATATGCTTACCACTCTTCAGCATTCGCTAATTTTGTTACGCCAAGACCTGTTTCTATAGGATAACCGAGTTTTGCCCATCCTTTAAGTCCGCCTTTAAGGTTTGTAGCGTTTTTATAGCCAATATTTTTAAGTGTTTGAGCAGCTAAAACACCACGACTGCCGCCACGACAATAGGTCACAATAACAGCATCTTTGTTTTTTATTTTATTGAGCACTTCAAACTCTAAATTTCCACGAGTAATCTCTAAGATACTATCCGCAGATATCTTTCCTTCAGCCCTTTGCTCCATCTCTCTTACATCAAGAACAATGACATATTCTTCTTTGTCTATCATTTGTTTGAGCCTACTAGGTTCCATCTCACCCACCTCTTTTGTCGCTTGAGCCAATAAGGCGTCAGTCTCTGCAAAGCCTGCAAACAGTGACGTTGTTGAAGATAGCGCCGCTAACAATACTATATTTATAAATCTTTTTTTCATCTTTTCTCCTAAAATTATAGTTAAATACCTAATTAGGCATTTAACTAAATAGATAAGAGTATGGTATAATCTTTTAACAAAAATGTCAAGGACCACAATGCTAGATATGAAACAAAAAATAAAAATTTTTAAAGCACTTGGAAATGAAACTCGTTTTTTGATTTTTAAAAATGTGTTTACGGGAGGCTATACCTGTTCTATAGACAAAAAAGACAAAAACGTGAAGCTAAGTCCACATGCCACGTGTGTGAGCACAATTGCAGAGCATTTTGATTTTGCACTGCCAACTATCTCAAAGCATCTTAAAGAGCTCAGAGAAGCGGATATTATAACGATGCAAAAGAAGGGCAACAAAATATATATAGAACCAAATATAGAAACTATACGCGAACTCGGCGGCTGTTTTACAGTCCTTGTAGAAAATTTTGAAACAAATCGAGAGCTTTTTTTTGAAGATATTACACAAGGTTAAAATGCTTGATTAAAGCACTCTTTGCTTACAAATCAAAATTAATTTGGAATTGGTATATAAGCAAAGCCTTCGTTTTGTTTGTCGATTAAGCCGATTGTCGAGCTTGGAATAACTTTTACAAAATCATAAAGAGTCGATTCTGCTATTTTTAAGCCTCTCATACCTATTTCGCAGATGAGAAATTCTACCTCGTAATTTTGGGACATTGAGGCTATTCTTTTGCTTAAATCGGAATGTGCTGCTACTAAATTTTTGTCGTCTTTAAAAGGAGAAGCGGCTAAATCTTGTATAAAAAATTTATAAGCACCTCCGTGAATAACAACAACCACTTTAAGTTCTTCAAGTTTACCCTCATAATGCGTTTTTTGATGAACGATTGCAGAGAGAAGTCTTTTCTCAAAGGTTTTTATATCGCTCGTTGTTAAATCAAAAACTACTTTGTGCTGAATTTGTTGGGCATTTAAAAGCCCAAGCATTGCCAAAATAAGTATAAATATTTTCATCTTTACTCCGTTATATTTTTTAAGATAGACTCAAAATCTTTTTGCGCTTTCATTAAAACTTCCTGTGCTTCTTTATCTTCAACTAAAGCACTGCTCATCCAGTTATAAACAGAAGGAAATCCTACAACAATCTTATCTTCGTCTTTTTTCTTATATACCATAGTTGTACATGGCGCAAATGCTGCGGCTTCCGGTCTGCTTTGTGCTACCGTATAAATAACTCTGAGTTTACAGATAGAGTAGGTGTCATAAAAATCATACTTGCTCTCAGTAGTTGTATTTTGAGTTAGCTCTTCATTTAAGTCTAAAAAAGCAGGCATAACAAATCCAAAAGGCTTAAAGCCCATTTCCAAGAACATCTCAAAGTCCTCTTTTGCATCTTCCCAGTCTTCACCGGCTAAATCAAGCTCATAAAAAGTCACAAGATTTCTCTTTTCTTTTAAACTATCTTCGCTGTAGCTATGTTTTGCATTTGGTAAGGCAACTTTTAAAACTTTTAGAACTTCCTCTTCTATGCTTTTTAAGATTTTTTTATCACTAATGCCAAGAATTTTTGCCTGCGCATCTGAAGTTAGCACTGAGACATGCAAGGTATCTTCATTTAAACGCTGGTAAATACCAACACCCATGGGAGTAAATACTCCAGCATGTGCATAGGCATTAACCAGATCATGAGCTAACTTTTTATGGTAAACAGTTAAGAGCGTAAAGACTTTAAACTCTGTCTTTTGAAACTGTTTTTTAAAGGGCGTATTCATCTCACTGTTAAGTCCTATTGAAAAACCATTCTTTGAAAAGGCCTCTTCAATTACGAGTGGAGTTATTTTTCCAGCTTTATTTTGCACGTCAAAGAGATGTAAATCACCTTGTGCGTAGAGTGCTGCAGCACTAAAGAATGCCACTATTAGTACCATTGTTTTTTTCATTTTTGTTTCCTTAATTTTAGTTTACGGGACTATATTTACCCAGCCCTCTTGGACTCTCTCTACCATCTCGACTATACCAGCCGTTACGATTTCCACGCCATCTATCAACTCATCTTCTTTGATCTCTTTTGTTTTCATTGTATTTCCACATGCCACGAACTCAACATTGTATTGCATCAAAGCATCTACACGAATGGCAATATTTTTCTCTGCTTTTAGAACTGCTTTTATGCCGTGGTAATAGGCGACTATTCTCATCTGTACCTTTTCAGGTCCATAAAATTTTAAGACGTTGTTTGCAGTGCTTAGCACATGATTAATTTCATCCTCATCTGCACTTTTTATGGAAAAAACTATTTTTCGCTGGTTGTCTATGGCAGGTTCTGGCTCGGCAAATATAGTGTCACCAAAGGCACATACGCCTATTAACAGTGTAGCCATTATAAATTTCATCATTGTATTTTCTGCGTAAGTGATTTAAAATCTTCCATATTCCAAGCACCCGGTATTTTTTTTACTATTTTTTGGTTTTTGTCCACAAAGTAGAATGTTGGAGTAAAAGTAACCTTTAATCCAAGAGGCAAATCTTGTTTATTCAAACTTATCTTAATAGGGATAAATCTCTTCGCTATCCATTCGCTCATCTCTTTGTTTGCAAAAACATCTCTATCCATATCTTCGCAGTAGTGGCATCCTTCTCGTACAACCTCTATCATAATGAGTTTGTTTGTTTTTTTCTGCTGAGCCAGTGCCGATTCGTAGGTTTTAAGCTCAAATGCAGACAAAGACAAAACTACCATCAACAAAGCTAAAACTATTCTATTCACTCTTCCCACTCCAATATTCTGTATGCTGTTTCTATATTTTGTCTATGCAGAGTATCGTACATTTTAAAATCTTTAAAATCTTCCATTTTTACACTATCAAGCGTCTGGGTAATATCCGTACCCTCTTCTAAAGCTAGTGAAACACCCTCTGTCAACTCACTTAGATACTTATACGTAGCATCAACCGAATGTTTGTCTACTAGTTTTCCATGACCGCCTATTATATACTGAGCGTCCATAGATTTCACTGTATCTAAGGCTTCAATCCAGTTTCTTAAGTTTCCGTCCCTAATCGAAGGAATTCTTTCATTAAAAACCAAATCCCCTGCAAAAACAGTTGCGTACTCCGGTATGTAAATGTAAAGATCACTCTTTGAATGAGCTTTTTTATTTACACTCTTTATGATAACTTTTTTACCGTCTATTTCTAAAGTTTTTTTACCCTCTACAAACAGGTTAGGAAAAACTTGTGAAGTGCCTTTATAGGCTTCTTTAGTGATGCGTTTTTGCATTCTAGTCTCTTGCGCTTTTGGTTCATTTGCAAACTCTTTTGAGCCTAAAATATCTACGCCCAACTCTCTGTAGTAAGCATTTCCTAGCCAGTGGTCATCATGCGTGTGAGTATTGATAACGAAAGAGATAGGTAAGGCTTGAATTTCTTTCATCTTTGTGTAGGCTTGCTTTGCAAACTGGTATGTTGGACCGCTATCTATCACAAGATAGTGTGTGCCCGTATTAACAAAACAAGAGTTTACCATATTGCCGTTATTATGCTCATCCATCGCCTCTGCTAACCCAAAAAAGCAGTATGTAGTAGCATTTACTTTTTCGGGCTTAAGAGTATAGTCATAGCCAAGGAGAAAATGAAAAAATAGTACATTTAGCAGAAGTAATTTCAAAGCAAAATCCTTTACATTTATTTAATATGAATGAGGAACGAGTTCCTCATGGTTAACGTTAACTTGTTTCTTAGAATAAGTAGTTTACTTCGAAACGGTATTCGTTGTAAGAATCTTTATCCTTACCATCTGATACACGTTCATCTGCACTTACTAAGCCAACGCGAAGTTTAGCATATAAGCCTTTTGCTATATTTTGTCTAAAATCCATATGTAAGATATTGCTGTCTGCTTGAACACCGGCAGCTTGCTTATCTTCATCAAAGTCTTGCATTGCAAAACGGGCTAATGCACTAAATCCTGGAATTAGACCAGCTTTTCCAAAGTCATAATTAACTTCTGCCGAAGTAGTTTTAGTATTTGCATACCAGTTATACTGAGCCATTGCACGAGTATATCCACCAGTTGGGAAGCCCCTCCATGGTGCTACGATATCACCCTCATCTGCAACTGCAGAGTAAGCAACTTGAACTTTTAAAGGACCTTTCTTTAATACTAAACGAGCCATAGCAAGTGAGCTATCTAGTGAACTTGCATCACTATATCCTAAAGAACTTCCACTTACTCCCACAAGAGTACCTTTTAAAGTAGCCCCACCAATTGCACCGGCACCGTCATCCATTTGGTGCATATAACGAACACCTGGAGTAAGGCTCATTCCGCCTAAATCTATTTTATAGTTTAACTCACCTGTTATAGACGAAATAAGACCAGGAACTGCCCCGTAAGTAAGATCTACTTGTAAATTTTCAATTGATTTATTACGAACATCTGCAACTATTAAAGCATTTTCTTCTTTATTTTTTGCACTTAAATTTATATAATTAAGACCTTTATGAACGGCAGAATCATCATTATTGTTCCAACTCTCACCAGAAGAATCTTTAAATGTTAGCACATCATGAAACGTAGTATGATCACGAAGTTTTTGTGCATAGAAATATGCTGCACGAACTGTCGTTTTTGGAATCTCTTTTGTTTCAAGTACATAACCCTCAAAAGTATTTGGAATCATTTTTGTATCATTAGATTTTGTCAAAAATGATTCAAATATTTGACGACCGCCTTTAAAAGTTGTTT
>Ga0210044_10010787_pt1 | contig 10795 bp, 12 predicted proteins | sample CryGey13umfilter_2_FD_183959 | JGI IMG/M metagenome (GOLD analysis project Ga0210044, IMG submission 183959) | Groundwater microbial communities from aquifer in Utah, USA - Crystal Geyser 4/9/14 3 um filter (SPAdes) (version 2) | ecosystem: Environmental > Aquatic > Deep subsurface >...
CGCCGCTGACCACGAGGTATCCAGCTCGCGTCAGCTGCCAGGTGATGCGGGCCACCACCCGGAAGTAGGGATCCGAGCGCGCCGTACCGTGTCCGCCCATCACCCCCACCACCCCGCGCTGCCCGTGGTCGGCGAGGAACTCGCCGAGGGCGTCGTCGATGGCGTGGTCGTGGATCCGCTGGCCCAGCGCCTCGGCGACGGTGATGCCGCCGGGCTGCCGTCGCTGCCGGTGGGCGTGGGCGTAGATCGCGAAGTCCAGCGTGTGCGTGTAGCCGCCGTCGGCGTAGCCCTGCATCAGCTCCTCGACGGTGTACAGGCGGGTGCGGTATGGCCGGTAGGGCAGGTGATCCATCTCGGGGAACACCATCGCGCCCCCGCGATGGAGCAGATCCAGATGCTCCTTTCGGAGCTGGCAGCCGAGCCAGACGCTCCCGCGCAGCCGTGCCTGGGCCAGCCCTCGTACTCCGGTCAGGTTCACGCCCTGCACCGTGTACCCGGCGAGATCGTGACCGGCGTCGATCTCACGTTGCAGGTGGGCCAGGGATTCGATCTCGTTGCGTCGCATCGCTCGACTCTGCACGGGGGAATAATAACCCAGATTCGATCCTGGACGGCGGGTGACCACCTCGGAGGCCATGCCGGGCGCAGGCCGGCGGATTCCCACGGCCTCGACCTGGCATACGGGTTGCTGTACAGACGGCCTGCACCAACAGGAGGAAGCCATGAAGCGCGTATTCTGGACACTACCCGTGCTGCTGCTGTGCACCACCGCCGGAGCTACCAAGCACGTCCAGGTGAAGAACCAGGCGTGGGTCGACAAGGTCGGGATCGCCCCCAGCTCCCATGCCCTGCGCCTGGTGAAACCCTTCATCAAGGTCAACCTCTCCAAGCTGGACGGCCGGATCGTCGAGGTCGGATTTCGAAATCAGCAGAAGGGGGTCGACTACCAGGGGCGTTCCTACACCCAGCCGTGGATCAACACGCGGTCCGTGAAGCAGTACGGCAACGACTACTTCGGGTTCGAGATCGGCGTCAGCAGCGACTTTCATCGCTCGACCTTCACCGGCCCGTTCTACGTCAAGACCGACAAGGACACCTACTACTGGATCAAGGCGCCCAAGGGTAAGGACTTCACCTTCGACAACAACGCCTACAGCAACGTCGAGCGGCTCAAGGGCGGCCCCTGGCGCTACGACTGGGATCCGTCCACCGCGGTGCCGACCCAGCGCAAGGACGGGTTCGGGCAGTACTACAACCCGAATCAGCTGAAGTAGGGGCGGGCGTCAGCTCGGTTGTTCCAAGGCCTCGGGGTCGAGTATCCCGGACACTGCCCCTACCCCCACCAGCACCAGCACGTCCCGCGCCCGGCTCATCGCCACGTGGAGCAACCGCCGGTAGCGTTCGGTCTCGTCCCGCCGCTTCTGCTCGTCCGAGATCCTTGCCATGAAGCCCGGCGGGAACTCGTTTGCGCCGATGCCCACCACGACGCAGGCCTTGAACTCCAGTCCCTTGGCGCGGTGCATGGTCGCGAGGCAAACGCCGTTGGGGTCCTCCTCGTCGGCGTTTCCCTTCAACAGGTGAACGTCAACTCCTTTGGCTTGAAGGGCCGGAGACAGGCTGTTCTCGAGCATCGTGTTGGAAACCGCGAAGACCGCGATCTCCTCGAGTTCGATGGGGCCTGGGCCCAAGAGAGCCGTCGCGGGTCGGGAACGGTGGGTGGCTGGCGGGCGGGTTGACTACGGCGTGGTGGCTGGTGGCTGGCGGCGGGTGGACTACGGCGTGGTGAACAGCTGGCCGTAGAACGTGTTGCCCGCGCCGGACAGCGGGGCGATGCACTGGTCCAGCTGCAGGCTGCCGGTCCAGGCGCCGTTGTTGAAGGCGTCGAGCCTGCCGTCGCTGTTCATGTCGCGCAGCTTGGACGCGCCGGCGATGATCAGCGTGCTGTCCCCGTTGTCCAGCTTGGCGATCTCGTCCGCCAGCAGGATCCCCACCGCCTTGACCCCCGCGTCACAGGCCGCCTGCCACAGCGGCTGGCCACCGGCGCCCACGGTGTTGTTGATCGTGGTCGCCACCTTCTGGCAGTCCACCATCCCCTGCAGCAGGCTCGCGATGTCGCTGGCGTTGGGATCCAGCTGCGGGATGATCAGGCTGTTCAGCGCCGCCAGCAGGAACACGCCGTACTTGATCTGGAAGCTGTGCTCGGCCACCAGCGTGTCCCCGTCGACGGTGGAGGCGATCTGCACGTCCTCGGCGCTCACCGGCGGCGTGAAGGCGTACTCCACGCGGGTGCCGTTGAGCGTCCAGGCGATCTTGGTCAGCCGGTGGTCCACCAGCATGGGCTGATTGCTGAACTGCGCCACCGCCGACCGCATGGTGGAGCGCAGCTCGAACTTGCGGGCGATGGTGGACAGGTCCTGGGCCAGCTGCTTGATGTCGGCCACCAGCTGCGGTGCGATGGAGGTGAGCAGCTTGTTGACCTCGATGTACAGCGTCGGCTTGAGCAGCTGCGCCACCACCAGTACGGCCTGGTTGTCCACCTTGGACAGCACCGTATCCACCACGAACTTGCCGGGGTCCTGCGGATCGTCCGAGATCTTGTCCAGCACGTTGAGCACCTGGGCCAGGGTGGAGCCGGAGAAGTCGGTCTTGATGTTGAAGTAGCTCGTGAGCTGATAGTCGCCCTCGAGGATGGGGATGGTGGACGGCGGATCGACCTTCTTCACCACCGCCACCGTCCACTGCACCGGGCCGTCCAGATCCGCCGAGGCGTCCACGGTGAAGGTCGTCACCAGCTGGCCGGCCTGGATCACGGTCTCGGCGAAGCCGTAGGCGTCGGTGAACACCTTGTAGATCGAGAGCCGGGAGTCGGCATAGGCGCCCTTGGGCGCGAAGTAGATCGGCTGTCCGCCCACGGCCTGGCCGTGGTTGGTGTACAGCACCTGGATGCGGACCAGCTGGCCCTGCTCCAGCTGAACGCCGGGGCTGCCCACGACCTGCAGCTTGTACTGATCCTGCCCGGGCTGGTCCGGGTCCTGTGGCTTGGAGGGACCGGTCGGCGCCTGGTAGGGCGTCTCCTCGCCCCCGCAGCCCACTCCGAAAATCAGAGCCCCACAAACCAGCGCTACCCACAGCCCTCGTGCTGTCATTGCATACATTTGCATCCTCGTCGGTTTGAATCCGCACCGACGTGCTGCATCAGCAATGCCAGGCGCAAACAGCCGTTTGCGATGCTCAACGGGGTGAGATCACAGGATCCATGGCCCAGGAAAGCGATCACACGTGGCCACCGCACGAGCCGGTCGCACGCCGAATCCGATTACTCCATGATCGCGTCGTAGTGCTCTTCGTCGTCGACCTCGACGTCGTCCGGGGCCTCCTCGGCCGCTGGCGCGTCCTCCTCCCACTCCTCCCCGCTGGCTTCGACGTGCCGGGTGACGCGGACGATCCACTCGCCGCTCACGCCCCCGGCATCCACCGCCGTCAGCGCCACCCGACGGAGCAGCCGCCCGGGCCGCGGCGGCAGACGGTCGAGCAGCCGCTTCATTCGACGCACATCCCCGTGGGAGTGCAGCACCCGTGCGACGCGCCGGACCAGCCAGCGGAAGTAGCGCACCACCGCTTCCTGTCGCCAGCTCCAGCCTGGCCGCAGCGGTCCCCGCACCAGACGGCGCACCAGGATCCCCAGCGCGAACAGGGGAAACAGCAGCACCACGAGGGAGACCGTCATCAGGCGCGTCAACATGCCGTCCCACATCCGTCGATCATATGCCGCCTGCGTGCCCGGGTGAACCCTTTACACGCCGGCGTCACCCGCGCTTGAACTCGCCGGGACAGTTGGGGTGTTTGACCAGCATCTCGCGCAGGTGACGCTGCCGCTTGAGCAGCGGCTGCTTCCACAGGTGGCGCAAGATCGAAGGTGGCGTGGCGGCGTGGCGCAGCAGGTTCTGGATCAGCAGCATCGAGTTCACCGGCCGCTTGGTGAACAGCGCCGTGAAGGCCTCGTCCAGCGGGATCCCCGCCAGCAGCTGCAGACAGCGACCCTCGGTGGTGAACACCAGGGTGACGGTCTCCTCGGGTGGGGCCGACTGGAACCGGCTGCGCAGGGTCTGTCGCGCCGCGCGCATGGCGGGCTCCGACAGCTCCCGGCCGAAGCACAGCTTGTACAGCCTGATCAGCGGCTTCATCCGCAGCAGCTTCTTCAGCACCGACTCCGGGGTCTGCACGTTGCGCAGCAGATGCCGCTGCACCAGGGCGTCCGACAGGAACTGCGTGCGCCGCGCGACGTTGTCCAGCCCCATGGCCTTGTTGTGGTGGCGTGCGACGAGCCGCGCGTGGTTCAGTCCGCAGTTGGGGTTGCTCAGAATGGCCTCGATCACCCCGGGGAACTCGTCGTGGCACAGGGCGTAGAGCACCTCTCCCGTGACCGTCTGGGCCAGACCGATGCGCTGATCGCGGGTCAGGTGCTTGAGCTGGGTCTCGTACAGCCTGCGGAAATTCGCCAGCGCCAGCTCGTCTGGCATCGAGCCATCGTCCGCATCCGCGTCTGTCGGATCGTCGTCGGCGGCGGCCCCGTCCGCCGGTTCGCCCCGGTCCACGTCCCGCGCATCGCTCGCGGAAGGATCGGTGTCTTCCACGGCCGGCAGATGACTTTCATCCGTCCCCGCCGGATCATCCTCGTGTACTGGATCGCCCTCGTCCACCAGATCCGCGTCCACCGCCTCGTCCCCGTCGTACGGGATCCAGGCGAAGGCCTCGTCGGCCTCGTCGGGCTCCACCGGTGGGGGCTTCGTTGTCGGCGGGGGCTCCGTGGGCACGGACTCCACCGCCGCCGCGGCGTGGACGGCCGGCGCCTCGCCGGTGGGGGGTCGGGTCGGGGGTGACACGAGCGCCGCCAGGCCACCCCCGGTGCGCCGCCCACGGGGTGACGGCTCGCTCGACAGCGACGGCTCGCTGTCCGTCATGGGCGCCACCAGTCCGAGCCGCACCAGGCGGTCCAGGATCGGGCCGACGATGCGCTCCGACAGACCGGGCAGCAGGTTGAGGTGGCTCACGCTGGTCTCCCCGTCGACCCGGGAGAGCACCAGCCGCTCCCGTTCGTCGAGCATCTCCAGCGCTGCCTCACGCTTGCCCGTCGGTTTCGGGATCCAGTAGCTCATGATGTGTCGGCTTACCTCGACTTCGGTATGGTGTCCACCCGCAGCCCCACATTGACAGCCACCGGGCCGTGGTGCAGCGTCGACGGATGAGCTGGATCCAGACCTTCACCGGACGGCGCTTCAGACCCCGGAACCCGGCACCGGACGACTTCGACATCCGCGACGTGGCACACGCCCTCAGCCTGCTCTGCCGCTTCAACGGGCACTGCCGGGTGTTCTACAGCGTGGCCGAGCACTCGGTCCGGGTCTCCCGCATCTGCCCGCCCCCGGCGGCGCTGTGGGGGCTGCTCCACGATCTGGGTGAGGCCTACATCGGAGCGAAGGAGCCAATTGAAGTGGAGCGCGCCCGTGGGCGCACGCACCGTGCACCACCAACATCGGGAGCAGGAGAATGGATGTGTCGAGCCTCAAGGATCGCATCGAGAACCCCGAGCTACTGAGCAAGGTCATGGCCGTGGAGGACGCGGTCAAGCTGGTCCGTGACAAGGACACGCTGGCCATCAGCGGCTTCACCAAGGCCGGATCGCCCAACGTCTTCATTCCGGCGCTGGCCAAACACCTGGCGCAGAACGCGCCGGACACGCGCATCGCGCTGTTCAGCGGCGCGTCGCTGGCGGACGAGGTGGAGAACCCCATCGCGCCGTTCGTGGCCAAGCGCGGCCCCTACATGCCGTCGAGCACGGCGCGGAAGCTGATCTACGCCGGCAAGATGGAGTTCTCCGACGTTCACCTGTCGGTCTTCGCCCGCAACCTGATGTACGGCTACTATGGCGACGTGGACCTGGCCGTGGTGGAGGCCTCACGCATCCGACCCGACGGCAGCGTGGTGCTCACCTCGTCGGTGGGGATCTCGCCCGAGGCGCTGCACAAGGCGAAGAAGGTGGTCCTGGAGGTCAACACCGCGGGGCCCGACTTCACCGGGTTCCACGACATCTGCCTGCCCACGGTGCCGCCCAACATCTGCTGGCCGATCCCCATCACCAACGTACGAGACCGGGTGGGCACGCCCTACGTCGAGTTCGACACGAGCAAGGTGGTGGGCGTCATCGAGTCGCGGACCCGGGACTACCCGGTGGCGTTCAAGCCCACCACGGCGCTGGACGAGAAGATCGCGGCCAACGTCATCGACTTCCTGGAGAGCATGCGCAAGTGGATGAACTGGCGCAAGCGGCTGCCGCCGATCCAGTCCGGCTGCCGCCGATCCAGTCCGGCGTGGGCAACGTGGCCAACGCCATCGTGGGGCAGCTCTACGACTCGAAGTTCGAGAAGATCCGCTTCTGGACCGAGGTGTTCCAGGACGGGATGCTGCGCTTCATCGAGGACGACGCCAAGTTCGACGCGGCCTCGGCCACCGCGGTGTCGCTGTCGGAGGAGGGGATGCGGGAGTTCGACCGGATGTTCGACCGCTGCCGCGACCGCCTGGTGCTGCGTCCGATGTGGCTCTCGAACAACCCGGAGATGATCATCCGGCTGTTCGTGATCGCGATGAACACGCCGATCGAGGTCGACATCTACGGCCACGCCAACTCGACCCACGTGGACGGCTCGCGTATCATCAACGGCCTCGGCGGGAGCGGCGACTTCCTGCGCAACGCCTACGTCAGCATCGTCCATACGCCGTCGGTGTGTCCGCTGAAGGACGGCCGCACGGTGAGCTGCGTGATGCCCTACGTGCGGCACATCGACCACACCGAGCACGACATCAAGTGCATCGTCACCGAGCAGGGCTACACGCTGAACACCGAGATCCGGGCCCCGCGCCATCGGGCGCTGGACATCATCGACAAGTGCGCCCACCCGTTCTTCCGCCCGCTGCTCAAGGACTACCTCAAGATCGCCGGCGGCGGCGATGAGCCACGTCCCACCGACATGCACAAGCTGGAGGGCTGGTGGACGGAGTACGACTCAGCATGCAAGCACTTCCCGAAGTAGCGCGCCTCAGAACCAGCCCTGGAAACTTGCCGCTCACCTGATACCATTCAAGACATGGTGCACACGGCGATCCTGGTTTCCCTGGCCATGGCGTTCGGCTCCACCCTCCCGTCCCCCCCCGACCCGAACCTGCCCGTCCAGCGGCACGGCACGCTGGATCGCGAGATCGTTCGCTACCACATCCAGCTGCGTGGGCCGGCCGTCCGTCATTGCTATGTACAGGAGCTGGGTCGCAACCCCAGCTGGCGAACGTCCCAGATATCGGTGACGGTGCAACTCAGCATCGACGCCACGGGGCGCGTCACGGCCTGCGAGCCGGGCGAGACCCCCATCGAGCAGTGCGTGGCCCGGGCGATCTGCACCATTCGCTTTCCCTACGTGTTCGACACGCTGGTCAACGGGCAAACGCAGGTGAGCAGCCGAACCACCGACGTTCGCTACCGATTTCGGTTCCAGCGCCCGCAGCCCCGGCGCCCGGGGTCGCGCCCCACGTCCACCGAGTCCGACAGCGCGAATCCGGCCGCCAGCGCGCCGACGCAGCTGCAGGAGCCCACGCCGGCCAGCGCGCCGGCATCCACCCCGGCCTCCTCCACCAGCCTTCCAGCTCCCGGAACTTCGCAGCCACCACCGCCGCCGGTCCGCACCCATACGCTGCCCCGGATCCGGGTCCACTCGGGCGACGATCCGCTGGATGGACTGGACCGCGCAAACCCGCTGTGAGCTACCGCCCGCTCTCGACGTAGCCCTTGCGCAGCTTCTCAGCCGCGAGCTTGACGGCCTCGTTCGCCGCGCTCGCCTCGTCGCCAAAGGTCTTGAGCCGCGTCTGGCCCCGGGATCCAACGCGCCCGAAACGGATGTACAGCTCGCAGCCCTTCTGCTCCAGCTCCCAGAACTTCTCCGGCGCATCCGCCCCGAACTCCAGGTGGCGCAGAGAGCCTGCCCCGGCGGGTGCGGCGGCCTTCGGTGCGGCGGCCTTGGGTGCAGCGGCCTTGGGTGCAGCGGCCTTCGGTGCGGCGGCCTTCGGTGCAGCCTTCGGTGCAGCGGCCTTCGGTGCAGCCTTCGGTGCAGCGGCCTTCGGTGCAGCCTTCGGTGCAGCGGCCTTGGGTGCAGTCGCGACCGGTGTGGCTGTCTTCGGCGCAGCCTTCACCGCCACGCGGCCCGGCTGATCGGGGGAGTCGGGCGGCCACGCGATGTCGTCGCGTACGCCGACGTAGGACGGGAAGCGGGGCACGTTGCCGTCGGACAGCTCCTGGTAGCGGAAGGTGATGATGCTGCCCACGGACGGCGGTGACTCCCGCTCGGCGTCGGAGAACCCCGTGCCGACGGAGAAGCGGATGCCGTTGGGCAGCTCCGCCTGCACCGCACCCAGCCGTCCCTTGTGCCGGCCCGCACCGGGCAGATGGGCCACCACCAGCGCCTCCGCGTCGCAAAACGTCTTGACCTTGCCGTCCCAGTAGGCCCGCACGCCGTCCAGCTTCTCGCTCATCCACCATCCGTCGGGGCGCTGGCCGTCCCAGCGCTCGGCCAGCAGCACCGGGGGCGCCGTGCGGGTGGCGGTCGTCCCGCCGCCGCCGCTGCTGGCTCGGACGCTGCGGACCACGGGCCGCAACGCCTGGTCGCCCAGCCGCGCGCGCTCCGCCTCCTCGCCGCGATAGGCTCGCAGGTGCTTGCAGGTGCGCCGTTCGATGCCGGCGGACTGATGGCGCCAGGCAGGACAGCTGCAGGAGTAGACGCCGCCCACGTTCTTCAGCGTGTAGCGGTTCGAGCCGGAACCCTGGACCTCCGCCGACTCGCCATCTTCGAGATCGGGCATTTGCTCTCCTCGGTTGGCAGCCAGCGAGTCGCTCGAGGTCTCCCTGACGTGCCGGGATCTCGCCGTGGCGCTACACCGCGGCGTCGAGCAGCTTGGCCGCCGTGGGGCGCAGAATGATGGTGTCGGCGATGCCCGAGATCTCGTCCACGGGGATCTTCAGCTCGGCCTTGCCGATCAGCGGCTTCTTGGCCCCCAACAGCTTGGTCACATCGGCGTGCAGCTTGACCGCAATGGCAGTGACCTTCAGCGACTCCGCGTCGAAGAACAGCCCTGCCCCCTGACCCACCACCTTGCCATCGGCGGTGATCACCTTGCGTTTGCGAAGATCGTCGTCTCTGAGCACCATCGCCGCAGCGTAGCAGCTCCACCGGGTCGGGAACAGCTCCGTCAGTTTAGACCCAGCGCGCCCTCCCGCGACTTCACGCGGTCCAGTTGCCCGGAAACGATCCCGCTGACCCCGGTGAGGTTTGCGCGCTCCAGCGTGGCCTCCTCGAGCTGCGCCCCGGCGAGGCAGGCCCCCTCGAGGTTCGCCCGCTCCAGGCTGGCGCCGCACAGATCGGCGTCCGACAGATCGGCGCCGGTGAGGTCCGCCCCCTCGAGGATCGCGTTGCGCAGGATCGAACGCCTGAGCGGCGCCCGCTCCAACCGGGCCCCCTCGAGGTTAGATCCCAAACAGCCGCGTGGGAGCGCTCTCACTATGCAACAGGTGCGCGGCCTGGTCGATGCTCTCGGTCATATCTCGCGCCCCGCGATCAACCGTGGCCGCGCCAGCTCTGCATGCTCTGGGTCGCCCCGAACAGGTCGGAGATGAAGTCGGAGACCTTCACGGGCAGCACGCTCTTCATCATCGGCGTGACCTTCACCAGCCACGGCTCGTAGACGAACACGTCGTTGCTCTTGACCGCCTTGATCACCTTCTGCGCCAGCTCTGCCGGCCCCAGCATCTTGGTCGTCTTGGGCGGCTCCACCCCGGCGAACATGCCGGTTCCGACGTAGCTCGGGCACACGGTGGTGACCCCCACCTGCTTGTAGCCCTGGAGCTTGAGCTCGAGCCGGATCGACTCCGAGAATCCGATCACCGCCCACTTGCTCGAGGCGTAGGTCGAGCCGAAGGGCAGTCCGATGAGGCCCGAGGCGCTCGCGATGTTGAGCAGGTGGGCCTCGTTCTGCGCCACCAGATCGGCGAGGAACGCGTGGGTCATGGCCACCACGCCCTCGACGTTCACGCGGTAGGTCGCGATGTGCCGCTTCAGCTCAACCTCGAGGAACGGGCCGCCGAACACCACGCCGGCGTTGTTCACCAGCAGGTTGATCGGACCCACGTCGCGATGCACCTGGTCACGAACCTGCTCGATCTCCTCCGGCTTCGTCACATCCAGCACGTAGCCGTGGCAGCGTGTCCCACGCGCGCTGATCTCCTTGGTCGTCTGCTCCAGCTGATCCTGCTTGATGTCGGTGAGGATCAGCTCCGCACCCTCGTCGGCAAACGCCAGCGCCAGCTCTCGCCCGATCCCCTGGGCGCCTCCGGTGATCAGGACCTTCGCAAGATTGAGCGTCTTCATGGCTCCTCCGTGCGCCGGTAGAAACCGGCGAGGTGTTATAGATGAAAGTTCTAGACGTTGAAGGAGTAGCGAGCCACAACGGCCCCGAGTCATGCGTGACCCGCACGGGCAACTGTGCACACGAAGCGTTGACCTGTGGGCCCGTGCCTGGCGCCATCGGCAGGCGCGAGGCGACGTCATCGTCGTGCGTTTTGCCGATGACGTCGTGATGGGCTTCCAGCATCGGACCGACGCCGAGCGGTTCCTTCAGGAGCTTCGCGAGCGGTTGGCGAAGTTCAAGCTGGAGTTGCACCCTGACAAGACTCGCCTCATCGAGTTCGGGCGGTTCGCCG
>Ga0210044_10010789_pt1 | contig 10794 bp, 6 predicted proteins | sample CryGey13umfilter_2_FD_183959 | JGI IMG/M metagenome (GOLD analysis project Ga0210044, IMG submission 183959) | Groundwater microbial communities from aquifer in Utah, USA - Crystal Geyser 4/9/14 3 um filter (SPAdes) (version 2) | ecosystem: Environmental > Aquatic > Deep subsurface > Groundwater...
ATTTAGTTTTTTTAAAAATAGAATGAGATTAAAAAGCACCATAGGAATAATTTTAGTTTTGATATTGGTAATTACCAGTGCATTTGTAAAACCATTCACTAATTCTTCCTACATCCCTAAAGATGGTGATCCTACTTTTCTAAACTCGTCTTCCAACTGGGCTGATTCTATTTTTGCAACATTAACTCCCAATGAAAGAACTGCTCAATTGTTTATGGTTGCTGCTTTTTCCAATAAAGATTCTTGTCATGTCGAAGAAATTGAGTACTTAATTAACAATTATAAAATAGGTGGATTAATATTTATGCAAGGCGGACCAATAAGACAAGCTAATTTAATCAATAGGTATCAACAACTTTCTAAAGTACCATTAATGGTTTCTATTGATGGGGAATGGGGGTTGGCAATGCGATTGGATAGTACAATTAAATACCCATGGCAAATGACTTTGGGTGCTATCCAAGATGAACAATTAATTTATGAAATGGGCGTGGATATTGGAGAACAATGTAAAAGATTAGGAATTCATGTCAACTTTGCACCAGTGGTAGATATTAATGTGAATCCTAAAAATCCAATTATTAATGCACGTTCTTTTGGTGAAAATAAAGAAAACGTTGCAAGCAAGGGTATTGCATATATGAAAGGAATGCAATCTGTTCATGTGATGGCAAATGCAAAACATTTTCCTGGGCATGGAGATACTGACCAAGATTCTCATAAATCTTTACCAACCATCAATCATTCTGCAGCTAGAATGGATTCAATAGAATTATATCCATTTAAAAAATTAATAGCAAATGGTTTGTCAAGCATGATGGTTGCTCATTTATATATACCCGCTTATGTCCATGAATTAAACACTGCAACCACTTTATCTAAAAATTTAGTAACTAATCTATTACAAGATTCTTTAGGATTTAAAGGTCTAATTTTTACTGATGCATTAAATATGAAAGGTGTAAGTACGGCTTATAAAGCTGGGTTAGTGGATGCAAAAGCATTAATTGCCGGAAATGATGTATTATTGTTTTCAGGAGATGTTCCAATAGCTATTGTTGAGATTAATAATGCCATTGCAAATGGAGAGATAACAAGAGAAGAGGTGGATAGAAGATGTTTAAAAATTTTAAAAGCAAAACAATGGGCTGGATTGGATAATTATCAACCTGTTGAACTTAATAAGCTGACTAATGATTTAAACAAACGAGAATATGAGTTACTAAATAGAAAACTTTCGGAAGCATCGTTAACAGTTTTACAAAACAAGAATGACTTATTGCCATTAAAAAATTTGGAGAAACTTAAAATAGCCTGTTTATCAATTGGAGAAGAAGGTGTAAACGAGTTCCAAAAAACTTTGGAATTGTATACAAAACTTGATTGCTTTTCAGTAAACAAATTAGAAGGTGTTAAAAACGATTCTTTATTGGATACCCTTCGTCAATACAACACCATTATCGTTTCTATTCATAAGTCGAATTTAAGTCCATGGAAAAAATATACCATTGAAGCAGAAACGAAGGATATGATTTCGAACTTAACTCTAAAAAACAAAGTGATTTTAACTGTTTTTGCAAACCCTTACAGTTTAATAGATTTTCCTGCAATCGAAAAAGTGAATGGATTAATTATGGCGTACCAAAATAGCACTTATGCCAAGGAAGCGACTGCTCAATTAATTTTTGGAGGAATTGGTGCAAATGGAAAACTTCCAATAAGTATTTCTACAAAATTTAGAGAAGGAATAGGTTTAGTCGTTAATCCATTAGCACGTTTTAAATACACCATGTCTGAGGAAGTTGGTATTCATCAAGAAGACTTATACCCTATTGACTCTCTAGCACTAAAAGGAATCAAGGAACATGCTTACCCTGGTTGTCAGGTTTTAGTGGCTAAAAGCGGAAAAGTTATTTATAACAAATCTTTTGGTTACCATACTTACGACAAAAATAGACCTGTTATCAACTCAGATATTTATGATTTAGCTTCCGTAACAAAAATATCGGCAACATTACTAGCATTAATGCAGCTACAAGATCAAAACAAGTTTGATTTAGAGTTGAATTTATGCGATTATTTGAGTGATATAATACCAGATTCTTCTTGCTACATTAATTTAAATTTACGTGAAATTTTAGCTCATCAGTCGGGTTTACAAGCATGGGTTCCTTTTTATATCAAAACAATAAGGGATAATGAGTTAGATCCAGTTATCTATTGCAACGATTCTTCTTATTATTATCCATATCGAGTGGCAGAAGGAATATACATTTACAGAGATTACCCAAACCTCATTTATCAACGAATTTTAAAAGGACCACTAAAAGAAAAAGTTTATAATTACAGTGATTTAGGTTATTATTTTTTTAAAAAAATAGCTGAAAAACAAACAAAAGAACCACTCGAAGATTATGTGGCTAAAATATATGCACAAATAGGAATGACTACTACTGGTTATTTACCACGAAAGCGATTTAGTTTAGATCAGATAATACCCACTGAATACGATAAGATCTTTAGAAAACAATTGATTCATGGAGATGTTCATGATCCTGGTGCTGCTATGTTAGGTGGTGTTGGAGGTCATGCAGGAGTATTTTCAAATGCCAATGATTTAGCTAAATTAATGCAGCTCTATTTAAACAAGGGTTCTTATGGAGGCGTTCGTTACATAAATGATTCAACTCTAAATGAATATACCCAATGCCAATATTGTTATGAAGGTAAAGAAAACAGAAGAGCTGTCGGTTTTGATAAACCTTTTTTAAATGGACATGGTGGACCAACCTGCGATGGTATTTCTCAACGTAGTTTTGGTCATACTGGATATACTGGGACAATGGCATGGGTAGACCCAGAAGAGGAAATCGTTTACATTTTTTTATCCAACAGGGTTTATCCTGATGCAACAGAAAATAAATTAATGAAAATGAATATCCGAACAGATATTCAACAAGTGATATACAACGCCATAGATAAAGCTAAAAATCAAAAAATAAACTAAAAAATTTTACAATGAAAAGAATTGTAATTTGTGCAGATGGTACCTGGAACAAGCCTGAAGAAGACCTAAAAAATGATTTTCCGACCAATGTCTTAAAGTTTTCTAGAGCCATCACTCCATTAACGGAAGAAAATATTGTACAAATTGTTTTCTACGATTGGGGAATTGGTTCTTATCATTCTTCACTTGCTGGTGGCTCTTTGGGAAAAGGATTGGATAAAAATATTAAAGATTGTTATCGTTTTATCGTTGACAATTATGAACTAGGGGATGAGTTGTTTTTTTTCGGTTTTAGTAGAGGTGCTTACACAGTTAGAAGTTTGTGTGGATTAATTAACAATTGTAGCATTTTGAAAAAAGAAAATGCCAATTTAATAACTGCTGCTTTCGATTTGTATAAAAATAGTAGGTATTATGTAAGTCATCCTTTTTCTGTTCTGTTTAGAAAAGAAAAAGCAATAACAGAACAAGCCCCCATTAAATTTGTTGGGGTTTGGGATACTGTAGGTTCTATGGGATTACCAACTAGTATTTTTGGATTTATTAAACCAAAAAATTTATTTTATGATAATAAAATTGGAGCCATCATTCAAACAGCCCGACATGCTTTGTCTATTGATGAAGTTAGAAAGGATTTTGAACCAACAATATGGATTCCAGACAACGAAAAAAAGGTAGATTTAAAACAAGTTTGGTTTGTAGGTGTACATTCTGATGTTGGTGGAAGTTATAAACCAGATAACAACGGTAGAACTTTAGCAGAAATTCCTATGTTATGGATGAAAAGGGAAGCAGAATTGCAACAATTAAAGTTTCAAAAACACTTGGAGGTAGAAACCGACCCTTTATCTCCAAAGCATAACGAGCAAAAGAGTTTTTATAAATTATTGGGTGAGCATGTGAGAGAGATTTTGCCACATACACCGATTCATAAAAGTGTAAAAATTCGTTATGAAAAAGACCCTTCCTATCGTCCTAAAAACTTAGTGAATTATATCGAAAAATATGGATGGACGAATATTGAAGAATAATTTTTAGCACAATTTTTGATAATCTTTAACCAATAAAAAAATCTATCCATGAGAACCATTTTAATTATATCACTTTTTACCTATCTATCATTACCATTTTATGCCCAAAATTCAAAAAATGAACCTTTTGAAGTGTACAACATCCAAAATGAAGAAGATGGCTCTACGGTAATTTATGCTACCAATACTTTTTTATGCGAAGAATCGATTATCATAGAGTTTAGTATTTTAAAAAATATGGTTGCAGATGTTCAATTACCATTTAAAGGGGTTGTTCCTGCAGGTGCTACAGCATTCAAACTATTAACCTTAACCATTAAAGATAAAACAAAAGAAAGTCAATTTGGTTTTATTACTAAATTCTGCCACGGTAATATTTATGAAGGAAAACACAACGATAGCACTATTTATTTAATTCCATACCAAGCAGGAAAGCAACATCCCATCGGACAAGCTTATGGCGGAAAATTTTCTCATTATCTAAAAGGCAGTACGCATGCTATTGATTTTGATATGGAAATTGGAACTCCAATTTGTGCAGCTAGAGATGGAATTGTAATTTTTGTGAAAGACGATTCTAATAAACATGGTAAAACCATACAATTTCAAGAATATGGAAATTACATTACTATTTACCACGAAGATGGGACGATGGCAAATTATTTTCACCTTCAAAAAAATGGAAGTAAAGTAAAAATAGGCGACAAAGTTACTGCAGGACAGGTTATTGCGTTAAGTGGAAATACGGGTTGGTCTTCAGGCCCTCATTTGCATTTTCAGGTATTTTCTTATACAAAAGATATGGATTTTAAAAGTATTCCTACCTTATTTTTACAAGAAAATGGAAAAACAATTACGTTAGAAAAAAGTGAAACTGGATACAAATCTGTTCATTAAGTTTGTTTAAAAATCAATTAGCTACTTTTTGATGTTGAAATAGCCTTTTCATTTATCGCTCTTTTAAAGCGAGTATGAGAATGGGGTACACAAATCAAAGGCGTTAAAATAGCCACTCCTTCACCTGCTAAAAAAAGTGATACTGCTTATCAAAAGAGAGTGAAACGTAAAAAATTCAGAACAAGAGCAGCTATAGAGCCTATTATCGGACATCTAAAAACAGACTTTAGAATGGCTCAAAACTATTTCTTAGGTGAAAACTGGTACACAAATCAATGCTTTTATGGTTGTAACTGCTTGGAATTTAAAAAAAATGATGGAAATTTTAAAAGAAAATTTCTTGTATCATTTTTTCTTTAACTTTTTTCAATGGAATTTTGACCAAAATAGATGCAAAATCAACCAAAATTAGCTTTTATAAGGAGCGACTAGCTAAATTTGTTGGTATTACTATATCGTAGAAAATTTGTGAATTTTACGAATTAATCTTCCGCTGATTCTTCCATCGTATGATAAATGTTTTGTACGTCATCATCTTCTTCAATTTTTTCTAACAATTTATTAACATCTTCTTCTTGTTCTTTAGTTAATTTTTTGGTTTGTTGAGCAATTCGTTCAAAGCCAGAAGAAAGAATTTCTTTTTTATTTTCCTCTAAATATTTTTGAATTGAACCAAAGTTCTCAAAATGAGCATAAATAATTATTCCATCATCATCAACAAAAACCTCATCGGCACCATAATCAATCAACTCTAATTCCAGTTCTTCAGGATTAGTGCCATCGTTTACAATTCTAAAATTGCAGGTATGATCGAACATAAAAACTACAGAACCAGCTGTTCCCAAATTACCATCACACTTCGTGAAATAGCTTCTTAAATTGGCAACAGTTCTGTTATTATTGTCCGTTGCTGTTTCTACTAAAACAGCTATACCATGTGGTGCATATCCTTCAAAAATAACTTCTTTGTAATTACTGGTATCTTTGTCTTTTGCTTTTTTAATGGCACGCTCAACATTCTCTTTGGGCATATTGGCTGCCTTTGCGTTTTGAATGACAGCACGTAATCGTGAATTACTTTCAGGGTCTGGACCACCCTCTTTTATTGCCATTACAATGTCTTTACCTATTCTAGAAAAGGTTTTAGACATTTTTCCCCAACGTTTAAATTTTCTTGCTTTTCTAAATTCAAATGCTCTTCCCATTTGTCAAAAAATTATTAAATTATTAAATTATTTTTTTTAATTGATGTCCCATTTTGTCTCTTTTTGTTTCTAAATATGCTTTATTGTGCTTATTAGAATCAATTTCAATAGAAACATTTTCTACAATTTCTAATCCGTACGCTATTAAACCAGTTCGTTTTTTAGGATTGTTACTCATTAAACGGATTTTAGTAACTCCTAAATCTCTTAATATTTGTGCTCCAATTCCGTAATCTCGTTGATCTGCTTTAAAACCTAATTCTATGTTTGCTTCAACGGTATCTCTTCCATCTTCCTGTAATTTGTAGGCTTTTAATTTGTTTAACAAACCTATACCTCTTCCTTCCTGATTCATATATACAATCACCCCTTTTCCAGCTTCCTCAATCATTTCCATTGCTTTTTGTAATTGAGCCCCACAATCGCAACGGCAAGAACCAAAAACATCACCTGTCATGCATGATGAATGTACTCTCACTAATATAGGCTCATCTTCTTTCCATGTTCCTTTTACCAATGCTAAGTGATCCATTTCGTTGGTGATTTGTTGGTAAGCAACCAAATCGAAATCGCCATAAGCTGTGGGTAATTTTACTTTTACTTCTCTTTTTATTAATGTTTCGTGTTTTAAACGGTATTCAATTAAGTCTTTAATTGAAATTATTTTTAAGTGATGTTTCTTACTAATTTCTAATAGTTGAGGTAAACGAGCCATCGTTCCATCCTCGTTGAGTATTTCCACTAAAACACCTGCTGGTTCAAAATCTGCTAATTTGGCTAAATCAATAACAGCTTCGGTATGCCCAGCTCTTCTTAACACACCTTCCTTTCTGGCTTTTAAAGGAAAAATATGTCCTGGTCTGCCTAAATCTGAAGGTTTGGTATTTGGATTAATTAATGCTAAAATCGTTTTTGCTCTATCGCTAGTAGAAATTCCTGTAGAACAACCACTTCCTTTTAAATCGACAGAGACAGTGAAAGGGGTTTCGTGTAAAACGGTGTTATGCCCGACCATTAAATCCAATCCTAATTCTTCACATCTACTTTCTATTAATGGTGCACAAACCAAACCACGACCATGAGTTACCATAAAATTAATAACATCTGAAGTAACATTTCTGGCAGCAGTAACAAAGTCTCCTTCATTCTCTCTATCCTCATCGTCCACCACAATAATTATCTTCCCTGCTTTAATATCTGCTATTGCTTCCTCTATTTTATTTAACTTTGTCTCCATTAACTATTATTTTGCAGCAAAATTAGGAATTTGTAGAGAAGTGATAGCGTAATTGAGTAATTAAGTTATCAAAAAAAGATTCCCATTTTTTTGAAAATGTTAGAATAGATTATGGCAAGAGTACTAGCAATAGATTATGGAAGCAAACGAGTTGGAATTGCAGTTACTGATGAATTGCAAATTATTGCCAGTGGCTTAACCACCGTTCATAGCAAAAATATTATTGCATTTTTAGAAACTTATTTTAGTAAAAACGAAGTGGAATGTGTTGTGGTTGGTGAGGCTTTAGACTTAAAAAACAATCCTGCTGAGTCGGCTAGATTTATTGAACCTTTTGTAAAACATTTAAGCAGAAAATTTCCCAACCTGAAAATTGCTCGTGTTGACGAACGGTTTACCTCTAAAATTGCTTTTCAAACCATGATTGACAGCGGTTTGAAAAAGAAAGCCAGGCAAAATAAAGCGTTAATAGACGAAATTAGTGCAACTATAATTTTACAGAGCTATCTAGAACAGAAACAGAAGTTTTAAACTATTGTGCATTTATTAATTGAATATAGTCAAATAAAATATTAGTTGATTAGTTGCACCACGTTGTTCTTTTATTTAGAAATGTTAAAAATTCATAACGAGTAACAATATGCTTTTTTTTGTTACGTTTATACCTGAAAATAAGAAACTTACCCACTAAAAATGAATAAAAAAACCACCTCCATACTTTGCCTTACTGCATTGTACAGCATTTTCTTTTACCATCAACATGCTGGAATCAACTTTTTAATTTTCACCATTGCTGCCATTGCATTTTTTTATTTTCAAGATAAAACTATTTTTAAAAGCAAAGCAGTGCTAGTCGTTAGTTTTGCAGCAGTTTTTGCAGCTAGTTTTTTGATGGTTAACGATTCTACACTTTCTGGTTGGGCGACTGTTGTAGCACTGTTAGTGTTACCAGGAGTTATTATCAATAGGCGTTCATCGGTGCTCATCGATTTATTTTCTTCTCTTTATTCAACTACCATTTCTCCTGCTTTTATGATTGTGGAAATGATTGAATCTGGAAAAAACGGAAAAGGGAAAGGATTTTTGCATTTACTCAAATACATCGTTCCTATTGTTTTTGTTATTGCTTTCTTTTTTATTTATCGAGCAATGAATCCATTATTTGAAAAGTTTACACAAGAAATTGCAGAATTTATTAGCTTAGAATGGGTGTTTTTTACCTTAGGTGGTTTCCTTTTGGTGTATAGTTTCTACAAACAAAAACGAATTGCAGGCTTGGATGATTGGGAAAAAAATGGGGCAATAGCTATTGATGAAGCTGCCGTTCGACCTCCAAAATGGAATGAGTCTGTTGCTTTTTTGTTACTTTTTGTGGCACTCAATGCCATGCTTGTTGTTGTTAACTTAATGGACGTGAACTACCTTTATTTAGGACAAGGAATGCCTGATGGTATTACGCATAAAGAGTTCGTACACAAAGGAGTAGGAATGCTTATTTTAAGCATAATTTTAGGTATTTCTATATTACTTTTCTTTTTTAGAGGAGCTCTAAATTTTTCTAAAAACAAAACATTTATCAAAGCCCTCGCGTTTTTGTGGGTACTGCAAAATATTTTTATGGTTTGTTCTACAGCTATTAGAAATACCATGTACATTGATGCGGCTTTATTAACTTATAAAAGAATTGGAGTTTACTTTTGGTTGTTTTTTGCCATTATTGGTTTAATTACTTTATTTATCAAATTAAAACAAAACAAAACTGTTTGGTTTTTGTTTCGATACAACTTTGCATCTTTATTTGTAGTGCTTATTCTTAGCTCTGCTTTTGATTGGGATTGTATTATTTCTACGTATAACATTAACCGAGCAAAACAAATGGTAGAAATTTCTTCGTTAGACAAAAATTATTTGTTAGACATTTCAGAAGGAAACATTAAAGCTTTATACGAAATTAAAAATTTAGAAGGTTTTGAAGTAGATTCTGTCTATTCGTATGATTATTATAGAAACGATTTTAGTTTTGATATGAACAATTACGATTACAACCTTTCTAACAGTAGTGCATTGGATTGTAAAGTATTTGATTTTTTAAAATCAGATGCTCAAGGAGATTGGAGGTCATACTCGGTAAGAAGAACCCAAGTACGAAAAGATATCCAACAACTCCATGCCAATGGCATGCTAAATTCGTTGGAATTACAAGAACATTACATCACATCGCTAGCCCCTATTTATGGACTAACCAATATAATAGAGCTAAATTTAAACAATGATAATTTTTCAACTGCTTCCCAATTGGCTGGCATTAATGAACTTCCTCAGCTGAAAAAATTATACTTAAACAATAACTACATTTCTAAGTTAGACACCTTAAAACCCAACACCAACCTAACTCATTTAACCCTTCAACAAGATGAAATCACCAATTTAAAATTCTTAAAAAACTTCCCCAATTTAGACTCGTTAGAGCTCAGTAATAACAAATTAATTACTTTATCTTCCTTGCCTGCTTTAAAACACCTTAAAGCGTTACGTTTAGATGGAAATCCGTTAAATGATATTAGCAAATTAACGGTATTAACGAACTTAAAAGAATTGTCGTTAAACAACATCGTTGGAAATGTGGGTAAATTTCCAGCACTAAATACTGTTGCCAATTTAAGTGTAAATGGTTCGCAAAATATGGTAAAATATGGGTTAAACAATGCCAACTCCTTTCCTTCCCTAACTTATTTAGATGTTTCCAATAATGTACTCTACGATTTAAGTGCTTTTATAAACAAAGAAAATAAGAGTAAAATACCACTTTTGCAATCGTTAAACATTAGCTCCAATAGTTTTTCAACTCTTCATAGTATTGAAGTTTTTAATCAACTTACCTACTTAGATGTGAGCTATAACAAATTATACCACATTATTGGTTTAGAAAAATTAACTCAACTCAAACAACTTAATTTGAGCAATAACGATATTCGAGAGTTACAATCTTTAGAAAATATGGTTCTTTTGCAAGAACTCAACTTAAGCAACAATGCTAATGTTGATGATTTTAAAGAGCTTGCTAAGTTAACTCAATTAACTTCACTTATTTTATCAGGAACTTCTATTCGAGATTTGCAACCTCTCAGTACTTGTAAGTTATTACAATTATTAAACCTAACTGGTTGTCGAATTTCTAATTGGAATGCTTTAACAGCCCTTACTCAATTAGAAAACCTTTCGGCTTCCTTTCTCACTAAAGAAGATTTAGCAACTTTTAAAAGACTTCCCAACTTAAAATACTTAACCATTACCAACAGCGAAGAAAGCGTTGTGGCTTTGTTTAAAAAGGAACTTAAGGATGTGGAGATTTATTAATTTTTTATAAAAATAGAACTATTAAAAACTAAATACTCTAGATCACTACTGTCCAACCTT
>Ga0210044_10010790_pt1 | contig 10793 bp, 10 predicted proteins | sample CryGey13umfilter_2_FD_183959 | JGI IMG/M metagenome (GOLD analysis project Ga0210044, IMG submission 183959) | Groundwater microbial communities from aquifer in Utah, USA - Crystal Geyser 4/9/14 3 um filter (SPAdes) (version 2) | ecosystem: Environmental > Aquatic > Deep subsurface >...
CAAATGGACCACCGGCTCCAAAGCCCTGGGAAGGATCAAAAGCAGCGTGACCATATTGGTCATAGGTTTGCTTTTTTTCCGGATTGGATAAAACCTCGTAAGCTTCGGAAATTTCCTTGAATTTAGCCGCCGCGTCGGCGGCTTTGTTCCGGTCCGGATGGTACTTTAATGCCAACTGACGGTAAGCTTTTTTGAGCTCGGCGGCGCTGGCGGTTTTAGCCACACCCAAAACTTCGTAAAAATCCCGTTTAGTGGTCATGAGTTACGAACCAATTTCAAATATTTTTTTAACTAAATTTTTCCTGGCATAAAAAGCCCGACTTACTGAACCGTGTCCTGCCCCCTTAGTTCTTGCCTGAATCCATTTTCCATCTTTTCCTGTTAAACTTTGAAATCCATATTTAATTAATTTTTCTCTAATAAAATCGTAGTCTTTTTTTATCTCCTGAATTAAAATGTCATCTTTAGCAAAATCTAAGCTTATTACTTTTAATAATTCTGCCTCATGAGAATTTTTTCCGTGCCATTCAACCGCACAAAAAATCATCGCCTTTAGTTTTTCCCAACAATGGCTTTTAAAAAATGGTTGTTCTTTTAACTCATGTGGGTTAACCATGGTAATTGCCATTGTTTCTTTGGGGATAAATTCTCCTTGGACACGATAAAAACTGACTGATTTTAATTCGTAAGATAATCCATTGGGTGCTTTAGAAATATTTGTTTGAAGCCCGGCCAATCTTTCTAAAACTAAACCCTTCCAACCCTTATTTTGTTTACCTGTTTGGTAGGTAGTAATTTTATGTTTTAAGGCTAAGTTGCTCAAATTTTGACCAATATATTTGGATAAATTATTAATGGCTGTAGTTCGAGTAATAATCTTCATAATCTTTTTAGTTTAAGAAAATGTTAATACCGCCTGATTATGATTAAAAGAAGGCTTGTTTGTAGGTAATAATGGCATGCTTACATTAATATCTTTGGTTAAAGAAAAATTAAATTTAGGTTTATTGGCCATATTTTTTGCCAATTCTTCAAATCTTTTGATTGATAAGTCTAAATACTCTTTTTCTGTATCAATTCCAATAAAACTTCTTCCGTAAAGATAAGCGGCTAGCCCTGTGGTTGAACTCCCCGCAAAAGGATCAAGAATTAAATCTCCTTTTCTTGTACTAGCTAAAACTATTCTTTTGAGTAAATCTATCGGTTTTTGGGTTGGATGCTTACCAAAACGTTTCTCAATCGGTTTAGGAGTATTAATTGACCAGACAGATCTCATTTGAAGCCCGAATTTTTTTAATTGGTCTTCCGGCCAATTACCATCTTTCATTGACCTATAGTTAAAGGTGTGTTTTCCCCCTTTTTCCTTTCTAGCCCAAATAAGAGTTTCATGACTGGCGGTAAAAAAACGGCAACTTAAATTCGGAGAGGCGTTCGGTTTAAACCAAGCAATATCATTTAATATGTGAAATTTATTAATTTCCAAGGCTACTCCACATTGGTAAATTGAATGATAAGTACCGCTGACCCATATTGTTCCATTTGGTTTCAAAATTCTTCTACAGGCACTTAACCATCTGCGATGAAACTCAAAATTTTTCCTAGTGCCATTGCTTAGATCCCAATTGCCTTTTTTTACACTAACCATCTTCCCATTTTGACAAGTAAAGCTACCGCTTGATAAAAAGTAGGGAGGATCGGCAAAAATCATGTCAACAGAATTCTCTGAGAATTGATTTAAGAGTTTTAGACAATCCCCTGAATAAAGTTTAAAGTTTGGTTTTTCGTAATAAGGTTTAATCATAGTTAAAGGTCGCGTTTGGTAGTCATATGTTTATTTGTTTATCGTTGTGAAAATTGTGGAATCTTCTTTATCATTGTATGACAAAAGTCTACAATTTTTTGTATTAGTTTTAAACCATCTCTTCTATTCTTTGCTTTTTCTATTGATGTTGTTGAACTTTCACCATTAACCTTAGACTCTTCGTTGCTTTTGTTCACAAATAGTTTTCTTTCTTTTAAAATTTTACTCTCATAGAGTGGCTTCCCAGTAAATGGATTAAAATATCTTTTTTCTACATAGGAATTTTCAACATCCTGATCATTTTCAAGTTTAGTATTCGCATATCCTTTAAATGTTGGGGTTTCTACTGCTTCTGATGGTGCTTGTGGAGGCAATCTGATTGGCTCACTAATTGTACCACTACTATCTCTAAAAATCGCTTCTCCAGAATTTTGATTGCTCACATTTAACTCTCCGCATAACTAGTTAACTGTTTTTTTATTACTTTGTGCAGTAACTTTCGATGCAAAAAATGATATTGAGCCTAAAACTTTACCATCAGACGTTACTGAAAGTTTATATTCGCCTGTCTCTGGAAGTGGAAAATTACCAACGTCAGTAATTATGTTGGTTCTGCCACCACTGCCAATTTTCACTACAACTTCTTTTGGGTTCAATGCTTTCTTTTTTGATGGTGTTTGAACATTAAATAAAATTTTGGCTTCTTTTTCTGGTTTGCCGGAAACAATCGCTACGATAAAAAATCTTAGAAATTTTGCCGGTGTTTCTGTGACAAACATCCGATCAAACATACCAATAACAGATAATTTACCTTCGCTGGAAGTCATGGCAAAATCGCACAAGGTTAGAAATTCTAACTTTAAGTCAGACATATTTACTCCTTTTTATTAAGTTACCTAGAAACTCCAGGTGTGCTAAAGTTACTAAACACAATTGGGCCATAAACTCCCGACGGAAGAGAGCTTCTTGTTTCATTATGGCCATCAAAACACAGCCAAAATCTCATCACAGAATTTGGCATCTTACAAATTTCTTCCTTTTTCCCCCATGGCTCAACAATAAATAGTTCTGGTTTGGGGGGCGGAAGGTTGTCCATATTATTCATTGACCACTTCGCCTTCTTGGACTCCCGACTTATCAGTCGAGGATCCGCGATCAGACTTGTCTGATCGGGATTTGTCTTCCTCTTTCTTCGGCTCGGTCTTCTGCGCCTCGTACATGGCGGCGCCGACTTTCTGGATGGCTTCGGACAAATCTTTGGTTTTGGCTTCCAGTTCGTCTTTCGAGCCTGATTCCAAGATGTCTTTCAAGGTCTTGATCTTTTTCTCGGCTTCGGATTTATCCTCAGCCTTAACTTTATCGCCGGCATCTTTCAGGGTTTTTTCGCTGGTGAAAATGAGGGTGTCGGCCTGATTGCGGGCATCGATCCGCTCTTTTTTCAACTTGTCCTCTTCGGCGTGTTTTTCCGCCTCAGCGGTCATGCTTTTGACTTCTTCTTCTGACAGACCGGTCGAGCCTTTAATCGTAATCTTCTGCTCTTTATTGGTAGCTTTATCTTTGGCAGTGACATTTAAGATACCGTTGGCGTCAATATCAAAAGTGACTTCAATTTGCGGAATGCCTCTGGGAGCAGGCGGAATGCCGTCAAGAATGAAGCGGCCTAAAGATTTATTGTCTGCAGCCATCGGCCGCTCACCCTGGAGAACATTGATTTCCACTGATGTTTGGTTATCGGCGGCAGTGGAAAATATCTGGGATTTGCTGGTGGGAATGGTGCTGTTGCGCTCAATTAACGGGGTGGAAACGCTGCCCAAAGTTTCAATACCTAAAGTTAAGGGGGTAACGTCTAAAAGCAAAACATCGGTGACATCGCCCATTAAAACTCCGGCTTGAATGGCGGCACCAACGGCCACAACTTCGTCCGGATTAACGGATTTATTCGGTTCTTTCCCAAAAAGATCTTTGACCGTCTGATAAACTTTAGGCATCCGGGTCATGCCGCCAACCAAAACTACTTCATCAATATCCTTGACGGTTTTCTTCGCATCTTTTAAACAGGCCTTAACCGGAGCAACAGTTTCTTTAATTAAATCGTCAACCAAGCTTTCCAGTTTCGCCCGGGTCAGTTTCATAGTCAGATGCAAAGGCTGACCGGTTTTAGATTGGGTAATAAAGGGCTGATTAATCTCGGTTTCCTTGGAAGAAGACAGCTCGATTTTGGCTTTTTCGGCCGCATCCTTAACCCGCTGGAGCGCCTGTTTATCAGCTTTCAGGTCAATGCCGTTTTCCTTTTTAAATTCAGCGGTAATATAATCAATGAGTTTTTGGTCAAAATCATCGCCGCCTAAGTGAGTATTGCCGTTGGTGGCTTTAACTTCATAAACATTATCCCCAAGCTCCAAGACGGAAATATCAAAAGTACCGCCGCCTAAATCATAAACGGCAATAGTCTCGACTTTTTTCTTTTCCAAGCCATAGGCCAAAGCGGCCGCGGTCGGCTCATTTAATATCCGTTCGACTTTTAAGCCGGCAATTTCACCGGCTTGCTTGGTGGCTTGACGCTGGGCATCGTTAAAGTAAGCCGGAACAGTAATCACGGCTTTGTCAATTGAACCGCCTAAATAGGCCTCGGCATCAGTTTTGGCTTTTTGCAGGATTATGGCGGAGATTTCCTGAGGAGAATATTTTTTCCCCTCAACCTCTACCATGACCATGGTGTCTTTGCCGCTAACAATCTTGTAAGCAACCATGCCTTGAGTCTTTTTCACTTCGGCATCGCCGGTCTTCCGGCCCATCAGCCGTTTAATCGAATAAATCGTGTTCTCCGGATTTAAAACCATCTGGCGCTTGGCAATATCGCCGACCAAATTTTTCAGCGGCTCGACAACGGAAGGAATTAAGTTTCGGCCTTCGCTGGTGGCAATAACTTTGGGGGTGCCGCCTTCCATGACAGCAACGACGGAATTGGTAGTCCCTAAATCGATACCAATGATTTTAGACATATTAAACTCCTTTACCGACTTTAACCCTAGCAGGTCTTAACACCCGACCTTGAAGGGCATAGCCGGTTTGAACTATTTCTATAATATAATCTTTTTTTCCGGGGATAAGTTCAACGCACTCGGCGGTTTTAGGGTCAAAAACAGTGTTTAATAGTTTAATTTCACTGATACCTTCTGCCTGCAAAACTGATTTAAACTTATCAATTGTTAACTGCAAACCGGCGTTTTTCAGATGCTCCTGAGTTTTTTCCAGGTCGTCCAAAACCGGTAAAAGCTTGGTCAATAAAACGGCGTTGGCAAATTTAACAAAGTCCTGCTGATCAGCCACAACTCTTTTTTGCAGATTTTGATAATCAGCCAAAGTGCGCTTCAGTTGGTTTTCCAATGTTTGAGTCGGAGAAGGTTTTTTCATAAAGATTACCAATTGGCGGCTATTTGATTAATTAAACTGCCAAAATAACGGACAGTGGGGACAATGCTTTGGTAAGATAAACGGGAAGGGCCGATCACTCCTAAGGAACCGGAAAGATTGGGGCTGGAAAAATCAACAAACACCATACCCAAGGCCTCAAATAGATCTGAGTCAAAATCATCACCGACTAAAATATGAATGGTTTCTTCGCCGGAAGCTTTAGTGAAAATGGAGTTAATCCGGCTGAATTCGTCAATTAAAGATAAAACGGCGCGGGCGACATCAATATCATAAAACTCGGGGTTATCCAGAATATGGGCTTCTCCGGCATGAAACAAGCCGCCGACAGAAGTACAGGCGACTGCCAGAGCTTTGGTTTTGTCAGCCAAGGCTTTAGTCAAGCTCGTTAAAAACTTGTCAGCTTGAAAACGACTGTCCCAAACTTTTTCTTTAACGGCTACTTCTTCGGCCACAGACAGTTCTTCTTCTTTAATCAGCTCCCGGACATAATATTTTAGGGCCATGGGGGTAGGGGTCCGGCCGGCCGAAGTATAAGGCTGTTTTAAAAATCCGGACTTGGTTAAATCCATCATCTCATTTCTAATCGTGGCCGGAGAGATACCTAAGTTGTATTTCTTTTCCAGGGTAATACTGCCGACCGGTTCAGCGGTAGTAGTAAATTCATCGATAATCGCTTTTAATATCTGAGACTGGCGATCAGTAAGATTCATATTAGCAGTATGCTACCACGACTGCTAAATAACTGTCAAGGGGATAATTCCGCTGTTTGACTTGATCGTAATATCCGTCTTTGCCGATTTTTCTAGCTTCGTCATTAATAGAATTTCTTGAGCAACTAGGCCTACAAGGTCTACAAGGTCCAACCTTGAAGTAGTTAAAATTGTCTCAATTCCCGCCTGTTACCTACAAGGTTGGACCTTGAAGGTCATTAAAAGTCAAAAAGCACTTGCTGCCAGTGTCACGCCCAACTGCTTAAAATCCCTGTCAAAGCTGAAAATTGCCTTGATTTTATTCCGCTTCATGGCCACGACACTGGAACAGTCAATAAAAGAAATTTTTTTGGATTTAACCCTCTTGAAAAAATCTTTGGCTTCTTTATGTAAAAATTTATCAATAAATATTTCTTTAGCATAGTTGTTAGCGTGATTTAAAAACTCAATCGCCGCTAGTTTTCCCAGTTTTTTGGAAATCACGGTAATTGATTCACCAATCACATCTGAAGAAGTAAAAAATCTCACTTTTTTTGATTTTAGTGTTTTTAACAATAATATTGCCCGGTCATGAGTTGAGTCTTTATCGTCCTTTATGGCCACAAAAACATTGGTGTCAATAAAAATCTTAGAGATCGTAGGCATATTTATCGTATTCAGAGTCGCCGGGGCCGCTGACCGGGTTTGCCGCCCATTGCTCCAGCGCTTCAAATTGCGTTTGTTTGTTTTTCGCTTTCTTTTTAATCTTTTTCCCTTCAGTTTTAATCGCCCGGTCCAAAAGTGTCCGGGTTATTTGAGAAAAAGATTTCCCGGTCAAGGCCGCCAATTCCTCAATCGCATATTCATGGTTATCCTGCAGTAAAATCTGTTTTCTTATTAACATACACAACTATATTACACACTTGTCTAAACGTTGTCAAGGGCGGTTTTGTTATAATCTGGCTATGAAGTTAAAAATACTGGGATTGATAGTTTTGCTGGTGGGGCTGGCGATTAGTTTGGATTTAGGCTCAAAAGTCAGCCGGTTGTTTTCTGAGGCCACTGGGAAAAAGGCGGAAATAGTGGTGGAAGCAGATAAAGAGATCGGGCCAGTGCCGAGATTATGGAATAACTTCAGCCAGGGCGGCGAGTCACACGACGGCATGTTAACAGCGGCGATCAAACCGATGCAGGCCCTCTCCCCCGGCTATGTCCGGCTTGATCATATTTATGATTTTTACGATGTGGTTAAAAAGGAAGACGGCCGGTTAAAATTTAACTGGACAAAATTGGACCGGGAAGTGGAGGCGATTTTAAAAATGGGAGCAAAGCCGTTTTTAGCGTTGTCATATATGCCGCCAGCTTTAGGCAGTGATGTTACCGGCAAGCCGGACAGCTGGGACCAGTGGCAGGAAGTGGTTAAAACAACGATTGAGCACTATTCCGGCAAAAATAATAAAAATATCGATAAGGTTTACTATGAAGTTTGGAATGAGCCGGATTTGTTCGGCAACTGGAAGACTGCGGGAGACAAAAACTATTTAGAGATGTACCGACAAACAGCGATGGCGGCAAACAAGGCTGCTAATGTCCAATCATTTAAGCTGGGCGGGCCGGCGACTACCGGTATGTATAGAAACTGGATTGAAGCGATGTTTAAGATGGTTAATGAAGAAAATTTAAGGTTTGATTTTGTCTCCTGGCACCGCTACAGCTTAAGTTCGGAGCAATATAAAAAAGATGTCGAAGAGTTAAGTAGTTTGTTAGAAACGTATCCCCGGTTGGCTTTAAAGGAAAAAATTGTGTCGGAGTGGGGCCTGGATGCAGAAAATAACCCGGGCTATGATGATAATCTGGGAGCGGCCCACACCTTAGCCAGTGTCTTGGAAATGATTGGTTCAGTATCCAAAGCTTTTAGTTTTGAAATTAAGGATGGCTTAAGCCCGGAAAATAAAACATTTTGGGGAAGATTCGGCATGATGAGCCACGAGGATACTGGTTTGGTATTAAAGCCAAGATATCAGGCCTATAGGTGGCTCAATGCTCTAGGGGAAACCAGAATTTATTTAACCGGCGAGGGCAGTTGGGTAAAAGCCGTGGCCGCCAAAAAGGCTGACGAGTTGCAAATTTTTTTGGTTAACTATGACCCGGCTAATAGTCACCATGAGACAGTACCGGTAGTAATTAAAAATCTCCGGTCAGGCAGTTATGAAGTGATTAAAGAAAACTTTAACGGCCAAACCCAAAAAACCATGGTAAAAATTAACAGCGGGACTTGGGCGGGGCAGGTAATAATGCCGGCTAATGAGATGGTTAAATTAACTGTCAGACCAACAACTGAGGTTAGCGAATAACGGCCAAAAAGGTGTCCTGATTCAGAACTACCCGGCCAAAAGCCTTCAGCCTTTTTTTGCCTTTTTTCTGTTTTTCCAATAGTTTGGCTTTGCGGCTTAAATCGGCGGCATGGAGTTTAACCGTGACATCTTTACGATAGGCTTTTAAAGTCTCCCTGGCTAAAATCTGGCCGCCTAAGGCAACCTGAATCGGCAGTTCAAACTGCTGGCGGGGAAGGGCGGCTTTTAGCTTTTTGGCTAATTTCAAAGCTAATTTTTGCGCTTTAGAACGGATGGTTAAAACGGAAAGGGGCTCAATTATTTGACGATTAAGTAAAACTTCCAGTTTGACAATGTCACTGGGGACAAAGCCGGCAAACTGCCAGGTTAAACTGGCAAAGCCGGAAGAAACAGACTTTAACTGGTCAAAAAAACCGCTGATTAACTCCTGCAAGGGCATAAAATAATTTAATTTGAGTTGTTGGCCATGAAATTCCTGAGCGATTAAATGAGCCCGGTGGTCCTGACATAAATCCATGATGCCGCCGAAGTACTTCAGGGGGCTAAAAATAGTTAAATTAATAAATGGTTCCAAGGTTTTATTAATTAAAGAGGGGTCGGGAAAATCGGCCGGACTGAAAATAGAAATCAGCAGCTGATTTTTTTTGAGTTCCAGTTGATATTCCACCGAGGGGCTGGTGGTAATCAACTCTAAAGCAAATTCGCGTTCTAAACGCTCCTGAACAATTTCGGCGTGGAGCAATCCCTGGAAACCAATTTTAAAACCACTGCCTAAAACCGAGGAGTTCACCGGAGAGTAAATAATGCTGGAGTCGGTTAAGCGGAATTTTTCCAAAGATGATTTTAGTTTAATAAAATCGTTGTTTTCCAAAGGATAAAAATCCATATATACAACCGGTTGGGGTTCATGATATCCCGCCAAAGGCGGGCAGGCCCGGCAGTCGGCGGCGGTGATGGTGTCCCCAACGTGGCAAAGAGAGATGTCTTTTAAACCGGTAGCAATATAACCGACTTCGCCGCAAGTCAAAGAGTCAACCGGTTTCAGGGCGGGAGTAAAGTAACCCAAGTTCAGCGGTTTAAAAATAGTTTGATTGGAAAAAAACTTAAGGCTTTGGCGGTGATTAATCCGACCGTTGACTAAGCGGATATAGGCAATCACGCCATGATGAGGATGATAAAAAGAGTTAAAAACTAAAGCCTGAAGCCCCACTTCGCCAGAGGTTCCGCTAGGGGCAGGCACCCGATCAATGACCGCTTCTAGCAATTCCGGTACGCCGCGGCCGGTTTTAGCGGACACAAAAAGAATTTCTTTTTTGGCAAAACCAAAAGTGGCCTGCATTTGCCGGCTAAGATTGTCCAGGTCAAGGTTGGGCAAATCAATTTTATTAATCACCGGAATTAATTCCAAGTGGTTTTCGAAGGCCAAGTTGGCATTGGCCATGGTTTGGGCCTGAATCCCCTGAGCGGCATCAACCAGTAAAACGGCGCCTTCACAAGCGGCCAAAGAACGGGAAACTTCGTAAGAAAAATCAACATGGCCGGGAGTATCGATTAAATTAAGAATATAAGATATAGAATTCAGAGAATAGTGCAGGCGGACGGGGGCCAGCTTAATAGTAATTCCCCGCTCTTGTTCGATTGGATTAGAGTCCAATAACCGTTCTTTGTACTTGGACTCAGAAAGCGTGTGGGTTGATTCCAGAAAACGGTCGGTTAAGGTAGTTTTACCGTGATCAATGTGGCTGATAACGCAAAAATTCCTAATAGTTGATTGGTAGGGATTCATAATGAGTAAAGCGTTTAATTAAACCCATAAAGCTTTCCAGTTCTTTAATTTTTAAGATTTTAGATAAAAGCAGATAAACAGCCAAGCCAATAAGGCCGGTAATGATACTTAAAATAATTAAATCCAGGGTCTTGGTAGTGTTTAAGATATAACGGTCAAGCAATCTTAAAGGAATCCATAGGCTGAAACCGGTGCCAATCGTGGCTAAAGACATTTTAACAAAAGGGGTGAGAAGGTCCGTGGGGGAGAAACCGCCGATGAGCCGGGACAAAAAGAATAAGAGCAGACCGGCATGCAAAAAGCTGGCCAAAGAAATAGCTAAAGCCAAACCGAGCACGCCCAGATTAAAGCGATAAACTAAAAGAAAACTAAAACCAACGTTAGTGAAAACTGCCGCCGCCGCCAGGTATAAAGGAGTCCGGGTATTAGATAAGGCATAAAACCCGCGGACTAAAATTTCGATAGCGGCCTGGGCAAAAACAGAAATGGCAAACAGGGCGACAACCTGACCGGTTAAGAGCGTGGCTTGCCAGGGAAAGTTTTTAGTCCCAAAAGCCAAGCGGACAATAGGCAGGCGTAAAACCAATAAAATCATGCCGGCGGGCAGACTGAGATACAAAACCTGATTTAAGGAAGTGGTTAACAGATTTTTGAATTTGGCAAAAGATGAGGGAGAAAAATGCTGGGCCAAACTGGGTAAGGCGGCCTGGCCAATGGTGGCGCCGAAT
>Ga0210044_10010791_pt1 | contig 10792 bp, 10 predicted proteins | sample CryGey13umfilter_2_FD_183959 | JGI IMG/M metagenome (GOLD analysis project Ga0210044, IMG submission 183959) | Groundwater microbial communities from aquifer in Utah, USA - Crystal Geyser 4/9/14 3 um filter (SPAdes) (version 2) | ecosystem: Environmental > Aquatic > Deep subsurface >...
CAATGTAGGGCGGATTGGATACAATGATGTTGAATTTTTGTACTGTGAATGCCTCGAACCAGTCGCTGTGTATGAAAGCTGCATTGGCGATGGCCAGTTGCTGTGCGTTTGCTTGCGCAACCATCAGTGCCGTAGTGGAAGTATCGCAGCCAAGCACCTCAACATCTGGGCGCGCATGGGCGAGCGCCAGAGCAATTGCACCACTGCCCGTACCTAGGTCGAGCACTCGACATAAACCCTGCTGCGAGATACGCGACAAAACCAATTCAACCAGTAATTCAGTTTCTGGACGGGGAATAAGAGTGGCGGGCGTCACCTTGAACTTTAACCCAAAGAATTCACGTTCACCCAGCAGATAAGCAACTGGCTCTCCCCGAAGGCGACGCTGCAACAATTCATGGTAATGGGTTTGCTCGGTTTCGCTCGGATAGTGCTCGGAATGTGCCAGCAACCAGGCGCGTGGAACATTTAACACTTGTTGTAACAAACACTGTATTTCAATGCGTGCGCTGCTAGGGGGTATCGCCAGTGCCTCGGTCAGATTTGCTGCATCTTGAAACAGCGCTTCTTGTATGGTGCGCAGCAAGCTCAGCTACGCCCTTCATTTGATAGCTCTGCTAGCTGCTCTGCCTGATATTCCGCCATCAATGCGTTGCACATCTCGCTGACGTCACCATCCATAATGTGATCCATCTTGTACAGTGTGAGGTTAATGCGATGGTCGGTGACACGGCCCTGCGGAAAATTGTAAGTCCGTATGCGTTCCGAGCGATCGCCACTACCCACCATCGATTTGCGCTCGGCGGCTTGCTTGGCGTGAGCGGTACGCTCTTCTTTGTCCTTGATCCGAGCGGCCAGAACTGCCAGCGCTTGGGCCTTGTTTTTGTGCTGCGAACGGCCATCCTGGCATTCCACCACGGTACCCGTAGGAATGTGTGTTATGCGTACGGCCGAATCGGTTTTATTAATATGCTGACCGCCCGCACCCGAAGCGCGGAAAGTGTCTATGCGCAAATCGGCGGGGTTTAACACCACGTCGCTGACTTCATCAGCTTCCGGCAGCACTGCCACGGTGCAGGCCGACGTGTGAATACGACCTTGCGTTTCGGTGGTGGGTACGCGCTGCACTCTATGTGCACCAGACTCAAACTTCAGTACCGAATAGGCTCCCTGACCAACTATGCGTGCGATGATTTCCTTGAAGCCGCCTTTTTCGCCGCAACTTTCAGAAATGACTTCAACCTGCCAGCGGTTACGTTCGGCAAAACGTGTATACATGCGAAACAGATCGCCGGAAAATAATGCCGCCTCGTCGCCGCCAGTGCCCGCGCGAATTTCCAGAAATACGTTGCGATCGTCATTGGGATCCTTAGGCAGCAATTTTTTTTGCAGATCCATCTCGATCTGCTCCAGTCGTTCACGCCCTTGCTTCACCTCATCCGTGGCAAATTCGCGCATTTCCGGATCATCTGCCATTTCCAGTGCGGTTGCGATATCATCAGCGCAGGCTTGATGGGCATGGTATAGCTCCACCACGGGATCCAGCTCCGCACGTTCACGATTAAGCTTGAGGTAGCTTTCCATATCACGAGTGGCGTTTTCGCTGCTTAACAGACGACGGACCTCGTCTAGACGCTCGCCCAATTGGGTGAGTTTAGTGGCAATGCTAGGTTTCATTCGGAAGGACCCATGTGATAAATACGGCGCAACATTTCAAGGAAAGCTTCACGCTCTTCGGCTTGAACATGGTTCAGCGCATGGGTTGGTGCATGCAAAAATTTATTGGTAAGCGCATTACTTAAAGACTCCAGTACCTTTTCCGGTTCTTCGCCTTTGGTCAGCAGGCGCAAGGCTTTTTCCATTTCGTGCCGACGTTGGCGCTCAGCATGATCGCGCAATGCGCGGATAGTGGGCACGACCTCACGTGATTCCATCCAGTGAACGAAATCCAGCACACCAGAATCAATAATCACTTCAGCTTCTTTCACCGCACCCTGTCGGGCATCCAAGCCATCGCGCACGACTTCGGCCAAATCATCAACGGTATACAAGAACACATCGTCCAGTTCGGCCACTTCGGCTTCAACATCGCGCGGAACGGCGAGATCAACAATGAAAAGAGGACGGTGCTTGCGGATTTTAAGCGCGCGCTCAACCATACCCTTACCCAATATCGGCAGCGGGCTGGCGGTACTGGTCACGATGATATCGTGCTGCGCCAGTTGTTCCGGCAATTCACTCAACGTGATAGCGTGTCCGCCAATGCGCCGCGCCAATACTTGGGCGCGCTCCAGGGTACGATTTGCAACGGTAATGTGCTTTGGCAATTTTGCCGCGAAATGCACAGCATTCAATTCGATCATCTCCCCCGCGCCGATGAACAATACGCGCTGTTCGGCAATGCTGGGGAAAATGCGCTCGGACAACTTTACCGCAGCCGCCGCCATGGAAATTAAATTTGATCCAATTTCGGTCTGGGTACGCACATCTTTGGCCACCGAGAAGGTACGCTGGAAAAGCTTATGGAGTAGAAAACCCAACGTGCCAGCCTGTTCCGCATAACGTACTGCCTGCTTCATTTGACCCAGAATTTGCGGCTCACCCAACACCATCGAGTCCAACCCACTGGCGACGCGAAAAGCGTGCTTCACCGCCTGTTCATGCGGCAGAGTATAGAGATATGGCTCAATTTCACGCGGCTGTAATTCATGATAACTAGCTAACCAGTTAACAATCTGCGCCGGCTTGTGCGTACTGCAATACACCTCGGTGCGGTTGCAGGTGGAAAGTATAGTCGCTTCCTTGGCTGCGCCCTGCCCGACCAAGTCGCGCAAGGCTGGCTCCATTGCATCGATATTGAACGCAATCTGCTCACGCACATCTAGCGGCGCGGTCTGATGGTTAATGCCGAAGGCGAATAACTGCATAGTCCAGAAAAGACCAAAAATTAAACAAGTGCGCGATTATAGTTGCTAGCCACCATCAATACCAGCCAACTAAAATCGAATAAAATTCAGGATGATGGAAAATAATACTTCTACGTAAAAAAATAGAGGAACACTCACGTCAGCTTTGTGACCTGATTTTCGTAACCTTGCTTAAAGTTAAACTCATAACAATTAATTTTAACTTGACATTAAGACTCACTTTGCTTTTAAAGTTCAAGTCTCAATCAGCCTTGTCATACCGAACAAAATGAGGTGTAATACCACGATGGAAAAAGACAATCAATTCAGAATAAAAATCACCACCGAAGTGAACTATCAGCCCGAGCAATCGGACGAGGCTGATAATCGCTTTGTTTTCGCTTATACCATCACTATAACTAATGAAGGCGATACCACTGTCAAATTGATCAGTCGTCATTGGATTATTACCGATGCCAATCAATATGTTCAGGAAGTGCGCGGCCAGGGGGTCGTGGGCGAACAACCGATCCTCAAGCCAAACCAGAGTTTCGAGTATACAAGCGGCTCGGTGCTTGCCACACAGGTGGGCACTATGTCTGGCAGCTACCAGATGGTAGCAGAAGACGGCACTAAATTTGACGCGTCCATTCCCCAATTCGTATTGAGTGTCCCGCGCGTACTGCACTAACGCAATGTCGCTTAAGACCAGCTACCGTTTTATCGCCCCGTTTTATGATGTATTTCTTGATCGCGTCACGCGCAGCACACGGCAGAACAGTCTATCGAGACTACCGCAACAAGGTATAGCACGCGTGCTGCTCAGTGGTGCAGGCACCGGATTAGACTTCCGTTTCTTACCACCTTGCCATGAATACACCGCGCTGGATCTAACTGGTGCAATGTTGGCACAGGCACAGAAAAAGGCTGCCGGATTACGCATGCAATGGGTGCGAGGCGACAGCATGGCCTTACCATTCGCTTCAGGTAGCTTCGATTATGTCGTGCTGCATCTAATTATGGCGGTGGTATCACGACCACAACATTGCCTGGCCGAAGCGGCGCGCGTACTCAGGCCAGGTGGTCATATTCTGCTCTTCGATAAGTTTCTGCGCCGTGGAGAACGCGCTTGGGTGCGCCGCGGCCTGACCCCTCTTATGGGACGGCTGGCCACACGACTGGACGTGGTATTTGAGGAAATGCTGGAAGCTGTACCTGGATTGAAGGTGTTGGCCGATGAGCCTGCTCTTGCAAACGGTTGGTTTCGCTTGATTGAATTGCATAAAGACACCTCTAAAAATTAGGAAAATTTCGATTCAATTCCACCGCAACATGCACCATTTCGCTACGACCGTACGGTAAAATGTTACGCGTCGTAAATGAGCAATATAAAATAATTGGGTAAAGGGCACCTCTAAACTTAATCCGATTATGAAAGAAACTATTGCCACGTCTTCTCGCGTACGTCTGCGCACATACCTTGCCGCAGGTTATGCACTGTTCATCATGTATGCCAGCTTATCGCCGTTTTCAGGTTGGCAAGAGCAGGGGCTTGAATTTTCTGCTGTATTGGCTTTTCCGTTATTGCAGCAATATACTTGGTTCGATGCCGCCGCTAATCTGCTCGGTTATCTACCGTTTGGGCTATTGCTTGGACTGACACTGCGCGCGCGTTTCAACTTAAGCTGGACTATACTGCTTGCCACGTTGGGCGGAGTAGTGCTTTCCGCCATGATGGAATACGCGCAAATGTATTTGCCTGTTCGTATTAGCTCCAGCCTCGACTTACTTGCCAACAGCAGCGGCGCGCTGACGGGAGCGGTTTTGGCAGCTAGCATTGCGCCACGCGAATGGTTTGCTCTGCACCTGACGTATTGGCGTATGCGCTTATTTCATGGCGGAGGAGGAGTGGATTTCGGCTTGGCGCTGGTGGCCCTGTGGATGTTCGCGCAAATCAATCCTTCGCTGCCCATGCTGGGCAATGTGTTCATCAGCGAAGTGGCGCGAGCACCATTCGTCGTGGTACAGCCTGAACCGTTTAATTGGATGGAAAGCACGGCGGTGCTGCTTAATATGCTGATGCTGGGAATGTTGCTGCTAACCTTGCTACGCATACGTCGCCACGCAGCAAGTACGTTGTTGCTGCTATTGTGCACAGTGGCAGTTGCCAAATTCACCGCAGCAGCCATACTGCTCAAATCATGGGCATTGCTGTTATGGCTAAACGGTGAGGCCATGCTTGGCATTTTTTCAGGCGTGCTACTTCTGGTCGCTGTTAGCGGATTATCCCGCACGCAGCTATTGAAATATGCGGCACTGGTTGCGCTAGGTTATTGGGTGTTGGCGCACTGGATCTTGGACAGCGGCGAGCCTTCTGCAGCCATGCGCCTGTACCAGTGGAATTACGGCCACCTGCTCAACTACAATGGCTTATCGCAAACGATTGCATTAGTATTTCCGTTTCTCATGCTCGGCTACCTTTGGCATGTAAAAATACATAGCAGAGGAGTTGTATAATTATAATTTTTCTTGTGAGGTCTTGTATGAGCCACTATCAAAAGCATGTTTTCTTTTGTACCAACCAGCGCGAAGAAGGCGCGGAGTGCTGCAACAATTTTAATGCGCAATGGATGCGCGACTATGTCAAAGATAAAGTCCAAATGCTTGGATTATCTAATGAAACAAATAATATCCGCATCAACTCAGCAGGCTGCATGAATCGTTGCGATGAAGGACCTGTATTGGTGGTATATCCCGAGGGGGTGTGGTACACCTATATGGATGAGAGCGACCTCGACGAAATCATCGTTGAACACTTGCAGCATGGACGTGTAGTGGAACGCCTGAAAATTTAATGCCCGCAATAAAAATGGTTACTATCCCCGGCCCAGCGGGTAAGCTGGAGGTTGTGGTGCATATGCCAAACGTTGCACCGCATGCTATCGCGGTGGTAGCACATCCACTGCCCACTATGAGCGGGACGATGGAAAACAAGATAGTTACCACACTGACCAAGACTTTTGCCGAACTAGGATTCGCCGCGTTACGCTTCAATTTTCGGGGCGTAGGTGCAAGCAGCGGCGAGTTTGATGATGGCAATGGTGAGGTAGAAGATGCACTCGCGGTAACGCGCTATGCATTGAGCGAATATGGCAACCTGCCGCTAATCCTATCCGGCTTTTCCTTCGGTGGTTATGTGCAGGCGCGCGCGGCACAGCAATTGCCTCCGCATCAACTGGTGCTGATCGCGCCGGCAGTGATGCGTAATGCGATGCCGCCGGTGCCGCGCAACACGCTGCTGGTACATGGAGAGCTGGACGAAGTTGTCTCGTTGACGGACGTTATGCAATGGGCGCGCCCACAACGCCTGCCTATCGTAGTATTATCGGGAGTGGAGCATTTTTTCCACGGCCGTCTGGATCAGTTGAAAGCAATTGTGCGTCACAATTTCATCGGGCAAGCACTATGATCTGGGGCTGCTCAATAACTTTTATCGCTTACCTATAAAGCAGACGCCGCTCGTTAAATTTATTTACGACCCGCGCGTTGTGCAGCTTGCCTCTGCTTACCCCTTAGCGTTCTTGTCTCGCTTTGGATTTTGAATTTATACATACACTCTTAAAAGTAAATAAATTATGTTATGGATTAAAGCAATACATGTAATTTTTATGGTTACCTGGTTCGCTGGCTTGTTCTATCTGCCGCGTCTGTTCGTGTATCATGCTATGAGCAAGGATAAGACCAGCATCGAGAGATTCAAAATCATGGAGCGCAAATTGTTCTACGGCATCATGACGCCGGGTGGCGTGCTGACTGTCATCTTTGGATTATGGCTGTGGCTTGGTTATGGCGTAACTGGCGGGTGGATGCACATCAAATTCACACTGGTACTATTGTTGATCGCCTACCACGTCTATTGCGGCAAGCTGCTGAACAACTTTAAAGCCGATCGCAATACGCGTAGCCATGTTTTCTACCGTTGGTTCAATGAATTTCCAGTGCTGCTTATGATCGCCATCATTATTCTTGTAATCGTCAAACCTGTATAACTAAATGTCTGAGAACTTTTTTTCACCTTGTCCGCGCGGCTTAGAAACAATGCTCGCCAATGAACTGAGTACACTAGACGCGCAAGAGGTGCGTACCACCGATGGTGGCGTGCATTTCACCGGCCCCTTTTCGTTGAGCTACCGTGTCAATCTGCACAGCCGCATTGCAAGTCGCGTGCTGTGGCGTGTGGCGATAGCACACTACCGCAACGAGCATGACATTTTCGATACCGCCTATGCGCTGCCGTGGAACGATTGGTTTGACACCTCACACACCATCCGCGTCAACATGACGGCAATTAAATGCCCCTTGAAAAGTCTGGATTTTGCTACATTGAAAATCAAGGATGCCGTGTGCGATAAGTTCCGTGCGCTCACCGGCCATCGACCCAGCGTGGATACTCATACGCCGGATATCCGCATCCACGCCTTCCTTGAGACTAGCCGCATGACGTTATATGTCGATACTTCCGGCGATGCGCTGTTCAAACGCGGTGTGCGCCAGTACACTAACGTTGCACCCCTGCGCGAGAATCTGGCGGCGGGTATTTTGCTGCTGGCGAGTTGGCAGCCCGGCGTGCCGCTGCTTGACCCGATGTGCGGCAGTGGCACTTTCCTGATTGAAGCGGCACTAATGTCGCTTAACATCGCCCCCGGAATCAGCCGCAGCTTTGCCTTCGAAAAACTGAAAAATTTTGACGCCGCCGCGTGGCGCGAGATGCGCAGCCAAGCGCAAGCGGCGCAAAAGCCGGTTAGCGCATTGCCGATTTTTGGCAGTGATTTATATGGTGACGAACTTAAAGCCGCACAACTTAATCTGGAAAACGCAGGGTTGCTGAACGCGGTAACGCTCAATCAAGCGAACGTGCTGGAGATTTCCGCACCCGCCGACCATGGCGTGCTGGTAGCGAACTTGCCTTATGGCGAGCGCATGGGTGATTTGGAAGAACTGCAAGCGTTATACCCAAAGCTGGGCGACGTGCTGAAGAAAAAATTCGGCGGCTGGAATGCCTATCTGTTTACTTCCGATTTACGTATGCCGAAGTCCATCCGCCTGTCCGTTTCACGCCGCACTCTGCTGTTTAACGGCGCAATTGAATGCCGTCTGTTTGAATACAAGATGGTGACGGGGAGCAATCGTACTGAATAAAAATATGTCATTCCAAAGGAATGGCCTAACTGAAGGGCTACCAGCTTCTGGACAGTTCCGCTCGAATGCAGAGCTAGACGACAGCCGTGGTGTCAAAACTGGAGCCCTTTGTTTCTGCTGTTTTCATGCCTTCTTTAGAGCTTAGAAAATAATCGCTCAAGCGTGAACGCTAAATCGTATTCCACCAAGGAAGAACAACATGGCTCACCTACCTAAAAAAGTTTATCGGCATCTTCCAGATTTGTATGTACTAGCAGGGATCTACGTATTACTTAACGTTGATCACCCAATTGGATTTTTTAGCGGTATGGTATTAGTAGCCGCTGGACTTTTTGTTTTTCATTTCCGTTTGAGAGACAGCTAAAGGGCACTTTTATAAATCCCCTCGATTTTCTCAAGCGGCGAAAGTTCACTACACCTAAAATAGACACAGACATTCGACGACTCCCACCCCACGCAAAACAGCCTGTTTGACCTTCAAAACCACTACGCCAGCCTCTCTCTGAAGCTGGCGACCCTCTGGAAAGGCTCAACGCCGTCATTGACTGGGAGATGTTCGCCCCATTCTCTCCCGCATCGACCCCACCGAGCGCAAAAGCGTAGCCGGACACATGCCCAAACTGGCGCATCCTATTTACGGGGTGATCAAATCAGGGCAGCCGTTTGATGTCAGTTTTGCAGGCCGCAATCTTGACTTTCAAGACGGTATCTGACCCGAATGGCACTTACTTAAGAGCATCTAAAATTCTATCATTTTGTTTTTATATGACATTTCTTGCTATGACGCGATATTTTATATAGTTCTCGAATATTCCATTCTTTACTACTATCACCAAAAATAAAGGTTTCGCTCGGATTCGGCGCTATTACGACAGCACATCCTATCGCTCACAATTAAACATATATGCATGATATTAAAAGAATATTTCTTAAGTAAGTGCCATTCGGGTCAGACCCCAATTTATGCACGATGTAAACCTCCACGGGCCCTGGCCCGTGGAGGTTTACATCGATTTTAGTTTGTCTGCCAACCTGATCGTCAGGGCAATAATGGTCAATGTCGGATTGGCCCAACCGCCAGTCGGGAAAACGGCGCTTCCGGCAATATAGAGATTTTCAATATCGTGAACCTGACCATCGGCATCCGTAACGCCGTCTTTGGTTGAATCTGCCATGCGCGCCGTACCCATGTGGTGGTAGCCGCCAACCGGATGCGCGCTGACCAGCGGATCGCATTCCCATGGCGGACCACCTTCCTCTAGCCAAGAGGCAGACTCGGCATGACCCAGATCAAGGCGGCGCAACTCCGTATCGAGCGCCCGCATTGCTCCGGCAGCGCTGTGTTTGTCAATATCTGAAAATTGCCAGTCCAGCTTTATACGCGGCAAGCCCAGCACATCACATTCTTCGGAAAGCGTAACACGGCTATTTGGATTGGGAGCCTGCTCGGCCCGCATGACAGCGTAGAGCCCGTAGCCCTTTTTGCGCAACTTGGCCGCCTTGATCTGCGCACCCAGCGTGTCCTGTACATAAAAGGCGCTGCGCCTGACAATTTGCCAGAGTTTGCGGCCAAAATTATTGGGAGACATTTCATGGCGGATCGCATTATAGGCCCGCTTGATATTGTCCTCATTTTGCCCGGGATGCCGGCGCACAGAGAGCGTAAAACCAGTATTGAGCAGCGCCTCTTGCGCCTGTAAATCCTCACCGGGACGCAGCAGCATATTATAGCGCCCGCCCTTATGGCGGCGTGTGGCAGGCAAAAGCTTAAAGAGCGCTTTGGCATCTTTGGGAATAATATGCGCGCCGCGCGCGCGCGGATGCTCCATAAAAAACCGTCCAACCAAATCGTTATTATTGCCTATACCTTGTGGATGCGTTTTTGTTTTTGAAGCCAGCATCAAGCGCGGAATTTCAAGCCCGCCAGTCGCCAGCACAAATCTTTTAGCTTTGATAACTCCGCGCCCGCCTTTGAGATTAGCGATTTGCACAGATTCAATCCTGATTCCGTTTTCAGTACTCTCCAATTTTATCGCCGTGGCATGAAGCAAGATGGTCAAGTTTGGCGCATCCTTTAAATCCTGACAATTGTGCAAGGTAAAACGGTCGAACTTCTCATCGAATTGCCAAAAAGACGGGCACAGCATTTTTTGGTCAAACGGGCTTATATAGCTCGGCAACTCATTATCATGAACCATCGGGATTTCTAAAATATTTTGTGCTTTTTGATAATAAGGAACCAGCTCATTTTTTGAAAATGGCCAGCCGCTATGGGGGACCCAGTCGCGTTTTACAAAATCTATTGCATCAAGCTGCGCCGTTCTCCCGCCCCAAATAGCGCATGTTCCGCCAAAAAACCGCAATCGCGAATGATCCAGCGCGTAATAGGGAAAGCCGGTATTGTCCCCTGCGGCCATATCTTGTGTGCTTTGCTCAAAGTCTCTACCACCGCTTTCGAGCAGAATAATATCTAATCCGCTAGAGAGTAATTCCCGCGACAGCGTTACCCCGGCTACTCCTGCGCCAACAATACACAAATCGCATTCAAATTCCGTATAGTCTGAACAATTGTTAAAATCTTGGTAACGTAGAATTTGGGAGACCTGAGTAGTAGAAGATAATTGCCCTCCAATATGGTATTTAGTTTTTGCGGAAACAAAATCCAAAAAGGAGGGCAATATGGGAGC
>Ga0210044_10010792_pt1 | contig 10792 bp, 2 predicted proteins | sample CryGey13umfilter_2_FD_183959 | JGI IMG/M metagenome (GOLD analysis project Ga0210044, IMG submission 183959) | Groundwater microbial communities from aquifer in Utah, USA - Crystal Geyser 4/9/14 3 um filter (SPAdes) (version 2) | ecosystem: Environmental > Aquatic > Deep subsurface > Groundwater...
ACAAGGAAACGAGAAAGGAAATCATGGACACCATTGCCAATAATAGTGAAATGATGTCAGAAATGATGGCGGCAATGATGAGTAGCGAAAACGGCAAAACGATGATGCAGGGTAATGAAAAGATGAACATGATGATGATGGAAAACCATGGAGCAATGATGAAAATGATGAAAGGCAATCCAAGCATGATGGAAGGCATGATGGCGGATATGATGGAAGCCTGTAAAGGCGACTCCAGTATGATGTCCTCCTTATGTAAAACAATGATGAGAGACCAGCAAATGATGGACATGATGGATAAGATGAAAGACGGGAAAATGGACATGAACAAGATGGAGGGTAAGGGTAAGATTAAACATTAATTTTCCCCCGCCCTCTCAACACTGCCTGCGGCGGCGCCGGGGGGGAGGCGTACTTGGGGGTTTCTCCTCCGAACGCCTGTTTGCACAACCTGCCTTTTGGTGCTGAGTAAAAACTTAGAAAGTCAATCAGGGCAGCGGGTGAAAAATTAACGGTGGAGTGTTGCCGGTAAAAGCACTCAAGCGCCTGCAATCACATCGAAAAACGCTGCCGCATCACCTCCAAAAACTCATCCTTCCGGCGGCGGGCGATGGGTACCTTGCAGCCATCTTCCATCAACGCATAGCCACCATCTTCCCGCAGTATTTTATTAACAAAAGAAAGGTTGACAAGGTGGGATTGGTGGAGCTTGAAAAACCTGTCTTGTGGCAGCAGGTCTTCATAGTATTTCATCGGGTGGGAAATGACATGGCGGTCATTGTTCAGCATGTAAAAAGTAGTGTAGCTGCCCTCCGATTCTAAGCGCACAATTTCGTCGAGGCGCAGGAAGACCATGCCCTCCTGGCTGGTAAGCGTGATTTTGTCCAATCGCCGGGTATGGACGCTTTCCAGCAGGTTGCCGATTCTGGCCGGGTAACCTTCCGGCGTTACCATCTTTACCCGGTCTATGGTTTGCGCCAGTTCCACGGGGTTGATGGGTTTTAGCAGATAGTCCAACGCATGGTAGCGGAAGGCTTTTATGGCAAATTCGTCGTGAGCGGTTGTGAAAATAACCTGAAACGAGGGGCGGGGGAATTTGTCCAGCAAGTCGAAGCCCGTCCCGTCCTCCATCGAAATATCGAGCAGCACGCCATGGGGTTGGCTTTGCCGGAGGAGCGCGTAAGCGCTCTGCACGCTGTCCGCTTCGCCGCAGATTTCTACATCGGGGCAGAGTGTGGCGAGCAAGGTGCGCAATGCCTGGCGGGCGTCTGGTTCGTCATCTATGATTGCGATGCGTTTCATTTTCTCCGATTTATTTTTGTGGCGATTTTCTCGCCAAGCCCAATCCTGATGGTGACCTCCGTGCCGGTGGCGCGGCCCTTTTCGTCGTGAAGTAGTTTTGTGTTTACGGCGTTGATTTCCTTGCCATGCGACAGCAATTCCAGCCGGTTCCGGGTGATGGACATGCCGAGTGACTTGTGCAGCCTGGCACTTGTGGCTTGTCTGTTTTCAGGGTTAGGGCCACTGCCATTGTCGCGGATGAGCACCTCAAGATAGCGCTCTTTTTTTTCAAAAAAAACTTCCACCTTGCCGCCGGCATCCCTGCCGGAAATGCCGTGCAGCACGGCATTTTCGATATAAGGCTGCACGAGCAGTGGTGGTATTTTTACCTCAAAAACATCAAGACCCGCTGCCGTGCTGACCTCGTAAGTGAAGCGATTTTTAAAACGCAGTTTCTCCAATTCTAAGTAATTGTTCAACAATTTCACCTCTTCGGCCAGCAGGATTTCCCCGGTGACGGAGGCATTGAGCATACTCCGCATGAGGCTGGCAAAACTCCCTAAGTACATGATGGCTGACTCTTTTTCATTTTGGAGGATAAAGTTCTGAATGGAATTCAGGCAGTTGAAAATGAAGTGCGGGTTCATCTGTGCCTGCAAGGCCGAGCGCTCCAATTCCGCCATTTGCAGTTCGATTTTGTGCGTGTCTCTCAATTGCCGCATGCGGTACTTATAAAATGCAGGGCCAATGACTGCGAATGCTATCACAGCAATAGTCTTTGCCCACCAACTGGCCCACCAGGGCGGCAAAATTTCAAAACACAGTGTGGCAGGTTCGCTCCACACGCCATCTTCGTTTTGCGCCTGCACCTCGAATAACCGTTCGCCAGGCGGCAATTTCGGGAAGTTCAATGAGCGGTTCAGCGTTGTTGCCCAATCGCCACCATCCATCCGGTAGCGGTAAGGGATTTTGCCATTCATCTTGTAGTTTATAGCAAAAAAACTGATGGTCAGATTGTTTTGCAACGAAGGCAACTGCATGGACCGGGTCAAATCAACCGGGCGGTTGTTGGCCAGCACCGAAGCCAGAAACGGCCGCGGCGAGAGCTGGTTTTTGGTTTTGTTAGAAAAACGTACCAGCCCTTTGCTCGTGGCTACCCACACGTTACCGTCCAGTGTGCGGATACGGCTGATTTCGTTGGAGGGCAGCCCGTGAAAAACGGTGATTTGCTCCACCTGCCGGTGGCCCCAGGCGCCGCTGATGCGGTTCAGCCCGTTGAGCGTGCCGGCCCAGAGGGTGCCGTCCCCGCCAGCCCAGAGGCATTCCAGCATATCGGCAGTCAGGCCCTGTTCGGTGGTGATTTGCTCGAACTGGCTGCCTTTCCAGAAAACCACACCACCGCCTTTGGTGGCCACGGCCAGCGTACTGTCGGGCATCAATGCGATGTCTTCCACCCGCAGGGAAAAAGCGGGATGCAAATTTTGGCGCCCCAGCAAAGTACTGCCCCTCCACTCGAAAAGTCCTTTGGGTTGCCCTACCCAAACCCTGCCGGTAAAGTCTTCCCGGACGACGTAGGTGCGCTGGTCGTGGCCTGTATGGATATTGGAAGGCCTCATTGGGGACAGTTCAATGCTCATGAAACCGAGGTGGTTGCACACCCACAGGCGTTGGCCGCCGGGGCTTTCTGTGATGTGGTTGGAGATACTGAGAGTGCCTTTCTGATAGGGCGCTGCCATCAGCACCCATTTATTTTTTTGGAGAAAAAACAGGTTGTTCCGCCCGGCCCATAGCTGCTGGTTTTGTGGGTCGAAATGGAGGTCTTTGACAAAGTTAACGTCGGGGATTTCGGGCAGTTCCGTCCAATTCCCCGCCTTCCGGTCGAGGTGCCAGACTTCGCCGTTTACCAAGCCCGTATACACTTCGTTTTCGTTTTTGATGGCCAGCGCTGTCACCTTTTCATTGGGCAATCCCGTTTCACTGTCATGCACCAAAAACGCATCGGCTGGGGTGTAAAAAATGCCGCTATCGTTGGTGGCGAACCACCTGCCGCCTTCCCGGTCTTCTGTGAAATGGGACACGGTTTGTCCCGTGAGCCAGGTGGCGCCTTCCTCTTTACGAAAAGCTTCGATGGATTTGTAAACCCGCAACCCCTGGTGGTAGTGAAGCCCCACGAAAAGTTGCCCATTTTTCATCAAACGGGCATCGAGGATATGGAAAGGGAAATAGCACTGCCACCTGATTTTTCCATTCTCGATAAACCAAACATCGTTGAACATCTGGAAAAAATATTTTCCATCACCTAAGCGGAAGGCCCCGATAGCCCGGCCTTCTTTTTTTGAAAAAATGAAATCGGGAAACCGCCACTCTTCTCCATTTACATGAAAATAAACAGGCATGCAGCGATTTTGCCGCAGGAGTTTTTCTGCGAAGGCCTGCATTCCTTCCGCCCCTTCCCGATTGAATAAAGCATTGATAGCGATTCCATTTTTTTCAAAAACTTGCCGGTGAGCTGGTTCAGGGTGGTCGTAGGTTTTGGCTTTGCCATCTTTTGAGATAGTAATGACGCCATATCCCAGCGTAGCGATGTGCACCGTTTCCCCGGCGCCTTCTACGATGAAGCCCATGCTGTAGTCCCGCCTGTCTTTAAAGTTATTGAGCACTCCGTTATTCCAGTAAGGCAGGATGGTATCGCCGTCCATGTAGTACAGGTTGCCGCTCATGGCCTGCATCCACACTCTTCCCATCGTATCGAGTTGCATCACGAAAATGACATTTTCCTTCAGCCCGTCCTTCAGGCCGAAATTGCGGAACCGGTACCCATCGAAGCGGCTGGCGCCGTTGTCCGATGAAATCCAGATGAAGCCCTTCCTGTCCTCCAAAATCCAATAGACCTCCGAACTGGCCAGCCCGTCGCTGGTGGTGTATTGGCGGAAGGAAGGGTGCGGGGCGTTTTGAGCGGAAAGGGTCGAAGCGCAGCCAAATGCAAACAACAGCAGGCAGGTCTCTATAAAAAACCAACCTGCTGGCCGGGGGAACAAAGGGAATAAATGGATGAAGGATTTTGACACAGGGCAGAATTTGTTCCGAAAAGTAGCAAAAGTTTCCGGGTAGTCAATGCGTCAGGGCTTTTTTACCGAATTTATAAAAGTTGCTGCCGAATCTAGGGCAAAAGGTAGCCGGATTTAGAACGGTTGAAAAAATGAAGATTAAAAGGATGAAGATTTGGGCATTGTTAATCCTTAAAAAATGATTGAAAATGAAAACTTCGACGTTTTCCTTTCCGCAGTTTTTTTCAACTTCTCTTGCCTGTTGGTTCTGTTTTTTGCTGACGCTGATGCCGGATATGGGCATGGCGCAGTTCCAAAAGGACTACGGCACACCTTTAGACAACTCCTTCTCCAAAGTAATCCAGGACGGTGCTTTCTACTACGTCCTGGGGCAGGACGAACCCGCCGCCGGAGCGCTTCCCCGCGCCACCGTCACCCGGCTCGACGCACAGGGCAACCACCAATGGACCCTGGCACTGGACATCGCTTCCGCCTGGAACGATGCCGTACTGACACCCACCGGCGACCTGCTGGTGGTGGGATGGACTTTGCCATTCGACCCAACGACCAAAAGCCTGATGGCACGCGTGACCTCGTCGGGCGGTGGCAACTTTACCTGGCTCCGCCGTTACGATGAGCCGGGCAGGGACGGGTTTACCCGCATCGTAAAAAACCCGGTGCCGCAGAACGCTGCTTTCCCTTATTATGTCCTTGGCACCCAAAACCAGCCCGGCACCACGCCGGCAACGGAGGACGTGGTCGTGTTGAACATGGATGACAACGGCGTTTTCAATTGGAAAAAATCCATCAGCACTGGCGGCGACGACGAATATTCACGAGACCTCGAAGCATTGTCCAATGGTGATTTGCTGCTGGCGGGCAATGATGCCAATGGTGAAATATACAGGACAGACAACGCCGGAAACTTAATAGGCGGCATACAAATCCCAGAGATATATTTCTTGGATATAGCGAGAGAGGCCACGGGCGGGGTTTATGCTGCCGCAAATAACTTTAACGACAACGAAGCCTTCGTGATGAAACTCGACCAGGATTTGCTACTGCAATGGGACGTGAAGATTCCAGAGTTAAACAATGTCAGCCAGGTTTGGGAGGGGCTGCCCGGCGAAGTATATGTCACCGGGATGGGCACTTTTGGCGGACAACTCCGCCCGGTTGTTGTGAAACTATTGGATAATGGCCCAACGGTTGCGTGGGTAAAATACCTGACCGCCGGGACGGGTTATACCGGTGGCACTACTTCCTACTTGCCGCCGTTTGGCCTTGCCTATGCCGATGCGAGAACGATTCCGGGTGGTTTCGGTGGAACTTGCGCTTTTATCTCTGTCAGTGACCTGGAGCTTACCACCTGTTTGGTAGCCGAAAGCACAGCTAATTTGATTTTTATTGACCCTGTTCCCAATGGTCCGGTTGGCCCATTCACGGAGCCATTCCCTTTGCCGATGGGTGTGAATTTCCCTGGCTTTAAGCTGGACTGGCAGGAGCAGGTGGTGTGCAACGCTGGCCCCTGCAATGCCGAATTTACCTTCTCGGTTAATTGCGGGGTGGTCACGTTTACCGACCAATCAACCGTGCCCGGCACACCTTCCTGGTCGTGGTCTTTTCCCGGCGGGACGCCTTCCAGTTCGACCTCACAAAATCCTACGGTCATTTATTCTGCTTGCGGCAATTACACGGTTTGTCTGACGGCCACCGGAACAGGGCCATTCTCTTCGTGCAGCAACACCGTTTGCCATACGGTGGTGATTGAGGACAATGTGCCGCCCGCTGTGGTTTGCAACGATGCTGTAACGGTCGCCTTGAACGCCAACTGTACCGCCACCGTCACAGCGGCGGACATCATCGAAAGCGCTACCGACAATTGTCAAATAGTTTCCACAAACGTCAGCCCCGGCACGTTCGACCAGTGCGGTACCTTCACAGTGACAGTGATGGTGATTGACTGGTGCGGGAATGTGGGCACTTGCACAAGCCAGGTGCAGGTGGTTGACCAAACGCCACCGGTGATAACCTGCCCGTCCAACGTCACGGTCACTTCCTCCAGCCCTCCGCCCTGCCCGATGCTGGTGAACGGGCTTCAGTGGCTTACCCTGACCGATAATTGCAATGCACATGCTGACTATGTGGTGACGGGAGCAACTTCCAATTTTGGGCAAAACGATGCGAGCGGGTTGACTTACAACCAGGGCGTTTCCACGGTGACCTATACGGCGACGGATGATTGCGGGAATGTGGCGACGTGCAGTTTTACGGTGACGGTGGAGTGCAGCGCAGACAATACTTGTGGTCGAACAGTGGCCACATGCTTTGCTGACAATCCCGGCGACCCTGTGGCAGTGTTGTACGACACCAGGTTTAACTCCCTGGCTCCGCAGGGCGACGATTGGGGAAATTACGCTCCCCCGGTTCCTGAAATTCATCCGTCCACATGGACGCTGGGAGGTATCGGAAACGTGTTCGGAATCGCTCTGGACAATACAAACATTTATCTGGCGGCAACCGACGTGTACCTTTATGACAAAAGCGCGCTTCCAGCAACCCTGTCGGGTCCCGGCGGCGCTGCCGGAGTGTACAAAACAAATTTCAGCACACTGAACACCACCACAACCATCACCACCACCGTGCCGGTGGCAGCCTTGACTACTTCCATCTCAGGAAACAGCCTACCCAACATGGGCGGTCTCGGAAACGGTATCGGCAACATAGCCTACGACCGTAAGAATGGCCAGCTTTTTTTGACGAACCTTGAAGACGGCATGATTTACCGGCTTTCCACTTCCGGTGTCCTGCTGAGCGCATACGACCCGTTTCAGACGGACAGCAGCATTGGCGGGTTTGAAGAAGTGCCGGAGGAGAGAATATGGGGCATCGGCGTGTACACTGACCCGGTCGCAAACATTACGAAGGTTTACTTTGCCAGGGAACGAGCCATCATTGGTAATCCCAAGGAACTTTGGTCCATTGAACTGACCGCCTCTGGCGAATTCAACTCGCCGCCTGCAATATCGGGCGTACTGGGTTTATTCGAAAATTCAACTTTGGAAAAGCTTGAAATTTCACCCTTGCCCGGAATTCTGGAAAAAGCGACGGATATCGCCTTCGCCCACGACGGTCGAATGCTGGTGGCAGAGCGGGGTACCCCGCACGATGCCAGCGTTTACGAGTTTGTAAAAACCGGCAGCGTTTGGGGCGCCGTCCCCAAGCAGTATTACGTGGGCTCAGGCAATGGAAACAACAGCGGCGGTGGAGTGGATTACGGCTACGTGGAAACAGGTGGCAACCCATACATCAATTGCGACTCCATGGTGTGGTCAACCGGTAATTGTCTGCTAGTTAATGCAATTACTACCTCCCAAGGCGGATGCGACGTGTATGGTTTGCAAGGTATGTCGGTATCCGGCAACGCTCCGTTCCCGGCCAATTCCATCCTGGATTTGTTCATTGATTTCGACCATACTTACGCTGTTCAGCAAAAACAGGAAGTAGGCGATGTCGAGGTGTTCAAATGCGGCTGCCCCGCACAACCTCTCGTGCCCTGCGATTCGCTCATGGTGATGATTGCTCCCGACCCTCCCGGCAATCTTTGCTGTTATTCCGTTGACATCAAGAACAATTTCGGGCCATCCATTTCCAAATTACAGATAGACCTGCAAACACCGGGTGTTATTTTCAACGTCAGCCAAATAGCGACAGGATATCAATATCTACCCTCCAATTCCGGTCAAACCCTCTGCATCACGCACACAAGTGGCAGCATACCCATCGGCACTTTCAATGACATTCTTCGTTTTTGCTACTCCGGGGTGGATACCCCCGGTAAGGTCCCTCAAACCATTAAATTTACCTGGTACCAAAATGCCGGCGGAGCGGATGTGCCTACGGATTGCATGGTAACCTTCCAGACAGAATGTCCGTACTTGCCGCCGCCTGCGGAAGACCCCTGTGTCGCTGTGACGACGGTGGACGTGGATTGCAATCCCGGCAACGTTTACGAATATTTCCTGAACTTTCAGGTGACCAACTTAAGTTCCTCCCCAGGTTTCACGGCCTATCTCGTGAATTTGTACGGCTTGCCTACCGGCTTCTTTTTCTCGCCCTGTGTCGGTACTACCAATCCTTCAACCAACATCGGCATTGCCATTCCCGGTGGGCTTTTGACATCTGGAACCTCGCCCATCTTATGTGTCAAAATAGTCAGCACCACGCCCATCCTGTCTCCTCAAACCATTTGTGCACAGGCAAAACTCATTGGCATCGAAGCCTGCTGCACCACCCAGGATACCTTCTGCTTCACCCTGAAACAGTGCTGCGACCCTTGCGAGGACATTGCCATCACTGCCACTCCGATGCAGGCCGATTCCGCCGAGTGTTGCTACACGCTGGGGGTGAAAAATGATTGCCCTTACCCGTTCTTTAGCAAAATCGAAGCGGAAATCACCACGCTGGGCGTCACCTACGGCTACTATAATTTAGGTGCGCCCTACGTTGGGCTATGGTCGCTGGCAGGCTCATCCAACAAAAAGCTTTGTATCCGCCCGAACTTTGGTCAGTTGCCCTCAGGCAACTTTAGCGACTTGGTGGGTTTTTGCCTTGACAATATCAACAACTCCAACCAGGTGCCGCAGAACATTGTCATCCGTTGGCTGACCCCTGGTGCGAATGGCATGGACAGCCTCGCCTGCGACACGACCCTGACTTTCTACTGCGACACTGTTGTGGATTACCGATGCCTTGCCATAGACAGCATCGAAATCGAATGCCTGCCTGACCAAAGCAAGTACCTGCTGACGTTTACCGTCACCAACCACTCCTTGATTAACTTCTGTGCGACCAGCCTGGATTTGATTCTGCTGGCACCTTCCGACCTTGTGTTTTTTCCAAATCCGACCATCCCGTTGAACCCGACCTTGTGCAATGGGATGTCGCAACAGGTTTCCATTTGCTTGCTCGACCTGAACGGGCTGCCGGGTGGCGGCAACCTGGTTTTTATTCCGAAACTGAGTTTCATGGAGAATGACACCTGCTGCTATGAAGGCTTGCCTGTAAACATACCTTTGCCACCTTGCGACACCTGCAACTGCCTCGGCTTCGATTCCTTGGCATTTAACCAGCCACCTTTCACTAATAACCCTGGATATTATGTCCCTGTCACCTGTGACAACCAGCCGGCAGCAATCTTGCCCTGCATCCCCAATGATGCATATTACCCTTTCCAAGGGAATTTATTGTGCGACGATTCCTGTGGCACAAAAGTGGACTACCAGGTTATTTCCCAAACAACGGGTCTTCCGGTTTCGAGTGGGACAGCCTTCTCCTACCCAACCGGTAATAACAGCACTTATTTCGAAATTAATCCGGGCATTCATCCCGCCCCAGGGAACTATCAATTGTTACTGACGGGGTACTGCGGCAGCGATAGTTGCATTTGCACCATCAATTTCACGGTTCCAAATTGCGATAGCTGCACCTGCGGCACATTCTCCGATATGAGTTACCGCCCCACTCAAGGAGCACCGAACATCCCCGCTGAATGTGGCAACACCTTGATTGCCCAATGCAACGGGCTTATCCCGTGGACGCTCGGCGGCAATTTCCTTTGTGCTGGTACGAGTTGCCCGGACACTACTCAGATGTATTGGATGCTCATGGGGCCTTCCGGGTCGAGTGGGGGTTCGATGATAGCAAGCCCGGGTTTCAACATTTCAATACCCGCTTCTGACTTTAGTGCAACGGGCTTTTATCAACTGACCTTGAAGGCGATATGCGGCATGGATACCTGCTACTGCGATTTCGTTGTTAAGGTGCAATGCGACTCCTGCTGCACCGACTACCAAGCCTTTTTAAACACCACAGCCAATGTCCAGACCAACGGCGCATTGGGGGACTGCTTCATCAATTTCGTCGGCACCGGGCTTAACGATTGCATGCAAATCAGCTACCTCTGGGGCGACTCCCCGGCAATTTGGACTGCTCCCGTTGGCAACAACGCCTCCGTCTCGCATACCTACCCGGGTCCTGGCACTTATTACGTTTGCTACCGCGTTGAGGAAGTGAACGCAAATGACGTTGTCTGCTGGGATTTCGTGAAATGCGATAGTGTGCTTGTGCTGTGCGCTGACTCCTGCTGCACCGACTACGATGCCTTCTGCCAGGCTATTGATGCCGCCACAACCGTGACGGTGGATCCCGACCTCTGCAAAGCCACCCTCAACATCGGCGACCTGCCCTGCGACGACTACATTGACTGGATTAATTGGGGGCAGGGTCCCCTCGATGGCGGCAACTACGGGAGCGGCTCAATGCCGATGCACACCTACCCCGGTTCTGGCACTTACACGATTTGCTACTTAGCCATTGAGCGGGATTCCAACGGGCTGATTTGTTTTGAAAAAATATTGTGCGACACTATCTACCTGCAATGTGACACTTGCGCCACGATCCCC
>Ga0210044_10010793_pt1 | contig 10792 bp, 11 predicted proteins | sample CryGey13umfilter_2_FD_183959 | JGI IMG/M metagenome (GOLD analysis project Ga0210044, IMG submission 183959) | Groundwater microbial communities from aquifer in Utah, USA - Crystal Geyser 4/9/14 3 um filter (SPAdes) (version 2) | ecosystem: Environmental > Aquatic > Deep subsurface >...
GGAGCAAATATAACAAACAATCTGACTGCGTTATATTTTTTTGCAATAGCTAAGGCTATTCCAAAAAGAATATGCCTTACATCTTATTTATTATCTTTGTTTTTTGAAAGAAATCAATTTTTAGAACCCACCTTAATAATCAATATTCATAAAAAAATAGTAATTATTCATTAATCAATTATCATTCGCAAATGTTTCCATACCTATCAGATTTAACTAACTATTTATTCGGATTTTCCTTTTCCTTTCCATTACCCATGTTTGGCTTTATGGTAGCATTGGCATTTATTGCTGCCAATTATTTCTTTGTTCTCGAAATGAAAAGAAAAGAACAAGATGGATTACTTTCTACAACAACCATAAAAGTAATGAAAGGGGAGAAAGCAAGTATGAACGACCTTGTTGGTAACGGTTTTTTTGGATTTGTATTGGGATTTAAAATTATAGGATTGGTATTGAACTATTCCGAGATTATTGCTGTTAAAACTGGCTTGCCGGGTTACATTCTATCGTTGGAAGGGAATATTTTTGGAGGGATAATTGGAGCGGCATTGTTCGCCTATTTAAAATATAGAGATGCTGAAAAACATCGTTTACCAGAACCTAAAGAAGTAGAAGAAACAGTTCACCCCTATCAATATGTAGGAACCATGACTTTTATAGCAGCTATTGGAGGAATTTTAGGAGCTAAAATTTTTGACGCAGTAGAAGATTTAGACCGGCTTTTTGCAGATCCTCTGAAAGTGATTTTTTCTGCTTCAGGCTTAAGCATTTATGGAGGGTTAATTATTGGTGGTGGTTCTGTGCTTGTTTATGCATACTTTAAAAAACTAAAATTAATTCATGTTATTGATTCTTGTATGCCTGGTTTAATGTTGGCTTATGGAGTAGGAAGAATCGGTTGTCAATTGGCAGGAGATGGAGATTGGGGAATGCCCAACGATGCTCCAATGCCCAATGTAATTAGCTTTTTACCTGATTGGATGTGGGCATTTGATTATCCTGGCAATATTAATGGGGTTGTGTTGCTCGACGACTTTCACCGAATGGGGTTAGAAAGCATTACAGGTAAAGCATGGCCTACACCATTTTACGAATCGGTTATGGCAATTCTTATTTTTGGAATATTATGGTCTTTCAGAAAAAAAATGAAAGTTCCAGGCATGATGGCTTCTGCTTATCTAATTTTTAATGGAGTAGAACGTTTTTTTATTGAGAAAATAAGAATTAATCCAGATTATAACTTATTTGGTATAAAAGCCACACAAGCAGAAATAATTGCTGTCCTTTTTTTTATCACAGGTGTTTTCGGTATTTGGTATACCATGAAAGTAGCAAGGGATAAAGACTAGTTAATTTGTTAATAAAATTCATTTTTCCAAGTTGTAAAATCACAAAAGAATTTTGTATTTTGTACTGCTTAAATGAGAATAGTACTTTCTTTATTTTACAAGGAATAATTTACACAAAAACACAATGATGCACCTAAAAGAAGGAGATAAAGCTCCCGAACTGAATATTACAGACCAGAACGGAAAAGTTCATCAAATGACTGATTATTTGGGTAAAAAAGTGATTCTTTATTTTTATCCAAAAGATTTAACGCCAGGTTGTACCGTTGAATCTTGTGACTTAAGAGACAATTATGAAAAATTAAAAAGTGATGGATTTGAAGTAATTGGAGTGAGTGCTGATGCTGAAAATAAACATCAACGATTTATTGAAAAACATCACCTACCTTTTAACTTACTAGCCGACACAAATAAAGAAGTATTGAATAGATATGGGGTTTGGGGTGAAAAAAAATTTATGGGAAAAACCTATGATGGAATTCATCGAACTACCTTTGTTATTAATAAAAAAGGAATCATTGAAAAAATAATTAGTAAAGTAAAAACGAAACATCACACTCAACAAATTAGAGAAGAATTGAGTACAAAATAATTAACCAACTTAAAAATATATAGTAAACATGAGCGAAGTAAAAGCAGATAAACTGAAAGCCCTACAACTTACCATGGATAGGTTAGAAAAAGCCTACGGAAAAGGAACTATCATGAAATTAGGAGATCATTCGGTAGAAGATATTGATGTTATTCCTACAGGGTCTTTAACATTAGACCTTGCATTAGGAGTAAAAGGCTATCCAAAAGGAAGAGTGATAGAAATATTTGGACCAGAATCTTCTGGAAAAACAACCTTAACCATTCATGCCATTGCAGAGTGCCAAAAACAAGGTGGAATTGCTGCATTTATTGATGCAGAGCACTCATTCGATGCTTCTTATGCTCAAGCTTTAGGCGTAAATATTGATGATTTAATTATTTCTCAACCAGATAATGGTGAGCAAGCACTAGAAATTGCTGATAATTTAATTCGTTCAGGAGCAATAGATTTGTTGGTGGTAGATTCTGTAGCTGCGTTAACTCCAAAAGCAGAAATTGAGGGAGAAATGGGTGATTCTCAAATGGGATTACAAGCAAGATTAATGTCTAAAGCACTACGTAAACTAACGGGCTCTATTAAAAAAGCAAATTGTTGCACTATTTTTATCAATCAATTAAGAGAAAAAATTGGTGTGATGTTCGGAAACCCAGAAACTACTACTGGTGGTAATGCACTAAAATTTTATGCATCGGTTCGATTGGACATTAGAAGATCTTCTCAAATTAAAGAAGGTGAAGAAGTAATTGGAAACAGAACCAAAGTGAAAGTGGTAAAAAACAAAGTAGCTCCCCCTTTTAAAAAGGCAGAGTTTGATATTTTTTACGGACAAGGTATTTCAAAAATGGGAGAAATAATTGATTTAGCTGTTGACAACGACATTATTAAAAAAGCAGGAAGCTGGTTCAGTTACGGTGATACCAAACTGGGTCAAGGAAGAGATGCTGTTGTGAAAATTTTACAAGATAATCCAGAATTGATGGACGAAATAGAACAAAAGATAATAGAGTTAGTAAATGGGAAATAAATATGTAAATTTTATCTCAGATGACCATTTATTAGAATGCATTGGCAATTTGCACAAGGCGTATTTGAAGGCAAAGAATAATATTACGAAAAAGAATTTTTATTCTAATAAGGTGGATACTATCAAGCTTACTTTTGATGCAAAGTTTAATGTCATTGATGAAGAAAATCTTATTCAATCAGAAGTTTTAAGGCAAATAGACAAATCAATCAACAATTCCATAGGAACTTTTCATGAGCAAATTTTAGGTGGAATAAAAGGTTTTGAATCAGGAAACCTGAGTGGCTACGATATTAAAGCTAATAATGATACATTGTTTGCAGATATAAAAAACAAACACAATACGATGAATAGTAGTGCCGCAGAAGCATTATTTCAAAAATTAGCTCGTTACGCAAACGACTACAAAAAAGCCAAGTGTTATTGGGTTCAAATTTTAGCAAAGGGAAGTTTCTGTGAATTATGGAGTGGCGATATCAATGGAAAGGAATATAGTCATAGCAGGGTTTACAAAATTTCTGGAGACCAATTTTACGCTTTGCTTTCTGGACAAGAAGATGCCTTGTTTATACTTTACAAAACTTTACCTATTGCTATAAAAGACTATTTAAAATCTACAGACCAAAGCAAAGAAATTGCTGAAAATTCTGCATTAGACGAAATAAAATCAGAAACTAAAACAAGCAAACGTAATATTTTAGACCAAATAACTTTTGAAAATTACAGTTACTATTTAGGCTTTGACAAGTTGTAATATTTGTTCAAAAATTTCACAATAGAATAACCAACTTCTTTTCCTAAATTTACTGGAACTGCATTTCCAATTTGTTTATACTGTTGTGCCAATGAACCTTCAAATTTCCACTCGTCAGGAAAGGTTTGAATACGAGCATATTCACGAACAGTAAATGGGCGAGTTTCATCAGGATGGCATCTTTCCGTTTGTTTTTGTGCAGGACTGCAAGTAAGGGTTAAACAAGGTTCATCCCAACCAATACGCCTTGCTATTCCTGTTTTTCCACCACCTAAATGAAAACTGCCGCCCATAAACTCTTTTTGCATTTCAAGTGGCAAATCACGCCAATATCCTTTTGGCGGAACTAAATCTAAAATATCTTTTTTACTTTGTGGATATTTTGCTCCGTTCGACTTTGGTACATCAGCATTAAATAATTCACCTTTTCTCAAGGCATCTTTTAAATTATATATTTTTTTATGAGGTTTAGGATATTCATATTGCAAGTCAATATCTTTTCTAATTCCAACTAATATCAGTCGTTCTCTTTTTTGAGGTACTCTAAAGTTAATGGCTTTCAAGACTTGAATAGGAGCAACATTATAACCAATTTCATCTAAGATGGAAATCATGCCTTGCAAGGTTTTACCGTTATCATGGCTTAATAAGCCTCTGACATTTTCACCAACACAAATAGGCGGATTTACCTCTTTAACAACTCTTGCAAATTCATAAAAAAGTGTTCCTCTTGCGTCAGCTAAGCCTAATTTTTTCCCTGCATAACTAAATGCTTGACAAGGAAAACCGCCAGTAACGACATCAACTTTATTATAATATTCAGTATAATTATAGGACTTTATATCACCTTCCAATACATTCCAGTTTGGACGGTTTTTTCTTAATGTTTGACAAGCCCATTTATCAATTTCGTTCAATGCGACACATTTTAAACCAGCTTTTTCCATTCCAATAGCCAAACCACCAGCACCAGCAAAAAGTTCTAAAACACTATATTGATTGTTAGGCTCAACATAATTTGTTATAGTATCTTTGACATCGACATTTAAAAAATTAGCAAATAAAGTTTCAACTTGTTCTCTTTTATAAACTCGGTAATTACTCATAGGTTCACGAACAGCAGATAGCTTCCCTTCTCTATCCCATCGCCTGAGCGTTTCTTTACTTTTTCCAATTAATTCAGATGCTTCTGTAAGTGATAAATATTTATTCATAACCAAGTTATTTAACCTTATACAATGGTTACAAATATATCATTAGATTTATAACTTACAAAATAAAATGTTAAAAAAGAATGAATGCCAAATAATGTCTCAAAATAATAGTAAAGTGCTACGGAGTCTACTCTTTAATTTCTCAAACAATAAGATATGGTTTTTTTATTAAATTGGTGAAATTATTTAATTTCTATCATCTCAAACGGAACACTAGCAAGTGAAGATAAATCAATGCCAAGTACTTGCATGTCCTCATCATCTACATCAAAGTTCCAAATTACTTTAACTTCAGCATTTGTTTCTTTATAATATCCTTCAAACTTTTTGATTAAGAGGAGAATACATTCTGTAGAATGGGTATTTAAATAATCCAAATAAATATAGAAGGTAACTTTATTTGGTTTTGTTTTTAAAAAATCAGAAATCCAATCTTCGATAGGTTGGTAGAATTTAACAGGATTTTCGGGAATAGAACGTCCCATAATTTTAAGCAATCCAGTATTGTAATTAAAATTTACAGTAGGAGAATTTGCTTTACCTTCTATTATTAATGTATTCATAAGGAAACAAAAGTAAATTTTATCTGCTATCAAAAAAAATAAAAAAATTATTTATTTCAAAAGTTCAGCAAAAACTTTTTTAAACTTATCCCGTTTTGGTCTTATTACAGTACTGCAATAAGGGTTTTCTCCATTCAAATTAAAATAATCTTGATGGTACTTTTCTGCAGCATAAAAATTGGTAAATGGGGTAATTTCGGTAACAATTGGACTTTCAAAAACTTTAGCTTCATTTAACTTGGTTAAATATTCGACAGCTACATTTTTTTGTGCTAAGGTATGATAAAAAATAGCTGAACGGTATTGCGTTCCAACGTCTCCCCCTTGTCTGTTTAATGTTGTTGGGTCGTGAACTTGCCAAAAAACTTCTAATAATTTTGGTAAAGAAATCACCTCAGGGTTATAAACTATCTGGCAGACTTCTGCGTGTCCAGTAGTTCCTGTGCAAACATCTTTGTAGGTAGGGTTTTTTGAAGTACCTCCTGAATAACCAGAAGCAACACGTTCTACCCCTTTTAAATCTTGAAAAATTGCTTCTACACACCAAAAACAACCTGCACCAAAAGTAATTGTATCCATTTCTAGTATCTTATTATGTTCAATTTTATTGGAATTAGCTTTATAATCTGAACACGAAAATAAAATAATTCCTAAATTTATTAGCGTAAAATAGCTATTAAGCATTAATAGTATTTAATGAGATGCTATTAATGTTTTAATTTTAGTAAAGGTATTCTCCCCAACATTTACCAAAGGTAAACGAACAGTATCTCCTGTAATATTAAGTAGTTTCAATGCCGCTTTTATGCCAGCAGGATTTCCATCAACAAACAAATAATAAATGAGTTCAAAATAGTGGTAATGAAATTTTCTAGCCAGTTCAAAATCGCCATTCAATGAAGCATTAACCATGGTAGAAAATCCTTTAGGAAAAGCATTGGCAAGTACTGAAATTACTCCATCGCCACCACTTGCAATAATTGGTAATGTAAGTGCATCATCTCCAGAAATAACTAAAAATCCTTTTGGTTTATTGTTGATAATTTCCATGCATTGCTCCATATTTCCTGAAGCTTCTTTAATGGCAATAATATTTTTAAAATCGTTGGCTAAACGTAAAGTTGTTGAAGCTAAAATATTAGAACCTGTTCTACCTGGAACATTGTAGATAATAATTGGCAAACTAGAAGCTTCACTAATGGCTTTATAATGTTGGTAAATACCTTCTTGAGTGGGTTTATTGTAGTATGGAGTTACTGATAAAATAGCGGAAACTCCTTTTAATTCAGTAGTTTCTAATGTTTGAACAACTGTTGCAGTACAATTTCCCCCAATTCCTAAAACAATTGGTAATCTATTCTTATTTATTTTGAGAATAAAAGCTAAAATTTCTTTTTTCTCTTCTTTGGATAAAGTAACAGATTCTCCCGTAGTTCCTTGAACAACTAAATAATCGATTCCATTCGTTATTAAATGCTCTACAAGTCTTTCTAATGCCTTGTAATCAACACTTTTATCTGCCGCAAAAGGGGTAATGATGGCAACTCCAGTTCCTCTAAATTTATTCATCTTCAATTTTTTACAAAGGTTTATTTTATTACTGAATTATGGAAGAATTTTAAAAAATTAAAATTACTTCTTTTTCTTTTTAAAAATAAAGGGTAAACTTGGGTAATTTAGTCAAAAATTCATCATTTATGAGATCAAAAGAAGATATTGTTAACAACTGGCTACCACGCTACACAGGAAGAGAATTAGCAGATTTTGGAAGTTATATTTTACTAACTAATTTTAATAATTATGTAGAATTGTTCGCTAATACCTACCATGTTGAAATTAAAGGTAAAGATAAAGCAATGCCTAATGCAACTTTTGATGGTATTACCATTATTAATTTTGGAATGGGAAGTGCAAATGCTGCAACAATAATGGATTTATTAAGTGCTATTCATCCAAAAGCATGTTTATTTTTAGGGAAATGTGGTGGATTAAAAAAGAAAAATAATATTGGTGATTTTATTTTACCCCTTGCTGCTATTCGTGGAGAAGGTACTTCTGATGACTATTTTCCGCCAGAGGTTCCTGCATTGCCAGCTTTTACGTTGCAAAGGGCAGTTTCTACAACCATAAGAGAAATGCATATGGATTATTGGAGTGGAACGGTTTATACTACCAATAGAAGGGTTTGGGAACATGATACTGAATTTAAAGATTATCTAAGAAAAGTTAGGGCGATGGCGATTGATATGGAAACAGCAACTTTATTTATTACCGGCTTTGGTAATGGTATTCCAACTGGTGCTTTATTGTTAGTTTCTGACCAACCTATGATTGCAAGCGGTGTAAAAACTGATAAAAGTGACGAATCTGTAACCAAAAACTTTGTCAATAACCATGTTGAAATTGGAGTAAAATCGTTGCAGGAAATAAAAAATCATGGTACGAGTGTTAAACACTTAAAATATTCTTACACTGAAGATTAATGGTTCATTTACAAATATTAAAAGATTTAAAAAATAAAGTTTATCACCCAGTTTACTTCTTATCAGGAGAAGAAACTTATTATATCGACCAAGTTTCAGATTATATTGAAGATTATGTGTTAGATGCTTCTGAAAAAGATTTTAATCAAACCGTGCTTTATGGAAAAGACACTGATATTGTAAGTATTATTAGTGAGGCAAAACGTTATCCCATGATGGCAAACCACCATGTTGTTATTATTAAAGAAGCACAACATTTAAGCCGACAAATTGATCAATTAGAACCTTATATTGATAATCCTACTGTATCTACTATTTTAGTTTTTTGTTACAAATACAACACCATTGACGGAAGAAAGAATTTTGGGAAAAAGCTCAAAAAACAAACAGTTTACCTCGAAACAAAAAGATTGTATGACAATCAAATTCCTGATTGGATTTCAGCTTATTTAAAAGAAAAAAAATATACGATAACAGTTCCTGCAGCATTACTTATTTCTGAATTTTTAGGAACTGATTTGAGTAAAATTGCGAATGAACTTAATAAATTGGTTATCAATGTTCCAGAAGGTGTTGATATTACTCCAGAATTGGTTGAAAAAAACATTGGTATTAGTAAAGATTTCAATGTTTTCGAGTTAAATAAAGCTATTGGTGTTAAAAATGTATTAAAAGCTAACCAAATTATTAATCACTTTGCTAAAAATGAAAAAGAACATCCTTTAGTAGTTACAGTTGGTTTGCTTTATACTTTTTTTTGCAATATTTTAAAATATCATTACACCAAAGATAAATCGAGAAATAACATTGCTGCCGTTTTAAAAGTTAATCCTTTTTTTGTTGGTGAATATCAAGTCGCTGCACGTAATTACCCCATTAAAAAAGCTGTTAAAATAATTGAATATTTAAGAGATTACGATATAAAATCTAAAGGAGTCGATAATGCTTCTGCTTCGGAGAGTGAATTGCTAAAAGAGTTGGTTTTTAAGATTTTGCATTAAATAACTACAAGCATTAAGTTCATTAAATAAAACTATTCTTTTACTGGTAATGGCACCAAAAATAGTTGGTAATTCTATTCACTCGCTCGGCTGTGCCAAGTGAGCAATAGTTGTATTGTTTTTAACAATTTCACTATTTAATCAATTTAAAAAACACACCTCTAATTTTGTAATCTTGTTGCTTTTGCAATATCGAACAAAATTTTCTCCTCTCAAGAGGAGAGTTTTTTTAAGCATTGACTCATTAGCTGATAAGTCCTTTCAATGTTGTTATCCAACCCAATAGAAACTCTTACTAAACCATCTGTTAATCCCATGCTTTTTCGTTCTTCTTCTGGTATTTCAGAGGAAGTACTTCCTCCAGGAGCACTAAATAATGTTTTGTAAGAGCCTAAACTTACCGCTAAATAACCAATGTTGCTATTTTGCATGGCTTCCATTAACCGATTGGCTTTTTGACTATCACCCATGTTGATGACAAACAAACCACCAAATCCAAACTCAGCATTCATCATTTGTTTCATTAATTGATGTTGTGGGTGTTTTTCGAGTCCTGGATAAGTAATTTTATAACCATCATCCAATAATTTTTTGGTAATGTACATTGCATTAGTGCTGTGTTGTTTCATTCTGATGTGCAATGTTCTCAGGTTTTTTAAAATATTTGCCGAACGAAGACTATCTAAAACAGGCCCTAACAACATACAAGCTCCACTATGTACGTCATATAAGGAATCTATAAACTCTTTACTGCCACAAATTGCACCCGAAACACAATCGCTCATTCCATTAATAAATTTAGTCATGCTATGAACCACAACATCGGCACCCAATTGAGCTGGGGAAAAAATTAGTGGAGAAAAAGTGTTGTCAACCACCAATTTAATGCCTTTTTCTTTGGCAATTTTAGACAAAGCAACAATGTCAGAAACTTCCAACATGGGGTTACTAATGGTTTCGCAATAGATAATTTTTGTTTTAGAAGTAATTGCTTTTTTAACATGCTCTAAATTAGTGGTGTCAACAAATTTGGTGTTGATGTTATACTTGGGTAAAAAATTCTTAAAAAAAGCATACGTTCCTCCATAAATTGTTCTGCTCGAAACAATTTCATCTCCAGCATTACAAATTTGTAATATTGAACAAGTAATCGCAGCCATTCCCGAACCAGTTACAGATGCACTTTCTGTACCTTCTAATTTTGCAATTGCTTGCGACAAATATTTATTAGTCGGATTCCAATGGCGAGAGTATAAATAGCATCCTTCGATTTCGTGTTCAAAAATCTCCTCCATCTTACCTGCTTTCAAAAAAGTATAAGTAGAAGAGTCGGTAATTGAAGGGTTTACTCCTCCAAATTCTCCAAAATATTGTAAATCTTGAATGTTGTCTGCTGGATTAAATTCTGCCATGGCTTTATTTTTTTAGAAACTTTATTTCACAAAAGTCGGTATTTACAAAATAAAAATCTAAAGAAAATGACCATATTATCTTTTGTTTTTCAACTAATATTGAGCAAATTAGAAATAATATTTTCCTCGTGAAGAAAACAAAAGTCACTGTGTGATAAATTTAATTTTTAGACCACCTATACAAAAGAGAGATGGTTATCACTTTATTTTAAAAAATAAGGTTAATTTCGTTTTCTTTATTTAAGGTGGGTTCTAAAAATTGATTCGCATCAAAATTTTCATAGTTTTTTAGAGACAATGAAAATTTTTGAAACACTATCTGGATTCCGTCAGCTGACGGATGAAGCAGTATATGAAAAACTATGAAAACCCAATGGGAGCAAATATAACAAAC
>Ga0210044_10010795_pt1 | contig 10788 bp, 12 predicted proteins | sample CryGey13umfilter_2_FD_183959 | JGI IMG/M metagenome (GOLD analysis project Ga0210044, IMG submission 183959) | Groundwater microbial communities from aquifer in Utah, USA - Crystal Geyser 4/9/14 3 um filter (SPAdes) (version 2) | ecosystem: Environmental > Aquatic > Deep subsurface >...
AGGATAATTGCGCCTGAAACGAACCAGAAAATGCGCTTCAGGATATAAAACTCAAAAATCCTCTCCTCAAATTGTCCAAAATGGCGCTCCACCACCGTTACTTCAAACTTTTGCAGAGGGTTCTATATTCGTTATAAAGTTCGCCTGATCCTATGGCGGCCTCTGGTTTAATTACGCATTTTTCATCGGTAAACTGCGCCGCCTGATCCGCTTCCAGACGCCATTCCTGTTTGGCGGCAAGGCAGCTTTGCGGTTCGGTGAACGTGCCGCGTTTCATCACTTCCCCAAAGGCTTGCATAGCCAGATTCATAATGCCGGGCAGTTCGTCAAGCAGCTTGATTTTCAGGTGCGGGTCAGCATCCACGCCCTTGAATATCCGGTTAAAAGGAATAACCAGCGCTCGCCGGAAAAGTGCATCCGAAAAATCCCGCGTGTGCGGCATATGGTTTGCGCCAAACCAGCAGGTGCAGAACGGACAAAAATCAAAGGGGTTTTTGTTTTTGTGTTCTGCCGTAGTCAATTCGCCGGACGTTATCGCTTTCAGTTCTGCGTCTGCGATTTCGCCGCCCTCGGCAATTTCGGTTACAAGGTTGGCCAGCTTCAGGTGCAAGTGTGCCCTCTGAAACTTGTTCCCGAATTGCGACGGCTGCACGGCAGCGACGCTTTCTGACCCTACCAGCGCCCGCACTACTTCCATGACCACGCTTTTTCCGTTTGCGCCGGGGCCAATCAGCAGGGCAAAACGCTCAAACCGGGCATGACTTACCAGCGTGTAGCCGATCATTTCCAGCAGCGCCAGCGCCTTATCCTGCCCGTCAGGGTTGTTTTGAAAAATCTCGGTCAGGAATTGCGTAAATCGCTGGCAACCGGCTTGCGGGTCATAAGCAACCGGAACTTGCGTTGTCCGGTAATGCTCTCGACAATGGGGCTGCAATTCCCATTCCGCGCCGTTCCAGTGCAGTTCGCCATTCAGGACGTTGACGGCATCCTGATTTACGTTCCATTCGTGTTCCGGCGCATGGGTTTCCGTTTTCAGCACGTCCGCAATAGCATCCACAGTTCCACGAAAAACTTGACGGCTGTTATTCTCAAGGCTGCGCTGCACGTCTTGCTTTATAGCCCTGTCAGGCACAGGCCGCCATACACCGCTATCATGCCAGCGCCAGACATGGGCAACAGTGCCCAGCAGATTGTCGGCTCCGATATGATCGATAACCTCACGGGCCAGTTCCAAATGATCCGGCTCCGGGCTGATTTCTCCCTGTTCCATGCTTCTTTTTGTCATAGCAGAATCAAGCATGGTCACGCCTGCACCCGCTTTTTTCAGTTGAGCGCGAAGGGAGATAAAGGCCGGATAATTTTCGTGTTGCATTGCCGCCAGCGCATCCAGAACGTCCGGCATATAGGCCGCGCCGGGATCGTCCGTTACCCGTTCCACAAGATTTTCCAGCGGATCAATAACGGCCTGCGCTTCACTTAAAAGGCTTTCCAGATCGTCTTGCGTTCTGCCCTTTGGAAGATCATCCGCCAAGTCCCATTTCTCCCGGAAATCATCCGGCACGGTTACAATGCGGACAGATTGCGCGCCGGCCTTCTTTACCAGCATTGCGGCGCTTTTGGCATATTTACGGCCTTCGTCATCATGATCCGGCCATATGGTTACGTCTCGGCCAGAAAGCGGCGTCCAGTCAGCCTTATGCGGTGACCCGGCTCCGTTGGGGCTTGTCACGGCTACATGATCGGGAAATAGAGCCGTTACCGCATTCGCCGCCTTTTCGCCTTCACAGACAATGACAGGGGCATCCGGGCGCTTTGCCAGACGATCCAGCCCATAAAGCGGGCGGGGCGTATCCAGCGCCTTCCAAGCCCAGTGGGACTTGCCGTTTTTATATTTGCGATACGATAGCGGGCGGTCTTCCTTGTTGCCATCCTTGTCGATAAACCTGCACACAAAGAAAAGGGTTTTGCCTTTATCGTCCTTGTATTCCCAAAAGCTTATCGGCTTCCCAAGTTGATAATGCTCTTGCGTTTCGCGTATAACATCATCAGGCACGGGCACAATGGCTATGCCTTCATCTTTCCCGCCAGTTTGTTTTCGGTTCGCCGCTTTTTCCGTTGCACTCAGGGGTTTGAACATATCAGGCATGATTCACCCCCAGCATTTTTGCCAGTTCGCGGGCGGCTTCTCCTTGTCCATTTCCTGAAAGATATGCGGCCAGACTGATAACGTCGCCGCCCTTGTCGCCGGTTGCAAAATCGGCCCAGCGTCCGGTGCGGACATTTACCCGGAACGATCCCGCTTTTCTATCGGCGCGGCGCGGGTTTCGGGCTGTATATTCTCGCCCGTGCAGCTTGCCGTCCGGTAGCCAACGGCCTAGCAGGGAAGGCAAGACGGTCAGTGCCGCTGCATTGATTTCTGCAAAATTGAGTTGCCGGGAAAGGGTGGATTTGCTAATCTGAGGCAGTCGATATTTATTAGCCCCTTCGCGGTTGCCGCCGCTGGGGCTTTTCTTTTGGTATGTCATGACTTACGCCCCCTGATTTTCTGCTTCGTCATTCAGATTGTCGATGAAAGCCTGAGCAGATTCTTCAGTGATAAAACGATTTTTGCCAATTTTGACGGTTTTCAGCTTGTTTTGCGCAACGAGCTGGTAGCCCTTGGTTACGCCGATGCCATTGGCAGAAAGCCACTGACGAAATGGGGTGAGTCTTTTCATTGCAAAACCTCTTTTTCTGATTACATGCGAACGCACCATTGCATCGCTACGAATCAGTATGAGGCTTTCAAAAAGCAGCTAATAGCCGCCCATAAATCAGGGATTTTTCAGGGGGGTTTTCTGCTTGTCAATTTTGCTGATTTTTTGTTTGTAGTACCTAAACTGCTCATGGACGCTTTTGGTCGCTTCTTTTATTTTGTACTCAGACATGTCAGGAAAACGAAGTTTTATCATCTTTCTTATGGTTTTAGGATAGCTGGTTTTTAGAGCAGCTTTAGCGGAATCAATGTTTTCTATAGCCGCTCTCATTTCTGCTTCACTCGTTTTTACAGGCCTGCCACCAGCCGCAGGCTCTTTTTGATCTGAGAACATCAAAGCGCCCCAAATCCCTCGGCCTGAATTTTTACTCTTTTTTGGCCTGCCCCTACCCCGCTTATTTTTCAATATTGCGTTTTCTATCCGAAGACTTACAATTTCTCTCTTAAGATGGACGATTTCCTGACACGCATCTTCAAGGGAATTGAAGCATGCCATTTCAGAAGCAATATCTTGCGCCATTCGAAGGCGTCCCCACTTCAATAGTGCATTTTCATCACTATCCCGTTCTGATCCTTGTATATCCATGCCTTACGCTCTTTTTCTAAAATTTCCCTGTATCATCTTCCCGCCAGCGGCCACAGCGTCCAGATAATCTGCCCATTCCTGCATCATCTTTGTACGCTGGGGCAGGTATTTTGTCCGGTCATAGGCGCAGCGCACACTGTTACCCTTTGCATGAGCAAGCTGGGCGTCCGGTATTTCGTGCGGATAGTCCAGTTCTTCCATAAGCGTTGTCATGAACAGGCTGCGGAATCCGTGGCCGGTCATGCGTCCGCCATAGCCCAGCCGCTTTATACCCTGCAAAATGGTGTTATTGCTCATATGCTCTTTCGGGCGCGGCTGGCTGGGGAACGCCCACGGCGTATTCAGGTGCCTGGTATCTTCCTGCTGTTCCCTGAACAAAGCTACAACCTGCCGGGACAAGGGGATAATGTGCGGCGCTCCCATTTTCATGCGTTCTGCCGGAATCTCCCAAACCGCGTTTTCAAGGTCAATTTCATCCCATGTTGCCCGTATCAGTTCCGTTGTCCGCACGGCAGTCAGCATCAATAGCCTGATCCCGCGCCGAGTCTGCGGAAACAGGCGAATATCGTTTTTATCCAGCTTTTGCAGAAACTCCGGTATCTCTTTGATATTCAGAGCTGCAAGGTGTTTCGTTTTGCCCGTAGTCAGCGCCCCTTTAAGATCGGCGGAAGGGTCACGGGGGTTTTTGCCTGTGGCTACGCCATAACGGAAAACCTGCCCGCAGACCTGTTTCATCCTGTTTGCGGCATAATACGCTTTCCGTTCCTCAATTTTCCGCAACACGTCCAGCAATTCGGGCGGATCAATCTCTGCAATCGGGCGGCTGCCAATATACGGGAAAACATCGTTTTCCAGATAACTAAGGATTTTTTCGCCAGTTCTGGGTGCCCAGCTTTCAGTTTTCTTGCCGTGCCATTCCCGCGCCACGGACTCAAAGGTATTTTCCGCATTCATCCGTGCCTGCCGTCTGGCCTGCTTTTTTGCAGCGGACGGGTCTATGTCCCTGTCCAGCAGCTTCTTGGCTTCTTCCCTCTTTGCGCGCGCCTCTGCCAACGACACGCGGGGATAAACCCCTAGCCCCAGCATCTTTTCTTTGCCCAGCCAATAGTACCGTAACCGCCAGTATTTTGAGCCGTTCGGGCTAATCAGTAACAATAATCCGCCGCCGTCGGTCAATTTATGAGGCTTTTCCTTGGATTTTGCGTTCTGGCATTGCGTGTTTGTAAGAACCATGCGGGTACATCCTTTCTGGGTATATTCCATGTACCCCTAAAAAGTACCCGCATTTTTTCCGGCTGTAAACGAATTGTTATGGACACGGAAGAACGTAGACAAAAGAAAAAGCCCCGCTTTACCGGGACTTTCTGGACTTTCCTGAACGTCACCGAACATTGGCGACAGGATAAATGGCGCGAGAGACGGGACTTGAACCCGCGACCTCAGCCGTGACAGGGCTGCATTCTAACCAACTGAACTACTCCCGCTTGAAGTAAGTGCGTTATCAATACAGAACAAAATGCCGTTCTGTCAATGTCTTTTCAAGCAAAAAACAGATTTTATACTGCGAGCGCTACCGGATCAGGATTAAAAGGCAGTCCCAGCGCCTTTGCCACGCTCTCATAGGCAATCTCGCCAAAACAGATATTCAGACCATTCCGGAGATCAGGATCAGCCGCCAGCGCTTCTTTCCAGCCCTTATCGGCCAATTTCAAACCGTAAGGCAAAACGGCATGATTGAGCGCCAATGCCGACGATAACGGCACAGCGCCCGGCATATTTGCTACACAATAATGCACAACATCATCAATCACATAAACCGGATCACTGTGGGTTGTGGGTTTGCTGGTTTCAAAGCAGCCACCCTGATCAATCGCAATATCGACAATCACGGTTCCCGGTGCCATTTTTTTAAGCATCTCCCGCGTCACAAGCTTTGGCGCTGAAGCCCCCGGAATAAGGACGGCGCCGATAATCATATCCATCTGCGGAGCATTTTTTTCGATAAAATCAATACTGGAATACACAACCGTCGCCTCGCCCCGGAAATAATCATCGAGAAAACGAATACGATCATGGTCTTTTTCAAGAATCGTGACATTCGCGCCCATGCCCACAGCAATCCGCGCCGCGTTAAATCCGGCCACGCCGCCGCCAATGACAAGAACATTCGCAGGCATCACCCCCGGCACGCCACAAATCAGCCGCCCGGTTCCCCCCATATGCTTTTGTAGGTAATAGGAACCAACAATAGTCCCCAGTCGCCCTGCAACCTCACTCATCGGCGCCAGTAACGGCAATCCTTTACCATTCCTGCCTGTCACCGTTTCATAGGCAATCGCTACGCAACCGGATTTCATCAACCCTCTGGCCTGTTCAGGATCAGCGGCCAGATGCAGATAGGTAAACAAAATCTGTCCCTCGCGCAGCATGGCGCATTCCACAGCCTGCGGCTCTTTTACTTTCACAATCATATCCGCTTCGGCAAAAATCTCCTGCGCCGACCCGCGAATTTCTGCGCCTGCCTCGAGATAATCCTGATCTGTGAAATTAATACCCGCCCCTGCTCCGGTCTGCATAATCACTTTATGACCGTGATTGACATACTCCCGCACAGAAGACGGAACCAGCCCGACACGATGCTCCTGCGCTTTTATTTCTTTTGGACATCCCACAATCATTTCAGGCACTCCCTTTTCACTTTTTTACAGATATCAAATCAAAACCTGACTTTGTTTATCAGCTTCTGTAAAAAAATCTATATGCTTTGCAGCAATATCGAAAGATTTATGGGGCAGGTTACATTTTAATAAGATTATGGCTTTCCCGCCCATAACACCTGCGCAATATCCTCCGCCCCGCTCACCAGCATCGCAAAACGGTCAATACCAAGCGCAATCCCGCCGCTATCGGGCAGACCGAATTTGAGGGCATGAATGAAATCCTCGTCAATGGGGTATTGTTCACCATAGAGCGTATTCTTAACAGCCATTTCTTCGTGAAAGCGCGTTTCCTGTTCCACGGCATCGGTGAGCTCGCCGAACGCATTGGCAAGCTCTATTCCGCAGACATAAAGCTCGAACCGCTCTGCAAAGCGCGGGGCATCCGGTTTGCGCCGCGAGAGCGAGGCCATAGAAGCCGGATAATCATAAATGATCGTCGGAACTTCCATCCCCAGAAAAGGCTCGATTTTATCCGCCATAACGCGGAAAAACAGATCATCCCAACGATCATCTTCGGCAACACGAATGCCCTGCGCGGCAATGGCTCTGGAAAAGCCTTCTTTATCCTCCAGAAACGCGGTCAGATCTATATCGGCATAATGCATAAAAGCCTCGGCCACAGATATTTTCTGCCACGACTTAAAAGGATCACACGTCTTATCTTTATGTCTGAATGTTTTGACACCAAGCTTTTCCGCACAAAAACGGAGCAACCCGATGCAATCCTCCATAATATCCTCATACCCCCCCGGCGCCCTGTACCATTCAATCATGGTGAATTCAGGGCTATGAAGGCGCGACCCCTCGCCATTTCTAAAGACATGGCAAATCTGGTAAAGCCTGTCAATTCCCGCGACCATCAGCTTTTTCATCGCGAATTCGGGACTGGTATGCAGATATAATGTCCGCTCTTTTTTCAAATCCACACCCAATATATCCGAAGCAAACGCATGAATATGCGTATCCATCACCGGACACACCTGCAAAATCGGCGTTTCAATCTCATAAAAATCCTGCGCATCAAAATAAGCCCGCACCGCCTTGATCAAGCCCATCCGCATTTTCAAATAAGGCAGATTGCTGGCAAAATTCTCCGGATACCACCATTTATCCGCATATAATTCGTTCTTACGTTGCGCTTGCATCTGTACCCATTCCCATTTCCATTATTTCAGTTCCAGTTTTGCGCCTGTCATGGCCGCCTTTTTAAACGATGATCCATCAAGCATCCAGAGTGTGGAAGGAGAGCCTGTATAAGATGTAACAGCAGCACCATAATGCTCGGCAAGTGTTAGCATTGTTCTGTCCTGAGGATATCCGACTATATCCACAAAATCACAACCCTTTTCTCCTTTTCTGAGAATGCCCACCGTTTGATCTATCAATTTGACTGCCGCGATATCCACTTGCTTCTGTGAAAGGTTTTTTGAAAAATCTATGGATTCGATCTGATATCCTGTTGGGCTTTCTTCATGTATCCCGTCAGGTTTGTAGCCGAGCGTTCTCAAAACGCTAATACGCTGCGACACAAGACATCCTGCCTGAAAAAAACCATTTTCATCATAAAGAATAGAATCATAAAGATTTGAAATAGGATCCCTGATTCCAGGAGCTGTGGGGAAAACTCCTGCCTTTTTATTAAAAATATCAGACATGGATTCGACACGGAAGATACTGGTATTACCTCCATCAGATTTAATTTTATCAATATCTTCTTTCGCCAGCCGAAAAGGCTTTTCTCTGCGTTTGTGTGCGCCTACTATTTCATAGACTTTGGAGGCACTATTTCCCTCTTCACACTCCCAGCCAAGAAATCTCCCTCCCTTTCTAGAGGACTGAAATGCGGCATAAGAAATTGCATATTGTCCCAGATTACGGCCACGCTGTGCTTTATCGACAATAACATCGTCCATCTGCATACCGGACTGAAGAGAACCCTCCTTCATCATCCACAAAGGACTTAACAAAATCAAACCTGCGTACACTTCTCCCGCTTGATTTAAAACCCCCGCTTCCAGCCTGTCTTCTTTTAAAGCCAGTGCGATACGCTGCTTTCCTTCTTCCGGCACATCAGGAAGCCAGTGCAGATTTTCCGCATGAAGCGCGGCCTGCTGAAACGCAAGGCGATAGACATCGTCCATCGCTTGTGAAGAGCAGATAAATTGCCCCGATACTTCGTGTATACCCAGCTTTTCTTTATTCATTGTCATAGCTCAATTCATAGACAATCTTTAAAAACCGCGCAAGCTTATTTCATGTCACCATTTATTTCAGAAAAAAGCTTGCAATCATGCTCTATTAACGATAGAAATGCCCGTCATTCAAGAGGAGACGTACGATGAAAGCTGAAACGCATCCCGATTACCACGAAATTACGGTTGTCCTGACGGACGGCACGGAATATAAAACACGCAGTACCTACGGCAAAGAAGGCGATGTCATGAAACTTGACATTGATTGCCTGAGCCACCCTGCATGGAGTGGCGGCGCACAGAAAGTGATTGAAAAAGGTCAGCTTTCCAAATTTGAAAACCGCTATGGCAGCTTATTCGGGGGCGGTGAAAATACCACTAAAAAAGAAGAAGCCACTAAATAATCAGGGCTTGATTACCATTTTAAAAAAAAGCGGCCTTATGGCTACTTTTTTGTTGATCAAATTCCTGTTAGAATCTTCATACAAATATATTGCCTGTTATATCAAAATATTTCTTTCCTTTCTTTGTTCTGTCTATACAAAGAACAGATGGGAGAACGAAAAGGTGATATTATTAACGGCTGGATTAATCTGGACAAACCATCCGGGTTAAGCTCCAGCGATGCTGTCAATATAGTGCGCCGTAGTCTGAATGCGCAAAAAGCGGGACACGGCGGAACACTTGACCCACTGGCGACAGGGATTCTGCCGATTGCGCTCGGCGAAGCAACAAAAACAATCCCTTTTTGTCAGGATCATCTCAAAACCTATAGCTTTGATGTTATCTGGGGACAGGCACGCGACACCGATGATGCCGAAGGAAAAATCATTGAAACATCAGATCATCGCCCGACAGAAGAGGATATCCGGACGATTCTTCCGCAATTCACAGGCGATATAGAGCAAACCCCGCCGCAATTTTCAGCCATTAAAATAGACGGGGAACGCGCCTATGATCTGGCCAGAAGCGGGCAGCAGGTCGATATCAAATCCCGCCCTGTTTATATTGAAACACTGGCACTAATCGAAACCTTTCCTGATTATGCCCGCTTTCAGTGTTTGTGCGGCAAAGGCACTTATATGCGCTCTCTTGCCCGCGATATGGCCATCGAATTGGGGACTGTCGGCTATATCTCTAATCTACGGCGGGAATCCGTTGGTCCTTTTACGATGGAGAATGCGATTTCTCTTGCAAATATAAAGGAAATCGGTGATATTGCCGGACTTGAAGAAGATGTATTGCTTCCTGTAGAGACAGTGCTAGACGACATCCCGGCTCTGGATTTAAATCAGCAGGAAGCTTCACGGCTGAAAAACGGGCAGAAACTTCTCTTTATCGCCCGCCCGGATGTAGACAGACTCTACAATGCGGGCATAGATCTGGAGGAAGATGCCACTGTTCTGGCACTGTATAATGGCAAACCTGTTGCTCTTGTCACAGTGGCTGGCGCGGAAATTTCACCGATACGCGTGTTAAACCTGTAAATAAGAAGGAGAAACCGATGTCGATTAGTCCAGAACGTAAGCAAGAGCTTATCGGAGAGTACGAAACAAAAAAAGGTGATACAGGCTCACCAAACGTACAGATTGCGATCCTGACAAGCCGTATCAATACCCTGTCTGAACATATGCAAGCCCACAAAAAAGACATCCACAGCCGCCATGGACTTCTCAGAATGGTTGCCAGACGACGCAAGCTTCTGGATTACCTGAAGAAAAAAGATGAGAACGGCTATCAGGACATCATCAAACGTCTGGGCATCCGTCGTTAATATGACGAAAAACGCTCCTGATTTTATCTGGGGAAAGGGCGCCTTGCAAAAGGTATGCGCTGAAATATTCTCGTACCCTGCCGATCTTTATGATCTTGGCGCTTACAAAAAATGCCTTCCCTGGTCAGCTCAAAGAATATGGAATCTTGTGCAGCAAAAAGCAAAAGATCAGGGAATCATATTTTCTGATCCGCATTAAATAAAAAATTCAGGAAATGACGCTGGAATGCGGTACAATAACAGCAAAGAACTGATTGGAACGGATTGAAGAAACAGGAGCCGTTTTCCTCTCCCCCCCAGACAAACAACGCGACCTTCGTTTTGATCTTTCGCCGGAAAACCTTACAATGCCGGAGACTGGACAGTGCAGTTTCCGGGAAATGTATATGGAGTATTGTCATTTCCGGCCTGCTGCCCTTCTGCCGAGGGCGTAAAAGATTTTTTCAGGACACAATCTGCACCGCCTGAAACCCGGTACTCATGCGCCGCTGCCGCAGCCGGCGGATTTTGTGGTCTATCCGAACGTGCTTGTTCCAGCGCATTATATGCCCCGCTGCCTACCGCAAGACCCGCCGCTAGTGCAAAGACAACCACAAACCCCTTGCCAGATGTTTTTGCCTTGTTAGAGGTGGTCTCAGAAAATCGGACATGTTGCTAAGGTGGAATTCTGACATTAAAACGAAAGGGATCTACCGATATGACAAAAAGAAGAAATCACTCTCCTGCATTCAAAGCCAAGGTTGCATTGGAGGCTCTGAGAG
>Ga0210044_10010796_pt1 | contig 10788 bp, 11 predicted proteins | sample CryGey13umfilter_2_FD_183959 | JGI IMG/M metagenome (GOLD analysis project Ga0210044, IMG submission 183959) | Groundwater microbial communities from aquifer in Utah, USA - Crystal Geyser 4/9/14 3 um filter (SPAdes) (version 2) | ecosystem: Environmental > Aquatic > Deep subsurface >...
AGCTCTCTTGCAATTATTGCAATTCTGTCTGTCTCTTTGAGTCTTGCATGTTTGACATTAACTATCTCAATTGGTTCTGATGATTTTAATGCTAATATTGCAAGAGGGGGAAGAAGATCTGGTGAATTGCTTAAGTCAAATTTACCGCCACTTAGTTTTTCAGGTGTTTCAATTTCAATTCCTTCATCATCTATATTCACCTTGACTCCTAATTGCTCTAGAATATCTATGAATACTTCATCTCCTTGTGGTAAATTTCCAATATTGCCTTTTATTGTAACCTTTTCTCCATTAAGAACAACAGCTGATAAAAGTAATGCAAGACTTGAAAAATCAATCGGAACTGTAAATGTGGCTTCTTTATAGATTTGTGGTGATATGTTATATCTTTTGTATGGGATTAATGTTTGAACAGACACTCCAAATTTTCTCATTGTAGCAATAGTTGCATCAAGATATGGTTTTGATACTAATTCTTCTTCTATGATTAGATTTATTCCTTTTTCTGTCATTGGAGCACAAATCAATAATGCTGAAATAAATTGACTCGAAAAATTCCCTGGGATTTTTACATCTCCTCCACTGATCTTGCCTTTTATTCTGATAGGTGGATTTCCATTTGTTGACTGGCATTGTGCTCCTATACTCGATAATGCATCCAAGAGAGGCTGCATTGGTCTTTTTTGAAGACTAGCATCTCCTGTTAAAATAATTTCTTCAGAAAACAAACTAGCAATACCTGATGCGATTCTTATCGTTGTTCCTGAATTTTCAGTATTGATTTCAGATACTTTTGTGCCTATTTTTATTGAATTTTTGACAATTATTGATGAATTTTTGATTTCAATATGCGCTCCAAATTTTTTACATGCTTCAATTGTCGCTTTGGTATCTGCTGAAAATAATACATTCTCTACAGTACTGTTGTTGCCTGCAAGTGATGCAAGAAAGATTGCTCTATGAGTATAGCTCTTGTTTGGAGGACAAATAACTTGGCCTGTTATTTTGGATTTTTCAACTTTGCACTTCATGAATTTCTGCCTTTTTGTTATTGACTTTTGAAATGATTATGTTTCCTTCTAGAGTTGAAAATATTTTTTTGATTGCAGATTCATTTTCTTTTTTTGTTATTGCTGCTATTGCTGGGCCATTACCTGATACTGATGCCCCTAGTGCGCCTTTTTCAATTAACTCTGTAATTATTTTTGGATCTGAATTTAGAATTGATGCTGTTGCTAATCCATTTATGTTCATGGCTTCCCAATACTTTGCTTCTTCTGCCAATTTCCATGCATTTTCAAACACTGATGATAATACCTTGAGTTTTTTCAGATTTCCTCTTTTTCTATTTTTTGGGATAAATATGACTGCAATTAGACTTAATGGTGCTTTTTCAAAATGTATTCTTCTTTTCTTTGCATTATCTGTTACATTAAAACCGCCATAATAACATGAACATGCATCATCATAAGCCCCTGTAATACTTACTTTGGATTCAATAGATGCATCCACTCCTGCCAAAAGTATCTGTTGATCAGTCCATTTTGGTTTGAATATTTTTGCACATGCTAATGCAATTGCAGATGAAATTGCACTGGAGCTTTTTAGCCCATATCCTGTAGGGATTTCTGAAGAAAGTGAAATTGTGATCTTGTTTTCATCTAATTCTTTCTTTGAAACAATTTTTTCAATGGTTTTGTTAATTAAACGAGAACTCAAACTCTTGTTTTCTGATTGAATTGTAATTCCTTTACCTGGACTGGTTTCAATTGTTGCTTCCACTCTTAATGAAATTCCTAAAGTTGCACCCTTTTGGTTGGCAATAGCATTAACCAATGAAACTGCTCCGTGGACAGTAGCTGTTGCTTTTACCATCAAAATCCTCCTAACAATGCTTTTTTCATGGCATTATAAGGTGCTTCCACACCATGCCATATCTCAAATGCTCTCACTGCTTGACCTAGAAGCATTTCGTATCCATATATTATGATGGCATTTTTTTCTTTGGCTTTTTTTATAAAATCGGTATTAATTGGCATGTATACAATGTCATAAACAATTGTTTTCTCACTAATTCCTTCTAAAGAAATGACACTTGGTTCATCTCTTAGACCAACTGATGTCGCATTTACGATGATATCAAAATTTTTTGCAGTGTCTTTAACATCTTCAATTTTTACTGCATTTGCATCTAATCCGATCTTCTTTGCAAATTCTGCAAGATTCTCCGCATTTCCTAATGTTCTATTTGCTATGGTTATGCTCTTTGCTTTTTCCTTGGCAAATCCTGCAACTATGGCTCTGGCTGCACCGCCTGCTCCTAAAAGAAGAACTTTTGTGTTTGCAATATTTAATTTCTTTTTCTTAAATGGTTCTAAAAATCCATCCATGTCCGTATTGTATCCTTTTAGAATTCCGTCTGTGTTTGTTACAGTATTAACTGCGCCAATCAAACTACATGACTCGTCGATCTTGTCTAAATATTTCATCATCTCTACTTTGTGAGGTATAGTGATATTGAATCCGTCTATTTTGATTTTTTTTAAACCTTCTATCCCCTCTTCTAATTCTCCTTTTGGAATTCTGTATGCAATGTATGATGAATCTAAATCCATTTCTCTAAATGCGGCACTATGAATATTTGGTGATAATGAATGATCAATAGGATCTCCTATGACTGCAAATGATTTACTCATATTCTTTTTCTAATTATATGATTGATTTAAACTCTCAACTTTCTGAGATCTTATTTTTTTAGATTCATAATTTTTTTAACTTCGTCCACACTAAACTGTCCTGGGGCAACTGCTTTTCCTAATGACACATAGGTATATGGACTCCCTAAATATAGGCATAAAATTCTAGAAATCCTTCCAAAATCTCCCATTGCAAATGAAATCAAATTGTTTTTTCCTTTTTTGCTATACAATTCTAACATTCTAGTTGAATCGTTCATTGATTTTGCAGTACTGACTATTTTTACATTAGATGAAAATTTACTCATTTCACAAAGTCTCTTTTTGAGTTCTTCTGCATTAGGAGTTTTTTTAAAATCATGCCATGAAACAAGTAATTTTGTTTTTGTAGTTTTTAGATATTTTACCAATGCCGAATTTTTCTTTAATGTATTAAATTCTACATCTAATAGAAATGGATTGTATTCTGCAATTAATTTCAGAATTGCAATTCGTTCTACCTCATTTCCAGAAAACTTTCCTCCTTCTGTTTTTGGTCTTAAGGTACACACAATTCTCTTTAGATCTTTTTTAATTGTCTCTAATGTTTTCGGAATCTGCTCTATTTTTAGAAAATCAAATCTTATTTCCACATAGTCTGATTTTTTGAGTGCAATTTTTAATTTTTTTTCAGTTAATGCAGGAGTTTTTTCAGCAATGGATACGCAAGTTCTGTATTTCATTTCTCTAAAATATATTCATCTGAAACTTCCATTCCGAAATGCCTGCCTGTGGCAGGTTTTGCATGTACCATAACTGTATCTCCTTTCTTTAAATGAGTGACTGACACTAGTTGTCCATTTGGTTTTACAAAACGAATGGTCTCTGCGTCTTGTGCTATTATTCCTCCTGTTTCTCCATCTACAACTGCTTTGATCATTAGCATTGGTCTACGTTCGATCTTTGATCTTCCAACAGTTGCTCGTCTTGCATTGCCTTTTGAGTTAAGGATCAGTACTTCCGATCCTGTTTCTACTTCTGATAGGTAATTTGTTGTCCCATCTGGCGATAACGTGTAGCAATGAACTGCACCTGCATTTACTCTAAATGGTCTTGGGGATGTAAATGATGATCCTACTGATTCGTTATGAACTAAAAACAAAAAATTTGATCTACTCCCAATCAACATTCCCTCGCCTTTGTGAAGTATTGATGCAGTATCTACACAAACACGTTCGCCGTCTCCTACTTCTTTTATCTCTGTAATCTTAGCAGGTTTCATTTCAAAATTCTTTGTTCCCAAATACACCATGACTTCTCTGACTTCGTTGATTGTTGATGTGCTAAAGATTACTCCATCTACACCGACTTCTAAAATTGAAAACATCTTTCTTACCTCTTCAGGCGTTTTGGCAATCGCAAAAATCTTGGTATGAATTTTATGTAATTTTGCAATGATATTCTCTAATGGAATTATTTTCCAATCTTTTACTTCCACTATCACAAAATCTAATCCCTTTTTTGCAATTGTAAGGATGTTATCTATGTCTGAGTTTGATAGTATTTGGAATTTTCTTCCCACTTTTTTGCCTTTTACTTTCAATCCTTCTTTTTCGAGAACTACATAATTTGCTAAATTTGATGGAAATACTGTCTGAAGTTTTGTTTTTTTATTCCCTAATTTTTTTGGATCAAGATACACCATTTTAATTCCTTCTTCTTCTAATTGAGGTAAAAATTTGGCTAATTGTGTCTGAGACACTTTAGGTGAAATTATTATTTCTCTGGTCTTACTCAATTTTTTTCATTGCTTCCTTTGCTGTTCCTTTTCTGAAAATTATTTCCGCTAATGCTTCAACCATTTTTTCAGGTGTTTTATGTGCAAAGATGTTTCTACCATATGTAACTCCTTTTGCTCCTGCTGTCATTGCGTCTTCAGTCATTTGAAGAATATCTAAATCTGTTTTTGCTTTTGGCCCACCTGCAATAACAATTGGAACTGGTGTACTCTTTACAATTTTTGCAAAAGAATCCACATCTCCTGTGTATAGTGTTTTAACAATGTCTGCGCCACATTCTGCACCAATTCTTGCAACATGTCCAACAATTTCAGGATCATGTGGATTCTTGATATTTTCACCTCTTGGATACATCATTGCTAAAAGTGGCATTCCCCATTTGTGACACTGATCTGCAGTCATTCCAAGCTGTTCTAACATCTCTGGTTCTTCTTTACCACCAATGTTGATATGTAATGATACACCATCAGCTCCCATTGCAACTGCTTCTTTTACTGTACCTGTTAGCATCTTTCGATTTGGTGATAATGATAATACTGTACTACTTGAAAAATGAACTAAAATTCCAATTTTTGTTGGTTTAGGCAATACTTTGAGAATTCCTTTATTGATGATCACACTTGTGAGACCATGTCCTTCACATTTGTAAATTGTAGAAACTGGATCTTCAAGACCCTCAATTGGTCCGTTTGAAATTCCATGATCCATTGGAATGCAAAGCATTCTTCCTTTTCTGAGAATTCGACTAAGTCTAATTTGATTACCTGATACCATGATTTGATCTGATTTTTGTGCCCTACTTAAAAATAACGTGAATCATTGAACTCATTTTTCTCAAAGATTGCGCACAAATGACTCATTTTGTTTAATTCTTTTTTTGTTCAATATTTCTATCAAGAATTAAATAGAAATTCTAAGGAATCAGAGCACTTGAATCAAACTACTGAGCAGATACAAAAAAGTGATATTAAAGACATTTTAGAAAATTCTCTTCACGGTAAACGCCCTGGACCTGAAGACTGTTTAAGATTGTTAGAATCTGATGACGTTCATCTTATGGGTCTTGTTTCAGGCCATTTGACAAGAAAACAATTTGGAAAAAAAGCTTCTTTTGTAAATAATATTATTTTGAATTATACTAATGTCTGTATCACTGATTGTAAATTCTGTGCATTTTATAGATCTCCAGGTGCTGATGATTCTTACACGTTAACTCTTGATCAAATTGAATCCAGAGTTAAAGCTTCATGGGATTTGTTTCAAATTCGTCAAGTCTTGATTCAAGGTGGACACAATCCAAGTTTGAAGATTGAATATTATGAAGATGCATTTAGAATGATTCGAGAAAAATTTCCATCCGTTGGTGTTCACGGATTATCTACATCTGAAATAGATATGATTGCAAGAGTTGAAAAATCATCAACAAAAGAAATATTGTCTAGACTCAAAGATGCAGGTCTTCAATCAATACCTGGTGCGGGTGCTGAAATTTTAACTGATTCTGTTAAAGATGTAATCAGTCCAAAGAAAATCTCCAGTGATGCTTGGATTAGAATTATGGATGAAGCACATTCAATTGGATTGCCTGCTTCTGCAACAATGATGTATGGTCATGTAGAAAACAAAAATGATATTGTTGAACATTTTTTCAAAATTGTAAAACTACAAGAAAAAACTAAAGGCTTTATGGCATTTATCCCGTGGAATTTTGAACCAAATAACACGCAAATGCACGAAGAAGGATTAGTTGAATATGGTACTGGTGGAATTCAGCTTTTGAAGATGATTGCCATATCTAGACTTGTCTTTGATGGATTAATCCCTCATATCCAATCATCATGGCTAACTAATGGTGTCGGTATGGCTCAACTTGCTTTACAATATGGCGCTGATGATTTTGGTGGTACATTGATTGGTGAAGAGGTTGTTTCATGTACTGGTTCTCGCTCTACTGAATTAACTGATAAAATAATTATTAATGCTATTCATCAGATTGGTTATCAGGTTGAAGAAAGAGATAATTTTTACAATCCTGTTACTGTATTATAGACCATAACTGGACCATTTGGAATTGACTAATTCCTTTGTTTTATCGTCAACTTTTACTTGTTGTTGAATTTCTCTTTCATATCCTTCTTCTCTTGTTTTTTGTGTTGCGTCGATTCCCATCTTAGAACCTAAATTTACAAGTGGTGATGCTGGATCAAGTGTATCTGTAGGTGTGTTGTTGATTATTGTGGTATCTCTTGCAGCATCTGCCCTTGTAGTGATTGCCCATATTACATCATTGATGTCATGAACATTGATATCTTCGTCTACTACTACAAACATTTTAGTTAGGGAAAGTTGTCCCATGCCCCATAATCCCATCATAACTTTTTTGGCTTGACCTGGGTATCTTTTTTTGATTGATATTATTGCAAATCCTTGAAACCATCCTGCTGCTGGCATGCTAAAGTCTACAACTTCTGGATGGAACATTTGGATCAATGGTAAAAATGAACGTTCAATAACTTTTCCAATATATGCATCCTCCAGAATTGGTTTTCCAACTACTGTTGTAACATAAATCGGATTTTTCCTTCGCATTATTCCTGTTAATGTAAATGTTGGATATGGTTCGACTGGTGTATAATATCCAGTATGATCGCCAAATGGCCCTTCATCTCTAATGTCTGCAGGATCTACATATCCTTCCAAGACTATCTCTGCATTTGCTGGTACATCCAAATCGATTGTTTTACATTTTACAGTTTTGATTCCTTCTTTTCTTGTAATCCCTGCAAACAAGTATTTGTCAAGTCCTTCAGGAACTGGTGCAATTGATGAAAAAATTGTCGCTGGTTCTCCACCAATAATTATCGCTGTAGGGATTTTTTCTCCTCGCTCTTTTGAAATATCACTATGGTGAGCTCCGCGTTTGTGCTTTTGCCAATGCATTGATGCATGTGTTTTATCTATTATTTGCATTCTGTAAACTCCTAAATTTCTAACTCCTGTCTCTGGATGTTTTGTTGCAACTAATCCTAAAGTGATGAATCTTCCTGCATCATTTGGCCATGATTTTAGAATTGGTAAATCATCAAATGATGCATCATTAGATGTAATTTCAGTTACAGGTCCACTTGTTTCTGCTTTGGGAAATGATGCAGTCATTTTTGTCAACTCTGGAAGTTTTTTAATTTTATTTAGTAATCCTGATGGTATGTCCATCTTTGTCATATCTACGATGCGTTGACCAATCTCAGTAAAGTTCTTCATTTCTAACCCTATCTCTAATCTCTTCATTGAACCAAATGCGTTTCCTAAAACTGGCATATCATATCCTTTTACATTTTCAAAAAGAATTGCCGGGCCGTTGTTATACATTTCACGTCTCATGATTTCAGCAATCTCTAAATCTGAATCAACTTCAATTTTGACTCTTTTTAATTCCTCATGTTTTTCAAGTTCGGCTATGAAATCATGAATATCTTGTATTCTCATGTTGACTCTTAAGTCAGATCAAGTATAAGCTTAACTCGATTTCCGCAAAAGTGGGTTTTATTAAAAATCATTTGATGCCTCTCTTTTAATTATGATTTCATTAAAAATTGATATTGAGTGATGACAGATGTGTGTTTTGCAAAGAATATGGAATAATATGCCATTGTGCTCTTTGCCCTTTTTGTAATGGAACTGGGGAGCCAAACAAATCTGTAAAATCGTATCTTAATTACATATCTGTCAGTGTATTTTTCTTGATAAAAAACAATGTCCATTATGTGGAAATCGATGTCATCACGATATCCAAAACAAACCTAAGGTTTTGTTAATCTCAGAATAAATTACATTGGTGGGAGTTCTGTTTTTCTGTCATGGCCACCAGATCCAAATTTACAATAGAAACATAATTCTGATTCCATGTACTTTAATTGTTCAATCTGAATTGCTCCAAGTTTTAGTGCAATCTTTGTAAGAATTTTATATTTTAACGGCATTGCAGGGATCACCTCTTCCATGTATACTCTGTAATGATCGGGACAAAATTTTAGAGTAACTTTGGATGGTTCCTTTCCTTTTTGATTTACCTGTCTTGTAAAATTGATCTGCTCTCTAATGTATTCATGCTTTGGGCATGGACAATCTTTACCACCTGGATGTTTGTAAGCTGGTGTATTTTTCCAGTCGAATTCTGGATATTCTTTCTCAAAGTCGTCCATGTCATCAAGTATGTGATTTTAGCATATAAAACTTGATCAAGATTAGTTGCGGTAATCAACCCAAATGTACATAAACCCCAGATTGTTCATCAAAATTATGGCAGCTGCTAAGAAGCAAACCAAAGAAGATCTTCAAAACAAGATTGCCGAATTAGAAGCAAGACTAAATCAACTTTCTACTCAGCTAGCATCAAAACCAGCTGAAGCAAAACCTGCAGAGGTAAAACCAGCTGAAGCAAAACCTGCAGAGGTAAAACCAGCTGAAGCAAAACCTGCAGAGGTAAAACCAGCTGAAGCAAAACCAGCTGAAAAACCTGTAGTAACTACCAAACCTAAAGGTGTTCTACCTAAAGGAATGGAAGCAAAACCTGCAGAGGCACCAAAACCAGCTGAAACAACATCACAACCTCCAGCAACTGTACAAGCAGCATTAGAGAATGCATACATGAATGCTCGAATGACATCATTTCATGATTATAGAGCAAAAGTGACAGGCTATTCTCCAGCTCCTAACAGATACTATGTCAGACTAACTGCTCCTGTAGGAACAGTTCCAACTAGAAATTGGAATGATCAAAAAGCAAAAGTAACTGGTTACACCGCAGTGTCAAACCAATACTATGCAACAAGAGCAAGACTAGCATACCATCCCGCTGATAAGAAATTTGGAAGTTTTAGTGGAATCAATATGTCCGTTGAAGGCGTTGCTGCACAAGCACAACAAACTCCAACACCAGAACCACCAAAGCCTAAACGTGGCACACTACCAAAAGGTTTCTAATTCAATTACATCCTTTATTTTCTATTTTTAAAAGTAATATTCATCATTGATCGTATCCTATATTGTACATGACTCCAAAAATCAAATGTCCTAATTGTCAACAAAATGAATGGCTTGAAAATAATGAATTGAGTTATCTTCCAACTGTTATGAAAATAGAAGATGGTACATATGTTGCAGATACTGACAATGGGATTCATGTGAGATTGTGGAGGTGTAATAATTGCATGTATGTGATGCCCTTTTGGGAACCTGATTGATGGGAAAGCAGTCAAATTTTTACAAAATATTGTTTATTTTTACTAATTAATTTGAACAATGCTTTTGGATGATCAAAATGTAAATAAACAATGCAATATTTACTGTAAGGAATGGCAGCAAAAAAAGCAAGTACAAAAAAAGATCTAGAATCTAAAATTGCTGAATTAGAGGCAAAATTAACAAAATTAGCAACACAGCTTGAAGCCAAACCCGCACCAAAACCAGCTGAAGCAAAACCTGCAGAGGTAAAACCAGCTGAAGCAAAACCTGCAGAGGTAAAACCAGCTGAAGCAAAACCTGCAGAGGTAAAACCAGCTGAAGCAAAACCTGCAGAGGCACCAAAACCAGCTGAAACAACATCACAACCTCCAGCAACTGTACAAGCAGCATTAGAGAATGCATACATGAATGCTCGAATGACATCATTTCATGATTATAGAGCAAAAGTGACAGGCTATTCTCCAGCTCCTAACAGATACTATGTCAGACTAACTGCTCCTGTAGGAACAGTTCCAACTAGAAATTGGAATGATCAAAAAGCAAAAGTAACTGGTTACACCGCAGTGTCAAACCAATACTATGCAACAAGAGCAAGACTAGCATACCATCCCGCTGATAAGAAATTTGGAAGTTTTAGTGGAATCAATATGTCCGTTGAAGGCGTTGCTGCACAAGCACAACAAACTCCAACACCAGAACCACCAAAGCCTGCAAAAGGTACTTTACCAAAAGGTATGGGAGAAACACCTTCTCAACAACAATCAACATATGCTGGTAACGATGGAAAGTCTAGACAAGAAAAACTAGCAGAATATGAAGCAGATTATTTGCAAAGATTGGAACAACAAAGAATAGATGAAGAAAAAGCATTTGACGAATTACTTGAAGCTGAAGCAAAAGCTAGATCAACTGCAAGTAGAGGCACTTTGCCAAAAGGGTTTGAACCAAAACCTCAACCTGAAGCACCAAAACCTCAACCTGAAGCACCAAAACCATCTAGAGGCACACTACCAAAAGGTTTCTAATCTTTCAATCTTTTCTTTTTATTTTAAATTTAGAAAATCTTCTAA
>Ga0210044_10010797_pt1 | contig 10788 bp, 10 predicted proteins | sample CryGey13umfilter_2_FD_183959 | JGI IMG/M metagenome (GOLD analysis project Ga0210044, IMG submission 183959) | Groundwater microbial communities from aquifer in Utah, USA - Crystal Geyser 4/9/14 3 um filter (SPAdes) (version 2) | ecosystem: Environmental > Aquatic > Deep subsurface >...
TGCTGGGGGCGGGCAAACGCTACACCCCGGTGCCGTGGTTCTGGTCCGATCAGTATGACACCAAACTCCAGATCGCCGGCCTCAACACCGGCTATGACCGGATCGTGACCCGTGGCCCTCAGGGCGAGGCGGTGTCATTCTGGTATTTCAAGGGCGAACGGCTGCTGGCGGTCGATGCGATGAACGACCCCCGCGCCTACATGGTGGGCAAGCGCCTGCTCGAACTGGGCCGCCCGGTCGCCCCCGCCGCAGTGGCCGATCCCGCCACTGACCTCAAAGCGCTGCTGCGCTGATGCGCATCATCGGCGGCAGCGCGCGCGGCCTGCGCCTTGCCCCGGTCGGCGTGGGCGATGCGGCCGCCCACCTGCGCCCAACTTCGGACCGGGTGCGCGAGGCGATCTTCAACCTGCTGATCAATGGCCGGATCGCGGCCAGCGGCAACCCGGTCAGCGGGGCGCGGGTGCTCGATTTGTTCGCAGGCACCGGCGCGCTTGGGCTTGAGGCCCTGTCACGCGGGGCGGCCCACGCCACTTTCGTCGATGACGGCAAGGCGGCCCAGACCCTGCTGAAGCGCAATATCGACGCGCTGCGAGCGATCCCCGCCACCCGCATCTTGCGTGCCGACGCCACCCGCCTGCCCCCGAACCCCGGCCCCGGCTTCAGCCTGATCTTCCTCGATCCACCCTACGGCCAGACCCTGGGCGAGGCCGCGCTGCGCTCCGCCCTGATCGGCAACTGGCTCGCCCCCGGCGCGCTGGTGGTGTGGGAGGAAAGCGGTTCCCCCACCCCCCCCGCAGGCTTTGCCGCCCTCGATCAGCGCAAATACGGCGGCACCGTGATCACCCTGCTGCGCGCCCCGCCCGGACCCTGACGCCCCCGTTTCTCACTGGTCAAATATCCTCGGGGAAGGGGTCCGGGGAGGGGGTGGAAAACCCCCTCCCCGGTGCCTGCCGCGCGATCTATTCCCAGGTCGGGCTATTCCCAGGTCCGGAAGAACTTGCCCGCCGGCGACAGGGTGAAAATCTCGCAGCCCGTCGCCGTCACCCCGATCGAGTGCTCGTATTGCGCCGACAGCGCCTTGTCGCGCGTCACCGCGGTCCAGCCATCGGCCAGCACCTTCGATTCGGGCCGACCAAGGTTGACCATCGGCTCTATGGTGAAGAACATCCCTTCCTCCAGCACCGGCCCGGTGCCGGGGCGGCCATAGTGCAGCACATTGGGCGGGGCATGGAACACCCGCCCCAGCCCGTGGCCGCAGAAATCGCGCACCACCGACATGCCCTTGCCCTCGACATGGCTCTGGATGGCGTGGCCGATATCGCCAAAGGTCGCCCCCGGCTTCACCGCCGCAATCCCCAAGTTCAGCGCCTCGTGCGTCACCTCGATCAGCCGCTCGGCCTTGCGCCCCAGCGTGCCCGCGACATACATCCGCGAGGTATCGCCAAACCAGCCATCGACGATCACCGTCACGTCGATGTTCGCAATATCGCCGTCGGCCAGCACCTTGGGTCCGGGAATGCCGTGGCAGACCACATGGTTGACCGAGATACACGAGGCGTGCTGGTAGCCCTTGTAGCCGATGGTGGCCGAAATCACCCCGCGCCGCGTCACCTCGTCGGTGACAAAGGCATCAAGCGCCGCGGTCGTCACCCCCGGCACCACCAGCGCCGCCACATCGTCAAGGATTTCGGCCGCCACCCGCCCGGCCTTGGCCATGCCGGCAAAATCGGCGTCAGAATAAATGCGAATGCCGTCCTTGGTGATCCGTCCCCGTGTGTCGTCCACTGGTCGCCCCCTGTCGCTTGCTGGGGCCCTGATTAACCACTGCGGCGGCAATTGGCCAGACCCACCCGCCCGCCTGTGATCGGGTTTGAAAGCCCCGGCCCGCGCCGCTATATCTGGCACGACCAACGACCGGAGGCCCCGATGCCCAACCCCACCGCCGCAATGCTGGTCATTGGCGACGAAATCCTGTCCGGGCGCACCCGAGACACCAACACCCAGCACCTTGCCAGCCAGCTTGGCCAGGTTGGTATCCGGCTGCGTGAGGTGCGGGTGGTGCCGGATGATCCGGCCGCCATCATCGCTGCCGTCAACGCCCTGCGGTCGGCCTACGACAACGTCTTCACCAGCGGCGGCATCGGCCCGACCCATGACGATATCACCGCCGACGCGATTGCCGACGCGTTCGGCGTGGCGATCGCGATTCGCGCCGACGCCTTTGCCCTGCTTGCCGCGCACTATGCCCGCACCGGAATGGCGTTCAACGCCGCCCGCCAACGCATGGCCCGCATCCCGGCGGGCGCGCGCCTGATCGACAATCCGATCTCGACCGCGCCGGGGTTCAGCCTGGGCAATGTTCACGTCATGGCCGGGGTGCCCGACATTTTCGCGGCGATGGTCGCTTCGGTGCTGCCCGGCCTGACCGGCGGCGCGCCGCTGCTGAGCCAGAGCCTGCGCGTCAATCGGGGCGAGGGCGAGATCGCCACCGCTTTTGCCGCCCTCGCCGCCCAATATCCCGCCCTTGCCATGGGCAGCTATCCCTTTGTCGAGAATGGGGCTTACGGCACCCATCTGGTGGTGCGCGGCGCCGTTGCCGCCCAGATAGATGCCGCCATGACCCGGCTTGCCGCGCTGTTCCCCGACCCCGCCGCATGACCGCCCCCCTGCCCGCTGCGGCCACGCTGTTTGCCGTGCTCGAAGCCACCTGGCCCGCTGCCGTGTGCCGCCGCTGCGGCCCCTGGCTGATCCGCGATGGGCAGGGTGGTGGCAAGCGGGTGTCAGCCGCCACCGCCGCCGCCGACTGGGCACCAGACGATATTGCCAGCGCCGAAGCCGCGATGCGCGCCCTTGGCCAGACCCCGCTGTTCCTGCTGCGCGAAGGTGAGCAGGCGCTTGACGCGGCGCTGGCGGCGCGCGGCTACCGCATCGTCGATCCGGTGGTGATCTATGCCGCCCCTTGCACCACCGTTGCCACCCCATCGCCCGCACCACTGACGGCCTTTGCCCACTGGCCACCCCTCGCCATTGCGGTTGAGATTTGGGCGGCGGCCGGTATCGGCCCGGCCCGCCTGGCGGTGATGGACCGCGTGGCGGGTCCGAAAACCGCAATCCTGGGCCGGATTGCCGACCGCGCTTCGGGCGCGGCCTTTTTGGCGATCCACGACTCCTGCGCCATGCTGCACGCGCTTGAGGTCGCCCCCAGCTTGCGACGGCAGGGCGGCGCCAACAACATTCTGCGGTCCGCAGCCTGCTGGGCACAAGATCATGGGGCCGCCACGCTTTCCCTTGTCGTCACCCAAGCCAACGCCGGGGCACGCACCCTCTACGCTTCCCTTGGCATGGAGGTTGTGGGACAGTATCACTACCGCCAGAACCAAGCCCCGCCAGAGGCCAGAGCAGTTGCCACCAGAAACTCACCGCCGCCCGCTACGCCGCCTGCTGTGCCATGCCCTGCTGCCGGGGCTGGTGGCACTTGCGCCCGCCGCCCAGGCCGTGACGCTCACTTTCCCCGGACCGGCCACGACCACCGCCAGCCGCAGCGAGCCACTGACCAGTTTTCTGCTGCCGATCGGCCCCTACAGCGCGGCGGGCCTGCCGATCCGGCGGATCGAAGGTGCCTTTGAGCAGACCGCCTGGCGCATCACCCCCCCCGATGCCACGCCGCAAAGCCTGTCCACGCTGGCGATTCTGCAACCGCTGCGTGACCAACTGCTGGCCGAGGGCTACGCCGTGATCTTTGAATGTGAAACCGTTGCCTGCGGCGGGTTTGATTTCCGCTATGCCAGCGACCTTCTGCCCGAGCCCGACATGCACGTCGATCTGGGCGATTTCCGCTATCTGGCCGCCGAGCGCCCCGCAACCACCGGCCCCGATGTCATCAGCCTGATGGTCAGCCGCTCGGCCACCGCCGGGTTCGTGCAACTGACCCAGCTTGGCGCCCCCGCCGACCCCGCGCCGCAACTGACGGCCGCCGATACCCCGCCGCCCGATGTCGCCCCCGCCACCGCCCCGCCGCCGGGCGATTTCGGCGCGCGTCTGGAACGTGACGGCGCGGTGGTGCTGGACGATCTGGTGTTTGCTTCGGGCGCGGGCGAGCTTGCCGCAGGCGACTACGCCTCGCTGGCCGATCTCGCCGCCTACCTGCTTGGCCACCCCGAGCGCGCGGTGGCGCTGGTCGGCCATACCGATGCCGTCGGCAGCCCAAGTGCCAACGTCGCGCTGTCGCGCCAACGCGCAGCCTCGGTGCGGGCGCGCCTGATCGACAGCCTCGGGGTATCGGCAAGCCAGATCAGCGCCGACGGGGTGGGCTACCTTGCCCCCCGCGCCAGCAACCTGAGCGAAGAGGGGCGGGCGCAAAACCGAAGGGTCGAGGTCGTGTTGACCTCGACCCGGTAGCCATCGCACCCTGAAGAAACCCGTGACCTACCAGTTGTCCGGCCCCTTGTCGTGATAGCGATGCGCCAGAAAGTCGATGAAGGCGCGCACCTTGGGCTGGGTGAACCGCCCCGGCGGATAGATCGCATAGATCCCCAGGGTTTCCACCGGCAGCCCCGGTATCGCCTCTTCGACCTGCCCGGCCTTGAGCGCCTCGGCGCACAGGAATGACGGCAGATAGGCGATTCCCAGGCCGGAAACGGCGGCATTCAGCAGCGATTGGCCGTCGTTCACCGTCAGCCACCCGTTCGAGCGCACCTGCCGCTTTTCCCCCGACGGGGCGGTGATCTTCCAGACGTTGTCGCTGGCCTGATTGGAATAGTGCAGCAGGCGATGCCCGGTCAGATCGTCGATCTTCAGCGGTCGCCCGAATTTCTGGAAATAACCCGGCGAGCCGATCATTCGCTTGGTGGTCTCGGTCAGCTTGCGGGCGCGCAAGCTGCTGTCTTCCAGCTCGCCCACCCGGATCGCCAGATCGAAGCCTTCGCTGATCAGCTCGACATAGCGGTTGTTGAGCACCATGTTCACGGTGATCTCGGGGTATTCCAGCAGGAAATCGCCCAGAATCGGCGACAACAGGTTGACCCCGAAGTCGGTCGCGACCGAGATTCGCAGCAGCCCCGAAGGGGCCGACTGCATCGCGGTCACCAGCGCATCCGCTTCGCCCGCGTCGTTCAGCACCCGCCGCGCGCGATCATAATAGACCATGCCGATTTCGGTCGGGCTGACCCGCCGGGTGGTGCGGTTCAACAGCCGCGCCCCCAGCCGTGCCTCCAGCGCCGAGATGTGTTTCGAGACCGCCGATTTCGAGATCCCCATCTTGCGCGCCGCGTCGGTGAATCCGCCCTGATCCACCACGGTGGCAAAGGCTTCCATTTCAGTCAGTCGGTCCATTGTCGTCCCCATGCCTACAGTGCAGGTTGCAGCACTGGTATTGCCCCCGAAATCGGGCGAGATAGCGGCGCGGGCGCGACAAGTCCGGGGTATTACCGCGGATCGTTGATGGCAGGGAAACGGTGCGCGTCCGAGCCGCCCATCGTCTTTCTCTCTGGCAAAAATATCCTGCGGGGGTTGTCATTGGATCGCCATTGATTCACGAGCAATGGCAACGGGGTGCAAAAGCTTGGCCTTTCCCCTGTCCGCAAGCCCTGTGCCCGTATGCACCCGGCAACAAGGCTGAGGCAGCTTCGGCCGCCAAACGCAAGGCGGGCGGATTTCACCGCCCGTCATGATAAATTGCCGGTTGCGCTAAACCTGGGTCAGATCGCCAGGTCGCTGGGCGATTTTCCCGCGTCCAGCGCCGCCTGATACCAGCGCGGCTTGCGCCCGCGGCCCGACCAGGTGTCGGAACGGTCCGCCGGGTTGGCATATTTCGGTGCCGCCGGCGCGCGCTTGCGCGGCACCGCAGCATCCAGAAGCTCGGCCAGCGAATACCCCATATCGCGGGCCTTTTCTTCCAGTTCGCTCAGTGCCTCTTTCTTTTTGCGATCTTCAAACGAGGCAATCGCCTTGGCAACCTGCCCTGACAGGTCTTTCAGTTCCTTGATCGACATCTGGTTCAGATCAATCGTCACGGGTTTATCCTTTATTCGAGAGTGGTGATATATTTTTACCGACATATTCGCGCCTAGGCAATCGAATTGATCGCGAAAAAAATTCCGGCTTTGCCGCCGGTCACGTCGTTTGCCACGGGGTATTGCGCTATTTCGGGCTGCGTTTGGCCAGAATGCGTTGCAGGGTGCGGCGGTGCATGTTCAATCGCCTTGCGGTTTCGGAAACATTGCGCTCGCACATCTCGTAGATGCGCTGGATATGCTCCCACCGCACCCGATCGGCCGACATCGGGTTATCCGGCGGCGGCGGCAGCGCTTCGCCGCGCGCCAGCAGGGCGCTGACCACCTCGTTGGCATCCGCCGGTTTCGACAGATAGTCGATTGCACCGATCTTGACCGCCGCCACTGCCGTCGCAATGGCACCATAGCCGGTCAACACCACGATCCGGCAATCGGGCCGCCGCTCGCGCAGAACCTCGACCACATCCAGACCGCTGCCGTCTTCCAGCCGCAGATCAATCACCGCATAAGCGGGCGGTCGGGCTTCGGCGATCGCTTTTCCTGCCGCCACGCTTTGCGCCGCCTCTGGCAGGAAGCCACGCTTTTCCATGGCCTTGGCCAAGCGCTTTACAAATTGCTCGTCGTCATCGACCAGCAATAACGTCCGGTCGTCACCAAGATCGGCGTTCGATTCATCAACCATCCTGGCTTTCCCCGTTCTTCGCCTGTCCTGAGCCTAGGTCGAATCGGCGGCTGGGTCAAACCTAGTTGACGGGCGGCATCGCCTTGACGAAACAGGCAACGGCTTCGGCCATCGCTTCGGCGGTGGCATCGCGCTTGAAGAATTCGGCAAATCCCACCCCTGGCAGCATCAGATAGGTAAAGGTCGAGTGATCGACCAGATAGTATTCATCGTCCGGGTTTTGCACCTTGTAATAGGTCTTGTAGGCCATCGAGGCCGCCTTGATCTGGTCGGGAGAGCCGGTCAGCCCGATCATGCGCGGATGCAAGGCGTCGGTAAAATCGGCCAGCGCCTCGGGCGTGTCGCGCTTGGGGTCGATCGAAATGAAAACCGGCGTGACCTCGATCCCCATCTGGTCCAGCAGATCCACCGCATCGGCATTGCGGGCATTGTCCACCGGGCAGACATCGGGGCAAAAGGTATAGCCGAAATAAACCAGCGACGGCTTGATCAGCACGTCGCGGTCGGTCACCGCCGCCCCGGTCTCGTCGATCAGGCTGAACGGCCCGCCGATATCTGCCCCCGCCGTGCTGCCGCTGCGACAGGCGGCAAAAACGTCGTTGGCACCACGAAAGAACGCAGCCCATACCGATACCGCCACCAGCAACGCCGTCACCGCCAGCGCCAGCCCTGCGTAAATCCTTGTCATGATCGTGTCATCCCGCCGATTTCGTTGCTAAGATCATCCCGCAACCTGACGGATTTGACAATGGCAAAGAGCACTCTGCCCCCCCTGCGACCCGAGCTGAACCTGTCGAGCTTCGGGCGCTTGTTGCGCGAAAGCCGAACCGATTGGCTGCGGCTGCGCACCCTGATCCTGCTGCGCTGGATGGCAATCACCGGCCAGATTGCAGCGGTCTTCCTGGCGCAATACGCCTTTCAGGTGAACCTGCCGCAGGCGTTATGCTACAGCACCATCGGGGTTCTGGTGCTGGCCAATCTGGTTGCGGTCGTTCTGTTTCCGGAAAACACCCGCCTGTCGGAAGGTCAGGCGCTGCTGACGCTGCTGTTCGATCTGACCCAGCTTGCGGTGCTGCTTTACCTGACCGGCGGGATGAACAATCCCTTTGCCTTGCTGGTGCTGGCACCGGTCACGGTTTCCGCCACCGCGCTTGATCTGCGCACGACCGTGGTGCTTGGCGCGGCTGCCATCGCCATGGTCACGCTGAATGCGTTTTTCCACCTGCCCTTGCGGCTTGGGGATGGCACCGAGCTGACGGTGCCTGCGCTGTTCGATTTCGGCTTCTGGGCGGCGATCGTGGTCGGCATCCTGTTTCTCGGGGTCTATTCGCGCCGGGTGGCAACCGAGATCCGCTCGATGTCGGATGCGCTGCTGGCCACCCAGATGGCCCTGACGCGCGAGCAGAAGCTGACCGATCTGGGCGGGGTGGTGGCCGCGACCGCACACGAACTGGGCACCCCGCTGGCCACCATCAAGCTGATCAGCAGCGAGTTGATCGACGAATTGTCCGACCGGCCCGAACAACAAGAGGATGCCCGGCTGATCCATGATCAGGCCGACCGCTGCCGCGACATCCTGCGCTCGATGGGGCGGGCGGGCAAGGATGACCGGCTGCTGCGGCAGGCCGCCCTTGGCACCGTGCTGCGCGAGGCGGCCGAGCCGCACCTGGAACGTGGCAAGCGCGTGACCTTTGATCTGCGCCCCGCCATTGGTGGCACCGCGCGCGAGCCGGTGATCCTGCGCAGCCCCGAGGTCATCCACGGCCTGCGCAACCTGATCCAGAATGCCGTCGATTTTTCCCGCAGCGCGGTCTGGATCGACGGCGAGTGGGGCGAGCGCCGGATTCTGATCCGCATCACCGATGATGGCGAGGGCTTTCCGGTGCAGGTGATCGGCCGGATCGGCGAGCCCTTCGTGCGCCAGCGCCGCACCGCGCAGGATCTGGCGCGCCGACCGGAATACGAAGGCATGGGGCTGGGCCTGTTCATCGCCAAGACCCTGCTGGAACGCTCGGGGGCAGAGCTGCGGTTCAGCAACGGCCTTGATCCGTTTCTGACGCCCGAGGAAAACCCCGAACGCTGCGGCGCGATTGTCGAACTGGTCTGGCCGGCCGAGCGCCTGCTGGCACCCGTCGATCAAGCGCTGGGCGAGAACCCCAGGATCGAGGTCTGACGCGCCGATCTGGCGCGCCCGGGCGTTTCCTGTCCGGCATTAACGCTCCGTTAACCATTACACCCCCAAGTTGATTTCTATTGTTTTTCTCGCCTGTGGGGGGTGTGATGCAGATCGACTGGGCGCTTGGACTCGAGCTGTTTTCGGTGGCTATGGTTGCGGCCCTTGGCGGCCTGCTGGCGCTTTCGGCGCTGCAAGCCAGGGCCAGCACGACGCGCGGCGCGATCTTTGCCGACGCGCAGGATGGCACCAGCTTTCTGTTCGATGGCGAGTTGCTGATCGACGCCACCCCCGGCGCGCGGGCGCTGCTGTCGCTGGGTCAGACCAGGGGCGCGCCATGGCAACGGCTGCTGGCCTATCTTGCGCCACAATTTCCCGATTTCGAGGCCCGGATCGCCCGCCTTTCAGGTGAAGGTCGGCTGGCGCTGGCATCCACCAGCAGCGCGCCGCAGCCGCTGCTGCTGCAGGCCGAACTGCGCGGCGGCTTGACCCGGATCACCCTGCTGGATCCCGAAGAAGCAAGCCGGATACCGGGACAGGACTCGCTGTCGCTGCGCGCCACCCAAGTTGAGCTTGACCAGTTGCGCGACACCGTCAGCCAGGCCCCGTTTCTGGTCTGGCGCGAGGGCCCCGAGGGCGAGGTGACATGGGCCAACGCCGCCTATCTGGCCGAGGCGACCCGGCGGCTTGAGCCGGGTCAGGATCTGCGCTGGCCGCTGCCGCGCCTGTTCGAGCGTACGGCAACCGCGCAAGGCGCGGCAGGGCAGCGGCAGATGCTGGAACGGCCGGGGGCGGCGGCCCATTGGTATGATCTGGTCGGTTTCACCGAAGGCGACGGGCGGTTGCTGTTCGGCCTGCCCGCCGATGCCGCCGTGCAGGCCGAGGGCGCGCTGCACGATTTCATGCAGACCCTGACCAAGACCTTTGCCCACCTGCCGATCGGGCTGGCGATCTTTGATCGCCAGCGCCAGCTTGCCCTGTTCAACCCGGCGCTGCTGGATCTGACCGGCTTGCAGCCCGATTTCCTGGCCCTGCGCCCCACCCTGTTCGCCTTTCTCGATGCCATGCGCGACGGCAACATGATCCCCGAACCCAAGGATTACCGCAGTTGGCGCAAACAGATGTCAGAGCTTGAAAAGTCTGCAACATCTGGCCTTTACGAAGAAACCTGGAGCCTGCCTTCAGGCCAGACCTACCGCGTCATCGGGCGGCCGCACCCCAATGGCGCGCTGGCGCTGATGTTCGAGGATATCTCGACCGAAATGTCACGCACCCGGCGCTACCGCGCCGATCTGGAGCTGGATCAGGCGGTGGTCGATGCGCTGGACGAAGCGGTGGCGGTGATTTCGCAATCGGGGCTGCTGGTGATGTCGAATGCCGCCTATGCCGCCCTCTGGGGGCATGATCCGGCGGCAACCCTGGGCGACGGCGGCATCGTCAGCCTGTGCGCCCACTGGCGCGATCACAGCGCCCCGTCGCCGGTCTGGGACCAGGTTGCGGCGTTCGTGGCCAACCTCGACGACCGCAAGCCGTGGCGCAGCGGTGAGCGCCTGACCGACGGGCGATTGGTCGATTGCCGCTTTGCCCCGCTGCCGGGCGGGGCGACACTGATCACCTTCCGCGTGGCGACGCAGGCGAATGAGCGCACCCCGAAACTGGCCAGCGCAAAGCGCCGCAAGACCGCCTGACGGGGTTGCAGCGGGCGGGGCGGGCGGTCATGCTGGCGGCATGGTCATCACCGCTGCCGCATCGCTGTTCCTGCCCACGCCCGAAGATACCGCCCGGCTGGGCGCATGGCTGGCCGCGCATTTGCGCCCCGGCGACGTGGTGCTGCTGGATGGCCCGATCGGCGCGGGCAAGACCCATCTTGCGCGCGCCCTGATCCAGACCCGCCTTGGCCGGATGGAGGATGTGCCCTCGCC
>Ga0210044_10010799_pt1 | contig 10787 bp, 9 predicted proteins | sample CryGey13umfilter_2_FD_183959 | JGI IMG/M metagenome (GOLD analysis project Ga0210044, IMG submission 183959) | Groundwater microbial communities from aquifer in Utah, USA - Crystal Geyser 4/9/14 3 um filter (SPAdes) (version 2) | ecosystem: Environmental > Aquatic > Deep subsurface > Groundwater...
ATCCCATGTGGACTTTAAGTCGCAGAAAAAAGCCGAGCATTACATCGGTCAGGAACATGACTTCACTATTTTGAAAGCATCCAGCAAGAACTATGTCGTTTCCCGGAAAGAGCTCCTGGAAAAAGAATATAACGAAAAGAAAGCCCAGCTCCTGGCCACCATTAAAGAGGGCGACCTGGTTTCCGGCATCATCAAAAATATTACCGATTACGGTGTTTTTGTGGATCTCGGCGGCATCGACGGTCTGCTTCATATCAGCGATATTTCCTGGGGCAAGGTAAGCCATCCTTCCGATTTTTTCAAGGTAGGCGAAGAGATTGAAGTAATCATTCTGTCCATTGATAATGAGTCAGAGAAAATATCTCTCGGTTATAAGCAGAAGACTGCGGATCCCTGGACCACGGTCGAAGAGAAATACCCTGTGGATACACGGGTCAATGCCAAGGTAGTCAACCTGAAAAATTATGGCGCATTCGTGGAAGTAGAGCCTGGAATTGAAGGCCTTGTCCACGTAAATGACATGTCCTGGACCCAGAAAATTTCCAAGGCCCAACAGTTCCTGAAAATGGGAGATGATGTAGAAGCCGTGGTATTGGAAGTCAATTCAGAGAACCGCAAGCTGGGACTCGGGTTGAAACAGGCCAAAGAAAATCCATGGGACATTATTCAGGAAAAGTTCAAGCCTGGTGATCTTGTAGAAGGCGAAGTAAAGAATGTGACTGAATTTGGTGCGTTTATGGAAATTTACGACGGAGTGGACGGCTTGATTCATGTTACAGACATGTCATGGACCAAGAAATCGAAGAATCCGGCAGAATTTGTCCAGCCTGGAGATAAGATCAAAGTGCAGGTGCTTTCCATTGACCCGGAGAAGCAGCGTGTTTCGCTGGGCATGAAGCAACTCACCAAAGACCCGTGGAAAGATTTCTTTTCTCAACACAACATTGGAGACACAGTCACTGGGAAAATCGTTCGAATGGAAGATTACGGCGCGTTCGTAGAGCTTCAGGAAGATATCGAAGGGCTGGTTCATGTTTCCGAAATTGCCAAAGACAGGATTGACAAACCTGCCGATGTTCTTGAAGTCGGTCAGGAAGTTGAAATGAAGATTGTAAAGATTGATTCTGTTGACAAGAAAATCGGTCTTTCAATGCGTCAGCTTATTCTGGCTAAAGAAAAGGCAGCCATGCCGGAACAGAAGCCACAGCCTTCTCCAGCAAAGAAGTTCGAACAGAAAGCTCAGCAGCCTGAAAAGAAACCGAAAACCCGCTCAGCAAAACCAAGAAGAGAACAGAAGGAAAGCTCGACTGTCTCTTCCACTTCCGGCTCCGGTGCCGCGACTCTCGGCGACTTTATGAAGGACATCGATCTCTGATTGATTTTCAACATTGCATATTGAAAGGGCACCCGAACGGGTGCCTTTTTTTTTATTCACTGTATCAGGAGTCTTCCGGTTCGCCCTTGTCCACCAGCTGATTTAGATTGACAATCTGCACACCATCCATGTACCGTACCCGTTCATATCTGGTTACTCGCTTCAGTTTTCCCACCATTTCAATCAGTTCTTCGAGCGATGACCGAATCCCGTTGAGATAGGGCTCAATAATGCTGCATATTTCATTACCGCACATCTTTTGCTCCAGGACGGTCATGTGGGTCCTGAGCGCCGTCAGAGGCTGATTGATATTGTGGGAAATCGCACCCACCATCTCCTGAACCACTTTAAGCTGATCCAGTTTGCGATGCTCCTCCATATACATAGCCAGCTTCAAAGCCGAATTAATCCGTGCCAGAAGCTCAACTGAGTCCAGGGGTTTTCTTACATAATCGGATGCTCCCGCTTCCAGCGTGGTGGCCAGCATCTCCGAATCATCCCTTGCTGTGACCATAATCACCGGTATCTGCACGGTCTCCCGGCCGCCCTTTAATTCCCTCAAGACGGACAATCCATCCCTGTCCGGCATCACAATGTCCAGCAGAATAAGATCCGGGTGAATTTCCCTCGCTGTCTCAACTGCGCGAACTCCAGAATCAAGGGATTCACTCTCAAATCCTCCACGTTTCAGAATCTGCGCCATCAAGAAACGATTGGCTGCGTCATCGTCCACAATGAGAATCTTCTTCATTTAATTTCACTCCCTCGGGGGCAAATTATAAACTTGTTCAGCTTTCCAGATAACGTCAACGCATCAATGTCTTTGCCCTTCATTGACTCAAATCCTCCGGCCGGACTATGTATTCAGTTCGGCAATAATCACAGTTTACATGGAAAAGGCCACCTGGCTGGCGGGCATCTCCAAGATCATCGGCCGAAAGAGTCTTCAGCACCCGTACTACCTTATCTCTGGAACAGGAGCACTGGAGCTCAAGCGAACGCTCAAATACACATATCGGTTTGTATCGGGCAAACAGCATCCGGACTGCCTGATCGCCGCCATCCACTTCCTGAACGATTTCACTGAAGGCCGGAAAACTCGCAATTTCCTTTTCCATTAAAACCAGATCATCCTCTGAAGCACCAGGCAATGCCTGAATCAGCATACCGGCAGACGCCTGCGTGGTTCCATCTGAACCCAGGAAATTGCTTATCATAACAGCGGAATGAACCTGCTCTGAATCCATCAGATAGCGGGAAAATCCGATTGCCAGTCTGTCTCCCTCCACCTGAACAGTACCGGTAAATGGAGTCCTGCCCCCCTCCATAATCTTACTGACCGTCAACGTCCCCTGCCCGATCAACTGTCCAATGGACATTACGTAACTGGAGCCAACTTCGTCCACGCCGGCCTGCGGCTGCAGAGCAAAGGCCTTCAGTTGACCAGTGGCATTGCTTTCTACCCGGGCCCCACCCAATGGACCGGAACAATTCAAATATACGCCCAGGACATCCTTGCCCTTGAGAGTACTCGACAAAAGCACCGCTCCGGTTATGATCCGGGACATGGCATTCATCACGGGATAACTGAAATGATGAATTTCTCGAAGATAATTTGACAGTCCTTTCGTCTCGGCCATCACAATTCGAAAAAATCCATCTTCGGTCATAAAACCCGTTAATCGACCCATATTCTCTCCCAATCCGGTTCAGCTGAAAAATATTATGCCAGATTCTCCTCTCCATTTCCAGCATGGGGGCAAAGTGGAGATAAGTTTGAGTTGAAGTTTAAGTTGGGAAAGAAAGCAGATGGTCAACTCCCTGCCTTTACTTAAGCTCAAACTCAAACTAGCCCCAACTTTTCCTTTGATAGTTTGCTGTTGCAAAGATTTGACGATCTGATAGAATGTGTCCTGCATCCCGGGCTGGCGTAGCTCAACTGGTAGAGCAGCTGATTTGTAATCAGCAGGTTAGGGGTTCAAGTCCCTCCGCCAGCTCCATTTTTTTGCCCATATCTCACTTTACTTCACTCTTTGGATGCCCTACCGATACAGTTCGCACCACTCTTTACTTCAGACGTGTCCCCGTAATTCTTGCTGTGAGTAAATGTTCGCTACAGAATCCGCATTGCCTTATCCACAACCAGCAATATCATGACCAGAACAATGGATGCATTCAGCAGAGGAAAGAGAATCCTCGTATTGTGGCGCCACAGAACAATGAGAACAAGGACCGCCGCTGGCAACCCTGAAAAAATGTGTCGGGTAATGGCTTGGAGGGGCAGAAAGAGCGGGATAAGCAGAATGCTGACCAGGTATGCCGCAATCCAGAGGAAAATGAGAAACCGATACCGGGTCTCCGGCAAGGTCTGAAACACCTGGGGGAATCCGGCTTTCCGGTAGTCGCCTCTGTATCGGTTCACCAGGAGCCAGAAATGGGGTGTCTGCCACAGGTAAAAAACCACTGCGAGAATGAGAATTTCCCGGTCCCACACTGACCCCCCGGCAGCTACCCAGCCGAACAATAGCGGGAAAGTTCCCATGACTGCTCCAATCAACAGGGCAAAGGGGGTAGCTCTCTTCATCGGCGTGTAAATGCCGTTGTACAAAAGGATCGCAGCCGCCATGAGCAAGTACAGTATTGGTTGAGAAGGGATGGAAAGAAACAGTGCAGCTCCGATAAAAAAAGCAAACGCCAAAAAAGCTCCCGCACGGCGGGAGAGAATCCCCGCAGCGACCGGGCGGTTTTGGGTCCGGCTCATAAGCTTGTCCCTGTCTGCTTCCTGAACCTGGTTCAACGCCGAACACCCAGAAGCAAGCAACAGGCATCCGATGGTCACGGCAACAGCTGCCATAGTCCAATGGCCGGCTTTCAGAAAATACCCGGCCAAAACTGCCGCAGCCACAAGTCCGTTGATTCCCATTCTGGTGAGACGCAGCAGCGATTGAACGGGATGAGTCTGTTCCACAGCCATAGTTCCCATGAGGGTCTCCAAAAACAGGGGCTGCCGAAGCAGCCCCGATTGACTATTTCTGTTTTTGCAGCCAGTCAATGATGGCCTGTACCTCTTTTTCGCTCAAGGAATCAAAGGTTGGCATTATTGGGTCAAATCCCTTGACGATATCTTTCCCGGGATTCAGAATAGCAGTCCTCAGGTACGCATCATCCACCGTAATTGTAACTTCTTTACCATCTCTTAGAACAACTGTTTTCCGTCCGAATATGCCTTTGAATGAGGGCCCCGCGACAACCGACCCGTCGGTTGAATGACAGGACAAACATCCCTGCTCTTCAACGAGGTCGTCCGTATCAATGCCTTTTGTTTCGGACACTGCTTTTCCTTCCCCTTTCAGCAGGAATTTTACCAGCGCGTTCAGTTCTTCCTTGCTCATTTCGCCTTTGAATGGCGGCATCATCGGTTGGAAGCCTTTAACGATTTCAGCCTCCGGGTCCATGATGGAGCGCTTCAGGTAATCAGCATCAACGGTAATGCTCTTTTCTTTCCCGTTCACCATTACAATCTGAGTAGTCCCGGCGATGTTGTTGAGCGCCGGAGCGATATCAGAGGTGCCGTCCATTGTGTGGCAGTCGGAACAGCTGTATTTTTCATATACTTTCTTCCCTGTGACCCCGCTCGCGACTCCGCTTTCTTTCTGAATCCATGCCTCGTAGTCAGCATCTTCCATTACATGGACCTTTGAGAGCATGTAGGCATGTCGGGCACCACAGTATTCAGCACACAAGATATCGTAGTCACCGGTTTTGTCAGCGTTGAACCACGCATAGGTTTTCATCCCCGGCACACAGTCCATCTTTATGCGAAACGCCGGCACATAAAAGCTGTGGATCACATCCAGCGAAGTAAGATTCAACTTCACTGGCTTGTTTTCCGGGACATAGAGCTGGTTGGATACGATCCCGTTGGGATATTCGAATACCCAGGACCACATCCGGGCCTTGACAGTAACTTCCATGGCATTTTTCGGGACGGTTCGAAGTGCCCTGAAACTGGACCAGCCAAAGTAAAACATAAGCAATACAATTAACGTTGGAATTACGGTCCATACGACTTCCAGCCAACCGCTACCCGTGATATCAGCCGCCTCAGGGTGACGCTTCCGACTGTAACGAAAAATGAAATAAATCATGAGCGCTGTGATAACCAGCAGCATGAAAACAGAAAACCCCAGAATCAAAACGAATGCCCGGTCCACCTGGCCTACAGCGTCAATTGATGTTTGTCCATACATGATTCACCTCACCGGTAGACCACGTCAAAAAACGTGAGACCAATGAATATGGCCAGGATTACAAACGCCATCAGGACCATGGTTTTCAACCCGGCGTTCTCATATTTCAAATGCATGAAAAAAGCTACCACTACCAGCCCCTTACAGGAGGCAATGATCAGTGCGGCCGCCACATTGAGGAAGCCAAGGTGAATCGTGGATACCCAAACCGTTAATGCGGTCAAGGCAAGGAGCACTATCCATACTGTGATCAGGGCTCTGTAGCTCATAATGTGGGGGCCATGTTCATTTGCTTGTGACATCCCGACCTCCTAAACGATCAGATAGAACAACGGGAACAAGTATATCCATACCAGATCTACCAGATGCCAGTACAGTCCCGCGTTTTCCAACATTACACAATCATTTTGTGAAACCTTCCCGGTGTGCACAAAACGCCAGAGGAAACTGAGCACGACAATGCCAATCAGTACGTGAACTCCATGAAGGCCTGTCATTACATAGTAAAGCCCGTAAAATACAATCTCACCTTTGGGCAGTTTCAACAGATCGGGCGAATTGGGATAAATACCGTGATGAATATGGGCGCCCCATTCGAAGTACTTGATGGTCAAGAAACACAGAGCAAGGCAAATGGTCAGCATAATGAGTATCTTGGATAGCTTGACATTTCCTTTCTGCAGGGCGGAGATTGACAGGGCCATTGTCAGCGACGACGTAATCAACACGGCAGTATTGATCGTTCCAAAAACCGGGTTCAAATCCTGTCCGGCTTTGTGAAATGACTCAGGGTATCGGGACAGGTAAACGGCGTACAGAACGAACAAACCCCCAAAAAGCAGCACTTCCGTGAACAGAAAAAGCCACATACCAAGCTTGGCACCCTGATAGTCCTTGTGGTCATTCATCTACCACCACCCCTTTGTAATCATACGGTCCCCGCTCAAGGACCGGTTGCCCTACAAAATTCAGGGTCGGCGGAGGGGACGGTACCGTCCATTCAAGAGTTGCGGCACCCCATGGATTCCTACCGGCAGGTTTCCCCTTCTTCATTGCGGAAAAAAGATTGTAGAACATGATGATAAGGCCAACAACCAGGACCCAGGACCCCACTGTAGAAATCACCTGGGCGTTTTGATACTGGGGCAGGTAATCATAGTAACGCCGCGGCATACCCTCTAAACCCATGATCAGCATCGGGAAATATAACGCATTAAAGCCCACAAAGATGATGGCCCATGCCAGAAATGCCCTCCCCCGGTTGTACATGCGTCCGAACATTTTCGGCCACCAGTAGTGCATGGCACCAAACATCCCCATCATTGTTCCACCGAAAATCGTGTAGTGGAAATGACCCACCACGAAATAGGTATCGTGAACATGAATATCGGTGCCGGCAGAACCCAGCACGAGGCCGGTGAGTCCACCGATGGAAAACTCAAAAATAAAAGCCAACGCGAACAAAAGTGGCGCTTCCACCTGGATGGAGCCCTTATACAGCGTGGCTACCCAGTTGAAAACTTTGATGGCGGATGGAATGGCCACAATGAACGTAAGAAATGAGAAGATCATTACCGCAGTATCGCTCATGCCGCTGGTGAACATGTGGTGAGCCCAGACAAGAGATCCCGCAAATGCGATCATCAGAGACGATACCGCAATGGCTTTGTAACCGAAAATATGTTTTCGTGCAAAGGTGGGGATAATCTCAGTTACGACCCCCATGGCGGGAAGAACCATGATGTACACAGCCGGATGAGAATAGATCCAGAACAAGTGCTGGTACATAAGAGGGTCCCCGCCTTTGGCGGGATCAAAGAGTCCGACACCAATCACCCGTTCGAGAACAATCAACGCAACAGTAATGCCCAGAATCGGCGTTGCCAACACCTGGATCCACGCGGTGGCATATAGTGACCACACAAACAGAGGCAACTTGGTCCAGCTCATGCCCGGCATGCGAAGCCGGTGAATGGTTGTCAGAAAGTTGAGCCCGGTAAGGATAGATGAGAAGCCCATGATGAACACGCCTATGGCCGCCACCGTCACATTGGAGGTCGTGAACTCGCTGAATGGTACATAGAATGTCCAACCGGTGTCCGGTGGGCCCTGCCCTGTTATCATGGAAACGACGATAACCGCGATACCGATGATGTACAGCCACCATGACAAGAGGTTCAGTCGTGGAAATGCCACATCCTCTGCCCCGATCATAATTGGCAGGAAAATATTTCCGAAGGCCGCCGGGATTGACGGGATGACCACCGTAAAAATCATAATCACTCCGTGAAGAGTGAAGAATACGTTGTACGTCTCAGCCCCGACAATCGTTTCACCCGGTGCGATCAATTCCAGTCGCATCAGGAGCCCCAGTACCACTCCGATGCCGAACATGGTCAGTATGGTCCAGAAATAAAGGAGACCAATTCGTTTGTGATCCGTAGAAAAAATCCATGAAAAAATCCCGGACCCTCTGGATTTGTCCTGAAGAAAAGAAACCGGCTGGGATGCTGTGCTTGCCATAATTACTCCTTATTCAGCTTCTTTCTTCCGCCCAATACAAGCATGAGAAAGATAAGCACCGCAAAAATAAGAATGATAGAACCGGCAACCCGGGTCATCTGGAAGACATATTTTTTCCCCTTTGGGTCATAGCTGAAACAGTAAGACACGATACGCTTGACCGACAAACCGCTTCTTCCTTCAGAGGCCTCTGTGAGCGCCATTGTGACATCGAAGGGCAAAAAAGAACTTCCATAAATGTAGCGGCTGATCTTCCCATCCTGAGTGACCGCTAAAATCACTACCGGATGGATAAAGTCGTTTCCTTTCCTTTGGAAATGAAAACCGATGGAATTCATGAAGGTGTCAATTGTTGCCTTATCCGCAGTTAGAAAATGCCAGGCGTCCTCGGGAAACTTATGATTCATGGCAGCCATATAGTTAGCTTTCTTCTGTCTTGCCACCTCAGGCGTGTCGTTTTCATCAAAACTGATGGACAACACCTGATAGTCTTTTCCCGGCTTCATTTTAACGCGGGGCAGAACAGCAGCTACCGCACTCTGCAGGATCTGACACACATTGGGACAGGTATAATAAATGGGCACGATCAAAGTAGGCAGGTGGATCATGTCCTTCAGCGCCTTTTCGCTTCCATCCTCCATTCGAAATACCAGATTCATCGGTATGGTGGTGGATAACTTCTCGTCCACACCAATCAGCTTTTTCTCCTCCGCAGTAGCTTGATGATGAACATGTTTATGGCCTGTTGCGTCCATCATGTTCATATCATGGGAACCATGATCCTTCATCTTGTCCATATTGTTGCCGGTTTTGGTCGGCGCGCTCTGGTCCATTGTCATACCTTCATTGTGGCTCACTTTCTTTGGCTCAGCTTTGGAGTTATCGCTATGAACAGCATTCTGCGTCATGGCAACGCCGGCAAAAACCAGAAATACCATTGCTATGATTTGTTTCTTCATCATAAGTCATAGGGTCGCGATATATATTGCCAACGCTTTCAGCTCAACGTCGGAATATTTTGCCAGATTGCGCTTCATAATGCCCTTTTTCGTTCCACCATAACTACCATCCAGATAGCCTTTCATCTTTTTGTATAGGGTCTTTTCCTTCTGGCCCTTCAGTGGAGCGCCCACCCCGAGTGCTGATTTAGTTCCATCTGTCCCATGACAGGCCACACACTTTTTGTAGAGGTCTTTGCCATTGACGGCAAAGGCGGACATAGCGAAAATCATGAACAAAACGAAGATGAACCCTCTCAAACTTTTCATTAAAAACTCCTCTTTGTAAAATTTACTTGGCAGTCAATCCTACAATGGATAACTATTGCAGTCAAGGGTCCTCCACTGGCATTACCCCATTTTTTTGAATAGCGTCACATAACACATTGACATGAGAGCAAGAAGGAGGCTGAAACTATGGGGTAATGCCAGAAAGACCATTTCCTTGACAAATTCTGATACAAAGCAGATAATAGGGACAAATATTTATTTGAAGGGGTGTTCTCATGAAACGTGCGTTATTCATTTCCCTTTTATTCATGTCTGGTATTTGGGGAATTTCCCAGGAGTATTACCTCGTTAATCACATTGCTGAAGAAGGGTGGACCACCACCATTACGGTGTACAATGACGGCATTGCGGACCAGACCGTCACGCTCCACTACTGGCATGCAACTGGAGAAGCGGAGACTACATTCAGCGATCTTGTTATTCCGGCTGACGGCGCAGCCACCTTTGACAATACCCTGTTCGGATATGACGGCGTGGCCGAAATTGAGGCACAACCGGATTCCCCAGTGCGGGTGAAACTATCCTACCAATATGGTTCATCCCACTCTCTTGCGGAATTTATGCTGCCGAAGAATAGCAGTCCCGGGGGCACATTTAAAAGAACCTGGGTTATCCCCAATCCGTATCTTTCCCATATGGACTGGCTGGGTTTTGCTATCGCCAATTTCAATACCGGCAATGCCTATGTTGTCCTTACCGCCTACAAAGATGGTACTGAGGTGGGCAACGTGGGCATTGATGTACTGCCAAACGGCAAGTATGTGGATGTCAGCTCCGGTTTCTTTTCGGGACTCAACTACGCGGACATTGACATGGTCACGATAGATTCAGATATCACCATTCCGGATCCCGTCGCCATCATCGGGAATACTGAACAGGACCGGCACCTGTTCTTCCTCGGGGCTGGTTTCCAAAGGCTTTGGGCCTTCACCAGGTCTTACACAGTCCCCCACGTGGCCGAATCCAACTGGCACACTACGATCACGGCTATCAACGCCTCGGACGCGGCAGAAACGGTTACGTTGAACAGCTGGCACAGTAACGGGTCAGCTGACCAGGTAGACGTGTTGTTCCCAGTTCCCGCCCACGGTTCCCTTGTCCTGTCAGCGGGAACGCACTTCGATTACGAAGGGACCGCCACCGTGACAGCCAACACTACGGTACGGGTCAAACTCAGCTATCAATACCAGGATTCTCTGTCCATCAGTGATTTTGTTCTGGACCAGACAATCGGCACAGAATGGATTCTCCCCAACTCTGTCCACAACTGGTTCCAGTGGTTCGGGATTGCCGTGGCCAATTCCAATGATTCGGAAGTTGCCATTGCCCTTGACGCGTACAAGGATGGTG
>Ga0210044_10010800_pt1 | contig 10785 bp, 9 predicted proteins | sample CryGey13umfilter_2_FD_183959 | JGI IMG/M metagenome (GOLD analysis project Ga0210044, IMG submission 183959) | Groundwater microbial communities from aquifer in Utah, USA - Crystal Geyser 4/9/14 3 um filter (SPAdes) (version 2) | ecosystem: Environmental > Aquatic > Deep subsurface > Groundwater...
CGGCGCCACTTTCGGTCTGGGGCGATCATTCGGACGTTATGGCCGTGAGGGATACCGGATGGATCCAGATATTCTGTGAGAACGGACAGGATGCGTATGATCTGACACTTTGGGCGTTCAAGTGCGCCGAAGACAGACGCGTACTTTTCCCGGTGATGGTCAATCTCGACGGTTTCCATCTGACCCACGTTGTTGAGCCGGTCTATATAGAAGACCAGGAAAAAGTCACGGCGTATCTTCCAAAGAACAACTATCCGTTGCCGCTTGATCCGAGAAAGCCTGTCACGATGGGAGCCTTCGGCCCTCCGTTCATCTACACGGAAGCGCGCAAGGCCCAGGTGATGGCGTTCGAGGAGACACTGCCTGTCATCAAGGAGACCCTTGCCGATTTTGGAAAGACCTTCGGAAGAAATTATAATTTGATCGAAAAATACAGGATGGACGACGCAGAGACGGCGCTTATTACAATGGGAAGCTTCTCTCAAACGGCAATGGAAGCGGTAGATCAGCTCCGCGCCGAAGGGGGAAAGGCGGGTCTTATAAGGATAAGGCTCTGGAGGCCTTTCCCGTTCGAAGATTTCAGGAACGCATGCAAGGGTGTTAAGACGCTCGCTATTCTTGACCGCGCGGTCTCATTTGGCGGACCCATTGGCCCCGTGGCAAGCGAAGTAAGGTCGGCCCTTTATCCAATGAAGGAAAGGCCTTTCATAGCAAGCTTTATCGGCGGTCTTGGCGGTCGCGATATATATCCTGAACAGTTCAAATATATGTTTACCCGTGCGATCGATCTCTGCAAAAAGGGCGAACATGTTGAATATGAAATGATAGGAGTAAGAGAGTGATAATGCCGCTCATGGTGAGCCTGTCGAACCAGGAACGTGATAATATAATATAAGGTCATCCTTCGACAGGCTCAGGATGAGCGAGAAAAGTTATGGATCTATCAGCATACGCTTCTAGGTTGGTCGAAGCCCCCGAGAAATTCACGCAGGGGCACAGGGGTTGCGTCGGATGCGGCGAGGTTCTTGCATTGCGCCACGTATTCAAGGCCGTAGGCAGGGACATAGTGGTGGTCAACGCCACAGGTTGCATGGAGATCATCGCCTCCGCGTTCCCCACGACCGCATGGGAAGTTCCGTGGATACACACCCTCTTCGAAAATACCGCCGCGGTCGCTTCAGGTGTTGAGGCCGCCTACAAGGCGATGAAGAGAAAGGGTCTTTATCCGAAAGATCAGCCGGTAAAGGTCATTGCGATAGGCGGTGACGGCGGAACAGCAGATATCGGACTACAGGCGCTTTCGGGCGCGCTCGAACGCGGACACGATTTCATGTATGTCTGCCTCGATAACGAGGCCTACATGAACACGGGCGTTCAGAGGTCAGGGGCCACTCCTTACGGTGCAACGACCACGACATCGCCCGCCGGCAAGACCATAGGTCAGGTGACATGGAAGAAAAATATGCCGGCGATAGCGGCGGCTCACGGCATCCCTTACGTTGCTACGGCTTCCCCCGCTTACATATTCGATCTTATGGAGAAGGTGAAAAAGGCGATGGCGGTAAAGGGTCCTTCCTACCTTCATATCTATTCTCCGTGTCCGACGGGATGGAGATGCGCGACCGACCTTTCGATAAGATACGCAAGGCTCGTTGTCGAGAGCGGAATATTCCCCCTCTACGAGGTCGTTAACGGAAAATATAAGCTCTCGATGGATATCGAGAACCTTCTTCCGGTTACAACGTACATGAAAGGGCAGGGGCGTTTCAGGCATTTAATCGAGAAGGACATTAATTATATACAGGAACGCGTGATCAAAGAGTGGGAGGAGTTAAAACAGAAGTGTAAACAGCCTTTATCCTTCGAGTGAGCGAAGCGAATCGAGAAGCCTGCCCTGAACATGTTGAATAGCTCTCGACTTCGCTCGAATAATACATATGCCAGATCTAAAAAAAGTGGACGAGATATTAAAGAAACATGGTAACGACGTGGGACAGCTGATAGGCATCCTGCAGGATGTGCAGGGGGAATTCAACTATCTTCCCAAGCATCCGCTGGAGCATGTTGCCCAGAAGCTGGGGATACCAGAGGCACAGGTGTACGGCGTCGCCACTTTCTTCAAGGCGTTCAGTCTTAAACCGCGCGGAAAGCATATCGTCCATGTATGCATGGGAACGGCTTGCCATGTTCGCGGGGCCAAGAAGATACTCGAGGAATGTGAACGCGACCTTCAGGTTGCCGCCGGCGGAACGACCAAGGATATGAAATTCACCTTGGAAACCGTCAACTGTCTTGGCGCATGTGCGCTGGGTCCGATAGTCGTTGTGGACGGAGAATATCATGGAAGAATAACGGTGGAAGGGACGAAGAAGGCCTTAAAGAAGGTGGCGGAATGACAACCCCAAGATTAAATTCAGAAGCTGATATAACAAAATGGCGCGAGTCTGTTCTTTCAAAGAGAGACCCCAAAAAGCCTACGATAATCGTCTGCGGCGGAACGGGTTGTATCGCCTACGGCTGCAAGAAAGTTGTCGAAAAGGTCAAGGAAGAGATCAAGACCCAGGGCCTTGAAGGAAATGTGAACTTAAAGGTCACCGGCTGTCACGGGTTTTGCGAAAAGGGTCCCCTAATGGCCATCAAGCCTAACGGGGTCTTCTATAAAAGGGTCCAGGTAGAGGATGTTGCAGAGGTTTTGACCGAGACGATAAAGAACGGAAAACCGGTCGAACGCCTGCTTTACGAAGATCAGAACAATCAAAAGGTCCTGTCGGAAGATAAAATACCGTTCTACGCGCTTCAGAACAGGCGTGTGTTCGGTTCCAATATAGAGCTCGATCCCACTTCTATCGAAGATTATGTTGCAATTGAAGGTTACACCGCCCTTGCCAAGGCGTTAAAGATGAAGCCCGAAGATGTTATTAACGAAGTGAAGAAAAGCGGGCTTCGCGGTTGCGGTGGCGGCGGATTTGCCACCGGTAGAAAATGGGAGAGCTGCCGTAACGCCAAGGGCGATCCCAGATATGTGATATGCAACGCCGATGAAGGTGACCCCGGGGCTTATATGGACAGGTCGCTGCTCGAAGGGAACCCGCACCGTGTTATTGAAGGGATGATAATAGGAGCCCATGCGATCGGTTCGCATGATGGTTTCATCTATGTCAGGAACGAATATCCGCTGGCGGTTAAACATGCTGAGATGGCCATTGAAGAGCTAAGAAAGGCAGGGATCCTGGGAAAGAATATCTTAGGTTCCGGTTTCGATTTTGATATAAAAATTTGCAGGGGCGGCGGGGCGTTCGTCTGTGGCGAATCTACGGCACTAATGGCATCCCTGGAGGGTAAGGTAGGGGAGCCGCGCGCGAAATATGTTCACACGGTAGATTCGGGTCTTTGGGGAAAACCTTCGAATCTTAACAACGTCGAGACATGGGCCAACGTCCCGTTCATCATAAATAAAGGGGCCGAATGGTTCTCATCGATCGGTACAAAAGGGAGCAAGGGCACAAAGATATTCTCGCTCGTCGGAAAGATAAATAACACAGGACTCGTTGAAGTGCCCATGGGGATGAGCCTTCGCAAGATAATATTCGAGATAGGCGGCGGAATTCCGGGCGGTAAGAAGTTCAAGGCGGTGCAGACAGGCGGTCCGTCGGGCGGATGTATCCCCGAGGCGCAACTCGATCTGCCGGTTGATTTTGACGAACTCTCAAAGGTTGGCTCAATGATGGGTTCCGGCGGCATGATAGTGATGGACGAAGATAACTGCATGGTGGAGGTCGCCCGCTATTTCACGGACTTCCTTGTTGATGAATCTTGCGGTAAATGCGTTCCGTGCCGCGAAGGTCTAAGACAGCTTTCAAGGATACTGAACCGTATCTGTGAAGGGAACGGCAGGGAAGAAGACCTTAACATGATAGAACAGCTTGCGGAGACCATCACGGACGCTTCCATCTGCGCATTGGGCGGAACGGCGGCGAACCCGGTCATGAGCACACTAAAATATTTCCGTCATGAGTACGAGGCGCACATTAAAGATAAGAAATGCCCGGCAAGGGTCTGCAAAAAGCTCATCACATACAGGGTGATCGAAGAGAACTGCACCGGCTGTACTCGCTGTGCGAGGGTATGTCCGGAGAAATGTATAAGCGGCAAGGCTAAAGAGGTCCATTTTATCGACGAGAAGAAGTGTATAAGGTGCGGCTTATGTCTCGATTCATGCAAGTTCAAGGCGATCGGGGTGAAATAACCGCTTAAATTATGGAAAATCTAATAACTATAAATATCGACGGTAAGGATGTTAAGGCGGAAAAAGGGAGCAACCTTCTTCCTGTTTTAAGTAAAATGGGGATATTCATCCCGACCCTCTGCACGCACGATCAGATAAAGCCTTACGGAGTTTGCAGGCTTTGCATAGTCGAGTGGGTAAGGGGAGAAGGCTGGACGAAGATTGTGACCTCCTGCGATTTTCCCGTGAAGGACGGCCAGAAGTTCCTGACCAATTCCGAAAAGGTCCGCCGCGAACGCCAGATGATAATGGAGCTGATACTTGCCCGTTCGTCGAACGTGCCAGAGGTGGTGGAGCTTGCCAAAAGGCTCGGCGTTACGGAACCCAGATTCCCAAAGGATGAAGAAGGATGCATACTCTGCGGCCTCTGCATCAAGGCGTGCGAAGAGGTGGTGGGCGTCTCTGCAATAGGTTTTCAGAGCAGAGGCCCCAATAGAAGCGTCGTTTCTCCGTTCGACGATGAGGCTCACCGCTGTATTGGCTGCGGCTCATGTGTCTATGTCTGTCCCACTAATTATATAAAGATGGAAGAGAAGGACCACGTTAGAAAGATACCCCTCTGGCATGTTGAGTTCAAGATGCAGAAGTGCAAGACCTGCGGACAGGATATCGCCCCCGAAAAACAGTTAAGATATATCAGAAGAAAAGCGGACCTTCCCGAGAACTTCTTTGATAACTGCCTTAACTGCAGGCCTTGATTTGTTTTGAGTAGCGCTCTTATTTTCAGCAGGTCTTTATTGTAAATTCCGCCACGAAAATCAGGGAAACACCACGGGAACGGCTGGAACGATCCTTTCTGATAGTCTATTATCATATAGGCATAGCATTCGTCGGTCAGCGCTATCTTGTGGCCTCCAAATTTTCCGGAAGCAAGGACCAATTTACAGTGATCGATATATCCGGCGTCTATATTGACCTTCGGCTTTAATCCCCGCCTTGCCATTATGGCTTTCACATGTTATATCCCGTGCAATGGATTTCTCTCATCTTTTGATATCCGGAAAGATCATCGTTTTTGATGGGGCGATGGGCACGGCCTTAGCTTCGCCAAGGAATGACAAATGTCCAAATGCCAATGAACGAACAAACTGCAATGAAGAGCTGAATCTAACCCATCCCGAAATTGTAAAAAGTGTTCACCTTGATTTTCTGAACGCGGGGGCACGGGTCATTGAAACAAACACCTTTGGCGCTAACCGCCTGGTGCTCGCCGAATACGGCCTAGAAGACAAGGTGAGCGAGATAAATCTGGCGGCGGCCAATATCGCCAGAGCAGCAATTAACGAGTCACTAATCACGAATAACGAGTCACGTTTTGTCTCCGGTTCCGTCGGTCCTACAAGTAAACTTCCGACCCTTGGCCATATTTCGTTCGATGAGATGGTAGTGATCTATAAAGAGCAGATATCGGCCCTTATTGAAGGCGGAGTTGACCTTCTGCAGATCGAAACCTGTCAGGATATCCTGCAGGCGAAAGCGGCGATCATCGCATGCAAAGAAGTAATAAGTCGATCTGTCATTAATGCCCATGATGACGTGCGAAATAAAATCCCGATTATCGTCACGCTTACCATCGAATCATCCGGCACCACGCTCCTGGGCACCGAAGTCGGAGCGGCCCTTGCCGCGCTCGAACCGCTTGGCATTTCAGCCTTTGGGCTTAATTGCGGCGGGGGACCCAAGCAGATGGAAGAGCACGTTAGATATTTATCTCAAAATTCGAGCGTTCCCATAGCCGTTCTTGCCAACGCCGGTCTTCCGGAAATAGTTAACGGTGTCGCCAGATACGATCTTTCGGCGGAGGAGTTCGGTAAATGGGCAGAGTACTACACTCGAGAACTGGGCGTTCAAATAGTAGGCGGGTGCTGCGGGACGACGTCGGAACATATTCGTTCGGTAGCGGATAAAATCACCCCCTCCCTTTGTAAGGGAGGGAAGGGGGAGGGAGACAACAGTTCAATTGTTCTACCAGCTCTAACTCCTCTCCCTCGACAAGGCTCGGGGCATGCTTACAAATGGGGAGAATATTTCTCATCACTTTACTCTCCAGTAGCCGTCGATCAGGAGCCAAGGCCGCTTATCGTTGGCGAGCGGATGAATATTAACGGTTCAAAAGAGTTCAGAGAACATATTTTAAAGGACGATTTTACCGCCGCCTCTCTCTTTGCCAAGCGTCAGGCGGGGACCGGAGCGCACGTTCTGGACCTTTCCGTTGCCTATGCCGGAAGGGACGAGGCACAAGATATTTCTGCAATGGCTTTGTCGCTCGCGGCATCATCCACTCTTCCTATAATGATCGATTCAACGAACCCCGAGGCGATAGAGGCGGCGCTTAAGAGGCTTCCCGGAAGGTCCGTGATCAATTCGATAAATCTGGAAGATGGAGGCAAAAAAGCGGTCATAATGATCAAGCTTGCCAAGAAATTCGGCGCAGGTCTTGTTGCGCTCACGATCGACGAAAAAGGAATGGCGCGAGACGCCGACACCAAGCTAAAGATCGCCAATAGGCTGATAAAGCTCTGCGAGGATCTAAATGCGCCGCTCTTTATAGACCTTCTTACGTTTACGCTTGCCGACCCTGAGGCGGCAAAGTTCGGGAGCGGTCATGAAACTCTTAAGGCGATAAAAAAACTCAAAACGATTTATTCTTCGGGCAAGCGAAGCGCGTCGAGAAGTCCGGTTCTGGGCCGGTCGAAGGGTTCTCGACTTCGCTCGAACGATAATGTTCGTAGCATCTTAGGTGTCAGCAACATTTCGTACGGCCTAAAGCCCGAGATGAGAAAGGTCTTAAACAGCGTCTTTCTTTTTGAGGCGGTAAAGGCCGGTCTTGATGCGGCCATCGTCCATGCAGGGCAGATACTCCCCATTCATAAAATAGATAAAAAGGCGCTGAACCTTGCGCAGGAACTTATCTTTTGTAAAAGGAAGGATGCTCTGCAGAAGTTCATAGGGCATTTTGAGGGGAAGAAAGAAGCGGGAAGCAGGAAACAAGAGAAGAGAATGTCTGATGAGGAGAGGTTGAAATATTCCGTTATCGACGGCGACAGGTTGGAGCTTGAGAAAATAATACCTACGATCATCAAGATATATCCGCCGACAGAGATAATAAGCAAGATCCTCCTTCCGGCAATGCGGACGGTCGGCGAAAAGTTCGGGAGAGGAGAGCTTGCCCTACCTTTCGTTCTCCAGTCGGCGGAGGTGATGAGGAGATCCGTTTCCTTGCTTGAGCCGTTTATGGACAGGACAAAGATGAAAGAGCAGGGGAAGATGGTCATTGCAACGGTAAGGGGCGACGTTCACGATATAGGCAAGAATCTTGTGGATATAATACTTACGAACAACGGCTTTAAAGTTGTGAACTTGGGTGTCAAACAGCCTATCGAGTCGATCATCATGGCCATAGAGACAGAGAAACCTCAGGCGGTTGGGCTTTCGGGGCTCCTTGTCCAGTCATGCCTCATAATGAAGGATGACCTTATCGAGCTCTCGCACCGGGGCATAACCATTCCTGTAATATGTGGCGGCGCGGCGCTAACCGGTAAATTCGTAGAGAACGAACTACAAAAGGCCTATAAGGGAAAAGTTTATTACGCAAAGGATGCTTTCGAAGGACTTAAAATAATGCAGTCACTATGAATCCTCCATTTTACGGTGTCAAAACAGTCAAAAGTATTCCGTTAGACGAGATCTTTCGGTTAATAGATACCCATGCCCTTTTTGTCGGGAGATGGCAGTTTAAAAGGACGAAGGGGACAGAAGAGGCCTATCAAAAGATAATAAAAGAGAAGGTGTGGCCAAAGTTCGAGGAGCTGAAGAAGAGTGTGAAGGATGATGGGATATTTGAGCCCAAGGTCAGTTACGGATATTTCAAGAGGTCCCAGATCCTCAACTTAGAACTTCGAACCTCGAACTCCGAACCTGTCCCTCTGCAACTCGTAACTATAGGGAGCAGAGTAGCAGAAAAATGCGCCGAACTTTTCAAGGCGGGCAAATATACCGACTATCTCTATCTTCACGGACTTGCTGTGGAGGTGACCGAGGCGCTGGCTGAATATTCGCACAGGAATATCTTAAGAGAGCTGAACATCCCGTTCGATGCCGAAAGACCGCTTCCCGCAATGGCAAGGATCAGTCCCGGCTATCATGTATGGCCATCCCTTGCCGACCAGAAAGAGATGGTTCGGTTATTGAATGCTGGGGAGATAGGCGTAGAACTTTCCGAGACCCTCCAGATGGTCCCGGAGTATTCCACCAGCGCGATGATTGTTCTTTAGGCGGAATCCATTTGTGGGTGGTGCCGTTTGAAAGGTTAATCGATAGCTGTGCCGGATTCGTATTTGGAGTAATACCCAAGCACTTTTGGCACAAAGTTTTGCGTCTGCCGGTAGGGAGGAATTCCGTTAAAGCGTTCAACGGCCCCTGGCCCTGCGTTATATGCGGCAATGGCCTTTTCGAGGTTTCCGTCGAACCGGTCAATGAGTAGCCTTAAATACTTTGAGCCGGCATGGATGTTCTCTACCGGGTCCGTCGGGTCCTTAACGTTCAAGGCCATGCTTGTTGAAAGGCTTAGTTGCATAAGGCCAATGGCCCCTTTATTGGATACGGCGTTGGGGTTAAAACCCGATTCAGCCCTTATGACGGCCGCGATGAGCGATGCCGGCAGGTTGTAGGTCTTGGCGGCCGCCTTAATAACCTCAAGATAGGAGTGGCTGTAGGCGGCAACCTTTCCCTTTTGAACCTTGACCTCATCAGCCCTCCTTAGAGTTGGTATCAGGATGACAAGGGCTACTAACAATATGAGCGCTAGTCGTCGCATAAAAGATTGAGATAGGCTATACATTCAGTCGTTTTTTGTCAACGTTTTCCCATTCAAGTGTTCCGTAACCGCTTAGCGAAGCTTGTTACCGGTCGGTCAAAACCGATAATTAGTGGTCACATCAAAAGCGATGATTATCTGATAGTCCAAGCGGTCTCACAAGGAGGCCGCAATGAACAGGATATCAGGTATGAAGCACGAACAGGTAATAACACTATGGCAGGCAGGGAAGGACGCTGGCTGGATAGCCGAGCAGCTGGGGTTACACCCTCAGACGGTATGCCGGCATCTCAGAGAAGCAGGTTTTAAGCTACCGCGAGTGAGGCCGCCGCATAACGGTCGAAAAGCGATATTTATGGAGGGGGTGGCCACCGACTCGGAGCCACCGGGTCAAAATCGACCATTATCCGTTCCTACCCGGCCACCGACCTTGCCGACTAAACCGTCACTTTGCGAACCACATCGGGCATTTATCGAAGAGCGTGCGGGACTAGGTCAGCCGGCACAGGTCATCTGGCAGGACATGGTCGATGAACTGTCGTTTCAGGGGCGATATAACTCCGTAAAGCGGTTTGTCCGGAAGATCAAGGAGACGGTTCCAGAGGTTTTTGCCGTTATAGCGACCGAGCCTGGCCTTGAAGCTCAGGTGGATTATGGCAGAGGGGCTTTAACGATACATCCGGAGACAGGCAAGTACCGCCGCCCATGGCTCTTTTCGATGAAGCTGTCGCATAGCAGAAAGGCCTTTCGGAAGGTTGTCTGGAAGTCGTCGTCTCGGGTATGGTGCGAGCTTCACGAGGAGGGTTTTCGCCATTTCGGCGGAGTTCCAAAGATCATCAAGCTGGACAACCTCAAAGAGGGAGTTATCAAGCCGGACATCTACGATCCGGAGATCAATCCCCTCTACGCCTCAATGCTTTCTTATTATGGCGCTGTGGCCGTTCCGTGCAGAGTTGGCAAGCCACAGCACAAGGGCAAGGTCGAGTCCGACATAAAATACGCCCAGAACACGCTCAAGGGAAGGAAGTTCGAGAACCTGGCCGCTCAGCAGGATTTTTTAGACCGCTGGAACGAGAGGTGGGCCGACACCCGCATTCACGGCACGGTCAAGCGACAAGTCATGGAGATGTTTGAAACTGACGAGAAAAAGGCCCTGCAACCGCTGCCGGCGGACACTTCGCTTGACCTTACGCAGCAGCGCCCGCTCATCAGGGAGTCGGCAGCGTATCGATCACTTTGGCTGGCCGGTATCAAAAACAACGAACCAACAAACTGAAACAGAAAGGAAAAAACATGTTGATCAACCAAGAGGTAACTACTCACCTAAATTCTAGTTTTTGGTAAGGTGGTTGACAGCAAAGCCAAGGAAGCCGGTATTTTGCTTGGCGCAGGTGCGAATGACGCTCATAAGTACGGCCTGTGTCTTTGCCCCTCGTTCCGAACGGTTGCCATATGATGTCTTCCTCATTAATACCGCAGGCCTGATCTCCCGCTCCGCATTGTTGTTCGTTGGCTCTACTTCCGTTTTAACGAACGTGAACATCTCTCTACGATATTTTATCAACCGCTTGCTTAACCTTTTTAGATCCTTGTTGTTCGGCGGATGAAAAATAAAACCCTGAAAATTGTTGTTCAATCGAGTGCAACCCTTATCTACATTGACGCCTCTTTTATGTTCCTCCTG
>Ga0210044_10010801_pt1 | contig 10785 bp, 8 predicted proteins | sample CryGey13umfilter_2_FD_183959 | JGI IMG/M metagenome (GOLD analysis project Ga0210044, IMG submission 183959) | Groundwater microbial communities from aquifer in Utah, USA - Crystal Geyser 4/9/14 3 um filter (SPAdes) (version 2) | ecosystem: Environmental > Aquatic > Deep subsurface > Groundwater...
CTAAATTATCCAGAATATATTTAAAATTCCTCTGAACATCCGTCACCGAAACCATTTGTGTATTCATATTGCAATCATATTACAATACATACTGTAGTTTGTCAATAGCAACCACTAAAAAAGGTCTGGCGGTGAGATATTTTCACGGTCAGTTGCCCGACAGCTGCCAATTCTGATTAACCAAGGTTCTTGAGCGAAGCAAAAGGTTCTTATCGTTTCCGCTTTCGCCTAAGGGGCGAACATAAAACCACTAAAAACGTGTATAATGGGAAAATATATGCTAAAAAGGATTGCTAAAATCATTTTCATTATAGTTGGCCTATCTGTTGTCTATGAAATCGTCGCTTTCAGCACCCATTTACTAAAACCCCTTATCGTCGCACCCTTTACGCTAATTGGGGAAAATCCTAGTTCTTCTCAATTACTGTGGTACCAAAATATTCACTATCTAATTGCCAGACCCAAACAAATGGATATGGTTTTATTTCAAGACCAGACAGGTAACCGCAGAGTGGGTGTAATTGAAACCATTATTTTAACTGAATCCAAAAACGATCGAACGTACCGAATCAGGCTGTTTTTAAAAAGTGACGGTAATTATTTTATAACTGTACACGAGTCGTCTATTGTTGGAGAAATATTCCCTTCAAACAAATTAATTTCACAAATGAAATTTAACAATTATGGTACCCGTCTTGTAGCCTCAAGTTCAATAGCACCCATTTTACAAAAGATCCAAAAGACAACTTTTAACACATCCACACCCTTTATGTGGAATAAACCTCAAGTTAATGGTATGCAATACCCTTTTTTCTCAGCCAGAAATAATAATGGCTATACAATTCAAATCCAGAATATACCATTTATAGAATTTGCAACTACTACTGATTTATCTAAAAACTCAACTTCAATTCAACAAATAAAACAATCGTTGGATCAGGTTATTGTCAATGATAAGTTTAGTTTGGCGAACGAACCCAGTACTGACCCGGATAGACAATCGTTTCAGTTTACCAGTAGTGAGTATGTTTGCTCAGGAACAGTATATATAGCCTCTCAAGCTATGTTACCATACGATGATCCAGCCGAGACGGTTAATTTAACATCACACTATTGGTCATTAAAACTTGCTTGTGTCACCCGCAAGCAATTTGAAGATGCGGATCAATTAAGTAAACCTTTCCGAGAAGATTTCGGAGCAAATATTAATTCTTTTATTTACGTAAATAAAATATCAGGTGATTATGCCTTGCTCTTCTACCGTGACTTAACTATTGCCCATAAAATAAACGGACATTGGAAAATAATTCTCAGCACCAACGGTATGTTGGGGTGTCCAGAATTAGAAAGTTTACATATTCCGGCGGATATCTCCGAAGGGTTGTGCCGCTAAGTTTCATTAGTATTTTTACCCACTAAAAAAGGTCCCCGTAATAATGCTTCGCACTTACGGGGCAATCTGACTCCAGTTCGGTCAAGGCCTTATCGTCTCCACTTTCGTCATAGATGAATGAAACACTACTTAAAGCAAAACTTAAGTTTGAGAATTATCTAATAATTCGGCCGCCTGAAGCAACTTTCTAACACGCTGTTCGTTTGTTAACCTGCCTGCCTTACTCTCTCTCTGCAAAAATGACATCCTCCCCGCTCTAAAGAGCGGGGTATCCCTCCAAAGGAGGATGACATATCAGCGTTCAATTCATCTCCGCAGTAAACTGCGGAGTGTTCTTGAATGCTGTTATAAAATCCCACTTAACTCTGAAGATTTGAGAAAAGTGAACGAATACATATAAAAAGTCGCAACTGTTCGAGCGAGGCTTGACCGAAGTGAGTTTTGCGACAAAATACGAATGAATTTTCGAAAACCTGAAGAGTTTCGTGGGTGTCTTTCTTTCGTCAACTTCTTGGACAAGCAAGAAATTGACATATTTGCCCACGAAAAAAGGTCTGGCCTTGACGTATTTTCGCGATCCGTTGCCGGATAACTATCGTCCGCGCTGTGGCGTTTAACCTTCCTGTTCGAAATGGAAAGGGGTGGTTCCACCACGCTCAAAAGACCAGACCAAATTTAGTTAAAAATTTGTCCTCTAAAAACTGAAGAGAAAAGCACAAGTTTTTGTCGACCGATTAGTACGGATAAGCTTAAAGCCTTACGGCTCTTCCACTTTCCGCCTATCAACCTCGTCTTCTACGAGGGGTCAAGTTTTAATCTTGGGGTAGGCTTCCCACTTAGATGCTTTCAGCGGTTATCCCTTAGGAATGTAGCTACCCGGCGTTGCGACTGACGTCACAACCGGCACACCAGGGATTCCTCCCTCCTGGTCCTCTCGTCAACATGATCCTTGTTACCAAGGTGTTAGACTATACCTTCATCCTGTCATAAAAACAGGAGCTAGCGTTATTATGGGTACTTCCCATCCAACCCTACTTGGGTTAAGTCGTTACGGGGGTATATCTTTTTAAAAATTCTGCCACTTCTTTTGCTGTATATTTCTTTTTGGTGGTTGCGTAGTTTACTCCCGATAATGAATCAGATATCTTAGCAACTGCTAAAACATCTGGATCTTTTTTGTTTAAGATAGCCGATACTGAGCTTTTTCCGTATCCATTTAAGTTCTTCCTCATGCCCAATTTTTTGAGCAAAAGAAATTATTGTGCGGACGCGAAAACCAAATCTAGATCTTTTCCTTGGTTGTAGCTGAATTCTAACGCTACCGTCACCATCAAAAAAACCAGCAATGTAAGCAGCTTCCTCTCTCTTTAAAAAGAGACCTTCCCTCGGTATTGTCCTGTATTTATCTAGGACCATCATTTACAACGATACAGGATTTCACCGATTTTAGCTAGTGTGACCACACATATTACTATGTATGGCAGCAATATTTACTGAGGAGAGCTCCCCTCAAAACTTCAAACGATTCCACCGGATAGAGTCCGACATAATTGTTACTAAAGGCTAGCTAATTTTTATTCTTGCTAGCTCCCCGTATCGCTACGGGGGTCCGACCATATCTTGTCCGATGTTACATCGGACTCTGGCGTATGGCCTGTGAGGATTTCCTTCGATTTCTCTCAGGATCTTTCCTGCTGATTGTCTCAAGTTGACGATTGTTACTAGTAAACAAATTATATACTAGTACGTCAACATTAACGAGAGTTTCCAGCATATAGCCAGATTTATATCTATTGATTCGTATAATTTGGACAAAAAGATTAAATAAAACAACCTCTTTACTTCAAAAGTCGCAATAGAGAGACAGCTCAAGTCATTCCGATATATCGTCGGAATCAACTGTCTCACGACGTTCTGAACCCAGCTCACGTACCCTTTTAATAGGCGAACAGACTAACCCTTGGCACCTTCTTCAGCGCCAGGCAAGGATGAGCCGACATCGAGGTAGCGAACCGCGCCGTCGCTAGGAACGCTCGGGCGCGACTACTCTGTTATCCCCGGGGTAGCTTTTATCCATTAAGCTCCGTACCACCCACATGGTAGCGGAGGATCACTAAAACCGACTTTCGTCCCTGCTCGGGATGTCTCCCTTGCAGTCAAGCTGGCTTAAACTTTTATGCTTTCCCTACGGTTTCCATTCGTAGTAAGCCAACCTTTGTATCCCTGCGTTACACTTTAGCAGGGTACCGCCCCAGTAAAACTGCCCATCTAACACGTTCCCCCACCGGGTATTCACCGGTGTCAGGTAAGATTTGCCACATTTCAAAGAGAGGTCTCACATTGTCGATTGCTCTCCCTCCTATGACTTGACAATTAAAATGCACAAATCAATGTCAAACTACAGTAAAGCTCCACGGGGTCTTTTTGTCCAGGTGGAATTAGGCCGCGTCTTCACAGCCATCGCAATTTCGCCGAGTAAATGTTTAAGACAGTTATTAGCTCGTGACGCCATTCATGCAGGTCGGAACTCGCCCGACAAGGGGCTTCGCTACCGTAGACATTACTTTATTACCATGCTAACGAATAACATGGACCCTACATGTCGCCATATAGATCGGACTATATCATCTGCACTTAATATTTGGAATTAAGTGCATTCCGACGCGTAGTCTCTGAGGATTCTGTAATAAATTACAGTCTTTCCTGCTGATAATCTGCGCCAGATACATTGTCAGTATATTTCAACTAGTTCTGGATACTCAGACTTTCCAGCATATGGTCGGATTTTAAAACTGCTCTACGACTTACAGTTATAGTTACTGCTGCCGTTTACTGGAGCTTTAGTTTGGAACATCCTACGAAGCCTTACGGCGAAGTAGGACATACCTCCCTTTAACTTACCAGCACTGGGCAGGCATCAGCCCGTATACTTAAGCTTTCGCTTTTGCACGGACCTGTGTTTTTGATAAACAGTCGGCTAATAAACTTTCGCTGAGGTCCGGCTATAACACCGGACAACCCATCTCCCTAAGTTACGGGTAGTTTTTTTGCCGAGTTCCTTAAACATCTTTCTCTCGCTCACCTTAGTCTTCTCGACTAACCCACCTGTGTCGGTTTGCGGTACGGCTTAATTTAAATCTCGTTGCGAGTCTTTTCTGGTAAACCGAAAATGATCAAAATTGCCCTGCTCGCGCAAGACTTTGTATTGCTGCTCAATTAATCGCATCAGAGGATTTTCCTACCTGATACTATTTGACAGCTTGCACCAGACTTCATGGACTGGCTCTGACTTTCCGATTCAGTCAACCCCCAACTACATGCGCTGCGCGCAGTACACAGTACAAAGTGCAAAGTACAAAGAAATTTCTTTCTAAGTACTATGTACTAATTTCTATGTACTAAGTGCAACGCACGTCTTTCGATTTAAACTAAATACTAGAATTTTAACTAGTTGTCCATCGACTACGCCGTTTTGGCCTCGCCTTAGGAACCGATTAACCCGTTGTGGACGAACCTTGCAACGGAAACCTTGGGTATTCGGTGGAGAGGATTCTCACCTCTCTTGTACGCTACTCATACCGGCATTCTCACTTCCATACTCTCCACCCCGACTTTCATCAAAGCTTCACTGTGTATGGAACGCTCCCCTACCGCGCGGTTTGCACCGCACTTCTGGCTTCGGCACTACATTTAATCCTCGATAAATTTTAGGCGCCTGCGACCTCGATCAGTGAGCTGTTACGCTATCTTTAAAGGGTGGCTGCTTCTGAGCCAACCTCCTGACTGTTTATGGACACAAACTTCCTTTAAAACTTAATGTAGATTTAGAGGCCTTAGCCGAAAATCTGGATTGTTTTCCTTTTGCCGCATCAGCTTAGCCCGATGCGACTGTCTACCACGTTAACGTTGACTGTTATTCGGAGTTCGGTTGAGTAAAATTGCTTGCGCTCTTCTACTCATTCGGTGCTCTACCACCAGCAACGCCTGACATGGCACGGTCCCCATAGACCTTTCGGGGAGAACCAGCTATCTCCAGGTTCGATTGGTATTTTGCCTCTAACCACAAGTCATCCCATGTTATTGCAACAACAACGGGTTCGGGCTTCCCTTCGGTTTTCACCGAAGATCACCCTGCTCATGGTTAGCTCACCTGGTTTCGGGCCTGCCGCCTCGCGCTAATCGCCCAATTAGGACTCGGTTTCCCTACGCCTCCTCCTGCAAAGCAGGATTAGACTTGCGCTACACGGCAACTCGCCGGTTCATTCTTCAATAGGCACGAGATCACTCTACGATGCTCTTGCGAGCTAAGTAGAGCTCTCTCGGTTTGTCCGCAAACAGTTTCAGTTTCTATTTCACTGGGTGTCTCACCCTTCTTTTCACCTTTCCCTCACGGTACTTGTTCACTATCGGTCTGCATTCTTATTTAGCCTTGGAGGATGGTTCCCCCAGATTCATACAGAGACACGTACTCCGTATTACTTAGGAAATTCCTAGGCGTTGGTTTGGTTTTGCCTACGAGGCTTTCACTCTCTTTGGCCGGCAATTCCATGCCGTTTGGCTACCTCACCAACTACCACATTGGACTCCTGCAACCTCCCGCAAATCCCGCTTGCGCGGGAAAAACAGGATTTAGGCTTTTTCGCTTTCGCTCACCGCTACTGACGAAATCTCGTTTGATTTATTTTCCTCGCCCTACTTGGATGTTTCGGTTCGGGCGGTTCCCTCATTCATGGCTATATTCCAACAAGTTGGAATTTTTACCACAAAGTCTCCCGCAAAGCGGGAGAGGTTTCCCCATTCGGACACCGTCGGATCAAAGCTTCTTAGGCAGCTCCCCGGCGACTATCGCGGCCTTGTACGTCCTTCTTCGGAGAATGCAACCAAGGCATTCACTGTCTGCGTTAAAAAACATGGCTTCAAAAGCCATGCTGTAAAAACTTCTCCGGCGTAACGCCGGAGGGCCTTTCTCTTCAGTTGTTAAAGAACAAATTTTGTGCCTCACAAAATTTGTGATGCACCCTCCTAAGACCGCTCTTTGGGTCGTGAACGAATAGTTCCGAAAAGACCCAAAGTAAGGTCAGGAAGGAAAGAGCATTCCGCCAAAGGCGGAAAACTCCCTCGGTGGACTCGGAGGGGATCGAACCCTCTACCTCCTCATTGCAAATGAGGTGTTCAACCAGCTAAACTTCGAGCCCTCGTCTACCCATACCCTCCTTCGCCCATTCGACTACGCTCAGGGCTTCGGAAGGGTTATTGACTATTGATATTTTAAAAGGTCAATAAAAAAACCGGCTTTGAAGCCGGTTTTACCTACGAGAAGCTGAAAAATCCCCTATTTATCCACGCCGAAAGCGCCGATTTGTTTTAGAAAATTTTTATTGCTTCTCATTAAATATTCGGAACTTCAAAGACTAAGGTGGATTATATACGGCAAATGCCCTAGCGTCAAGTATCCTTTTATGGTAAATTATGAGGGTATTTTCAAGCGTGCTTAGTTCATCGGCTAGAACGCTTTCCTGATAAGAAAGAGGTGCAAGGTTCGATTCCTTGAGCACGCACAAAACTGAGCGTGTTCTTGATGACAGAGCTTCGCTTATCCCATGCGCACCCATCAAAAAACCCGCACATTAGATGCGGGTTTTTTGTATAAGTACTCTAAATATGACTGGAAACGGAACCCGTTTTGTATAGTCAAACGGCGTACTTAAAAACTGGATGTGACTCCTTAGAAAGGAGGTGATCCATCCCCACCTTCCAGTAGGGATACCTTGTTCATAATTCTTCTTCGTCTTTCGAGAGGTATGGACTATATCTTCATCCGTAATAACTTCGACTTTTCTGGATGGCGGGATCCAATTATTCTTCTGAAATCTTCATACGATTTTGCTCGTATGTAAAATCTCCAATAATTTGGATCTACCTTTTTACTTGGGTTATGAATTACTCCGCAACTGATTCCTAATTCTGTCAGATAATCTTTTACTTCTTCCAAATCTTTCCTATTCTTTTGGCAGAAATAAAGATAAAATCTAACTTTAGGATTTTTTGCTATTCCACCTTCTGAATCAAAATAGCCTCGAATATAATCAATTTTTTCTTTCTTAGACTTTACAGAAACTCCTTTTAAGAGAGTTTTGGAAAATTCTATTATCCAGACGTTCCTGAACTTTCCTTCTTTATAAATCCAAGAGTTGTTACCAAGGTTTTTTATTCCCTTTTTGATAACTTTAGCAAAATCTTGATTATTTGTAGCTATTCTGAAAGTGGTTTTGCGACTAGTTGCATCATGCAAAACCCCAAGTAAATAAGCCTTAGTTATTTGCGGCGTTGGCGTGTAGTCTCTACGGAGTCCCCGATTCAATCGGGGTTCCCTCGGTATTCCCATAATTCATTTTAGAACTTTAGGGTTCACCGATACAGCCACATTTTTTCCGAAAATTACTTCTCGGAGTCGCAACAAATTTACGACTTAATTCTTGTCGCTGGTGTCACCTTCTGCCCATACAATGGACATTCGGGTGCCCCCAACTTCACTAACTTGACGGGCGGTGTGTACAAGACCTGAGAACGTATTCACCGCGGCATGCTGATCCGCGATTACTACCAATTCCACGTTCATGAAGGCGAGTTGCAGCCTTCAATCCCCACTTAAGAAGCCGTTTGCTGGGATTAGCTCCGCCTTGCGGCTTGGCAACCCATTGTTAGGCTCCATTGTAGTATGTGTGTTGCCCCGGACATAAGGGCCATGCTGACCTGACGTCATCCCCACTTCCTTCTGAAACAAGTTCAGAAAGTCCCATATGAATATTCAACATATGGCAGGGGTTGCGCTCGTTACCCCACTGAAGGGAACATCCCACGACACGAGCTTACGACGGCCATGCAACACCTGTTCCGGTGTCCTCAATCTTACGAAAGAGAAACTCCTCATTTCTGAGGACGTCACCGGAATGTCAAACCCGGGTAAGGTTTTTCGGTTCGTCTCGAATTAAACCACATGCTCCACTGGTTGTGCAGGTCCCCGTCAATTCCTTTGAGTTTTAAACTTGCGTTCGTACTCCCCAGGCGGCTCGCTTAACGCGTTAGCTTGCGCCCCACCCGTCAGACGGGCAGGACTAGCGAGCATAGTTTACGGCTAGAACTACAGGGGTCTCTACAATTCTGTTACATTCCGATAATAAAATCGGAAGATTGAAACATTTCTGTTCAATTCTTTATGTTGCCATAAAGTTCGGACTATATCATTTTCCAACCTTTCGATTGGAATTTGGCGTATAGTCTCTACGGGGTTTAAGATCTTGTTGAATAAGGTTCCAGTTTATATAAAAAATCTGGTAACAAATATTTCTTCACGATACTTGTAAACTTATTCAGATTATTTTTCGGAATATAAATGATCCAACCATTCTTATTTTTACGAATTGTTGAATCTATACCGAAATTCTCTTTCAATATTTGTGATAAAAATCTAACTTCCTTTAAGCTAAAACACTGTGTGTTGAATGATACGCCTGCATATTCTGCACAGCCATCATCCATAAACCACATTGCTAAACTTAATGGACTTTTAAGCAATTGCTTTAATTTTTGCGAAACGACTTTTTTCTTATCCTTATGACATCCTCCAACGGAAGATGACATATCAGCGTTCAATTCATCTCCGATTAAATCGGAGTGTTCTTGAATGCTGTTATAAAAGAGTTCTCTATACCTAGAAAACTCAGGATGAGTCAAAGTTACAAATTCACAAAACTTATAATCTTTATCCTTAACTGTCTGAAAAAACACTCTAATAGGCATATTGGTAATATTTGAAAATATCTCCCTTTTATACCTAACTAGTGAAATTTGTTTATAGGAATGCTTAATATGAAGACGGTAATAAATTCCCCTGCGTTTAAGCGAACCATCTCCAAGCAACGTTCCTAATAAAACATTTTTCTGTTTCTCAGATAGTCTGAAAGAGTCTTTAATCCTTGCAAAATCTTGAACTTCCCTCGGTATTGTCCTCATTATTTCAGATTACCAAAGATAATCCGAAGAAACAAGGGGTTTCACCGAAATAGCCAATTTTTTCTGTAATGTTGCCACTACAGGGGACTAATTTGTCAATCCCTTTCGCTCCTCTAGCTGTCGTTCCTCAGCGTCAAAAAATCCCTAGTTTTCTGCCTTCGCCCTTGGTGTTCCTATCGATATCAACGGATTTCACCCCTACACCGACAGTTCCGAAAACCCCGAAATATTTCAATTCCCGCAGTATTACACCCCTTGCCAAAGTTAAGCTCTGGTCTTTGAAGTGTAACTTACGAAAACGCCTACGAAACGCTTTACGCCCAATAAATCCGGATAACGCTTGCACCCCACGTATTACCGCGACTGCTGGTGGTTACTATAAGATATTTTGTAACTCATACAAGGTTGAATATATTTTCGAATAATATCGAAAAACTTATTCATGGACTCCGACAATATATAGATTCGGTAGTACATTTTCCCCCGCATGGTACATTCATGAACTCTTGCTTTAACTCCAAAATTTACTTCTAGAGTTTCCGCTAATCGTCCACAATCTTCATAGCTGAAGTAAAACGTAGCAAAGGTAGAATTGCAATGATATTTTGCTCGATAATCGAGACAACCATCATCCATATACCAAATTGCTAAACTTAATGGATCAATTAAGATATCTTGAATATTAGCCGGTATTCCCTTCTTTCCATTAGAATAGAAAGAATTTCGAAGATCGGCTATCTCCAATGACGAATCTGTTAAAAAATAATGCTGATTATAACCCCGTTTGATTTTAATCTCGCCTACCCCAATCGGCATCAATTTCTCATGAAGCCATTTGAGATAGGATAAAGATTTATCGTTATACTTTAACCACAAACGAGATCCCTTCTTGGATGGTTTTGTTAAATAACCGTCTCCAAGAACAGAACCAACTACAATATTTTTTATTACACTGTCCACTGTTTTACTCCACTCCCTTGGACTATATCTTCACAATATGTGTTTGGCGTATAGTCTCTGAGGACTCTCTTACAAAAGTAAGGTTGCCTGCTGATTGCTTGATGCCCATTCATAATTCGCGATTGATTTTTTCGGGTTTTATTTGACATTTTCACTGTAACAGAAAACTGCTTTAGTAGTCAAATATTAATCAAGTGTTCCAGCATATAGCCAAATTAATTAATTTCCCACATGCCAAGCTCTTCTTTCAGAGCCTCACGTGGTTAGTAGGTGCTTATTCTCCAAAGTATTTACTCTTTGGCAAAAGAGGTTTACAACCCTAAGGCCTTCATCCCTCACGCGGCGTCGCGGCGTCAGACTTTCGTCCATTGCGCACGATTCCCAGTTGCTGCCACCCATAGGTGTATGGGCCGTGTCTC
>Ga0210044_10010809_pt1 | contig 10782 bp, 10 predicted proteins | sample CryGey13umfilter_2_FD_183959 | JGI IMG/M metagenome (GOLD analysis project Ga0210044, IMG submission 183959) | Groundwater microbial communities from aquifer in Utah, USA - Crystal Geyser 4/9/14 3 um filter (SPAdes) (version 2) | ecosystem: Environmental > Aquatic > Deep subsurface >...
AAGTTGGTTGCGCTGCGGGTCATGACTTGTATAGCCCGCGATGTCCGATTTCCATTTGGCTTCCACCAGGCAGACCGGTCCGACCGGCCGGTATTGGACACCAGAGGTTGTCTTGTTTCGAATCTCGACGGAGCCGGCAATCAGGTCGATGTTCGAATTGCCTTCGCTTCCGTTTCTCCAGGACCCCTTTCGCGCCGGCAGCGGCAGCATCTCCAGCCAGGCCTTGCAGTCTTGCGGCGCCTTGGCTCCAGTCAGGACTTCGAAGAGCTTCTTTTGTTCCTTGCGATAACCATAGACGAAGAGGAAGGTCCAGACCTGCTCGTCTATCATGGGCATATTGACGCTGGTGCTGTTGCTAAGGCGGCCGAGGATCTGATCCAACAGTTCCTCTCGGACGATGACATTCTTGAATGTCCCGTCACTTTTGAAATCCCAGTTCTTGATCTCGTTCAATTTTGCTTCTTTCGCCTGCCGTTTCACCGGCCCCTCGACCCCTGCTCTCCATTCCACCGCATCCAGAGCTTCGTTCACGCTCACGACCACCGTCCGCCGCCTCATCTGCCCTGATAATCGAATCCCATCAGCCAGATGCGGCCCACCCTCGAGATCCACGAACACGAGCAGATCCCGCTCGGTGACCCGCACCTTCCCCTGGTACAGGCTCCGGATATCCGTCCGCGGAAATAGCTTTGGCACAACCGCGGAGCCAGGTTCGACAACATCGCCTGCCACCTCGGACAGAACCGGGGTGATCTTATCCGCGCGCATCGATCGGTTCATGACGATGTCCGTACCCATGTGCTTCAACTCGTCCCCCCAGCCGTAAGACAGGGGGATGAGCGTCCATCGCGCCGAATACTCGCGCTGGACCTCGATGGCGAACTCGATGACCGGGGTGATGATCTCGGGACGCCCCAGACCACGTCGCACGTAGATCAGCACCGATTCGTACCCGCTCGTGGATTCGTCCGCGTCTCCGTTGAAGCCTCCGGACCGACCCCAATTCTCGCTGATCGTGCGCGAGGGCGCGTGGTTCCGTATGCGGCGTATGATTTGATACGGTGCTGCGAACGATGACCGTCTGGAATTCACCATGATCCTCCGATATGGAAATTCATTGTCACACGTCCTAGCAGGCGGGTCAATTGATTGCCCGACAGGCCCTTTCCCCTGTCTGTCACGAGCCGAACCCGATCCGTCGTCCGCGGATCTCCTTGAGTAGGCTAATCTCCCGGCGCAACGCAGCGATCAGGTCGCCATGCGTGGGCGTTTGCCCCGAAAGCACGGCCGCGTCGCGCACAAGCTGGAAGATCCCCGGGGTCAGGCCGGCGATTCGCTCCACATCTTCCTGCTGCTGTGAAGTCAGGCGGCTGCCTGCGAGCGGGGCCAGCAAACGGCCGTATAGCATCAGCGCTCCGTTTCCGGTCAAGGGCCGGAATTCGACCTTGCGGGAGAATCGCCGCAGCGACGCGTCATCCAGATCGCTCACGCGATTGGTAGTGCAAATCAGCAGGCCGCGGAAGCGCTCCATCTGCGTCAAGAACTCGTTGGTGAAACTGACTTCCCACGAGCGCTGGGCGCGGCCGCGGGGAAAGAGCAGCGAGTCGGCCTCGTCGATCAGCAGCACCGCCTCGTCGCGCTCGGCCTGCCCGAATGCCGCAGCCAGTGCCTGTTCGGTCTGGCCCACGTACGAACCCAGCAGATCGCTCGCGCGTTTGACCACGAGGGGGCGGTCCAGCTCGATCGCCAGGTGCCGCGCCAGCTCGGTCTTGCCCGTTCCTGACGGACCGTGGAAGAGGAGGTTCAGGCTGCGCACGGGCCGATCGCTGGTCGGCCGGCGCCACCATTCGTCGAACCGCTGTGCCCGGTCCAGCACCTCGCCCGGATCACAGTCCAGGTTCAGCGCTTCAAGGACGTAGTTGCCTTCGGCCTCGATACGGTTGCTGCGGCTGTCAGGTGCGCCGTCGCGCAGCAGGGTCAGGTGCGCGTCCAGGGAGCGACGGATCTTCGCCAGCAAATCCCCCTTGCCATCGAATTCCGCCTCCCTGGACTTGCGCACCGCCAGGGCGATCGCCCCGGCGCTGACCGGATACTCACGTGACAGTTCAGCGATGTCCGCATGGGTGAAGAATCGCTTCACCCGATTCTGGCGCAGGATGGATGTCCACAACTGCTCACGCTGTCGCCGGCCGAAGGGGGGAAAATGCAGGCTGTAGGAGAAGCGCCGACGCACCGAGGGGTCGATGTTCTCCACACGGTTGGTGATCCAGATCACCCGGGCGCCGGGCTCTTCCAGCAACCCGTTCAGCCAGCCCTTGTCCTGGGATTCGCCCCTCGCGAGCCAGCCGTCGTCGGTGTTCAGGAGGTTGTCCGCCTCGTCCACGACCACCAGCGAGCCCTTGCCGTGGTTGGTCAGGTTCAGGCACGAGACCAGACCCAGGCGCCGGGCCTGCACCTTGTTCTCGGCGTGGTGGAGGATCTCGTATGCCGGGCAATCCAGCTCGGCGGCAAGGGCGCTGGCGAAGCTGGTCTTGCCCGTGCCCGGCGTCCCGTAGAAGAGCACGTGGGTGGCGCTGTCTCTCATTTCGGCCAGAAGCGCGCGTAGGTGCTCCAATTCGCCCGGGCGTACCACGTGCTCATCCAGCGCCACGGTCGGCTCGGCCAGGGGTCGGTAGTGGTCGCGCGTGAGCACCGCGTTCGCCGACTCGGTGATCAGCGGCAGGCATTCGCGGGTCAGTTCCAGCCATGCACGGTCCATGTTTACGAAGCCCAGGCGGCGCAGACGACCGTGGATCATCGCCTCGAACTGCCCGCCGCTCAGCTCCAGCGCTGTCAGCACGTACTTGCGGCCGTTGTAGCGGTCGCAGTCCAGGTGCGAGTCGAAGTACCGCTCGGCCGGTGTCCAGGCCGACATCAGGCCCAGGAAGAGGCAGACTTCCGCCTCCAGGTCGCTCAGCCCGAACAGGTCGCGGAACTCCACGAGGTTGTGGGCCAGGTCCGAGCGACGACCCGCCGCCTCGCCGGCCGTGTCGGCCTCGAGAATCTGCACGAGCGGCTTGACCAGGGCGCGCAACGAGTGCGCCGGCCAACGGGCCAGTTCGCGCGCCATTGCTCGGGCCTGTTCCTCGACGTCAGCGGCGTCAAGCAGGTCGGAGCGCAGGCGTTCCTGACGATCCTCCGGCAACGCGGTGAGGATCAATGCGGTCAGCAGGTCGGACCGCGTGCCGACGAGCCAGAGCAGGAATACGAAGGTCTCGTGGTCCCAAAGCGGATGACGGTCCATGATACGAACCATCCAGCTGCGGCAACGGGCGCGGACGAAAGCCTCGGTCGCGTCGCCTTCGGTGGCCTGGGCGGAAAAACGGCGGCGGGGGTGAGGGACGATTCCCATATTGCAAACTCCTCTCATTTGTTGTGTCGCAATGAATACCCTGGTATCGTTCCATAGCGTGGAATGAACGCTGGATATTCTGGGCGAAATGCGGGGGAGGAGTACATGCCGAGGAAACGGAATCCGGACATCAGCCACGGCGACAAGCTGTTGATGCTTTTCGCGATGTTGTTTTTCCGGCCGGGAAGCCGCTCGCTGACGCAGCTGGCGGCCGAACTGGGCTGTTCGAAGCAGGCCGTCGCCCGTCTGGTCGACCAGATCGAGAGCGGCTATTCAGTGCGCATAGAGCGCCAGATGCGGGGCAACCGGCTGTACTACGTGTTCGATCCGCCGCGGAAGTACCCGCCGGCGGCCATGCTGTCGGCAACCGAACTAAACACGCTGCAGATGTGCCGGGCTTTCACCGAACATCTGCTAGGGACCGAGCAGTTCGGAGAGGCCATGCTCACGATCGAAAAGAGCACGCGCCTGCTTCCGGAAGACGAGGCCTTGCCCGAGGGGAACTTCGGCGTTCTCCGTTTCGGTTCGATTGACTACTCGCCGTATCGCAGCCAGTTGCGCACCTTGGTCGAGGCCATGGAGCGTAAGTGTGTTTGCGAGGTGAAATACCAACGGATCCTGGACCGAAAAGCCGCCACTTTCCGAATCAAACCATTGAAGATCTTTGCTCATCGCGAATCGATTTACGTCCACGCCAGGTATGCGAAGATGCCGGGCGAGAAGTTCCGCGCACCCGACTACGATCCGCTGCTGGCTCTGCATAGGATCAAGGACGTGGCCTTGACCGAGGCGAAATTCGTCTTTCCAAAGGACTACGATTTCGATCGGACGATGAACCGGCAATTCGGCGTGATCCATGCTGGTCGCTTCGCGGTGAAGGCCGAGTTTACGGGTTGGGCAGCCGGTTTCGTGACCGAGCGCGTCTGGAGCACGGACCAGAAGATCAAGCACCGAAAGGACGGCTCGGTCGTCATCGAGTTCACGGCAACTTCCGAGCCGGAAGTGATCAACTGGATCCTGAACTTCGGCGATGAAGCGAAACTGCTCGGACCGTCCGAACTGGTGGAGAAACTGAAGAAGCGCCTTCAGTCCGTGCAGCAGCTGTATACGTGACATTGAAAGGAACCGAGACTATGGCGAAACAATCGAACCATTCCGCCGCCCTGAAACGGGCTTTCGAGTTTGCATGGCTGCGGATGATCGCGGAGAACGAGGCGGAATCTATCCGCCACGTTAATGAGAGCGTCTACCGGTACTTCTTTGTCTCGGCTCTGAAGACCATTGTCGGCCCGGGTGCTTGTGAGGACGAATGGAAGCGCATTGACCTGTTGATCCGCGGCGATGGCGAGCAGACCGCGGTCGAATTCAAGTTCTACGACTCGCGCCCTTTCCGTCACTTGAAGGACAGCCCAGTACACCATAAGGGCAAGCCGGGGAAAGGCAATCGTGAGGAATTCGCAAGATCGCTGGATGATCTGATGAAGCTGCATGAGCCGGGCCGGAACAAGTGGTACGAGAGCGAGGCAGCGAATTTCACCGAGCACTATTTCGTGTTGGTCGGAGTAGACCTATTGGTGAATTCGAAGCTGTGCTTCTCCGAACACTACCTACCGGAGCGCGTGAAAGCGTGGTCCGACTACAAGCTGAAATTCCTGGCAAACCGCCAGTACCGATTCGACGGGCTGGGCGAGAAGCTGTTCGTGTTTGGATGGCTGGCCAGAGTCACGGAGTAGTCGCTTCGCGTAGCGCAGCAAGTACGTCAACCAGCGCCCGAGTATCTTGTGCGCAATATGTCCGCAACGCGCTCAGAACGCGCTGCTTCTCATCAGGGGCGACGTTCCCGAACACGACGCTCTGGAATTCCCGCGCGGCCTGACCACCTTCGGCGATCTCCATGCCTTCGTACGTCGTACCAGTCACTGCGGGCAGCACGTACTTCAGGGAGCAACTGCCCCTCTGCCGAGCATCGTGCCACCAGAAGTTTCGGAAAGGGACGATCAGATCCTGGAATCGGTCGACGAGCCCCAGCAGAAACTCCGCATGAGCAGGGAAGGCCGCTGCCAGCTCGCGCAGTCTCGCCTGCTCGAATCCCATGTTGTAGGCCAGGATCGTGCCCTCCGGACCGATGGCGCCCAGGGCTTCGATAAGGCCAGGTCGGGGATCGACTGCGTTTTCGGCCAGGAATTCGACATGGCGCGGCTTGGCCCCAGGGCTATCGACAATGTGCAGAGAGAACTGGAAGGGGATCTGCTGGTAGGGGCGCGTCCCATCGAATAGCGGGACGGCGGGCATCATCGTCTCGAAGTCGAAGCAGTGGAGAGGGTACTCCAGGCTGGCGAGCCAGGCGTGGACCTGTTTGGCTCGAACGCGCGTTTCGCCGGTGCGGATCGCCTGCTGCTGGATCAGCTGCTTGGCGTTCAGAGCGGCGGGCGAAACGTCGACCACCCTCGTGACGCCGTTGCCGATCATGGCGAATGCGTCCCGTTTGCGTACGCGATAGAGGTCCAGGACGTTGTCCTTCGGCAGGAACGAAGAGCAGGCCGGCCAGAGGTCGCATACGTACGGATCGGAGCAGTGTTCTCCGATCGGTGTGCCGGGCCGCTCGCCCGCGATCACCGCCTGCATGCGCGTGACGTTCTGCGGAACGTTGGGCATCAACTCCCGCGCACGGCTGGTCACGTCCTCGGCGTGGAACAGATCTTGGACGTCGATCTCGCCTTGCCGCACGTAGGTGTTGTCGAGGTGGACAAGGTACAGGCGGTCGAGTCGGACTCCGCAACGTTCGATCGCCCAGGCCTGGAAGGCGACGTCGTGCAGGTTGACATCCTTGACGCCGGTCGCGCTCTTGACTTCGTACAGATCCCAGGCTTCGCCTGCGGCCGGCACCAGCAGGTCCGCCCGGCAGTAGCAGCCGTCGATGAGGAAACTGGCCTCGTAGAGTGGGACCCGTCGCTTCATCAGTTCCTGTGTCTCGGCGGCAGTCTGCTCCATGCGACCGTTCGGGTCGTCGCTCCAGGCGATTTCGATGCCCCCGGGAAACAGGTCCTTGGCCAGATCGCCGACCATATGGCCGGTGTCGAAGATGGCCTGTTTCGCGGCGTCGGGCCGCGGGATCGGGTCGCGGTCGTTGTACTGGGTCCAGATCAATTTCAGGCACTGCAGTCCTGCGACGTACTTGGATTTCGAGATAGCAACAGTCATCGGTTCGCTTTCGTTGGATCGCGATCGTGGGGCGCTTGGCGATCATAACCCGGTCGCCCGGCATCTGGAATTCGCAATTAGGATACCCCTTCCGTATTCCTTTGGGTGGAACGATTGCCGGATTTCCCGGCCGTGCAAGGGCTGGGGGAGTGGAACAGGTGGTAACTTGTTCCAGAAGCCTTCCACGCGTCGAATACCGGGGTCGCCGGCCACCGACCCACCTGCCCCGCAAGTACCTATGTAATTGTATTTTATGTTCGCGTTATTCCCTAGTTCCCATCCGGAAAGTCCCGTTTTCGAAGCCGCCCCAGTTTGACAACGCGGCTGGCTCACACTCGGCAACGATACCATGCCGCGACGGTATCGTAAATATGCCGGCGGCCGCCGTGATCCGTGTTTTTCCGACACGACCAGACACACCGATCCACCGCGACGTTTGATCTGACTTGTTGGCGCAGGTCGCGCCCTGTCCTACTCCATCGTTTGCCGCGCCAGCACCAACAGATTGGCCGATACGACTGAACCCCAGACGTATGACTTGAACGAAGCCAAGCCCCGCCAAGTACAGCGACCGACGCCAAAGCTCCGCTTCAGGAACGAGATCATGCCCTCGATGCCGGCCCGGAAGTCGCGCAACTTCCGGTACACGTAGTTGCTCTTGGCCATGTCGGCGACCTGCAGGCCGCGCTTCTTGCTGAACATCACGTCCTTTACGCCGGCAGCCTTCAGGTCCGCCAGGTTTACCTTTGAGGCAAAGCCGCCATCGTAGGCCGCCTGTCGCGGCGGTCGGCCGTAGATCGTCTCTTGGCGTTCGGCCATCCGCACGGCCAACGTGCTGTCGGCCGGGTTGCCGTCTTCGACGACGCAATCGAGGAACAGACCGGACTTGCCCGAAGCCAGGCTGATCTTGTGGCCGTAGTAGGTGTCGCGGCGGTCCTTGATGATGATGTCCGTGTGCTCTTCAAAAATGGAGACGATCTTTTCGCCGGCCGGCACGGACTCTTGCAGAAGGACGCGACGCTCGGTCTGGTTGATGACCATTCCAGCCAGGCGGACGTAGTGCTGCAACTGGACCGCGACCACGAGATCGCACCCGGCAGCAGCCACATTCTCGGCCATGGCGACCGTATCGCAGGTGACTTTCAGCAGCTTGCGGTAAAGCTGTTTACGCTTCTTGCTGCTCTTCGCGTTCAGGATGCCAAGGGCCCTGCGCTTGGCCTGCCTGGTGTGGTTGACGATCTCGGTGTCGACCTCGTCCCGGACACGCGCCATCAACCGCGCCAGCACGCGCACACAGTCGAACAGCAGGGCGCTGTCGCTCGGTTCGTGGATGTTCGCGGCAACCACGGTGCAGTCGACTCGCACGACGCGGCCCTTTTCAACCTCCGCGACTCGGGCTTCTTCCAAAATCAGGCGATTGATCAGCTCCAGAGTCTCGGGCTGGATGCGTTTGATGTTTTCCTGCAGGGCTGACTTCCGGGGGGATTTCTCATCGATGCCGAACCCGCAGAACGCCCGCAGGCAACGCGAGTCGGCCATGTGAAAAGCCAGGCCTTCGTAGCTGAAGCCGTTCATCTGTTTGAGAATCAGCAGACGCAGAGCTTGGTCGCCGGTCAGACCTGGCCGGCCGGTCGAGATGTCCGGGCCATGAGCAACCAGATCATCGTAGACGAGCGTGGCCGCCTCCGGAATATGGTCCAGTATGTCGCTGATTCTGCGGAGTTCCCGACCGTGCACGTGGCTGATAAAGGGATAGACAATCGGCCGCTGGTCCTGTATCTTGTTTCTCAACGGGATGTTACCTCCATGTCTAAGATGTATCCGTCGTAAGAACATCCTATCACATGGCTGGATTTTCATCCCGTTATTTCTTTATAACTTGCTTGTTTTCAAGTGGTAAAGGGTTTCCGGATGGGAACTCCCTAGGAAGGCGGGAGCCAGAGGGGGCGATACCGCGTGTTCTGGCGAAGCGAGAACGGATAGGCCGACCGCGGCGAGGGGGTGTCGCCACGGCCGGCTCGGCGGTCAGTTCTGGAACTGCCGCACCTGGACGGGTTCCCGGACGGATTCGGAATCCTCGCGACGGCGGGCAAGCTTCGCTTCCACCAGCCCGAGCACGAGGCCGTAGACCAGATGCCCCATGAGACTCGGCAGGGCCGCCGTGGCCGCGGCGACGTTCAGGTTCGCGCCGAACCCCATGCCCATCATCCAGGGCATCAGCAGCAGCGGGCCGAGCACCCACCAGGCGCCGCCGTAGGACATGCCGGCCAGCAGGCTGCTGCGGGCCGTCTGGACGAAGCGCCCGAGCAGCACCGCGAACGACGCGCCGATGCCGGCGCTGATCATCATGTGGACGACGAACCCGACGATCGCCGAGGGGTGGCGACCATCTTGCCGATCATCGGCAGCACGCCCATCATCGCCATCATCATTCCGAAGACCACGCCACCGGCCAGGCCGCCGACGACACCGTTCCAGATTCCTCTTGCTTTCATGACTGCCTACCTCTACAAGTTGATGGTTCAACACTCAGTTTGATCTCAAGGACCGCGACTCGATTTCGGAAATGAGTGCGCAGTACTCCGGATTCCTTACACCGACGGCGGGAAATTCCCGGGAAGGGCCTATGAAAGGCGGGGAAGACCAGACGACGTTCTCTGATCCTGCCTTCGTGGAACGGCTGCGAGCCGGGGAAGCGGCGGCGATCGAGGCCGTCGTCCATGCCTACCTGCCGCAGATCCTGCGCGCCGCCCGTGGGGCGGGCCTCGATGCGCAGCGGGCGCAGGACGTGACCCAATCGGTGTTCCTGACCTTCATCCAGTCCATCGGTCGCTTCGAGGGTCGGTCGCACGTTCGGACCTGGCTCTTCGGCATCCTCTATCGGAAGCTGTCGGAGACCTGGCGCGCCGTGAAGCGCGAGAACCAGGCCGACGACATCGACGACGTCATGGAGAACCGATTCGCTCCGGACGGGACCTGGGCGCGTCCGCCCCGGGCCGCCGACCAGGCCACCCTGGACGCGGAGATCAGGGCGCATCTGGCCGCATGCCTGGACGAGGTGCCGCAGCGGCAGCGGCTGGCTTTCGTCCTCCGCGAAGTCGACGGGTTTTCCACCGCAGAGATCTGTAATGTTCTCGAGGTCACCGACACCAACCTCGGGGTGCTTCTGTTCAGGGTCCGCAACCGATTGCGCGAGTGTCTGGAGAAGCGGAGCCTGAAAGGGTGAACGGAATGCTGAAATGCCATGAAGTGTCGAGGCTGGTGGCGAGCGAGGAGATCGCCGGCGCCGGCCTTTGGCGGCGGATGGAGTTCCGCCTGCATCTGATGATGTGCCGCCATTGCCGCAACTACGTCCGGCACGTCGGCCTGATCGGGGCGGCGGTCCGCCGCCTCATGAAGACGGCGGCCGAGGACGCGCAGGTGGTCGAACGGCTGGAAGCGGAGATCATGGAGGCCGTCCGCAAGGGCGACGATTCCGGTTCCGGGGGGCACCGGCACCCTCATTGAGATCGTTAGGAGAAGACCATGACCTGGGTGTCCACCGCCCCCGGCAGCGACCGGTTCGACAACATCCTTTCCTGCCACAGCATCAATTCCACGGCGCAGAGAGCGCACATCGCCCTCTACCGCGCGATCATGTTCGGCGATTCGCCTCTGTCGCGCGTGGAGCGCGAGGCGGTCCCCGCCTGCGTCTCGGCTGCCAACGACTGCCATTACTGAGTCACTCACCACGGCGAAGCCCTCGGCCGGGAATCCGGGGACGCTTCGCTGGCGGAGACGGTCGTCTCCGGTCGATTCGATGAGCTGGAACCCCGGCTGGCGGCGTTGTGCCGTTATGCCCTGCGGTTGACCCGGTCGCCGTCCTCGGTCGAGAACGCCGACCTCGAAACGCTGCGCGAGCAGGGACTGGACGACCGCGCCATCGTGGACCTCAACCAGGTGGTCGCCTACTTCAACTACGTGAACCGGATCGCAGAGGGCCTCGGGGTCGAACTGGAGGCCCGCTGGTCGGAAGCGGCGCGCGTCCACCGCCGATACCGGCTGGCCGATCCATCGAACACGATTCCCGACTTTCCCGCAGACTCTGTGCCGTGGCTCACGGTGCCGCAGATGCGCGAAGTGGACCGGTTGATGGTCGAGGATGCGGGCATCGACCTGCCGCGCATGATGGAGAACGCTGGCCGGAGCCT
>Ga0210044_10010811_pt1 | contig 10781 bp, 14 predicted proteins | sample CryGey13umfilter_2_FD_183959 | JGI IMG/M metagenome (GOLD analysis project Ga0210044, IMG submission 183959) | Groundwater microbial communities from aquifer in Utah, USA - Crystal Geyser 4/9/14 3 um filter (SPAdes) (version 2) | ecosystem: Environmental > Aquatic > Deep subsurface >...
CGTAAAGCGCAGTAGCGTAAGCCGCTGCGATGGAGTAAAGACGAGCCTGGCCATTCCAAGGAGCACCGTTGAGGTACTGCTTCGGAGTAAACCCGCTCGGACGATTAGCATTTGCCATGAAAATCTCCGTTCAGTTAAGCGCTCTTGCGCTTGGATTTAAAGAAGTCCGGGATGGACGTGCGAGACTTATCCACGTAGCGGTGTTGACGGTCGCCAGAACTCTCATGTTCCGCTCCCACCATGCCGCCAAGGAGAGAGTCCCTGACCTGCGTATTCTTGTCCTCGAGGGCCTTGCGATCTGCCTCCCACCATTCTTGCTTGATTTTCATCAGCACGAGGCGCGTAGGCTGCCCGTCTTTCCCTACCTCTTGCCCAGAGACAATACTTACTCGTGACCCCATGTCAGTGTTTCCGGACTTGGCCGAATCGCCTCCAAGGGATACATTATTGATCCGCATCTCACGATCTTCCACGAACTCATAGCCGCCGTCGAGGGCGCGCTGAAGACGCTCGGGAGAGTTGACAAACCAGTGCTGGTGATAGCCGGGGATGTCGGGAGTTTCAAGCCGTTGTACCGGCACACTCATAGGAACGCGTTTGCGCTCCGACGAAGATTTCTTAACTAATGGTTCCATGTTCATGCTCCGAAATATAGCTCAGCGTAACGACTACGCCAGTCATTGATTGTCTTGTACTTCTTCCCTTCGCCCACGAACTTGCGAGCGTCAGCATCGCAGTTCTGCTTGGCGTCGGCAGGGAGGGAGGCATAGGTGCGACTTCCGCGCGCCCGGCTTTCGCCCTCGCTTCCGCGAGATCCTTCAACCTTGTCTCCGCGAGGCTCGGGAGTACCCGTTTCTTTCTCTACTTCTATCGTAACCTTCTCGAAGAAAGCTCGTCCGGTGCTGGTTTCTCCAGCGTCACGGAGTTCTTCCGCGATGCCGAGAGCCAGAGCGGTCTTCCGCTTGTTGGTCCCAAACCAAGGGTTTTCCTGATTCCACGCCACGAGAGCTGGATCGGGCTGGAACTGCGGAGCCGGGGCAGTCGGAGCAGGGACCTGCTTCTTCTCCGGCTCGGCCACGTTCAGCTTTACCAGCTGGTCCGTCAACTCCGCCACGCCTTCGTGGTCCCCCGCTTCAGAGGCAGCGGACAACTGGGCCTTCACCTGCCTGCGAGCCTGCTCTACGGCCTTTTGAGTTTCAACGGTGTGACGTTCTTCAATTTGGTCGATAGCGTTCTGGGCGGCTTTGAGGGCAGCGGCGGTTTTAGCGGACTCGGCCCGGAGGGTTTCGAGTTCTCCATGGAGTCGCTTGTTCTGCTCACGGACGATTGGGAGGACAGTTTCCCCGCGTTCAATGTAGAGGTCTGCATCAACAAATTTCTCCGGTTGGCCTTTGAAACGGGATGGAGGAATCCAGCCCATCTTTTCCGCAGCGGCCTGGACTTCAGGAGCCGAGGCGCTTTCAACGATAGGATCAGACATGGCTGGCCTCCTCGACGATTGCGCAGAAGATATCCCGGTCATTGACCAGGCGGTACATCTCTCCGTCCTTCGGGCCCTTGGCAGTGAAGCCAGCGAACTTGGTCACGAAGACCTTTTCGCCTGCAGCTGCCCGTGGAGCAGGTTCATCGTGCCAAGCACTTGACCCCACCGCCACTACGATGGCCCGGTTTTCCAGCATACTCATGCGCCCCTGGACGTCATCAGGCAGCACGATTTGCGCGCCCTTGCGTTCAGGTTCATACATCTTGATCAGCACGGCAACTCCGCGCGGCTCAAGGCCAGATTCATTTTTCATCTATCTCTCCTAAGTATTGAACATAATCTAAATCTTGCACATAGGCAAAGCCCTTGCAAGTCCCAATGTTCCCTACGTTTACAAGGGCCATAGCCTGGCTCTCATAATCCGTGAAGGAACCGCCTTCCCAAGCAAGCCGTAATTGCTCACGCTTGCTTGCAAGAATTTCTTTAAGTGCCAACGTCATGGGGTGACGCTGCCAGTCGTTAAACTCTTCTTCCGTCAGTGCTCGACTCATTTAGTCTCCTTCGCGCTCTTGGATTGATAATCGGATTGAAGCTTGAGCGCAGCCAGAGTGTGCTCAATCCGAGAGTTAATCTGTTCATTCTCCGCTTTGACGCGGGAGATCTCCGTGTTCAAGATAGCGACCTGTGCGTAGGCCGCTTCAGTCTGAGCGGACGCCGCCTCGCTCTGAGCGGACGCAGTCAACTGCACAATCTTCGCATTATTGACGCGCTGCTCTTCCTGCAGCGTAACCATGAACTGTTGCATCTGGGCCTGCAGCGCCTTCTCTTGCTCCGCCAAGCGACCCTGGATCTTCGTCTCTTCAATGACCAGTTTGGGGTCCTTCGCAGGCGGCTGGCCCTTGGTGCCGGGGAAGAGCGTCTGGATTCCATCGACCCGCAGAGCTTTGAGGTAGCGAATCTCCACCGCGTCCTTGTCGTAGCCGGGGGTGGTGGCAGCAGCTTGCTTGAGCGCCCCGGCCATTTGCAGGCGCATGGAGTCACTCGTCACGTTAGGGTCAGCGACAGGAGAGATACCATCAGCGGATTCCGCGTAGTCTTCCTTCGTCGCCCCACCGACCTGGGCCTTGCCAGCTGGCAGGAACATCCCGTTGAGCTTGTAGAGCTTCGCAAACTCCTCCTTCGAGGACCTCCACAGACGCTTGAAGATAGCCGTGTAGATCTTCTGCCCCATCTCTACCATCGTTTGCATCGACGAAGCGGGGGTGTTCTGCCCAGGATTCTCCCCAACCATCACGTCTGTCGTGCCACTGATGCGCGAAGTGTAGTTGATCAGGAGACTGAGAAGTTGAAACAGGACGTCCGAAGGTGCATTGACTGGAAGGGGGAAGATGGATTTACGTAGATCGTCACCAGTCGAATCGACTCGCTTCCATTCAAACGGTGCAATAGTGTAGACTCCGCCACGAATCTTTGCCCCGCGACCGAGGAATCCCCCGCCAGTCGTTTGCATTGTTCCTGCGTCCAGAAGCATATTGACCAGGGTATTAACCGCCTCGTTGAGCGGGCCCAGGAAGACGCCAAACCCAATATCATAGATACCTCCGTCAGGACTCGGAATGAAGGTCTTCTTGGTGAAGTACTCCATTGCGTTGATGCGAATGATCTTGCCCTTGTTCGCGCCGCCTAAGACTCGCTCGATGTCATCTTCCCGGTCGAAGCGCGTGACGATCCTGCAGACGCAGCGGGAAGTTTCTTCCAGCGTCACGATGTAGGGCTCTGCGTAGCCATCACCATCCAGGTCGAGATTGCAATGCTGCTCGAGGAAGGTGAAAGCGGTTGTCTGGTCCGGGGAAGGGGGTGTAATCCCCTGACGATTGTCTTGGTTGATTCGCTGCAGGTCCGAGCGCGGCGTAGGGGCGCTGGCGTACCAGGCCTCCTCCGAGACGTCGCTGAAGATCCCACGCATGATCTTCTCATGCACTTCGTTCCTGGCCATCGGCAGCTTGTGGGTTTTGCGCGGAGAATCCTCGACGGACTTCGACCAGTAATCCAGCACCAGGTCTTTAGCCAAGACCAGCTCAGAAACATTATGCCCGAGGCTGGAGGAGTAGTACGACTTCTTAAAGTTCGTCCCGACGACGCTGAGATTAAAGATGGCCTTGTCTTCCTGATCCTCCCAGGTTTTGTCCTGATACAACAGCTGCCAGCTCATGTGAGTAGAGACCCGCTCAGCTCGTGCAGTCATCTGCCCGTCCGGATCATCGCCGAACACAGCGCACTTGACAATATCAGTCCCATTCACAATAGCTGGGTAGGCACGCGCATGGAACTGCATGGCGGCAATCGTCACAAGCGGAAATGCTACATTCGAGCAACCAGGCCAGGGGAAGGACTTATCCTTCTGAATCTGCAAGGCCAGGTCCATCCCTGCCTCATTTCGCTTCATCCAGGTCTGACGAGACTGCTCATCTCGATAGTACCCCTCATAGCATTCCTGGCCAATTCGCTTCAAGTCTGCCTCATCGAACTGCTCCGCGAGATTAGGCGAACCGATTGCCTTAGCATTCAGTGTAATGGGTTTTTCAATTATAAGCATCTTTAGTATCCTGTGACTGAAGAACGTCCGTCAGAGGACTGTTTTGGCCGGTTGTGGAAGCCTCGCTCCATCTCCCACTCGTCATCGTCGTAGAAGTCTTCTGGCTCAACCTCTGCAAGGTTGTCGAAGCCTCGACTGAGTAACGCTGCTGCGTCGAACTGGTCATCAAGGGTCGCCTGGGCGGTGCCAGTAAAGCGCAGATTTTCCTGCTCGAAGTCGGGATACCAGTCTGCGGACTTGTCGAAGCGGCACTGGCCTGCGCGCATCCGACGTTGGTAGGAGCGACCTCGAGTTCCCTTGTCTTTGATCGGAAGGATTGCTTCAAAATTGATCCTTACATCGCGGACCTGCATTTCCCGCAGGATCATTGGCTGGACTGACTTCCAGATCACTCCATCCTCCACGAAGAATACGTCAGGAGACCATTCTTGCTGAATGCGGAACATTTCATCTATCCACTCGACTGTATCCCAGCGGCCCTTCCGGACGTCCAGGTGGTGGAGGGTGTTATGCACATCCTTCCCTCCGATCACGAAGGCAGTACGGTTGGCCTTGTCTGCCTTGGACACAGCGAAGTCGGCCGCAGCACAGATGACCTTGTCGGACTCCTTATCATCCTTCTGCATGGGGAGGAAGTCGGACAGTTTCAGGAACGCATCTGTGTGGTCGAGAGGGTCATTCAGGAACTCTTGCGAGTATCCCGCAGCATCACCGTCCTCGATGAATTCCTGCCTGCGTTGGCGCAACTGTTTCTCCGTCCAGCGCTCGGGCCAGAGGAGGCCGGAGAAGTCATCGAAGCTTTGATGGGCGGAGAAGAACAGATGCTTCCAGGTGTTGTTCTTCCGCAACCTGTTGAGGAGGGAATCGTCATGCAAGATCGTCCCATGTACCCGAATACGGCCGCTCTTGCTAAGCGCCTGCTTCGCTGCACGGAAGAACCAGCGACGGAACTTATTCCGCCGGTCAGCATTCTCGACCTGTTCATCGTCTTCCATGTCGTCGCAGACTAGAAGGTTCGGACGCTTGCCTTTCCATAACCTGCCCCGGATGCGCTGCTCGGCGCCCCGGGCCAGGATGCGAAACCTGTGCCCATCAGTCATCTCGCAGATCACGTCAGTAGTGGAAGTCCGTAGGAACTTATGCACGCCGAACTCCCGGATCAAGTCCTCGTTCTCCATCAACTCTTCCACGATGTTGCCAAGCTGTTCGGCTGCCCCGTCCTCTGTCGAACCGACCATAATGACGTAGTCGCTTTGGCGGAACAACACTTCCGCCAGGATGTAAACCATCGAGAGGGCAGAGGACTTAGCATGGTCCCGCGGCGCGATAACCATGACGGACTGAGCTGCGGAAGAGTAAAGTTCCCAGGCCTGCCGGTGGAACTGTGGCGTCGGGCAAGCCTGGTCGTACTTGGGCGAGATGAAAGTCCCGCCGAAGCTCTCAATCAGGTCAGCGTTAAAGTTAATCTTACTCACAGCGCCTCCGGAGCAATGGCGAGGTAGCCTTCCCGCGACAGGACCTGGCCAAGGGAGGTTGTAACTGCGCAGTAGAGATAGTACACTGTGCCCAGGACTCCGCCGGAAGTGTTCTGAACTACCTGCTTTCCGTGGATCTCCGGGAGGCCGACGAGGAGCGCGCTGGGCGAGGCATCTTCCCCAGAGTAGACAGCTGCTGCAATGCTCGCAAAGTCAAGAGTTTCTCCGACTGTAAGGTCTTGTGCGAAGTCGAAGCTCGCGGGGTAGTCCGCGCTGGAGATTTTGGCATCGAAGATAGTCCTGTAAAACATTACCGCACCGTGAGGTAGGAAGTGAGGTAAGGCTTCGTACCAAGATTGGTCGTGCCGACTGCCTCGATGAAGTAGACCGTGCCGGGGTCGCCGCCGGAGAGAAGCTGGCTAGCTTGCGATCCGAGAATAGTAGGGGAGCCGATTGCTACAAGGGTAGGGACTGTCTCCGCCCCCTTGTAGATCGAGATGGCCAAGGTTACTGACTCAAGCCACTCGCCCTGGCGAAGCTTGCTGATGAAGTCCCAGCCGAGCCGGGCAGTGGAGGCAGCGAACTTGGCAGGCTGCCCTACCCGCGAGATCCCGCCTGCAACGCGAGCCGCCGGCGCGACGCTTGTAAACATGCCAAGATTCATGAGGAAGGGCAGGAGCATTACTGGTCCTCCGTCCAGGTTACTGTGACGCTTAGGAAGAGCGCCGAGGTGCCGAAGCCACTCAAGGTCAGGACTGCGCCTGGCGCGACGAAGATCTCGTACTCAGTCAGATCTAGAAGCGCATTGCCTGCGTCGTTGACGCTCAGGGAGAAGATGTAAGTTCCATCAGCGGCCGTTGTCGCGGCAGTGTCGATGCTGGCGATGGAATTACCCGAAGTAATCGTCGCTCCGTTGTCGGCGGTGGAGCCGTTAATCGGGGCGTAGGACGGAGCGCCTCCTAACGTAGCCCCAATACGGAGGCGGAGGAAGCCTGCAGCCGCTACCTTGGTAGTCGTGGAGCTGGTAAAGGTAACGCTGTTAAGGCGGATCAGTCCCTCATTCACTACACCGTTGAAGACTGTACAATTCCGCAGGCCCAGCAAGGATGTTTCTGCGGTAATGGTCGCTTTGTGGTTGCCGGCTGCCCATTTTGGCGAACTAGCGTAACCCCTAGACCCCGAAGTAAATACCCCGACGCTGCCAACGTACATGATCAGGTTCGTGGTGTTGCCTGTGTTCAGGCCCTGTGCGTAGAAGGGCAGGTTTGGATTGCCTAGCTGGGTTGACGCCGTGGTATTCGTGTACTTGATTGTGTGGCACAAGATCCAAGCGCTGGTATTCGTGTCCAACACCCAGAAAGTGATGTTGCCGTAGCCCAGGAAGGGGTACTTAATCATGCACACATTACCGAAAGTGGGATTCCAGGTCTGGCCTGAGGTCCCTGTACCATCGCACTTGTCTCCGTTCCAGGTAGACTGGGGAACCCACGTCTCCACGGACTTGTTTTTCCACAGAATCCCGAAGTCCGTGCCGTTAAAACCGAAGAAATAACCGTCAGTGGAACTCCCCATGCCTATGACCTGGGTGGAATTAGCCACGCCTGCCGCGAAGACTGGAGTGAAACGGGCAATAGTCCCCTGTCCCGGACGGTACTTCACTGGCCCACGAGAGGTGAACAGGCCCGACCCGGCGGCACCAACCCCTGTCTGCACCCGCAAGCGCCCGAGGTCTGTATCAACTACCCCAGTCGTAGCTACTGCCGATACGCCTTTCTGCGTATTTATCCCGTAGATAAAATCAAGCTGTAACTGTGCTTCCACTTCTGCCGTGTTAAGGTCCCCAAAGGGACTGACGAAGGACGCGTCGAAGGACACGGGGACTGACTCAGCCCTCAGTTCCGTCGCGGTCAACCCACCGGATACTGGGACTGGCGTAGCCCTGAGCTGCGCATTGGTCAGCGGACCTGTAACTGGCAGGGGATTCGCTGCTGTGAGGAGGCTCTCCACCCCCGAGCCGCCGAGGTCCAGGACTACGACCTGCGTCTTAACTCCAAGGCCTTTATCAATGTTCCTGATCGCGTCCCCGGAGGCGCCTGGATTCAGTCTAGTATTGTCACTCATAAGGTGCCCCTCACGCTCCCAGCTCGAGCTGGAACAGGAGACAAATCACGACCGACTGAGGCGGAGGTGAAGGGCAGTAAACCGTTTTGTTGCTGGACTTCGGCACCTTGTGCGCTCATTTCTTCCCCTTATTCACCGGCTTCTTCTGCCGGGGTTTCGAGGGAAGTGGCGCGACTCGCCCAGCCACACGGCCAGTTCGATAAGGAGCGCGGGACCGAGGCAGGGCCATCTTAGCACCCGCCTGCCATCTTGTTGTGGAGACGCACCGGCTCAGCGGGGGCGGGCACAAAAGCCTCCGCAGTCTTCACCGGCATGAGGTTGCGATCTACAAATTTCGTCGGGACGCCATTCTTATAGCTTCCTTCACTGCCGCCCTTGTTCGAGGGAACTGGTTTCTGCTTGGCCATTCAAATCTCCTTGTTAAGAAACACGATCCGCCATCTCGACTGTGCGGCGGATGTTCGACTGCAAGTCAATCAACCGATTCGCCAGCTGGGCCAGATGATCCCCTTGATGCACGGGCGCCGGAGCATTCCCGCCGACTCCGATTGCCTTGGCCCCCAGCTCCACTGCCCGCAGGACCACGTTGTCTGATACCTGGGGCGCTTCCAGCTTCTGCTTCAACCGCTCGAGGCTCATCAGGGTGATCCCCTTGAACCTTTCCTCAATCGTCGCGACCAGGACCGGGTCACAGATCTCGGACCTTCGGGCCGCCATAGCACTCTGCCAGGCATCCGAAGCCATCACATTACTGACCCAGCCTACACTATATCCATATCGCGCAGCTAGTGCGTTTTGTGTACACCCAGGATTCGAGATGATGAAATCAATCATGTCGGTATGACTATAATTGATTTTAGCAACCACCCCCATCGTAGGCGCCTGGGTCCGCTCCGCTACCTGCCTAAACTGGGGCAAATCCCCAAACCCTTCCACTTGATCCGTCATCCCGAGTCCCCTTGTGCAGGGCGGCCGGGAACCCCCAACCCTAACCCATACCCCCATTTGACACGCTCCCCCGCCAATAGTTCCGGCTCACCCCGGGCCTGTGGTAACATTTCCTTGTACCCTGTCCGATCCTCGCGCGAGTTATGCCATGATAACTCGCGCGAATTTCCCTAAAAAATAATTTTCCGCAGAGTGGGTTTCTCTAATTTTCGCGTAGATTTATTTTGCCCCCCGGCCCCTGATTCAGGGGGCTGGCGGGTCAGCTGTGGTATGGGGGAGGCTGTGGCGTGGGGGCAACTGTGGCGCGGAAGCAACGGGCACGGGCGTGGTGGCTGCAGTGGCATGGATACAACAGCAATTTTGTTTTGGGTTTGTTGAAAATAATCGGAACTTTATCCGCGGGTTCGGGTCATATGCACAGGAGGCAATGATCGCATTGCACCGCCGGGACATAGCAAATTATTTGATGATGGTCATTAAATAATTGGAACTTTTCAATCCATGCCGTGTCATATACACACCAGCCAATGACGGCTGGCATACCACAGGAGTTTATACCATGAAGAAAACAATCAACACAGCTGCTCAATCCATCACCTTCACGTTTGATGGTCTGGAGCCAGTGACCTTAGCCATGAGTCAGGTCAGCTCGGATAATGCAACGTATGCCATGCTGCACGGTTTCGCGGCCCGAATTGGAGATAATGCGGCAATTGCGAAAAGCGCCGAGAATGGGTTCACCGTGACTGAGGCAATGCGCCGAGCCGAGGTGGAGAAGATGGTGGCATTCTACGCAGATGCGGACAACAAAGACTGGAATATGCGAGTAGCGGCTGGGCCGAAGGCGGTGTTCAATCCGGCGATAGCAGCCATTGCAGCCAAGCTTGGGAAATCCTACGAGGAGGCTATGGTCTGGTATAATGCGAAGTTGATGGCGGAATTGGAAGCCATGTAACAGGCTAGGTCGAGGGGGGTGACAGCCCCCTCCGCCGAGCATGGTGCTCGATAAAGGAAAACAAATGAAAACAGAATACTCGGTAATAGGAAAAAGCCTGACTCTGCGAGTCCGCGTGGATGAGCTGGGGACTAGCGACTGCGTGGATTTGTGGATAGAGCTGTGCGAGCAGCTCGGCGTTACAAAATGGGCTATCGAAAACCCTGATGCAAGCGAGGGTTTTCAGGAACAATGGCAGCGCGTGGCTGATTTGAAAAGGACCTCGCCGTGAAGGAGCTGTTGGAAGGGCTGTAAGGGCCAAGATGGAAAAAGGGCGCTTGGGCGAAGGTTCAAGTGCCTTTTTGCTCGTGCAAATTTAATTTAAGAGTTGGGGAACTTTGCGCGAAGTCGCGTGTCTAATATGCAACAACAACACATCATGCAACAAACACAACACGTACCGAACCCTCAAAAGGGCTCAGGGAAAAAGAGTCTTAAGAGGTTTTTTAATTTTTTTTGTTCTAAAAGTCATTAGGAGTCTCTGGGCTTTTAAGAGTTCGGTGGGTGTTGTGATGGCTGTGCGCGTTGTTGTTGTTGTTGTTGTTGTTGTTTAACTAAAGGAGCTTTTATGAGTAAGGAACAAGAGATGGTAGCGTGGGGCTGGCCTACGAGTCTTATGCAATGGCAGAAAAATAACTGGGTGAACTATAGACTTACGACGGAGAAGTGGAGAGGGCTCTATGAGCGGCAGGAGGGGAAGTGTGCGGGGTGTGAAGGGGAGTTAGCTAATCCGCTGGTGAAGGGGACTAAGGTAGGGCTGAAGCCGCAAGTGGATCATCGACATAGGAAAGGCACGCGAGGAGAGGCGCTGCAGTGTGAGACAGCAGATGTGAGAGGACTGCTGTGCGGGGAGTGTAATAGGTTGCTGGGGAAGATCCAGGACAATCGAACAGTGCTGGCGAATTTGCTGGCTTATTTGAAACAACATGGAGATTACTGATATGGATACACCAAGCTTGGGGAATGCGCCCTTTGGACGGAATAATATTCGAAGAGCAGTGCTTACAGCATCGAAGGTCGCGGAGATTCGACAGCTGTACGGGAAGGGAGCTGTGACGCAAGGGCAGCTTAGCAGGGACTATGGAGTCTCGGTAGTGCAGATAGGAAGAATTGTTCGGGGAGAGGTCTGGCAAGGGCTGGGGCCGGTGCAGGCGGGAGCGAGGG
>Ga0210044_10010814_pt1 | contig 10779 bp, 11 predicted proteins | sample CryGey13umfilter_2_FD_183959 | JGI IMG/M metagenome (GOLD analysis project Ga0210044, IMG submission 183959) | Groundwater microbial communities from aquifer in Utah, USA - Crystal Geyser 4/9/14 3 um filter (SPAdes) (version 2) | ecosystem: Environmental > Aquatic > Deep subsurface >...
CATCGCGCTGACCGCCTCGGCGACGGAAGCACAACCGCCCTTGGAGCCAAGCGCGATGCGCGTCGAGGGCTCCCTGACCCGCGACCAGGTCGTCTCCGTGATCAGCGCGAACGCGCGCCAGATGCGCCTCTGCTACGAGACCGCGCTGCGCTCGAACGACACGCTGAGCGGCACCGTCGTCGTGCGCTTCACCGTGCGCCCCACCGGCACGGTCGCGTCCTCCTCCCTCGTCCGCTCCACCCTGGGCGACCGAACGGTCGAGCGCTGCCTCGTCCACTTCATGCTCACCCTCACCTTCCCACTTTCCACAGGCACGACCCGCGTCTCCTTCCCCATCGTCTTCGCCCCGCCGAACTCCGCGTCGCCGCCCACGCCACCCGGACGACGCTGACGCGCCGCAAAGGCAGCGGTCGTCGAGGGTCACCCCGGCTTTGTAGTCTCCGCGGAGGGTAGGTCTTCGACTCGCGCGAGCGGCGCGACGACGCGGTAGTCGGGCAGCTCCTGCGTCAGCGTCACGCGATTGGGCTCGCGTAGCGCGGGCTGCACCATATCGCCGCCCATGAAGCGGATGCGGTAGCGGGCGCGGGTGGTCGCCGCGTCCACCTCACCTTCGCCCTCGATTCAATCCACGCGCCAGGGGGTCAAGGACGAGCGAAACTCGCCGCGCATGCGCATGGGGTGACCGTCGGGGTCGAGCGTGATCATCTCGCGGCTGCGCAGCATGGGCAGGTCCAACCAGGCGACGCGCGTGGTGGGCACGACTTCGCCGTCGGGCGTGAAGCTCACGGCGGTGTGCAGCCGAGGCGTCCCGAGGGCGCACGGCCAGTGCGCCATGGCCCAGAGGCCCAGCGCCGCCCCCGCGCCGAGCGCGCGCCGCAGAGCAGGGAAGTCGCTGACGTCGGGCGCGAACGGGCACGCCCAGCGTCCGACGCGACCGGCGTCGGCTTTCCCCCAGACGGCGGCGCCCTACACCCCAGGCATGCCGATCACGCAGCCACTCGTTCCGGGGCTGCACGGCACGATGTTCGGTACCTGTTACGGGCGCATCCGACGAGCGGCGACGACGAAGGCGAAGAAGCTCCACAGCGACCACGGTGCACGCGAGGGGACGGATCCCACGCTGCATCCACCGGACGCGTGCGGCGTCGAGCCACCGTCCACCGCTGACGCTGCGTCGAGGACGCCCGCTTCGCGGACCCCCGCGTCGGACGGAGTCGCTGTCGGCGAGAGCACGAGCTCGCCGAAGAGGTAGGGATCCTTGCCCGCGCCGATCCCGGGCGTGAACTCGAGCCAGCCCTCGCGGCCGCTGCCGTCTGCGTCGTTCACCAGGAAGGAGAAGCCCAAGAGCTCGCCCGCCATCAGACGCGCAGGTGGGAGACTCGTCCGTGGCAGGCGCAGCTCGTAGGTCGTCGTCGAACCAGAACATCGCACGACGGCCTCCCAGCTCGAGTCGCCCGAACCGTGAAAACGCGAGCTGTGGGTCTCCGCGCCAACCAGCGCGAACGACAGCTCGTGGTCGTCGTCGTCGTAGGCGTCCCCGAGGTCCCGATTCACGTCGAAGGCGATCTGGAGCGAGTCGCCCTGGTAGAGCGCGTCGTCGGCCGCGCTGTTGGCGTGCGTGTCGTCCGTCACTTGAACGCCGAAGTAGAGCGTCCCCTCTTCGTAGCGCGCGGCGGCCCGCAGCGTCAGGTCAGCGAGCCCGCCGTAGAGCGAGGGTCCGGCCCACTCCCCCGGTCCGAGCAGCACGAAACCCGCTCCGCCCCACTCCGTGAGATCGCCGTCGACGGTCACGCCCCCGGCGGGTGCGGGCAGCGCGTCGAGCTGCGACCTCGGAGGGTCGTCGCTCTCGTTGTCGTCGGCACTCGTCGCACATCCACGATCTCCGCGGTCGACGTGCCCGTCACTGTCGTTGTCGACTCCGTCGTCGCACTGAGTCGGTCCGGCCGTCGACAGAATCGCGGGGTTGTCGCGCAAGAAGTTCTGGATCTCGGTGTAGGCGGGCTTGCGTCGGTAGTCGGAGGGAAAGCTGCGTGACCCGACGTGATTCGGACGCGTGATGCCGAAGCCATCGATGTCGCAGCCCGGCTGATCGATGCCGCAATCCGTGATCTCGTAGAAGAACGTGTTCGTCCACCAGCTGCGGAGGAGCTGCTCTTCCAGCACGCGACGCACGTATACGGCCTGCACGTCCTCGTCGGTCGCGTCGCCCACGGTCGCTCGATAGCCCGTCTCCGTGATCCACACCTCGCCGGTCCAGCCGTGGTTGTCCAAGAGCTCGCGCAACGCGATCCGCGTGAAGCCCGACCTGCGCGCCTCGATGGCGTTGAGGAAGTTGTCGCCGGACAAGCCAGTCCAACCCGTCTCGCGGAACCCGTTGTAGGAGTGGTGCGTGATGATGTCGAAGCTCGCCGAAGCGCGTGTGAGCACCGCGTCCAAGAACTCGTCGTAAGCGCCGACATGGGCGAGGTCCGGCCCCAGCACACGGCAATCGGCGCAGGCGCCGCGAACGGCGGCCGCGCCGGGCACGAGGATCTTGTCGATGTAGGGATCGACGCCAGCGACGTCCTCCCAGAAGCCGCCGAGGTTGGGCTCGTTCCAGATGCCGAAATGCGTGACGCCGCGTGCGCGGTATCGCCTGACCACGGAATCGACAAAGGCCACCCACTCCGCGCTGGTCAGGGGCTCGTCGTTGCCGCCGTAAGCATCCGAACGAGCGCGAGCGACCTTTGGCACCCAATCGGGCGTGTAGGCCAACGTCATGTAGACGTGGAGGCCACGCGCGTTGGCGCCGTCGACGACCGCGTCCATGTAGCCCCAGTCGAAGGTGTCACGAGCGGGCTCGAGCTGGCCCCAATTCGCGTCCACGCGGATCCACGCGACGCCGAGCTGGTCCACGGCGTCCAGCAGGTCCGCCGACGGAACGTGGGTGTTGATGCCGACGGAGTTGTCGCGGAGATCGGCCCGGGCGCCGGCGGGCGCCAGCACTGAGGCGACGCTCACACACGCGAGGAGCACGAGCCGAGCGCCGACCGAGCGAGTATCGAGCTGGGCTCTGGTCGCCATCCGGCCACGATAGCGCACGGCGTCTGCCGCGCCTACAGCCCTCCAGCCGCCGAGCGCCTCGTCGGCTGCGCCATGGTGTGCGCGTGGGCGAGATGCCGTATCTGACGGGGGCTCTCACCGGCCCACGGCCGGCCCACGGCCACCCCACGCCGCCTTTCGCTCGGCCCGGCAGGCCGTACACTTCCGCGATGCTCATCACGCATCATCTTCTGGCCTGGCCTTGGGCGCTGGGCGGCGCGGGCGTGGCGTTCGTCACGCTGCTCTTGCTCTTCGTGTCGGGGCGTCGCCTGGGCGTCTCGGGCGGGCTCGACGCCGTCTGCTCCTATGCCCTGCGGGCGCCCTACTTCCAATTGCGTGGGCTGCTGGACGCGCGCTCCTTTCGCGCGCAGTTCCTGCTCGGGCTCTTGCTCGGCGGCTTCCTCTCCGCCGTGCTCGGCGGCGGTTTCTCGCCCAGCTGGGACATGGGCATCTTCGATCAGTTCGTGGGCTGGGGCCCCATGGGCAAGGTCGCCTGGATGTTCGTGGGCGGCTCTTTCATCGGCTTCGGCACGCGCATGGCGGGCGGCTGCACCAGCGGGCACGGCATCTTCGGCATCTCGCACTTCGAGGGCGCGGGGCTGGTCTCGACCTTGGCCTACATGGGCGCGGGCATGGTCACCACCAACCTGATCTACCGCGTCGTCTTGGGAGCCTTCTGATGCCATTCTTCTACATCCTGTGCGGCACGGCCTTCGGCTTCGTGCTCAGCCGCAGCGGCGCCGCGGACTACGACATGGTGCAGGGCATGTTCCTGCTCACCAACGTGCAGCTCTACGGCATCATCGGCACGGCCGTGGTGCTGACCGCCCCCGGCCTCTGGCTGCTCGAGAAGCACGGCAAGACGCTGTTCGGCAAGAAGCTGACTATCGAGACGAAGCCGCGCCACAAAGGCAACATCGTGGGCGGCGTCTTGTTCGGCATCGGCTGGTCTCTGACGGGCATGTGCCCCGGTCCCATCCTGGTCAACGTCGGCGAGGGTAAGCTCTACGCGTTGGCCGCGCTGGCCGGCGCGCTCGTCGGCGCGGCGCTCTTCGGCAAGCTCTACGCGCCCCTGGCCAAGAAGCTCGGCCTGCCGCCGATCTGAACCCGCACAGTCGGTGGCGCGCCCGCGACGGAGCACCGAGCGAGGGTCCGCGGTTCCCGGTATTCTCGGCCCGTGCCCACGCACCAGACGCTCGCCATCGCCGGGAGCCTGTTGACGCTCGTGGCCTTGGCCGCCGTGCTCTGCTTCGAGGGCCGCGAGGGCGCGCGTCGCCGAGGTCTCTACGTCGCCAAACCGCTGGCTTCGACCGGCTTCCTCCTGACCGCCGCCGCCAACGGCGCGCTCGACAGCAGCTACGGCGTCGCGGTCTTCGTGGCGCTCATGTTCTCGTTCTGGGGCGACGTGTTCTTGATGAGCAAGGCCGTGCATTGGTTTCGCGCGGGGCTGTTCGCGTTCCTCCTCGGCCACGTCGCCTTCGCCGTCGCCTTCGCGCGCAGCGGGCAGGACGCCGCCTACCTCGGCGCGGCGCTGCTCGTCTTCGTGCCCGTGGTCGCGCTGGTCGCGCGCTGGCTCCTGCCGCATGTCAAAGGCGGCATGCGCGGCCCGGTCGTCGCCTACATCCTGGTGATGAGCTCGATGGTCGTACTGGCCGTCGCGGCCGTCGGCGCGGGCAGCCTCTGGTTCGTGCCCGCGGGCGCGGTGGCCTTCTACCTCTCGGACCCGTCGGTCGCGCGCGAGCGCTTCGTGAGCTCCAGCAGGGTCAACCGCCTATGGGGCTTGCCCCTGTACTACCTCGCCCAACACCTCTTCGCCTGGGGCCTCGCCGGCTGAAGGAGTCGGCGCTGCCGTGCGCGCCCCAGGCAGCGTGACCTCGCTGCTTCGCACCCAGGCGTGGCGCAGGCTGCAGGAGCCGATCTCCTCGAGGCTCGGCGCGATCAGGATCTGGGTCCACTCGGCGCCCTCATCCTGCACCACCACGAAGCCCTCGGCGACGCGCACGGTGGCCCAGCGTTCGCCCTGAGGCGCGTCGCGCACCCACGCGCCGGGCTGAAGCGCGGCCGGTCCCTGATACACGCCCGGACCCGACCTTCGGCCGATGGAGGGGCAGCCCGCGAAGCCGCTCCCGCCCGTGCTGCCCCAACCGACGCTACCAGACGAGCGCAGATCCGCGCTGCGCACCCAGCCCGCGATGCTGTCGTAGCCATCGCTCCACGCCACCATCGTCCACGTGCCCCGGCGCTCGACGCGCCCGAAGGCGAACAACCAGTCGCGCTGAAAGCGCATCACGACGGTGGGCCCCGCGCCGGGCTCGGCATGCAGCACGAGGCGCGAGGCCCGTGGTCGCCAATACGTTCCGTCGAGGCGCACGGACTCCAGCCGCTCCGCCGCCACGGAGGCCTCCCGACCCAGCACGATGTCGTCGCAGCCCGCGTGCAGGTTCGCGATGCTGGCGCCACCGAAGTGGACGCGCAGCGTCAGGTCGTCTCCGTCGGCGCGCACGTGGTCGATGGGCGCGTCGCGAGTCAGCGACACCATGCCGAAGCCCGTCTCGAGTCTCGCGCGGATCACGAAGGGCAGCTCTGCGGTCGTGGCCACGAAGCCCAGCGACGAGCGCACCTCGACCTCGTGCATGGCGCCGGACGCAGGCGAACGTGCCACCACGGGCGCGTGGTCCACGCTCAAGAGGAGCTCGTCGCGGCCGACCCGCACATGCAGGTCACGCAGCGAGACCACGCCCGAGCGCTCACAGGGCGCGGCTTGGGCCGCCGACGTCAACGCGGACGCCACCAAGAGAGCGAGCAGAAACAGCCAGGAACGCATGGTCTGCAGACAACCTCCGGGCGAGTTCGTTCCCGCTCCCGGTCGGCCATGACCGCGGCGGACGCGGGCGCCTTCCTGGCGGGATCGGTCCCGAGTATCACGGACCGAGATGCACTCGGCCAACGCCTTCGCGGGCCACTGGGGAACCGTTCTGTCGATCGTGCTGGGGCTGGTCGCCGGCGCCGTGTGGGTGGCGTTCTACTTCTGGCTGACGAAGCGCATCACGGGGGGACAAGCCCCTGGGAGACGGGGCCGCGCGATTCGCGGTGTTGGTGTTGCTGCTGGGCTTCTTCGCCGCGTTCTGCGGCTTTGGCATGATCTCACCCTGGCCTCCGCACTACGTCGGGGAGTACTCGCACCTGTTTCGGCTGCGGGCGGGCGAGCGCGAGATCGCCTTGCAGACAAAGTGCCTCATGCTCTAGTGGGGAGAAGAGCGAAACTACCTGCTCTCCTTCGACCTGCACGACGGTCACGAACTCGGGCGCGTGCGCCTGCCCGACAGTGACAGCTCGAGCCGCTCGGTCGACGTCATGGGCCGCGCGGCGGGCAGGCCTACATCGCGAGCGGGGAAGGCTACTGGTTGGTCGATCTCCTCGACGACAGTGTCGCGCCCGTCAGCAGGATCGGGACGACTCGCTCGGCACGTACCGAACCCAGTCGTTCGACGCCGAGCGCTGGGGCGTCTCGGTTCAGCAACAGGGCGGCGCGCCCGGCTTCATCTCGATGGGGACGGGGCCGACAGACAGGGCGTCCGTGCAGTACATCGAACCCAGCGGATCCCACTGCGGCACCTGGGCGCACAACCGTGATGCCGGCGTCGCGATGGCGGGCCTTCAACGCGCCGTGCCCATCACGCAACGCGGCTCCCCATGCCAGTTCGTTGCCGGCGCCGAGACCATGCCGCTCTACCTCCATCGCAACACGGCCTTCGGCGATGGCCACTACTTGCTGAGCGCCGTCACGGACGCGGGCGAGCAGAAGTGGAGCCTCGATCTCAGCGCGCGCCTCGACCCCGACCTGACCTACGACGTGCTCTTGGCGGAGCAGGTCGGAACCAACCTGCGCCTGCTCGTCGGCGGAGAAGACGCCATCTACTTCCTCGAGCTCGAAATGGCTTCAGGCCACATGGTGCGTGAGCGCGCGCTCTACTGAGCGGGCGCTGCTTCGTTCGCCTGGAGCACGCGCAGCACGTTCTCGCCGAAGATGGCCCGCATGGGCAGACCGCGTCGCGTGAGGGCGTCGCGCAGGGCGCCGAGGTCGCGCACGTCGCGCAGGCCGACGGGCAGCTCGGGCACGCCATCGAAGTCGGAGCCCATGCAGGCGGCGCCCGGTCCACCCACTTCGGTCACGTGTTCGAAGTGGTTCACCAAGGTCTCCACCGTGGGCGGCGTCAATGTCGGTTCGAGACGCAGCGCAAGCTCGCGCTCCGCAGGTCCACGGTCGACCCAGTAGACGCCTTCGTCGTGCACTGCCGCGAACTCGGCGTGATGGCGAAACTGCAAGCGACGGCGCGCGCGCCGGTAGTCGAGGTCGAGGAACTGGGAGAAGAAGTTCAGACACACGGCGCCCCCGCCCTGCGCCACGCGGGCGATCATGGCGTCGGTCATGTTGCGCGGATAGTCCGCCAGGGCGCGCGAGGACGAGTGGCTCGCCAGCACGGGCTTGTTGGTCACGTCCATGACGTCCCAGAAGGTCTGATCGCTGACGTGGCTGACGTCGACGATCATGCCGAGGCGGTTCATCTCGCGCACGACGGCGCGGCCCAGGGGCGTCAGGCCGAGCTCCGGATGCTCGCCATTCGACGAGTGGCCCAAGGCATTGTCCGTGGACCAGGTGATGGTCATGTAGCGGTTGCCCAGGTCGAAGAGCTCGCGCAGGCGCTGGAGCGCGACCGTTCTGTCGTCCGTGCCCAGCGCGTGCCCGCCTTCGATGCCCATCAGCATCGCGACCTTGCCCTCGCGCGCGGCCTGCCTCACCTGCTCCGCCGTCGTGCACAGGGCCGCCTGATCGGGATGCGCCGCCGCGATCTCCCGCACGCGCATCGTCAACGCCAACGCGCGCTGATAGCTCACGTCCCCGCCGGCGAAGCGCTGGGGGCTGACGTAGATACTGAAGAAGGCGCCGGTCAGCCCGCCTTCGCGCATGCGGGGCACGTCGACGTGGCCGCCGGGCGTGCCGTCGAAGGGATCCAGGTGATCGTCGAGCAGGCGCTGCGTGGTGTCGATGTGGGTGTCGATGCCGATCAGCGGCGACTCGGGCTGCGCAATCTCCGTGTTTGCGACCACGGGTGCGGGCTGCGTGACCTCGGGTCCGACGTCGGGCGGATCGGCGGGAGCCGACCTCGCCGCCTGGTGCGCCGGGATCTCCGCTGCCGGCGCGGCACGAGCGACCTCGTGCACGGCACCCGAGCCCGCACAGGCGGCGAGCAGCCCAAGGCCCAGACTCAACAATCCCAGTCGCATGCCATCACCATGCCAGAAGACCCATCCCTTGCTCGTCGGCATTCCCGCGCGCGCTTCGAGGCTCACGGCCGCGGGATGCGCCGCTCGATGTAGGCCGCGTCGCGCAGGGCCTGCATCGCGCGCTCCTGCGCCTGCGCGCTCCGTGCGTTCATCAACTCGCCGTGGAGCGCGTCACGGGCCTCGTCGAAGGACAAACGCTCGGCCGTGGGCAACTCGGCTGCCGACGATCACTTCGACGTGACCGTCGCCGTCGAGGTCGGCGAGCGTGGCGGCGCCGCCGCGGTAGAAGGCGTCGACCACCGCGCCGCTGCTGTCGTGACCGACCCACTTCACGTGGCCCGTCTCGTCGAAGGCCGCCACTCCGCGCCCCCCGTCCGCCGTCCGGTGTAGGCCCGCGACGATGGTCAGCTCGTCGACGCCATCGGTCGAGTCGAGGTCGCCGACGGCGGGATGTCCCCAGGAGTCGAGCAGATGCTCCGTGTCCGACGGATCGGTGCAGAAGATCTCTCGCGCGGCGCCCGCGCAGTCACCGGGACCGGAGAGCACGCACAGGATGCCGTAGGCCGGGATGCTGCCGCCGAAGGAGGCGGGCGGATCCGCGTAGGCGACCACGAGCACGTCGGACGCGCCGTCGTGGTTGACGTCAGCGACCATCGGCGTCGTCAGCACGCCCTTGTAGTCCGGGTAGTCCGCGCTGCCGGACCACGACCACATCAGCGTGGGCGCGAAGTCGGGCGCCGGCACGGGCAAGGTGCACGAGATGGCGTCCGGCGAGGGCAGGCAGCGCATCAAGGCGGCGTCGCAATAGGAGCCGTCGCCGCAGCTCGTGACGCCCGCACCGCCGCAGCCGGGCGAGGGTACGCAGGCCGCGCCCGGGGCCACGCACGCGCCACCGGCGCACACCTCGGTGGCGCCGCAGCAGACCTCCGGCGATCCGCAGGCGGTCGCGCCCGCGCAGTCGAGGTGACAGGCGCCCTCGCTGCAGACGGTGCCGGCCGGACAGGCCATGCTGTCGCCGCAGCGCCCGCCCGTCACCGGACCCGCCGCGTCGTGCCCCGCGTCGGTGGAGGCGTCGCCCGCGTCCCGCGCGGCGTCCGTCGCTGCATCCGCGCCCGCGTCGCCCGTCACGCAGACCCCGTCCACGCACAGACCCGAGCCTCCGCAATCGCTCGCGGAGTGGCACACGCTCGACGAGCCGCCGCCGCACGCGGCCATCGTCAGCGCCCCACCGAAGACCGCCACCCACCGAAGCCAAGCCGCTGTGTTCATCGACGGATGGTCGCGAGATCCCGGAACAGCGTCAACGTGAGCGCACGGACCGCGCTCTCCATGACGCGCGCAGCTCAGCCTGCGCGATGGGCCTCGAGGTGCGCGAAGATGGCGGCGTTGACCTCGCGAGCGTGCGTCAGCGGACCGAGGTGAGCTGCGCCGTCCACGAGGCGAAGCGTCGCGGCGGGAAGCGCCTGCTCCAGCAGCGCGCACACGCGAGCCTCGGTGATCGTCGTCTCGGCGCCCTGGAGCAGCAGCGTCGGTGCCTGGATGCCCGCGTAGGTAGAGGCCGGGAGCATATCCAGACGGACGGCGTCGACCTCGTGGAAGGTCTTGTGCGCGGCGGCGGAGAAGCGCGTCCGAACGGGCAGCGGCATCGCCGCCCAGGCGCCCTCGCCCTGCCAGTAGCCCACGAAGCGGCTCATCCACGCCTCGGTACCGTCCATCCCGGGCGTGAAGAGCTCTTCGCCGAGTCGCCCGAGGTCGCTGGTCACGGCGGCGTCGTCGAGGTCGCGCAGCACACCGAAGGCGACCGGCTCATAGAGCGCGAGCGAGCGTAGGGACGGACCGAGCTCGCGCGCGGCCCGCAAACACAAGAGCCCGCCGTAGGAGTGACCGACCAGATGCACCGGCCCACCCGCGTGACGCGCCGCCGCCAGCACGACCTCGACATCACGCCGAATGTCGAAGGGCCCAGGATCCGTCCAGGGTGCGCTGTCGCCGTAGCCGATCAGATCCGGCGAGAGCACTCGCCAATCGCTCAGCATCGCGCGGAGCAACTTGAACTGTCGCGACGACATCCCGCTCGAGTGCACGAGCACCACCGGCTCGCCCTCGCCCTCGTCGTGCAAAGCCACGGACGCGCCGCCGGCGTGAAGTTCGACCAGGCTCATGACGCATCGACTAGCACGCGCGCGGCGTGTTGGCCGGGGAGGATTGACCTGGCAGCCATCTGCGACAAGCGGATGCCATGGATCTTGGTGGGGCCTGGGTGCCGGCCGTGCGAGCGGCTCGGCGACGCGCCACGTTTGGCGAGTGGCGAGGGGCCGCTCGAGCGTGACGTGATGAGCAGGGGGACCAGGAGAGGGCGCTGGCCGAGACGGCCGCGCTGTTGGTGCTGCGGGGAAAAATGCAGGCCTTCCT